>OFEN01000019.1_pt1 | contig 72882 bp, 67 predicted proteins | sample 1521081 | NCBI WGS metagenome assembly OFEN01 (sample SAMN04272335, study PRJEB24112) | coral metagenome | biome: Coral reef; feature: Shallow seawater; material: Coral tissue | host: Coral | place: China: South China Sea | collected 2014
TGTGCGATGGCTTTGCCGATCCCTCTGGTTGAGCCGGTAATAATCGCAACTTTGTCGTCGAGCTTTCCCACAGTAACAGTAAAGGCAAAAGTAAAAAGGTAAAAGGCAAAAGTCTTTGATTCAAACCAATGCCACCCTCACTGCAGATAATGCTTTTTATTACTTTTGACTTTTGATTTTTGATTTTTGACTTTTTATTTGTCGAGCATTGCCCTGAGTTCGGGACAGGTTTCCGCGTAGGAATCGAGGGGAATACCTTTTTCAATCGCTTTCCATGCCTGGCGAATACTTGAAGCCCCTGCTTTCGGTCCCATGGGGTGACCAAAAATACCCCTTCCGGGCACAAACCCGAAATCAACGCTGCCAACTTTCCGGAAAACGGTATCAAGAGTCAACGCCGAATCACTCCCTCCTGGAACAGGCAGCGTGCGCTTGAGCGATCCCATAGCGTTCAGACATTCCTCGATATTTTCACGAACCTCCTGATCAGGGGTCATCATGCGGTTACCGAAGCCTGGCATGATAATAGCGTCAAGACCTGCAAGACGCTGCAACTTGGTTATGACTTTTGTATGAACACCATACTTTTCAAGGCGGGAAAATGCCGCAATAAACGGAAAATGCCCTATCAACGGTACTTTGGTATGCTTGCGAAGCATTCTCACCGCGCTGAGTCCGACAGGCAAAGCGTTTATCAGCAAAGCGTTTGCACCATTCGCCACGGCAATATCGTGCTGCTCCATCATCTTATCAACCTCGTCAGTGATGTTGGCGAGGTATATTTTTTTATCCCCTGTCTGCTTTTCTGCTTCAAGTCTGGCTTTGCCAAGAAGTTTTGAACGTACTTCCGTCGTGGACCAGGCAACATCGGCAAGCATCTCGTCATCTTTTGCTATATCGAGTCCCCCAAGCCAGCTTTGATAGGCTATCTCCGCAAAATGCACGGGCTGCAGACCGATATTGGGTTTCACTACTCCGAAAAAAATCGGCCTGTTGTATGCACCAAGCATGTCGCGAATGCCTTCGATACCGAATTTCGGCCCTTCGAATTTGGCAAGGTAGCTGTCGGGAAAAGATATATCGAGCAGCTTTACCAAGGGTATGCCCGGAGTAAAGTACGTGCCCTCGCCACAGACAGCCGTCATCAGATTCGGGAGCTTGGGGCCGAAGTTCCCGTGTGGATGCGCTATGGTGACCCGGCAGGCATGAATTTTACCGGTAGCGGCATGTTCTACCGGATAGCTGAGTTCCGGTAATTCTTCAAGAACTTCCCAACTGAGCACTTTCGCACCGTACAACTCTCTGAAATCCTCATCAACGCCGACCCTGCTCCATTGGGCCGTGGACTGTTCGCTGCAAAAATGGGCCAGCGTTTCCCTTATATCACCTACACACTCAAGGTAATACTCAAGCTCAAGGTAATCAGACATGCTGAGCTGATCCCTTTCCGCAAAAAAACCGTTTATATCCTCTGCATTCATAGTACGTCTTTCAGGTACTTCAAATAAAAGACCTGCGAGTGTCTGCCTGTTATTCTGCCGTTACTCTCGCTCACCCTTCGGCCTTGATACTGTTGAAGTAGTCAAATGCTTCTTCGGGTGTCATGTTTTCATGAACGATCCTGTTAACCGCCTTCATCATTGCAACCGGAGCGTCGCTCTGGAAGATGTTTCTTCCCATATCAACCCCGGCAGCTCCTTCCTGAATCGCCCTGTAAGACATGGTAAGAGCGTCAAATTCGGGGATTTTTTTCCCGCCCGCCATTACTATCGGGACCGGACAGGAAGCAACAACCGTATCAAAATCTTCAGGCACATAATAGGTTTTGACGATCTGGGCACCGAGTTCCGCACATATCCTGCAAGCAAGACGAAAATACTTCGCATCCCGGACCATATTTTTGCCAACAGCGGTAACGGCCATAACCGGTATGCCGTAACGATAGCCCCAGTCGACAAGTTTTGTCATGTTGTGGATCGAGCGGGTCTCGAATTCACCGCCAATAAACACCTGGAGGGTAATGGCCGCAACGTTCATACGGATGGCATCATCAATATCAACGGCTATCTGCTCATCGGAAAGTTCCTTGAGAATGCTCGGACCGCCGCTGCTACGCATGACAACCGCTTTGGTCAAGGTCGGCGGCACTGTTGTCCGAAGAATCCCTCTCGTCAACATGATAGCATCAGAGTACTGCATAAGCGGTACAATGTTGAGATCAACACGCTCAAGTCCCGTCGTCGGGCCCTGGAAATAACCGTGATCGATTGCAAACATAACGGTCTTTCCGGTGTCCGGCCTGAAAATCCTGGATAAACGGTTTTTCATCCCCCAGTCCAGAGCACTGGCTCCCTTTAGAAAGAAACCATGAGTATCTACCGGGACGTCGGTAAAATAATTTTTTTCCTGTTTTCCCTGGTCTGCTTCCGGCATAGTTACACTCCTCTTATGCGTTTAGATAAATGGTGTTTTCTTGTTGTTACCTGAGTGCGGCCGCTATGTTGCCGCCATCTACTGTTGTAATTGAACCTGTTGTTTTTTTCTCAAGTGCGAGATGGACAAATGCATCGGCAACATCTTCAGCAGTAACCTCAAGCTTGAGAAGATTACCTGCCATATATTCACGGGCACTCAGTCCCCGGGCTTTCGAGCGTGACGAAATCATATCCTCGTTCAGGAGTCCACTGCGAATCCGGTCGGCATTGATACCGTTGGCACGGATTCCGTCACGGCCGTGATCAAGTGCATACTGGCGAACAAGAAACAGTGTCGCGGCTTTGGCAAGACCGTACGGCCCGAAATCGGGGCCGGGGTTAACCGCCTGTTTGGAAACATTGTACAGCAGGTTTCCACCTATCCCCTGCTGCCTCATGATAGCAACAGCCTCTTGTGAAATCGCCTGGTGTGAAAAGAAATTGAGTTCAAAGCTTTTTCGCAGCACCTCATCAGCAACATCACCTATCCTGCCCTGCAAAGCTGCCCCGACGTTGGACACAACGATATCGATTCCCCCAAACCTTCGACAGATCTTTTTGAAAGCCTCTGACACAGACTCACGATCTGTAACGTCGCAGACAATGGCAAGTGTATCGGGGCCGAGTTCCTTTTTCGCTTTTTCGAGACTCCCTCCGTCGAGATCCAGAATTGCGATCTCCGCTCCTTTATCCCTGAACGCCCTGGCTGTTGCCAACCCTATAGCACCTGCAGCTCCGGTAACCATGGCCACTTTTCCGGCAAAAACATCATGTTGATATCTCTTTACCTTGGCCTGCTCCATATCCCAGTACTCTACACCGAAAACCTCGCTTTCACTGATAGACTCGAAACAACCTATCGATTCCGCCTGAAGCACCGCTTCTGTCGTGATTGTCGCAATGTCAGCGGTAATACGGGCGTCCCGAAGGGTCTTGCCGAGGCCAAACAACCCAAGCCCGGGAACCAGTACAACCCTTGGTAACGGATCCAGCATCTCAACGTCTATACCGGATGCTGCATGCTGCCGCTGGAAATAGGCTGTATACTCCTTTTTATAGCTTTCCACAGCATCGTGAACACTCTGTCTGAACCCGTCCGGATTCGTTGCATCGGGGGGAGGCAAAATCAGAGGAAGGTTCTTTGTTCGAATAATGAAATCCGGCGTCATGGTGCCCTTGCGGGCGAGGGTTTCAAGGTCGTCACTGTTGACATATTCCATGATCTCGGGAGAACTCCTGAAATCAAGAATAAAACTGTCATAATCCTTGCTGTCCGGTTCTTTTTCAAGAGCACATGCGCCCCTGACCATGACAGCGACTTTTTCAACCGGAAGAAGTTCCTCCGGCAGCTCGATCGAGGGAAATGTTTTCCTGCCTGCCTGTTCAATCCTTTCTTCAAGTTCCGAAACCGAGTCAATCATCAGGTCATACGCTTCTCTGGACGTGTCCGCGAAAGTCACCAGCCCATGCTTCAGCAGCACCAGCCCTTCCACGTTTCTGTTTTCAGCATAGACCTTTTCAGCTGAACGGGCCAGCTCGAGACCCGGCCTCATGTATGGAACGATCCCCAATCTGTCACCAAATACCTCCCTGCTGAGCCTATCCCCGTCATGCTGGTTGGTTAGAGTAAGCAGGGCCTGGGAATGCGTGTGATAGATGTATTTATGAGGCAGAAAAGCATGGAGCAGGGTTTCAATAGAAGGTGTCAACCCGTTTCTCACCATATGATCGGTCAGACTGAAAAGGTTCAGGAACAAAAAGTTTTTCAGTTCCCTGTTGGAAAACCTCTTGAGATCCTCATCGGTAAGGCTGTCCCCGGAAAGGATCATCTGCAGCAGCTTCTGGAGAGGCTCAATCCTGACAGGGGTAAAATCATACGCCGTAACATCGGCAAGATCAACACCGCTACCTTTTATAAAAAGTACATTTACCTTGTTACCGATAACGTCGGTAAGCTGGCTTTTTACAGATGTATTGCCTCCTCCATGCATAACCAGCCGGCTTTCCCTGCCAAGCAGGCGGGAAGCATAGACCAGTTCAGCAAGTTCCCGGGGCAGTTGGGTATCTGCTTCCAGCTCAGCCATTGTTGTAGTAAAACCGGTTTCTTCCCAGAGGTTTTGCATACAAAAAAACGTCTAATGTCTGAAGAGGCGTAAATTGCTAAAGAATATCGACATGTAAGGCTTTGAATATAGCAAAAACCTGAAACCCTGAAAACTCCGCGTTTCGGGTGTTCCATTATTTTTCCGGTTGTTTTTAACTTCCGGGTAGCAGAAAATGGGAAACAGACCGCCAACCAATCGACATGCCTGAGAACCCGGACAAAAAAGCATTCGACCTTGCCGTTCGCTGCCTCGGTAACCGGGAGCATTCTCGCAAGGAAATCATCACCAAACTCGAGCGGCGGCAGTTCAGCCTGGAAGCCATCGAAAAAACTCTTGAAAGGCTTGACGAACTCGGCCTTCTTGACGACTGGTCGTTTGCCGTCCATTACGTCGGCAGCAGGTCAAGGAAAAAACCGTCAGGGCGATACAAGTTGCGGTATGAATTGCTTCAAAAGGGTATACCGGAAGAAATTATCGAAAAGGTTCTCAGCGAGTACGACAATAATGCCCACTGCCTGGACGCAGCTCTGAAAAAGCTCCCCTTTCTCAAAGGAGACGATCATTACAGGAAGAAAAAAATGTATGCATTTCTGATGAACAGGGGATTTGACAGCCAGACGATCCGTGAAACGCTCGATCAGCTCTTTCGTACCTGAGCAACTGCCTCCTGCAAAAGGCACTGTTTATCGAGCCATCTCGCCATCAAGCTGTCCGGCTCTTCAGCTTTTTTGGCTTTCACTCACCGCCTTGATTGACAAGCGTCCCGACCGCCTCGCCGTTCAGCAACCGGCCAAGGTTCCCCTCCACATTCATATTCATTACTACAATGGGAAGAAGGTTTTCCCTGCAAAGTGTTATAGCCGTCAAGTCCATAACTCTGAGGTTGTTTCGCAGCACATCGAGGTATGATATGTTTTTATACATTTCTGCCGCCGGATTTTTCTCCGGATCCGAGTTATAGACACCATCAACACGGGTTCCTTTTACGATGACATCTGCTTCGATCTCAACGGCACGAAGCGAGGCTGCCGTATCGGTTGTAAAATAAGGGTTGCCCGTACCGGCACCGAAGATAACCACCCGTCCTTTTTCGAGGTGACGTATTGCACGCCTGCGGATAAACTGCTCTGCGACCTGCTCCATTTTTATCGCACTCATCAGACGTGTGAAAACACCTTTTCGTTCGAGAGCATCCTGAAAGGCAAGAGAGTTTATGACTGTTGCAAGCATTCCCATGTGATCAGCCTGGACACGGTCCATACTGGCCGCCGCCGATGACAAACCACGAAAGATGTTGCCGCCGCCTATAACAAGGGCAACCTCTGCACCAAGTGAAAGCGCTCTCTTTACTTCATCTGCATAGCGGTCAACCATGCCGGCATCGATACCATAGCCTTCATTGCCAGCCAGGGCTTCACCGCTTAGTTTGAGCAGGATACGTTTGTAGTGTAACATGGCTGCTACTCCGGAAAATATTATGCGACAAAAAAAAAGCCTCGAACAACGAGGCTTTTCCGTTTACTCACCCAACTGATATCTGATGAAACTGTTGACTGTTATCTGCATATCGTGCTGCTTCGCAAAGTCTTTCAGCACATCCTGTACTTTTGCGTTGCTGTCCTTGATAAAGGCCTGCTCAAGAAGCACCACTTCCTGAAAGTATTTATCCATACGTCCTGTAATGATCTTGTCAACAAACTTTTCAGGTTTACCCTGGCTCAGCGCCTGCTGCCGGTATATCTCTTTTTCTTTTTCAATATACTCTGCAGGAACCGTAGACCGTTCAACAACAATAGGGGCGGCTGCAGCGATCTGCATGGCTATATCCTTTGCCAGAACAACTACCTCAGACGCTTTGCTTCCGGTAACCTCAACTATTGAACCGAGCTTTGAACCGGGATGCACATAACCGGCAACAAGACCATCCTCTGCCTTGATGTAACCCAGCCGCTTGAGTTCAATCTTCTCGCCAAGCTTGCCTGTCATGGTCTTGATGGCATCTTCAACTGATTCTCCGTCGAAGGCATCACCAAGTGAAACGCTCATCATGTTATCAACCGAATCGATACCTCCCTCGAGCGCGCATTGAGCAACAGCTTCGGCGAAACCGGTAAAATCATCGCCACGCGCCACAAAATCGGTTTCACAGTTCAGTTCAAGAATAATGCCGACATCAGAGGCATCGTTAATCCTGACGATAACCACACCTTCCCTGGCTTCGCGCCCGGCACGTTTTGCAGCAAGCGCTGCACCTTTTTTGCGAAGATACTCTATGGCTTTCTGCATATCCCCCCCGGCTTCATCAAGGGCTTTTTTGCAGTCCATCATGCCAACACCGGTTTTATCTCGTAATTCTTTTACTGCTTTTGCAGATATCTGGCTCATTACTGTTTGAATAGTTTATATGCTGATAATAATTACTCCTGTGCAGCCTCTTCTTCCCCTGCAGCCTGATCTTCCGCAGCTTCTTCTGCAGCCTCTTCCGCCTCAGCCATTGCGGCCTCCTCCTCAACCTGCTGACGCGCGGTGGCAATAGCTTCTGCAACGCCTTTGACCATCAGTTCGATTGAACGGATAGCATCATCGTTAGCGGGAATAACAAAGTCAACCTCATCAGGATCACAGTTGGTATCAACAAGGGCGAAAATAGGTATCCCGAGTGAGCGGGCCTCTCTTACTGCGATGTGTTCTTTTTTAATGTCAACCACAAAAAGCGCCGCGGGCAACCTGGTCATGTTGGCGATACCGCCGAGAATCCTCATCAGCTTCTCTTTTTCACGCACCAGCATCAGCCGCTCTTTTTTCGTAATCATATCGAAGGTTCCGTCGGTCTCCATCCTGTCGATAGCGTTCATTCTGCGGATGCTCTGACGGATTGTCGAAAAATTGGTAAGCATACCACCAAGCCAGCGCTCCGATACATAAGGCATACCTGCACGCTCTGCTTCATCCGAGATAATGGATTTAGCCTGCTTTTTGGTTCCAACAAACATGATCTCTTTACCTGTCATGGCAATCGCCTCGATAGCTTTCATGGCATCCTCGGCCATTACCAGAGTTTTCTTGAGATCGATGATGTGTACCCCGTTTTTCTCCATGAAGATATACGGCCTCATCTTCGGGCACCAGCGCCTTGCCAGATGTCCGAAATGCACGCCGGAACGAAGCATGTCCTCAAGCTGGAATCTTGATGTTGTCTGTGTCTGCATAACTGTAACAGTTTATCCTCTATCCTGCCTGTATTGCACGGAATCCGATGCACAAGCACCGGACACCACCGGACAACGTCCCCCGCCGATGCGGGTTAACAGAATATGTGTTGTTTATAGAAATAGCAATAAAGAATACTAACGTTTTGAGAACTGGAATCTCTTACGGGCTTTTTTCTGACCGTATTTCTTCCTCTCGACCATACGAGGGTCTCTCGTCAGCAGCCTGTCCTTACGGAACAACAGACGGATCTCCTCATCGATCTCAACGAGAGCCCTTGCAACAGCGAGGCTTACCGCACCGGCCTGACCGCTGATGCCGCCACCGCGAACATTGATCTTGACATCGAACTCGTCCTTCTTTCCTGAAAGCAGAAGAGGCTTGAGAGCTTCATTCCTTCTGTACTCATCCTTAAAATAATCCTCTACCGGCAGTTTGTTGACCGTAACAGCGCCCTTTCCCGGAACAAGAAAGACCCTTGCAACCGAGGTTTTTCTGCGGCCTACTGCATTGATAACCTCTTTCATCACCATTTGTTTTATTATTAGGGCACCTTTATAATTGTCGTGAGCGACTTGAGTACAAGGCGGACGGAGCGCAGAAACCCCCTTTGTATCCGTCCAACGAAGTAATCATGATGCGCAACAAATTAATAGAGGTGCCTATTAGTTAACTTTCATTTCAACAGGGCTCTGAGCAACATGCGGATGCTCAGCCCCGGCATATACCTTAAGCTTCCTGAAAAGTGCCCTTCCGAGGTTGTTGTGCGGTAGCATACCCCATACAGCTTTTTCGATAACCTTTTCAGGGTTTTTTCGGAGAAGCTCTTTGACGTTGTCAATCTTCACACCACCGGGGTAATTTGAATGAGAAAAATAGGTCTTCTGATCCACTTTTCTGCCGCTCAAACCAACTTTTCCGGCGTTCGTCACAATAACGAAATCACCTGTATCGACATGCGGCGTAAACTGCGGCTTGTGTTTTCCGCGCAGAACTTTTGCGATTTCACTGGCAAGACGGCCGAGCACCTTGCCTTCTGCGTCAATGACATACCATTTGCGTTCTACCTCACCGGGCTTCGCTGAATATGTCTTGAAACTTATCGTCTTACTCATCCTTGTACGTTGTTTATAGAACACATTTCCAAAAAATTGTGTCTGGCAATGTAATTTATTTCAAATAATTCTACAAACATTATACCTTGCTAAATCGATCAGTTGCCATAAGGATACTGGAGGGTCAAGCGATGAGCCATTCGGCTCGCTATTCAGCCGTTTTTAACTTTTTACTTTTGAATTTTGACTTATCTACCGTAAAACAATGAAACCTCTTGTGGCTCTTGTAGGCAGGCCAAACGTCGGGAAATCAACCTTGTTCAACCGTATATCGCGCAGCAAAAGCGCAATCACGGACAGCACCCCCGGAGTAACCAGGGATCGCCATATAGCTTCTGCGGACTGGCAGGGAAGACAGTTCATGGTGATGGATACCGGGGGGTATAGCCATGAAAAAGACAGCATCACCAGTGCAATGATGGAACAAACGCTTGCGGCCATAGGGGAAGCTGATGTCATCCTGTTTATGGTTGACGTGCGTTCCGGGCTGACCTACCTCGATCTTGACATGAGCAGGATGCTTAAAAAGAGTTTTCAGGACAAGCCTGTTTACCTGGTGGTCAACAAGGTTGAAAGCCGTCAGCTTGCCTTTGAAGGCGAGGAGTTCCGCCGCACAGGCTTGTCCGAGCCCTGGTTTATTTCTGCACGTGAAGGAAACGGCGTTGCCGATCTTCTTGATGATGTTGTTGCATCTTTTCCTGACACAGTCCAGGGAGCAGAGGACACTGCCGTTAAAATAGCGATCATAGGACGCCCCAATGTCGGGAAATCCAGCTTCGTCAATGCTCTCCTGGGAACCAGCCGCCATATTGTTTCAAACGTACCGGGAACAACCAGGGACGCCATCGACAGCAGACTTAAACGCAATGGAAGGGATTTTTTACTGATCGATACCGCCGGACTGCGCAAAAGAACAAAAATCGACCGGGGCATAGAATTCTACAGCTCTCTGCGCACTGAAAAGTCCATCGAGCGTTGCGATGTAGCGCTGCTTCTGATTGATGCACAACAGGGTCTGGAAAAACAGGACATAAAAATCATTCAGATGGCTGCCGAAAAAAAGAAAGGTGTACTGGTACTTGTCAACAAATGGGATCTTGTCGAAAAGGACTCGAAAACAAGCAAAAAGTACAGTGACAGGATATATGACCAGATCGGGAACCTTTCATGGATACCCGTTCACTTTACTTCCGCTCTCACGAAAAAGAACCTTTACAAAGCCATCGACACTGCTTTTGAAATTTCCCGGAGCCGCCAGAAAAAAATCAGTACGAGCAAACTCAACAGGTTCCTGCAACAGGTTCTTTCAGAAGTTTCTCCCTCATCAAAGTCAGGCAGGGAGCTCAAAATAAAATACATGACCCAGATCGGGGCACCTTACCCGGTATTTGCGTTTTTCTGCAACAACCCTGAACTTGTCCTCAGCAACTACAAACGGTTTCTTGAAAAACGCCTCAGGCAAACCTTTGATTTCACCGGAGTTCCTGTATCGTTCCGTTATAAAAAAAAGTAATCAGCGATGAAAGTATTCCTCATTGTCAGCGGGCTTCCTGCCGAACACAGTAACAGTATTTCCAGAACATCATAACACACCTTGTACACTATGCCAGCAATCACCGAAACACAGATACTCGAAGCACTTGGAAACGTCATGGAACCCGACCTGAAAAAGGACCTGGTTTCACTGAACATGGTCAAAGACATACACATCGGGACGGATAACGCCATCTCGCTCAGTGTCGAGCTGACCACTCCGGCCTGTCCCATGAAAGATCACATCAGAAATGCATGTGTAGCCGCTATCCGTGAACACCTTCCTGAAGCAGGTGAAATAACCGTAAACCTTCCTGCAAAAGTCACATCGGGCTCAAGCTGCGGAGGGCATGGAGAAAAAGACAACCCGCTGCCGAACGTCAGAAACATCATTGCTGTCGGATCGGGTAAAGGAGGCGTCGGCAAATCGACCGTTGCCGTTAACCTTGCCGTCAGCCTTGCCGGAACGGGGGCAAAAATCGGACTGATCGATGCCGACCTTTACGGCCCGAGTATCCCGACCATGTTCGGCCTCGAAAACAAACGCCCTGAGGTCAGGAATAAAAGTCTCATACCCATTGAGAAGTACGGCGTAAAACTTATGTCCATTGGTTTTCTCATCGAAAGCGACAATCCCGTTATCTGGAGAGGCCCCATGGCGTCATCTGCCATAAAACAGTTTATCACGGAAGTTGCATGGGGCGAGCTGGACTATCTTATTTTTGATCTCCCTCCGGGCACGGGAGATATTCAGCTCACGCTTGTACAGATGCTTCCGGTCAACGGTGCCGTCATCGTCACGACACCACAGGATGTCGCGCTCTCCGATGTGGCAAAAGCGGTCACCATGTTCAGAAAAGTCAATGTTCCTCTGCTGGGATTGATAGAAAACATGAGCCACTATCTGCTGCCTGACGGGACAAAAGATTATATCTTCGGCAAGGGAGGTGGAGAAAAGTTTGCAAAAGCACAGGGCATTACACTCCTTGGCTCCATACCGATCGGCGGTATGATCCGGGAAGGAGGGGACAGTGGAAAACCTGTCGTTGTCGAGTTCCCTGAAAGTGAAGCCGCCGACGCAATCAACAAGTCAGCAAGCGAGGTTGCCAGACAGATATCGATAAACAATGCAGCTGCCTGTGCCTGCAAAGCCGGACAGTAAACCAAAAACCCCGGTTTGAACGGCCGGGGTTTACTGTTGTACACTATGCTGTTTTACGTCAGACCGACTCGACCCTTGCGATTTCCGGAATGGCTTTCCTGACAGCCTGCTCCACACCCGCACGGAGCGTCAGCGTGCTCATCGGACAGGAACCACAGGCTCCAAGCAGCTTGACATCCACAACCATGTCTTTAGTGATGCCGACCAGTTGGCAGTCTCCTCCATCAGCCTGGAGGTAAGGGCGTACCTCCTCAAGGGCCTTAATTACTTTGTCGTAAAGCGGATCGGTATCGGGCAAATAGTCTTTAGTGGTATTCATAATCTTTGTTTTGATGTACAAAAAAACAATACGGGTATAGAGTTCCGCATGACCTAATATGAAATGTCACGGGCAAAAAACAAAATGGTTTTCCAAGGGTTTTGCTTTTTCAGTCCAGGTTTCTCAACAGCAAGTCGAGTGCATCATGGCTGTCAACAAGTACCTCACGGGCCTTGCTTCCGTCAGCAGGACCCACAATACCGCAGACCTCCAGTTGGTCCATAATTCGGGCCGCCCTGCTGAATCCCAGCTTCAAACGACGCTGAAGCAGTGAAACGCTCCCCTGCTGGTGCATTACCACGAGATGAGCCGCTTCTTCAAACATGCTGTCTCTCCCGTCTTTATCCTGAATACCGCCGGCATGAAAACCGTTACCTTTTTCCCTGACATCAGGTTGCGGCAGATGGTAGAAATTTTTCAATCCGGTCTGACTGCCGATAAACGAGGTAATCGCCTCCACTTCGTTTGCAGAGATATATGGGCACTGAATACGCTCGGGCTTCGGCTGCGACGCCGGCTGATAAAGCATATCACCGTTGCCGAGCAGCTGCTCGGCACCCGATCCGTCAAGTATGGTGCGTGAATCCACCTTGCTCGCAACCTGAAAAGCTATCCTGGCAGGAAAGTTAGCCTTGATAACCCCGGTAATAATATCAACCGAAGGACGCTGAGTCGCAACGATAAGATGAATCCCAACCGCTCTTGCAAGCTGCGCCAGTCGGGTGATTGGTTCCTCGACATCCCGGCCTGCCGTAATCATGAGGTCCGCAAGTTCATCGACGACGACAACAAGATACGGCAAAGCTTCATCGGGGTGTTTGCGGTTTAAACCGGCAATGTTGCGTACACCGGCTTTTTCAAGCTGTTCATAACGCATCTCCATTTCTTTCTCTACAGACCGCAGCGCGTAAACAGCTTTTGCCGGATCGGTGACAATCTGCTCGTCAAGGCCGTGAAATTTTACAAGAAAATGGTTTTTAAGATTCTGGTAATGCAGCAGCTCGACCCGTTTCGGATCAATCAGCACAAACTTGACCCTGTCCGGGCTGCATGCGTAGAGCAGACTGGTCAGCATGACGTTTATCCCTACCGACTTGCCCGCACCTGTCGCACCGGCAATCAGGAGATGCGGCATGTTGGACAGATCATCGAGATACACTTCGTTTGCAATGGTTTTACCAAGCACAACCGGAAGCGCCATCCTGTTGTTTTTGAATTTTTCAACCTGCAGAACGGAACGCATCCACACTGTCCGGGGCTTGCCGTGAGGGATTTCGACACCTACCGCGTTTTTCCCGGGAATGGGAGCGATTATGCGAATCCCCCTTGCCGCCATAGCCATGGCAAGATCGTTTTCAAGCGACGTGATCCTGCTCACCTTGACATCAGGCGCAAGCTCAAGTTCGAAAAGTGTCACCCTCGGACCGACGGTTGCAGAGATCCTCACAACCTCTACCTTGTAAATACTGAGCTTTTCAAGCAACCTTTTTTTACTGTCCTCGAGTAACGTCTCGTCAATGTATTCATCCTCTCCACGGGTACGTTGAAGAAGATCGACAGAGGGAAAACGATAAGCAACCCTGTCTTTTGTTTTTACCTTGAGCTTGCGTTTATCCAGATCGGCTTCTTTTTCGTGAACTCCCTCACGAATGGTTATCTCCGGCTCCTCTTCCCCGTTTTTTTTTTCCACAAATGCTCCTTCCGGATTTTCAGGAGCCGGGAACCTGTCCGGAAACGGTTTATCAAGCTCAGGCTCAGATCTCCGGGGTTCCTTGCGTACAGCCGAAACAATCCGTTCGCCAAGATCTGCAATAGCCGTTCTTGCAGAACGCAGTTTTTCAACCGGGTTTTCAACCATCACTCTTACGACAAAAACGGTTGCGGCCAAACCCAGCGCCGCAAGGAAAATCCACGCTCCGGTATAGCCGATTACAGTCGACAGGAATGCTGCCAGCATCCGGCCTACCGCCCCGGCCATTATGTCACTGAAAGGTGCGGTTGTCAAACCGAACATGGCGGCAACATCAAGAGAGATCACGGTGGCATAAAGCGTAGAAATCAAAGGTGGTTTCAGGCTCTTGTGCCGAAGCATCGACCAGCTCCAGTGTATGAGAGCCAGTCCGGGAATAATAGACACATACCCCAGAAAAGAGCGGATAAAGAGTTCCGCAAGACGTGCGCCGAAGATACCGAAAGGATTATGCAGATCCAAAGCCGCTTCCATGGCGTTGCGGCCGAAAAACTCATACCATTTCAAAGCTGCCAGAACCGTTTTGTCATCCTGATGATAGAACAGCAGAGCCCCGATATAAAAAAAGGCAATGATGCCCAGCACGATTCCTGAAAGCTCTTTTTTCAACTTGTCCTTGTTCATGGTTATCGGTTATTCTGCCTATTGCCAACTGAAGGCTGCAAACTTTTCCCTCATCCCGGCTTGACAAACGGAAATCTTGTTACCGTTCCGCGATACCGCTTATCTCTGATATCCAGAAAAACGGGTGTTCCCGGTTCCATAACCCTGCGGAAAACATGGGCAGTCCCTATCGGCTTCTGCAGTGTAGGAGACATAGTGCCACTGCAGACCTGTCCGACTTCCTTTTCATTGACGTCATAAAGCACATAGCCCTGTCGTGGAATTGCCCGCTCTTCCATGACAAATCCCACAAGAGCCCGTTCCGGGTCACGATCAGCCTCCATACAGGGCTCCTTGCCGATAAACGCTCCTTTATCAAGCTTTGTAACCCATTTAAGGCGTGTTTCGATCGGGTTGGTATTGCGGTTTATCTCATGACCATAGAGCGGATAACCCATTTCGAGACGCAACGTATCTCGTGCTCCAAGCCCGACCGGCTGAATACCGAATACAGCGCCCTCCTTCATAATCGACTTCCATAAAGCTTCGGCGTTTTCGTTCGGCACTGAAATCTCAACCCCTTTTTCACCGGTATAGCCGGTACAGGCAACCATGACCTCGGTATCCTGAAAGCCGGCTTTGATAAACTGAAAAGAAGAAAGCTGCTCGCATATCGATGAAAAAAATACACGCTGAAGAATATGCATCGACTTGGGCCCCTGGAGAGCAATGAGTGAGAGTTTTTCGGTATGATCTTCAATTGATACACGGTCATACTTCCGCATATGCTTGCCGAGCCACTCTAAATCTTTCTCTCTGTTGCTTGCGTTGACCACGATAAACCACGTTTCATGATCTATCCTGTAAATGATAAGGTCATCGACAATTCCACCGTCAGGCCAGAGCATCAATGTGTACTGTGCCTGACCGTTTTTCAGTGATGCAGCATCATTGGTTGTCACGTACTGAAGAAACTCCAGGGAATCAGCCCCTTTTACATAGAAATTGCCCATATGGGAAACATCGAACAGGCCCGCTGAATTACGTACACATCTATGCTCTGCAACAATTCCGGAATACTGAACCGGCATGAGATAACCGGCGAAATCGATAATTTTCGCCCCCGCATCCTGATGCCAGGAGTATAGCGTTGTTTTTTTCATGAGTTGGCAGACTTATGGGTACAGCAATTGAAGCGCGGAATACATAAATCGAGGTACCCTTATCTCTTTGTTTTTACGGATATTTTTACTCTGTCCAGCGATCTTTTCTGCAATAAATATAACAATATAGAATTCCGAGGAAGAAATAAACCCCACATCCCCCTTCCATCAAACCATCGGGCAGTATCAACACCGGTCCCGGGCATTGCTTCCCATTTTCCAACATCTCCTCAACACTCACCAGTCACTGGGACAAAGACGTCTTTCCCCGACAGCCCTGCTCCGTATACTCATTATGTTACACACCACAAACCACTGCAAGGCACCAATCCTCGTGAAACCGGGGAATGCAATGCGTCCCTCTTCCGTTACAACAGCCGCCGGCCCCCGGCTTCCCCGGGGACAATGACTGCCGTCATTTACCGAACCTCTACAACCTTGGAAGCTCTGTTGTTTTGAAGGTTACTGTCTTCAAAACCATAGGGAATCACCGATACCGACACAGTGTACCTGCCGGGAATATCGCCACGAAGCATCGAGGAGGAAAAAGCTGCACCTGTCTGACCTGGATCGAGGGCTCTATTGCGAGAGGTTTTGCCGGAAAAGACCTCGTTTCCATACCTGTCCCTGACCGAAACCTCGAGATCATAAAGACCGCTACGGATAATACCGATGTTCTGGCAGAATATGTTCAGTACAAACGACTCCCCTGCCTGGGGCACAAGCGGCTGGGTCTCAATACCGGAGATCATGATATCGGGCATAATACCTGAGCGGGCCCAGCTTTTTTCCCGGGGAATATTATCGGGAGCGGGTTCGGAAAGACGGTAATCGTTGATAAGAAACGCCAACGAAAGAACCAGCATCAGCAATGCGAAAAGCATCACTCTGCGGCGCCTTTTCGACCCTGAGCTTTCAATAAAAAGAATCACGATATCGTCTGGCTGGTACAGCCACGTTTAACACTGGTTTTTCGAGGTATCCTTATTTGTCAGCATCAGGATAAATAAAACCGGTAAACCCAAGAGCGGCGAGAGCCATTCCATATCGTTTTTTTATGTAAAGCGACACCACATCAAAGGTCATCTCGCCCTTCTGCTCAAGACCCCGGATAGCAAGCTCATGCTGAAGAGAGGCTTTCAGTTGGTTTTTGGCATCGTCTGCCGCTGTTTCGGGATCAACGCGCCTTTTTTCATAAATGCGTTCATATTCTGCAGCAAAACCGCCGACTGCCTTGCCGTCTGTGTCAACAGCCCATACCCGGCCAACACCCGCCGCAACAGTATTTCCCTGAACACTGCCTGCTTTGGCCATAATAGCTTCAAGCACCGCACCATGGTGAAATGATGCTCTGGCTTCTTCAAAAGGAATTTGACGGGATTCAGGAGGAAGCACCGAGGTATAATAAACAACATTGAAATTTTCTATCCCTGCATCGAGCAGTGCAAGATCATAAGAAAATGTTTCGTAGGGATCGGGTGGTATTCCCTGGTCGGATTCGCCTGTTCCTGTCGTCACAAAGTACGTCACGGGAATCCGGCAGCCGAAACGCTCGTCAGCATGTAGAGACATTGCAGATACGCTCCACACAAGCACCAGCGCTGCCGTAAATAAGAATTGTCGAATTGTCATCTTACAGGGGGTTTATGTGTTATCCGTCATCAGGGTTCGCTTCCTTCATGCTCTCTTTCCAAATCAGAACCAGCCCCCTGTTCTTCCCAATTTATACCATTGTCTTCAAGCCAGTTACGCGCAGTGGGATCCCCGAGCCTGGCAGCCTCCTTAAGGTCGGCAAGTTCTCCGCTCCTGTCCCCGAGCCTCGAACGGATCAATGCACGGTTGATATACGCTTCAGCATCTTTGGGGTTCAACTCTATAACCTTGTTGAAATCAGCTATTGATTTGTCAAACTCTTCAAAAAAACCATAGATAAAACCCCGGTTATAGTATGCCTCGATGTAACCTGAATCAATAGCTATAGCCTTGTCGAAATCGGCCAGCGCTTTCTGAAGCTCTCCCCTGTTCCCATATACGTAACCGCGGTTCAGGTATCCTTCCGCAAATTTCGGGTCTTTTTCCACTGCTTTGCTGAAATCTTCCAGCGCACCGTCATAGTCTTCATTCTTAAGTTTCTCTATACCGCTGGTATTAAGCTCCTCGGCATTCGGGCCGCATGCCGTAACACCGCAGACGACCAAAAGAAATAACGGAAGGAGTTTTTTGTAATGCATCATGGTCAACCCTCTGAATTAATGTAGCAAGAAAACGGATACAGCTTTTGCGTAGCAATCAAAAAGATAAACAACTCGTGCCAAATACGAGAACATGAGATGAGAGATTCAAGTCAGAAATAAAAATTACAGCGTAAGCCGAACAATCTCATTCAGCAGATGAACGAACGATTTTTACCGGCTTGCACAGATGCTTTTTCTCCCTCGCTGCCCTTGCGCATTTCTCGCAGACATACTTTGGTTTTGCAACCTCCCTCATAATCTCCCGGAGGTTCTTCTCGATTTCCCTGCTTTTAAGCTGACACAGAGACTTCATAGGCTGTCCCGGAATCTTTCAATGACCAATAATCACTGCATCATCAAGCTCATCCGGGTTCTCCGGACCCGGGGGAAAATGCTGCTCAAGGATATCACCGCAACGGTCGATGGCATCACAGATAGCAGAAACCTGTTTTTTGTCCTTGATACCTGCAACTATGCTATCGGCTATTCCACGCCAGACCACAGGATCAATCTTTGCGTTTATCCCTTTGTCACCCAGAATCCATACTCGGCGCTCGAAAAGCGATATGTAGATCAGTATACCGGCATGATCCCGGGTATTGTATATCTCTTTTTTATAGAAAGAACCTATCGCCGCCTCTTCAACCTCTTCTTTCATATCCGAATCGGTAACAAACAAGCGCTTGAGAAAAAAACTTCGCCTGATGATCTCATTGCATAACACAAATGAGAGCGCGAAAAATCCCAGAAAGTGCCACATGGTTTCCAAACCCGAAATCAGAGCAATCGCAATTCCAAAAACCACAGCGCACAATATCCCGCCCAGTATGTTTGCCAGAGGATAGTGATGGCTGGAGGAAACAACCATGACAACGATCTCTCCTGCTGTCCGTTTTTCTGCAGCACGAACCCTTGCCTTTATTGCAGACTTATCATTTTCGGAGAGAAATTTATTGACAAGATCTTTCATGCCTTAACTCATAAGTTAGCGAATCAAGATAACAACGGTGTGACGGGTAATGAACAACCCGAACCCGGTTATCACCAGCTCCCGGAGGCACCGCCGCCTCCAAAACCGCCACCGCCGCCCCCAAAACTGCCGCTGCCACTGCTGAAACCTCCCCGGCCAAAACCACCGCTTCCCGGACCGCCTGTATATATCAGAGGGCCTGAGCCATGCCCTCCGCCTCCGCGCGGAACCTGGCTATAAAAATAAATGATCAGTACCAGCACAAATATAAAAGGAAGAAGTGACCTGCCATCCTCTTCGGCAGCACCCTCTTTTGCCGGTGCAGTGTATTCACCCTGAACCGCGGCAATTATCAGATCGGTACCGCGGATAAAACCTTCGTCAAACCTGCCCTCGGCAAACAAGGGAACGATTTCGTTATCGGCTATCCTGCCTGCCGTTAAATCAGTAAGAGCTCCTTCCAGGCCGTAACCAACTTCTATCCGAACCTTGCGCTCTTTCTTGGCAACCAGCAACAGAACCCCGTTATCGAACTCTCTCTGCCCGATCTTCCATTCTTCGGCAACCCGGATCGAAAAATCCTCGAGAGGTTCACCATCAAGAGACTCAACAGTAAGAACAGCAATCTGTGTTGATTCGCTTTTTTCAAGGTGTGCAAGTTTTTCATTGATCTCCAGCTCGGCTTCTGCAGAAATCATGGAAGCATAGTCGTTGACCCTTCCGGTCAAAGAGGGTATCTCAACCGCCTGAAGAGGTAACGCTGAAAAAAATTGCAGTACGATGAAAAAAGCATTACAGCAGATAACGCACAGGACCTTTTTTTCCCGGGACCTTCGCACCGTCTCAGAATTCCACCTGGGGGACCTGCTGCGCAGATGCATCACCTTTGAAATATTCTTTCGGCTTCAAATGCAGAATAATGTCGTTGGTCAGAGAGTTCGGAAACTTCCTTAGCGAATAGTTGAATGTCTCAACCGAGGCGTTATAACGCTTACGGGCGACACTTATTCTGTTTTCCGTGCCTTCCAGTTGGTTCTGCAAGTCCCTGAAATTCTGATTTGCCTTCAGCTCCGGGTACCGCTCGACAACAACCATGAGACGGGAAAGCATGGATGAGAGTTCTCCCTGTGCGCTCTGAAATTTAGTCATCGCGTCAGGATCGCTGAGCATTTCGGGAGTAAGCTGAACAGATGAAGCTTTTGAACGCGCCTCTACTACCTTCGTGAGCGTTTCCTGCTCAAAATCTGCAGCACCCTTAACGGTTGAGACGAGGTTCGGTACCAGATCGGCCCTTCTCTGAAGCTGCGCTTCAAGGTCTCCCCATGCCTTGTTGACTCCTTCTTCGTTCTTCTGCATGGTATTGTAACCGCAGCCGCTGAACATGGCTGTCAGAAGAAACAGCGCAAGAACTCTGAAAAATCCGGATTTCATGAGTCCGTTCCTTATGTTTGCCAACTCTTCAATTGATCGATTGATGAAATACAAAATACAGTGAGAAAAAGATAAGGATTTCTTTTAAACCGTAGAAGAACCTCAAAAAAGCCTCCTTACCATTGACCATCTGGTTTTATTACAGGGAATACCTATATTACTTCTTTTATACGCCCAAATCCCTGAATATGAAATTACGAGTTCTGCTTCTCACAATGAGCCTTTGCGTTTCTGCAACAACTGCACTCGGCAGCTTTGAGCACCGCGGACCGGACGCGAGAGCGGAAGCCATGGGCGGTGCCGGTGTTGCTCTGGCAAACAACCCTTTCGGCCTGTTCTATAATCCGGCTTCGGGCAATTTCGGGAACAACCTGTCTGCAGGCATCTCATATGCAGTCCCGTTCGGCAACAATGCGCTTGACAGTTTTTATGGGGTAATCGATACAGGCCGCCTCCCTTTCGACCGGAACGGGAGTGCGGCAATATCCTGCCAGTACTACGGATCATCCCTTTACCGGGAAACAAGCACGTTCTTTACTTACTCGACAAAACTGGCAGGACCGGTCCACACCGGAATTTCAGCAGGTCTCCTTGAACGGGATGCCGGTGATACCGGATCCGAGTCCGCCCTGGGTATCAACCTTGGAGCGCTTGCCTTTCTTTCTCCTGACCTGAACCTCGGCGTCGCGTTTTTCAATGTAAACCGCCCGGACACAGGAGACGGAGGAGAAAAAGCCCCTTTTACAACCCTTGCCGGGACATCGTACAGACCGCTCGACGCCATCGTGCTGGCCGCCGGGGTGGAAAAACAGGAAGACAAGGAGATCAGGCTGCGTTCCGGCGGAGAAGTTCGGGTAATATCGTCTTTAACCCTGAGGGCCGGGTTCACAACAGCCCCCTCCACGTTTTCCGGGGGCGCCGGGTTCACGTTCAAGAACTTTCAGGCTGACTTCAGCCTTGTACGGCATCCTGAACTGGGAACCGGTTCATGGTACACCGTAAGGGCTTCTTTTTGAACTGAGGGCACTTCGAAAGAACAATAAACCGGCACTCGGAATCACAAAGAGATTGATCAGTTTGTGAGGCGTTCAACGGAAAAAACCCCCTGTACTTTTCTGATTTTATCCATAAGCGACTGAAGACGAGCTATATTGCGGACATAGATCATTACCGTCCCGAGAAACATGCCGTCCCTGGCATGGAGCGAGATGCTGCGGATATTGGTATCCGACTTGGAAAGAACACCGGTTATCTGGTTTGTGATGCCGATCCGGTCCTCTCCGACAACCTTTACACCTGCAAGAAATTCAGTTTCAACCTTTCTGTTCCAGGAAACGCTGACGACGCGCTCACTTTTCAGAAGGCTCTCGTTGCTGACATTCACACAGTTTTTTCGATGAATCTTCACCAGCCCCTCCTTGGTAACAAATCCGATGATATCATCACCGGGAACAGGCTTGCAGCATTTAGCGTACGAGTACGCTATGTTGGGCAGGCCCTCTATAACCACCTCGTCCTTGCCGATACGTTCCCCATCCCGCCCCTTTCTGGCCTGCTCTGCGAAGTTATCGTATCCCAGTTCTTCGGGTTCGGTTTTTTCAGCCGGGAATGGAGGGTATTCCTGGTCTGAAAGACTCTTGATCACCTTTTCACCGTCGATCTGCTGGTTTGCCAGCGCGCTGAAAAAGTCGGCCGGAGTTTTGATACCATATTTCCGGACCTGCTTGATGATATCATTTTCCGTAAGCAGCTTCTTTGTTCCGGAAAGCATCTTATCCCACATGTTGCGGCCTTTTTCGATCTGGCGGCGACGCTCCTCGTTGATCGCCGACCGTATCTTCATGCGGGCCCGGTGAGTCACCACAGATTTCAGCCAGTCAGCCTTGGGCTTCTGACTTTTCGAAGTAATGACCTCAACCCTGTCACCGGACTTGAGTTCCGAGTTGAGACGAACAATCTTTCCGTTCACTTTGGCCCCGATACATCCGTTACCTATCTCTGTGTGAATTGCATAGGCAAAATCAATAGGCGTTGCACCCGCTGGCAGGGTTTTCATATCCCCTTTCGGCGTGAAAATATAGATTTCGTCATGATAGAGATTCAGCTTGAATCCTTCCATAAAGGACGCAGCTGAATCCGCATCCTTGATAAGATCGCGGGCCCATTTCAGGAAAGTATCTATGGTTGCATCGTCCTTTGAGACTTTCTCCTTGTAACGCCAGTGGGCAGCGACACCAAACTCGGCGAATTCATGCATCCTGTTTGTTCTTATCTGCACCTCGACAACCCTTCCTTTCGGGCCCAGAATCGCAGAGTGGAGAGACTGATAGCCGTTGTGCTTGGGGATGGAAACGTAGTCCTTGAAATGCTGGGGTAGCGGAGGATACTTCTGTGTAATGTAGCCATATGCTGCGAAACAGTCGGAGATCCTTTCGGTGTAAATGACTATTCTGATACCGTAAAGATCATGTATATCCTCAAACCGCTTGTTTTTGTAACGCATCTTGTTGTAGATGGAGAACAAGTGCTTGGCCCTCCCCTGAACCTCGACCTTGAACCCCTGCTTTTCAAGGTCCTCCTTGATCGGCACAATCATTTTATCGAGATATGCTATACGCTCTCCCCTGCTGAGGCGAACTTTCTGCTGAATTACCTCGAACATCTCGGGGTCGATGTACTTGAAGGCAAGGTTCTCAAGCTCGATCTTCATTTTACCAAGGCCGAAACGGTGGGCAAGGGGCGCATAAATATCTCTCGTCTCGAGTGCAATTTTCAGACGGCGATGCTCCGGCAAGGCACCAAGGGTTCTCATGTTGTGCAGACGGTCACAGAACTTTATAAGAATAACCCGCACATCCTTCACTACGGAGAGCAGCATCTTGCGGAAACCCTCAGCCTGGGTAACCTCCCTGTTGATCATGATCCCGGATATCTTTGTCAGCCCCTCAACGATATCGGCCACTTCACTGCCCAGTTCGGCAGCAAGATCTTCATAGGTGTATTCGCTGTCTTCGATAACATCATGCAACAGAGCGGCGGCAATCGAAACACCATCCAGCGGAAGTTCGGTAAGCAGTATCCTGGCAACCTCAACAGGATGGTAGAAGAAAGGTTCCCCTGATGCACGTTTTTCACCCTCGTGTGCCCGGTAGCACATAAAAAATGCTCTCTGAATGAGCGATTCATCAACATTCCTGAGATTCTGGCGGGCAAGCCGCAAAATCTCCTGCATTTTCTCATACTGTGCTTTTTCAATCTGGGCTAACATATACCTGAATACCGATAATCTGGTTTGTATTTTCTGTCTTTAGTAACAAGTAACGTGCGAGAAGTATCAAGTCAAAGAAAAAACGTCGCTCATTGCTCATAAGGTGAAGATAGCGAGGGATCATGGGTCTTATGAGTCTTATGTGACCTATAGGACCTATAGAGCACCAAATGCTTCTTTCTCTCACTATTCATTAGTCATTTTTCGACTGCCTTTCCCTCTTTATCCGTCGCCGCCTGCTCCAGTTTTGCAATTTCATCACGAAGGTAGGCTGCTTTTTCATATTCCATGCTTTCGGCAGCTTCCTGCATTTCCAGTTTCAAATTTTCCGCCATTGCATAAAGGTCCTCCTTACCCAAAGAACCGATGAGATCTTCGATCACTCTCCGGGACCGCTGCTCCAGCCCCAAACGCCTTCTCCTGAATCGTTCCTCCGCATCGGCCACCCCGGTGGTATCAAGTACCTGGTCCACCGATTTAACGATAGATGCGGGAATGATCCCGTGCTCTTCGTTGAATCTCTGCTGAACCCCCCTGCGCCTTTCGGTCTCCTCGATGACTGAACGCATTGACTCAGTGATCCTGTCGGCATAAAAAATCACCCGTCCCTCGACATTGCGGGCAGCTCTGCCGGCTATCTGCATCAGGGATTTACTGTCCCTGAGAAACCCTTCCTTGTCGGCATCGAGGATAGCCACAAGCGAGACCTCGGGAAGATCCAGTCCTTCGCGTAAAAGGTTGACGCCGACAAGAACGTCAATATCACCCGTCCGCAGTTCCCTGAGAATCTGCATCCTTTCAAGACTTTTTATCTCCGAATGAAGATACCGGGCTCTCAACCCTGTTTTTCTCAGGTAATCATGAAGATCCTCACTCATGCGCTTGGTCAGTGTCATAACCAGGCTTTTGAAACCGTTTGCGGTATGTTGCCGGATCTCTTCGAGAAGATCATCAATCTGCCCGTTGACAGGGCGAACGGTGATTTTCGGATCAAGCAGACCTGTCGGCCTCACCAACTGTTCGACTACAGCTCCTCCCGTACGCCGGAGTTCGTACTCTCCCGGAGTGGCGCTGACACTGATCAACTGCGGTACCATTGCCTCAAACTCCTCAAATCGCAATGGACGGTTATCCAGTGCCGAAGGAAGCCTGAACCCGTATTCGACAAGAACGGTCTTTCTGGAACGATCCCCGGCATACATACCACGAACCTGGGGAAAAGTGACATGCGACTCGTCGACAATCACAAGATAATCTTCAGGAAAATAATCCAGCAGACAATAAGGCTTCTCTCCTGTTTCCCTCCCTGAAAGATGGCGCGAATAATTTTCAATTCCTGAACAGTACCCAAGCTCTTTCATCATTTCGAGGTCGTAACGGGTTCTCTCCTCAAGCCTTCTGGCCTCGACAAGCTTGTCTTCGGCACGAAGCACGTTCAAACGCTCTGCCAACTCGTTCTCTATTGCCAGCATGGCTTTCTGCAGTTTTTCCTTCTCAGCCACAAATTGCCGTACCGGATAGACAAAGGCATAGTCCTGATCGCCAAGAATCTCACCACTTTCATGATCGAAAAGTTGCAGACGTTCGATTTCATTGCCGAAAAACTCCACCCGCAACGCTGTCCCCTCGTGCATCGGCACAAGGTCGATAACGTCACCCCGCACTCTGAACTTACCGGCTGCAAGGTCTCTGTCGTCACGGACAAAGTGAAGCGAAATCAGGTCCTGGAGAAACTCATCTCTGTCTTTCTCCATGTTCACACGAAGCTCGACAATCTGTGCCTTCCAGTCTTCAGGTGCTCCGAGACCATAAATGCAGCTTACCGAGCTGACAACAACGACATCTTTACGGCCACTGAGCAGCGCACTGGTAGCCTTGAGCCTGAGCCTCTCAATCTCATCGTTAATCCGAAGGTCCTTGGCGATGTACTTATCCATCGTGGGGATATAAGCTTCCGGCTGATAAAAATCATAATAACTGATAAAATATTCCACAGCATTATGCGGAAAAAACTGCCGGAGTTCTCCGTAAAGCTGCGCGGCGAGGGTCTTGTTATGGCTGATAACAAGCACCGGCTTGTTCACCGCGGCGATAACATTAGCCATAGTAAATGTCTTTCCCGAACCGGTCACACCAAGCAGTACCTGGAAGGCTTCGCCGCGCAACACTCCCCGAGCCAGCGACTGAATAGCTTCCGGTTGATCACCTTTGGGCTCAAAGCTGCTCTCAATGCGGTACGCATTCTTACCGTTTTTTTCCATTTCCATGACTGATTCCTTTACATTCCCCGACCACTTTGAGTGACAGACCAACTATTTAAAACTATTTATAAAATTTGTTAGTTCTTTCTCAGGATTGTACGATGAAGGTTATTTATTTACGTACGGCAACATTCGAAACAGTCAATTCACGCATGCGTTTGTCTCTTTCAGGCATCACATACACCCCGTTTTTTTTTCGCCTGGCCGTCATATTTGCAACCGCTATTGCTTTAATTCATTTACTATCATGCACCGCTATGCGTTCTGAACACCAGTATTCTTACATTTCCCTGCCCGATGATCCGCTGCATACGAGAATCTACACTCTGAAAAACGGCCTGACCGTTTACATGAGTCCGCAAAAGGATGAGCCGAGGATCTATACGTCAATCGCCGTCAGGGCAGGAAGCAAAAACGATCCCGCGGAAACAACCGGGCTCGCTCACTACCTTGAACATATGCTGTTCAAGGGAACGGACTCGATTGGTGCCCTCGACTACGAAAAGGAAAAAGTCGAGCTGCAGAAAATCATCGACCTTTATGAAGAGTACCGCTCAACAGACGACCCGGACAGAAGAGCGGATATTTACCGTCAAATAGACAGCACGTCCAACTTTGCCGCGGAATTCACTATACCCAACGAGTACGACAAGCTGCTCAGCTCGATCGGAGCAAGAGGAACAAACGCCTATACCTGGGTTGAACAGACTGTTTACCTCAATGACATTCCGTCAAACCAGCTGGAAAAATGGCTTTCTATAGAAGCCGAGAGGTTCCGCAGCCCGGTAATGCGGCTTTTCCATACCGAGCTTGAAACCGTCTATGAAGAAAAGAACATGACGATGGACAGTGACAGCCGGAAAATCTGGGAAAACCTGTATGCCGGTCTTTTCAGAAAACACACCTACGGCACACAGACAACCATCGGTGAGGCCGAACACCTGAAAAACCCCTCGATCAAAAATGTCATCGAATACTACCGCACATGGTATGTACCAAACAACATGGCTATCTGCATGGCCGGTGACTTCGACCCGGACGAAGCCATCAGACTGATCGATGAAAAGTTTTCGAACCTGAAACCGGGACAGGTACCGGAATTTTTCCCTCCGGAGGAAGAACCGATCACGAAACCGGTCATCACCCGGGTCAAAGGGCCGGAAGCTGAAGAACTTGTCATAGGTTACAGGTTCAGCGGCTCAGGGTCAAGGGAGATGGATACCCTGACGCTTGTCGATAAAATACTCTATAATCAAACTGCCGGACTTATCGATCTCAACCTCAATCAGGAACAGAAAGTGCTCGACGCGGGCTCGATGGTAGTCGAAATGAAGGATTATGCAACCCATATCCTGAGTGCCAAACCTCGTGAAGGGCAAAGCCTTGACGAAATCAGGGAACTGTTGCTTGAGCAGATCGAAAAAGTCAAGGAAGGAGACTTTCCCGACTGGCTGCCCGAAGCGATCATCAACGATCTCAAGCTCGAAAAGCTCAAAACCCATGAAACAAACAGAGGACGATCAGAAACATTTGTCGACGCATTCGTGCTTGGCCTCGACTGGAACGATGTAACCGGCAGAATCGACAGGTTAAGCCGCATCACGAAAAAGGATATCACAGCTTTTGCGCAGGAACATTACAGTGATAATTATGTTGCGGTGTACAAGGAGCACGGCAAGGATGCCGAATCACCCAAAATCCAGAAGCCGCCGATAACCCCTCTCAAGGTCAACCGCGACAGAACGTCAACATTTGCTGAAAACATACTCTTACGTAAAACCGAGGAAATTGATCCGGTCTTTCTTGATTTCGAACGTGACATTCAATCACTTGACATTACCCCCGAGGTACCGCTTTTCGCGGTAAAAAATACCGAAAATGCCCTTTTCTCTCTCTACTACGTGTTCGATATCGGAAACAACCATTCCAAAACAATCGACCTTGCACTCGACTACCTGAGCTATCTGGGAACCTCAAAACTGACACCTGCAGAATTCAGCCAGGAGATGTACAAAATCGGGGCAAGCTTCTCGGCATACACCGCAGATGATCACCTCTATTTGAAACTTTCCGGCCTTCAGGAAAACTTTGATGCTGCACTTGCGATGCTTGAAGAGCTGCTGACCGACGCACACCCCAACACGGAAGTTCTTGAAAAACTCAAGGCCGGGGTCCTGAAAGAACGTGCAGATGACAAGCTTTCCAAGAAAAAAATTCTTTTCGAGGCCATGCACAATTACGGGCGGTACGGCGCATCGTCACCATTCACGAATGTGCCTGACAATGAAGAGCTCAAAACGATTACAGCCGAAGATCTGCTGGCGGAGATCGATACCCTCATGCACTATCCCCACAGGGTCTTATACTACGGACCTGCCGAACCGGACAGCCTTTCTTCGAAACTGCGTGAGTTGGGACACCTGAAACACGAACTTGTACCGGTTCCCGATGCCGAGCCTTTCACCGAGATTGAGCAGAAAGAAAACCGTGTCTATGTCGTTGATTACGACATGACACAGGCAGAAATCCTCATGCTGTCCAGAGACAGACTTTACGATGCCGACCAGGTTCCGCTCATCACTCTCTTCAATGAGTATTACGGCGGCGGGATGTCATCTGTTGTTTTTCAGGAACTCCGTGAAGCCAAGGCACTTGCCTATTCGGTGTTCTCGATATACCGCATCCCCAAGGACAAAGATGAGCATCACTACATTTTCAGCTATATAGGAACCCAGGCGGACAAGCTTCCGGAAGCACTCTCGGGGATTACAGAACTGTTTAAAGACCTTCCCGAGTCACCCGAGCTCTTCACTACGGCCAAAAAAGGCATCCGCAGAAAAATCCGTACCGAACGCATTAACAAAGCTAAAATACTTTTTACCAGAGAGGAGGCTGAAAAACTCGGTTTGGACCATGATGTTCGCAGGGATATCTTTGAAAAAGTCCATGAATTCGATTTTGACGACATTGCCGCGTTCCACCGGCAGAGGTTTGCAGACAAAAAGTACACACTGCTTGTGCTGGGCAATAAAGAGAATCTCGACATGGAAACTTTGGGCCGGTTTGGTAAAATTATCCCTCTGAGTCTCGAGGACATTTTCGGCTACTGATAGCAAAAAAATATTACCTTGAAGCATTCCATAGCTCAAAAAAACAAATAAATCACCTGCAAACTATGACTTCACTATTATTTCTCGGGGTTGTCCTCTTATTTATAGGTATCACTGCCCGCTCCCTCAATCCATCCCTGCTGCGATTTTCAGGGTTGTTTAAAATAGGAGGCATTTTCGCCATAATACTGGGACTTCTTACTGCAAGCATACGGATTGTCGAACCTGGAAAGGTCGGCGTTAAAGTTCTGTTCGGAAAAGTCCAGCAGGAAGTGCTCACGAGCGGACTCAATGTCATCAACCCGCTCGTAAAAGTTGAATTTTTTGATATAACGACCCAGACCTATACCATGTCCGGTACCGAAACCGAGCTCTCTCAGTTGAGCGACGCACCGATCAGGGTGTTGAGTGCCGATGGCCTCGAGGTTACCATCGACATGACCGTCCTTTACCGCATCAACCCTACTCAGGCACCTGAAATACGACGTGAGATCGGCCCCGGCCTTTCATATATCGACAAAATCGTTCGTCCGACAGCCAGAACACGCATCAGGGACAATGCTGTCATATACAACGCTGTAGACCTTTACTCAAAGAAACGTGAAGAATTTCAGACAAAAATCTTTGCAAGTATCAAATCTGACTTTGAAAACCGCGGTCTCATTCTCGAAAACCTGCTTGTCCGCAACATCTCTCTTCCTCAGTCTGTAAAAGCCGCGATCGAAGCCAAGATCAATGCTGAGCAGGAAGCCCAGAAAATGCAATTCGTCCTGCAGAAAGAGACCCAGGAAGCCGAAAGAAAGCGTGTCGAAGCAAAAGGTATCTCCGACTACCAGCTGATCCTTTCCCGCTCGCTGACCGACAAACTTTTGAGATACGAACAGATAAAAGCCCTGCAGAACCTGGTAAAGTCAGAGAACTCAAAGGTTATCATTATGGGCGACAGCAAGGGAGCCTCGGTGCTGATCGGAAAGTAATGGCTGCCGGGCCGGAAATTTTATAGCCGCTTTTTACTTTTGCATTTGACCGGTACTCAGCGAAGCGATACTCGTACTCGAAATGGGCGGCGCTGAGTCGAGAAGCAGGGGAACCTATGAAACTGCTGGATAAATACATAGCCCGACAGTTTTTTTCAACCTATGTCTTCGCCGGTATAAGTTTCACCGCCCTGTTTCTTCTTGTCAATCTTATAGAAAATTTAGGCCGCTATATCGACAAAGGGATAAGAGCTGAACAGATAATCCTGTATTACTGGAGCCTTATCCCTGAAACAGTCCTGCTGATTTCCCCGTTAAGCACTCTGCTCGCCTCTCTCTATATCACGGGACGCATGTCAGGGTCGAGTGAACTGCCGGCCATGAAAGCAGCCGGTGTCGGCATGCATCAGTTGCTCAAGCCGTTTCTCGCTGTAGCATTGCTTATATCGGTCTTCAATATCCTTAATGCAGGCTGGCTGTACCCTAAAACATCTGCATTGAAAAACAGATTTGAAACGGAGCATCTCGACAAAACTTTCGAGAATGTTTCGGGCAGCAAAAACATACATATTCTTGAGTCACGTAACAGAATACTATCTATCGGAGCGCTTGACCCGCAGAAGATCACAGGCCTGAACATTTCTATCGAGACCTTCGAAGGCCCTGTTATTGCCAGTCGAATCGACGCGAAAAAAATCTCCTATGACCAGTCAATCGACCGATGGATCCTGCATGAAACCAAAACACGTGTTTTCAGCGAAAAGGGTGTGCTTTACAGGGAAAATCCCGGAAACGATACGCTGCAACTGTCTCTGACCGCATCGTCTCTCAGGGACCTCGGCATCCAGCCGGATGAGATGGATATCATCCAGCATTACCGCTATATTGGTGAGAAGCAGGAAGCAGGCTTTTCAAATCTCGGCAGGGTCATTGTAAAATTTCATAACAAACTGGCCCTGCCTCTGGCATCGTTGATTATTATTCTGATCGGGGTTCCTCTTTCCTCCCGAAAAAAGCGTAGCGGGCTTGCTCTTGAGTTCGGCATCAGCCTCTTCATAGGATTCACCTACCTTGGTGTACAGAGAACACTCTCTACAGCCGGGTACCGGGGCCTGATCGATCCGGCGTTTGCAGCGTGGCTGCCAAATCTGCTGTTTCTTGTCATAGGTGTCGTTATCTATAAAACCGCAAACAAATAAGCCATGACAACAACCCGGCCGCTGATTGCCCTCATGACCGACTTCGGACTTCAGGACCCCTATGTCGGGATTATGAAAGGTGTGATTGCCGGTATTTCCCCGCGTACCCCGGTAATAGACCTTACCCATTGCATCTCCGCTCAGAACATACTGCAGGGTGCTCTGCTGCTTGGTTCATCCTCGCCATACTTTCCTGACGGAACAATATTTGCAGCGATTGTCGATCCGGGAGTCGGGACAGGACGAAAAGCCATTGCACTCGTAACGGAATCGCAGGTATTCGTTGCACCTGATAACGGACTGTTGAGCTCTGTCATGAAAAAGCAGAAAATCAGGGCATGTTACACCATCACCAACCCTTCATGTATGCTCCCCGGTCAAAGTGCGACGTTCCATGGAAGAGACATTTTTTCACCTGCCGCCGCACACCTTGCAAATGGCCTCGAACCTGCAATGCTTGGAAGCGCCCTCGATCCTGAAGAGTGTAAACGGATTGAAATTCCTGAAAACAGCACCCGTGACGGAGGAAGTTCATGGGAGGGGGTCGTTCTTTATTCCGATGTGTACGGCAACCTGATAACCTCGTTTACAGGCAACATGATCACAGAGGAGAAACAGGCGCTGGGAATACGCACGAAAAACAACCGCATACTGCCGATTCATCGGACTTATGGAGACGTGGCAGAAGGCGAAGCCCTTGCATATACAGGCAGCAGCGGCTTCATTGAAATCGCAATACGCAACGGCAATGCATCACAATCGCTCGAACTGCTGCCCGGCGATCGGGTGATGCTTCTCTACGCCTCGTGATACACGGCCAACATCCGGGTCAACTGCCTATGTACTCCTTGAGAACTTTACTGTAGGCAGACTGACGCAGTCTCCTGATTGCCTTCTCTTTAATCTGACGTACCCTTTCACGCGTAAGCTTGAATTTTTCACCTATCTCCTCCAGGGTAAGAGGATTATCCATTCCGATACCAAAATAGGAACGGATAACGTCGGCCTCACGGGGAGCAAGCACCGAAAGCGAACGTTCCACTTCAAGGGTCAGTGAGTCGCGGGTGAGGCCATGGTCAGGTTTGTGACCATCATTCTGAAGTACATCGAGCAGCCGGTTATCATCCCCCTGGGCGAACGGAGCGTCCACGGAAACATGACGGCCCGCAATTTTCAGTGTATCGGCAACATCCTGGGAATCCATATCGAGAAGATTTGCAAGCTCCTTGGTATTGGGATCCCTTTCATACTCCTGTTCGAGCTGGCTATAGGCTTTACTTATCTTGTTGAGCGTGCCGACCCGGTTCAGGGGAAGACGCACAATCCTTGACTGTTCGGCAAGAGCCTGAAGGATCGACTGTCGTATCCACCAGACAGCGTAGGAAATGAATTTGAAGCCCCTGGTTTCATCAAAACGTTTCGCAGCCTTGATGAGCCCGAGATTCCCTTCATTGATAAGGTCACCCAGAGTCAACCCCTGATTCTGGTACTGCTTGGCTACGGAAACAACAAAACGCAGATTTCCCTTGATAAGCTTGTCCAGGGCACGCTTTGCTCTCTTGTATTCCGGAGTATCGACAGGCATGTCATAGCCCTCCTTGATCGCTCTGGTAAGCTTCACTTCATCTTCAGCCGTCAGAAGCTCATATTTTCCAATCTCCTGCAGGTAGCGATCAAGAGAAAGACTCTCGCGATTGGTGATCTGTTTACTTATTTTTAATTGCCGCATTGACACTCTCCGTCTTGCTTATTCTTGGAACACCTTTTTTCTACGGTGATCATTCAAAAACGACTGCCTCATTCCCCATGCATACTCAGGATCAGAGGCATGATACCTATACGGAACCCATATCATGGATTCCATCAGTTAGCGAGAACCTCCAGGTTAGCCTGCAGCTTGCCGAGGTTGCTTTTTGCTTCTGCCAGTTTCCTGCGCTCGCTCTCAACAACATCTGCAGGCGCATTGTCAACAAAGCCCTTGTTGGCAAGTTTTTTCTCTACGCGCTTCACATATGAGAAAACATTGTCAACCTCTTTCTCAAGACGGGCAATCTCTTTATCAAACGAAATCAACCCTTCAAGGGGCATAAAAAGTTCATTACCGTCAACCACAGAACTTGCAGAGTGAGGCGGACGCTGCATATCACCGTCCGATACCTCGACGCTGCAGTCCGTCATCTGCCTCACGATATGCATGTTGGCAGCAAATATTTCCCTGGCAGATGCATCCGTGGTACTGATCACCAGGTTTGCTTTCATGTCATGCGGCACTCCGAAAACGGCCCGAAGACTGCGAGCCTCTGCGATAACTTTCTGCACCGAAGCAAAGCCCGAAGAGACGCCATCCGCCGAACGGTCCCCAGCTTGGGGCATGGCGGACCGTGCAATGCTTTCACTGTTTTTACGCTGCAGAATATGGTGCCAGATTTCCTCCGTTATAAAAGGCATCACGGGATGGAGCACTTTCAATACTCCTTCGAGCAGGTAAACTGCAAGACAAACTGCTTGACGGGCTCCGGATTCGGCAGTTTCACGGGCAAGTTCGATTTTCAGTGTCTCCAGATACCAGTCACAGTAATCACCGCGGAAAAAGTCATAGACAATTCTGGTAATGTCGTTCATCCTGAACTGACCGAATGCTTTGTGATAGGCATCAAGCATTGCGTGATAACGCTCGAGAATCCAGCTTTCAGCATCCGATAACGGCATAGTTCCGGGAGTATAACGCTGATATGCAACACTGAACTCATCCAGAGAACCGAAAACTTTTTCGCGCTGCATGAAAACAAGGCGTGCAGCATTCCATATCTTGGTGGCAAAGTTGCGGCCGAACTCACATTTCTCCTCACCAAAAAGTACATCCTGACCAAGAGGTGCTATATACACAATGGTGAAACGGAGCGCATCGGTTCCATAGTCATCAATGACTTTCAGGGGGTCGGGCGAGTTCCCGAGAGACTTGGAAAGCTTTCTACCCTTCATATCCCTGATGATGCTGGTAAAATAAACATCCCTGAACGGAACGTCCCCCTTGAAATACAGCCCTGCCATGATCATCCGGGCAACCCAGAAAAAGATGATATCCGGTGCTGTAACAAGTGTATCGGTTGGATAAAACGCCCGGATATCATCATTATCGGTATGCTCCCCTGTCCAGCCAAGCGTCGTAAGGGGCCAGAGCCATGAGGAAAACCATGTATCAAGCACATCCTCGTCCTGAATCAGCTTATCGGTTCCCGCGAGGTGACACGCCTCTTCATAGGATTCCGCAACCCAGATTTTTCCTTCCTGATCATACCATGCCGGAATCCTATGCCCCCACCAGAGCTGGCGAGATATACACCAGTCGCGGATATTTTCCATCCAGTGCCGGTAGGTGTTGACCCAGTGTGACGGATGAAACCGTATCTCGCCACCGTTAACGACCTTCAGAGCTTGTTCGGCCAGCGGCTTCATTTTGACGAACCACTGCTCGGAAAGATACGGCTCCACAACGACACCGGCCCTCTCGGAGTAACCGACGTTGTGCTCGTACTCTTCGACCTTCACAAGGTCACCGCGACTGTCCAGATCAGCGATAATCTTTTCCCTTGCCTCGAAACGGTCAAGACCGGCATAACCGAATTCATCGGTCATCTTGCCATCACGCCCGACAACAGAGAGAACCGGCAAATTATGGCGGCCTGCAACCTCAAAGTCATTCGGGTCATGAGCCGGAGTAATTTTCAGCGCCCCTGTGCCGAACTCCATATCGACATAAGCATCTCCAATCACGGGCACATGACGCCCGGCAACGGGAACGACGGCAAGCTCTCCGATCAGCTCTCTGTACCTCGGGTCTTCCGGATTGACTGCGATAGCAACATCGGCAAGAATGGTTTCCGGCCTCACCGTTGCTATGGTAATGTACTCACCAGGCCTTTTAGCCAGAGAATAACGGACATAGACAAGCTTGTCTTTCCGTGGCTTCATGATCACCTCTTCATCGGAAAGAGCTGTTTGAGAAACAGGACACCAGTTGATAATGCGTTTCCCGCGGTAGATCAACCCGTCCCTGTAGAGAGAAACAAACGCATGGCGAACCGCCCTGGAAGCGCTTTCGTCCATGGTAAACAGGTTGCGCCGCCAATCGCAGGAGATGCCGAGTTTTCGAAGCTGCTTGAGAATCAGCCCGCCATACTCGTCCCTCCATTTCCAGACATGGTCGAGAAACTCCTTACGGCCAAGGTCATAACGGGAAATCCCTTTTTCACGAAGTTTTTTTTCGACGACGGTCTGGGTTGCAATACCTGCATGATCAGTACCCGGAAGCCAGAGAGCTTCCCGGCCGGACATTCGCTGATAGCGGATAAAAATATCCTGAAGCGTGTGATTCAGAACATGCCCCAGAGTCAGGCTTCCCGTAACGTTCGGGGGCGGCATAAGCACCGAATATGGTTTCTTGCCCCCTTCAAGAACCCTGAAACTTTCCGCTTCAAAGACACCTTCCGATTCCCAGTGGGCGCTGCTCCAGCGACGCTCCACATCATGATGGTTATACGCTTTTTCGAGGTTCGCACTCATTACTGATCACTCGTGATGCTGCAGGCAACTCCTGACAGCAAACATTGACGATGCCCGAAGCTCCTTCTTTTGTGAATGAAATACTTAGAATTCCGGAACGTTCTCTCCCCCCTGTCTATTCGGCCTTTTCGGAAGCAGGACGATGATCGAAAATCTGGTCGATAATGCCGTAAGACTTCGCTTCCTCTGCATTCATCCAGCGATCCCTTTCGGAATCTTCCCTGATTTTTTCCACATCCTGTCCTGTATGGGTCGCCAGAATCTCCTCAAGAAGCTTGCGGATTTTCTCAATTTCCCGAGCCTGGATCAAAATATCGGTCTCCTGGCCCTGAACACCGCCCGACGGCTGATGAATCATGATACGCGAATGCGGCAGCGACGCCCTTTTGCCTTTTGCCCCGCACGCAAGCAGAAAAGCTCCCATACTTGCCGCCATACCAACACAGACAGTCGCAACTTCGGAACGTATATACTGAATAGTATCATACACTCCCAGACCGGCAGACACGCTTCCACCCGGTGAATTGATATACACAAAAATGTCCCTTTCAGGCTCCTCCGATTCCAGAAAAAGCAACTGTGCCATGAGCAGGCTCGCCACATGATCGTCTATAGGAGTTCCCAGAAAAATAATCCGCTCCCTCAGAAGCCTTGAGAAAATATCAAAAGCCCTCTCGCCGCGGCCTGAAGTTTCGATAACCATCGGTACAAGGCTGTTGGTTATCCCCTGCTCAATTGCGCTGGAATACATTTTCTTTGCCTGGCGCTCAAACCCAAAATTTATGTTGGCCATATGTTTCTGTCTCCGTTTCTGCTAAAATGTTCAATACCAATTTATGATTCATGCACCTTATGAAACCATAGCCGGTGCACATCCGTTCCAATTCTTTCCCGGGCTGACCGCAGAAAAATTGTGACCGGAACCTGTAAAAAAATGAAAAATAATCTCTTACAACTCATCTCAAACAGTATGATATACTTCCGCTCGGCGCTCTCGGTTAAAAAAGGAACATCGCTCAATCCAGATCATAAAATTTTTTAAGATAACCCCCCTTATGAACAATACAAGAACACCGGCCCGGATTTATCGAAAAAAACATTTTTTTCAAGCGAGACAAGGCAGCGCCATCGGTATGGCACCTGAAATCGGAAATGTGAGTTTCCTTTTTTAACTTGAATCTGTCACCTGTTACCTGTCACTCTTTCCAACACTTCACAATGAATGTCCGTCTGATTGCAGTAACACACCCGCTTGTTGAAATACAGAACGAAAATCTCACCCCTGAAGGACTCATTGCATATTGCGCGAGAGTCTCCAGCCCGCATCAGGAAAACCTCAATTATGAGAAGCTGCTCGCCTATTGCATTAAAAACCGGCACTGGAGCATTTTCGAAATGGTGGACATGACCATAGAGATCGTTACGTCCCGGGCGATCTCCCCACAGATCCTGCGGCACCGGAGTTTTGTTTTCCAGGAATTTTCGCAACGCTATGCCAAAGTGCAGAGTTTCGAGGCCTGCACACCCAGAAGGCAGGACAGCAAAAACCGCCAGCACTCAATAGACGACCTTGAGGAAGAGACAGTGGCGTGGTTCGCCGACGCACAGGAGGCAATACGCACCCTTTCCGTCGAAAAATATAACCAGGCTCTGGAGAAAGGAATAGCAAAAGAGTGCGCACGAATGCTGCTGCCGCTCAATACGCAGACAAAACTCTACATGAAGGGCTCTGTCAGAAGCTGGATCCACTACATTGAAGTCCGGACGGACACCGGTACACAAAAAGAACACCGTGATATTGCAGAAGCGGTCAAGGAAATTTTTATCAGCCAGTTCCCTGTTACCGCCGCCGCACTTGGCTGGGCTCAGACAGCCAGATGATCGAGAAGCTGCGAAATGCGGCGTTTGAGCTCCCTGCGATGCACAATCATGTCGAGAAAACCGTGTTCGAGCAGAAATTCAGCCCTCTGAAATCCCTCGGGCAGATCCCTTTTGATAGTATCTTTTATGACCCTCGGCCCTGCAAATCCGATAAGCGCTTTCGGTTCACTGATATTGACATCCCCGAGCATGGCATAGGAGGCGCTGGTGCCGCCCATGGTCGGATCAGTCATCAGAGAGATATAGGGAATCTTCTTTTCGCCGAGACGTAACAGTCTTGCCGAAGTTTTGGCCATCTGCATAAGACTGAAAGCCCCCTCCATCATGCGTGCCCCGCCCGATTGAGAAACAATGATCAACGGCGCATTGAGTTCAATGCTCTTGTCGATTGCCTTTGCAATTTTTTCACCGACAACAGACCCCATCGATCCCCCGATAAAACCAAAATCCATTGCGGAAATAACCGCCTGATGCCCTCCTACCGATCCCAGCGCGTTTTTGCATGCTTCGGTTTTGCCGCTCTTCTCGATCACCCCATCGACCCGGTCAGGGTACTTCTTCGTGTCGGAAAAACCGAGCGGATCAGCTGCACGAAGGCTCTCACTGAATTCTTCATACTTTTTTTCGTCGAACAGCAGCGAAAAGTATTGATCCGGAGATAACCTGAAATGGTGGTCGCATTCACAACAGGTATAGAGATGGTCCTCTACCTGTTTTTTATGGAGTGCTGCCCCGCAACTGTCGCACTTTTTCCAGAGACCTTCAGGAATATCACGCCTGTCTTTCGTACGTATCGAGGGCTTTGCCCGTTTAAACCAGACCATTTTTAATTATTTGTAAAGAGATTATACATTACACTCAATTGAGCGGTCCATTAAGTAAACCGGAAGAAAAGTGGTGAGCGACGGTTAATAATAAACGCTCATACCAGAATTTAACTGAAGATATGAAGTCACCCTGAGATCTCAAAACAACCCTCTGGAGTCTTCAATTGCACAAAACCGGATTTCTCATTCCCCTGCTGTTCTGCAGCTGTCTTTTGATCCTGACTGCCCGTACCCCGCTACAGGCCCAAAATCGGGAAATTGTTTACCCGGACACTCTTGATCTGCCACTAAAGCGGTTAGTTATCGCCCCACATATGAGACCTGCCAGAAAAACGGTAGGCCTGGCGCTTTCCGGAGGAGGAGCCAACGGCATGGCTCAGGTCGGAGTGCTCAAAGCGCTGGACGAAGAAAACATCCCTGTAGACGCCATTGTCGGAACGAGTATCGGTGCTGTTGTCGGAGGGCTCTACAGCACAGGCTACAATGCGAAAGATCTCGAAAAGATTGCTCTGGAAATCCCCTGGCAGGAATTGCTTTCCCTGGACAACGATGCACCGAGAGCAAGTACATTCCTAGAACAGCAGAAAATCCGCGACAGGGCTACCATTGCCATACGTTTCGAAAACTATAAACTGGTTATCCCGAAATCGCTCAGCTCGGCACAAAAGCTGACAAAAGTCCTCGACCTCCTGACAATGAATGCCCCGTACCACCCCGTTTGTTCCTTCTCTACTCTTCCGGTCTCTTTCAGGGCAGTAACAACCGACCTGGTCTCCGGCAAGCGCATCACCCTTCTCGACGGAACACTTTCAGAAGCGATGCTTGCAAGCAGCACCATCCCGGTTATCTTCGAACCCATAGAGCTTGGCAAACACAAACTTGCCGATGGGGGACTTGTTGCAAACCTTGCTGTCGATGAGCTTGAAAACGCTCTTCTTGATTATAAAATCGGTGTGGACACCAGAGGCAGCATGTATACCCTTGCAGAAGATATTGATATCCCATGGCAGGCAGCCGACCAGACCATGACCATCCTGATAGAGCTGCAGTACCCGCGTCAGCTTGAAAAGGCAGACATGGTGATTACGCCCGATGTCGGCAACAACCCTGCCATTGATTTTTCGAAGCTTCCCGAGCTTATCAGTGCCGGTTACAAAAGCGGAAAAGCTCTTGCCGGCAAAATTCGCCAGGATATCTCCCTACCTGTTCGAAAAAAAACAAGCCTGTCTTCCTATAAAAAATCCATCAGCATTACAGGCACAGGAAAAGATGCATTGAAAAACTATCATCCTGCAGGTGAAATCATACGAAACGCTTCATACGTCGAGGAGGCATTGAAAGAGCTGCTGGAAACCGACCGCTTCACGAAAGTATACGCAAAGATCGATAACGATGCGGAGGAGGCCATGTTTTTTTGTGAAACCCCGCCTTCATTCGATAACGTTGAGCTCGTCAATGCCGTAATACCCATTGAAAAAGAAGAAATCGACGCCTGCTTCAGTAACCTGATGATGAAAGATTATACCAATGCAGAAGGAACCGAAGCTCTCGAAAAACTTCTCAAACTATTCAGGGAAAAAGGTTATCCCCTGGTCGATATTGAAAGTATTGACGTTCACAAAGGCACCCTTTCCATAGGCTTGTCAGACGGGAAAATATCCACGCTTGCCATTTCACAGGACAAAAACATTACACGTCCGACTCCTGTCCTGAGAGAGCTCTCGATAGACACATCAAAAGCGCTGAAACTCCGTGATATTGAGCGCTCGATTGACAACCTTTTTGGGACGGGCGCATTCAACCGCGTATCGATAGGTATTTCCGGAAACGACTCCCTTTCGGGAAAAAAGGGAAACAACCATGTCCTCAGGGTAAGACTCAATGAGAAACCCTCGAACGTCCTGCGTCTTGGTGTCCACTATGACGAAACATACAATGCCCAGGCAATGGTTGATTTCAGAAACGAGAATCTTGACGGAACAGCAAATTCCATTGGTGGATGGGGAAAAATCGGAGAAAAAAACAATCGTGCCAACCTTGAATTCAACATGCCGAGAATCGGCAGTACCAGTCTGACCTTCACGACAAAACTGTTTTTCGACCAGCGTAATCTGGATATACGTGAACTCGAGTTCTCGAAAGAGTTTTTCTTCTCCGACTCCGGACCGTCCCAAGAGTTAGGCATACAGCATTTCGGCATTACCTCCTCTTTCGGAACAAGAATCGGCAAAAGCAGCCAGCTGCTGCTTGATATGACCGTAAAGAACAGTCAGGTCTACGACAAAGGAAACGGAGGATTTGAAACTGAAGATGTCGATATAGCATCAGCCGCCCTTGAGTTTGCTCTCGACACAAGAGATAACTCTTTCCTGCCGACTGAGGGACGACACACCAACCTGCGTTACACATTCACCCCGAAAATACTCAATGATGAAACGTTCTGGCAGGTACACCTTGAACATGAGGAAAACATATCGTTCAGCAAAAAAGCTTCCGGCCAACTTGGTTTTTCCCTCGGCTTCAGCAGCGAAGCTCTGCCTTTCCCGGAAATGTTTTTCCTTGGAGGAGCGGGCAGTCCTTACAGCCGCAGATTCATCGGCCTGAAAGAAAATGACCTTATCGGAAAAAATATTGCTACGTTAGATGCAAACTTCCGTTACAGTCCCCCTTTTGACCTCATTTTCCCCTCGTCATTTCTGCTGTACTACAACGCAGGCAATGTATGGCAACACAGATCTGAAATGTCAACGGGAGATATCATCCACGGTTTCGGCGCCGGCCTGAACTGGGAAACCCCTCTCGGTCCCGCCAGTTTCACCGCAGGCAAAGCGTTCACCATCGATGACGAAGGAAATGACGACGACCGCTCCAGTGTCCGCTTTGCCGAAACCGTTTTTTATTTCAGCTTCGGTCATGAGTTTTGATGTTGCCGAACCTGCAAAGGAGCTTTTGCTTGTGGTTTTTTGTATCTTAATCCCCGCCTGTACAACCCGCAACTACCCGAAACAGCATGCGCCCAGAAAATACCGTTCCTGAACACAAGCCTCATATACTGGTATGCAACGATGATGGCATTGACGGAGAAGGACTGCATGTTCTTGCCGCTTCCATGAAAAAAATCGGATCCGTTACGGTCGTCGCACCTTCCGAGCCCCGTAGCGGTATGGGCCATGCCATGACCCTCGGCATACCTCTTCGAATCAGAGAGTATGCAAAAAACAGCCGCTTTTTCGGTTACACTGTTTCCGGAACCCCTGTAGACTGCATCAAAGTGGCGCTGAGCCACATACTCTCTGAAAAACCCGATATCATTGTCAGCGGGATCAATTACGGAAGCAATACCGCTACAAACACACTTTATTCCGGAACTGTAGGTGCCGCACTCGAAGGAGCCATTCAGCATGTTCCCTCAGTTGCGTTTTCACTTGCAACATATAAAGATGCCGATTTCACCTATGCCGGCAAGTTCGCACGCAAGCTGACGAGAAAAGTGCTTCGCGAAGGCCTTCCTCCTGATACCGTTCTTTCAGTGAACATCCCGAATCTGCCTGAACCGGAAATCAGGGGAGTGGCTGTGACTGCCCAGGGCTCATCACGCTGGGCAGAAAACACCATCGAACGCGATGACATGTATGGCAACCCTTATTACTGGCTGAGCGGAGCACTTCAGCTTATGGATGAAGGGATGCTGTATGATGAGTATGCAATAAGGAAACAATACATTACCATAACGCCTGTCTCTGTTGACATGACAAATCACAGCGCACTGAAAAGCATCAGGCGATGGAAACTAAACAGGTAGGCCGTGAACACTTTTCTGATTGACTACCGCGATATACAGACGCCGAAAAAAGGTTTTTCCAGGCTTTTCAATGATTACTCCCATGAGGGCCAGCCACATGAAAAGTTAACGGAAACGTTTTTCCACTTCGACTATCTCAAAGAAGCGGACTATTACAAGCACCTTAACCAGCTCCTATCGCGACAGTACAAGCGTAAAGAGCTTGTGGATCTCCTCGTCCGGCAGAACAGACGTTTCGGAACCGCTGAAAAACATATTGCATCTATCGACAGGCTTGATTCTTCACGATGCATGCTTGTAGTAACAGGCCAGCAGCCGGGACTGTTTACAGGCCCGGTCTATTCCATCTACAAGGCGCTTACCGCCGTTCTGGTTGCCGAGCGGCAGAAAGAGATGTTTCCGGAATACGACTTTATCCCTTTGTTCTGGATTGAAGGCGAAGACCATGATTTCGATGAATCGGCACGGACCTCGCTTTTTGACGCCGGACAGGTGACACAGGTCACGCTCGATCCCTGGAAAAGGCTTCCCGACCAGATGCTGAGCTGTACGGCGATGGGGCCTGGAATAACCGAAACCCTCTCTGTCTTTACCTCTCTGCTCTCCGAGAACGAACAAAAAGAGAAAATCGCCGCTATTCTGGGCGAGTTCTATACCCCGGACAGCTCACTTGAACTTGCCTTTGGCAGAACTATGGCATTCATTTTCAAAAATTACCCTTTGCTGTTCCTCTCGGCAAGTGATCCCGACTTCAAAAAGCTGGCCAAAGACGTCTTCTACCGGGAACTTGCAACCTGTCCGCACACCTCTCACGCTGTGATTGAACAAAGCTCGCTTCTCGAAACCATGGGGTACCAGACCCAGGCAAAACCCCAAGCGGTCAACCTCTTTTACCTGAACAATCATGGTCAGCGAATGAAAATCGAGCAGTCCTCAGCCGAGTCGTTCACCATTGTCCCGGAGAGGTACCGTTACTCAAAACACCAGATGTTGGAAATCTGTGACGATCACCCGGAACAGTTCAGCCCGAACGTTATTCTCAGGCCGCTGGTGCAGGACCATGTCCTGCCTGTTTTCGCATATATTGCGGGGCCGGGCGAAATAGCCTATCTCGCCCAGTACCGCAAGGCGTACGAACATTTCGGATTGAACATGCCCTTTATTATCCCGAGAGGCAGTTTTACTCTCGTCGAGCCTGCCATCAGCAGGATCATGGACAAAGTACTGCAAAAAACAGGACGGCCTAACCTTTCAAGAAAACAGATTTACCATACAGCATTCCACAATCTCCGCATTCTGCAAAAAAATGCCATTTCAGGCGCTGAAAATCATGATTTCGACACGCTCCTGGACAAAACAGAACTGAACATACGTGAAGAGATCACGGCACTCTCACCCACTCTCGTAAAGCTTGACCCGAACCTTGAACAGGTTCTTGCAGGATCGGTGCGGCAAGTTGAAAAAGTCCTTGCAGGCATACGTCAGAAAACACACCGCGCAAGCAGAAGGAAACATGATGATCTCGTGGCACAACTGGAAAAAGCCGCCACGGGACTATTTCCTGCAGATATTCCCCAGGAAAGGGTTGTTAACATTTTTTACTATATCAATAAATACGGCTGGAAAATTCTTGATGATCTTGCGATGATGTTGCGGGCTCATGCATCCGAATCTCATATCATTATGGAACTCTGAACTCCAGCCGATGAACGTTTTAATCACGTGCCTGCTCAAGTGCCGAAAGCAGCATGTCGACAGTCACCACTTCCGGAAGCACAACCGCACGATCCAGGTCGCCGCGAGGTATAATAACAAAAAGAGGAACTCCTGATCTTCCGAACCTCCGCAACATCGCAGTCACTGCATCGTCCCTTGTTGTCCAGTCTGCTCTTACGGCGGCGACATCCCGTTGCTGCAACGCTTCACCCACCGCTTTATTGCTCAGCACAGTTGCCTCAAGCACTTTGCAGGTAAGACACCAATCTGCTGTAAACTCAAGAAAAACCGTCTTTTTTTCCTCAACCAGCGCATCGAGCAGAGCCGGAGAAAACTCCTGCCACAAAACACCGTTGTTATCGATGCGGCCTGATACACCGGCACTATCAGCTCCGGAACTGTTTTTTCCTGCCGCCCCTGTGTCCGCCGGTATAAGCAGAAAGTATGCCCCTCCAAGCATCGCAAGACCCGCCCCCCATACAACGAGCTGTTTTCTCAAAGAAACACCGTGTCCGATCCAGCTTCCTATCAGCCAGAAAACAAAAGCAACGACAAGCAACAGAACAAGAAGTTTCAGGATACCCTCTCCACCCGACTGCCTGTTCAGTATCGAAGCCAGCCACACAACTACTGCAACAAGAACAAACCCCATCAGCTGCTTGAAAATATGCATCCAATGGCCGGGCTTCGGCAGAAACCGCAGCCACGCCGGATGCCATGCAAGAATCACATAAGGAGCGGCCATGCCGATAGCAATAACCGTAAAGAAAAGAAACACAACCCACGAGGGCTGAGCAAAGGCAAATCCAAGAGCCGTTCCCAAAAAAGGAGCTGTGCAGGGGGTTGCCAGAGTTGTTGCCAGTACACCGCTGACAAAAGCCCCGAGACTGTCACGGTGCATTGCGACTTCACCGATCTTACCGGATACAACCGGAGTCCCAAACTCAAAGAGACCGAAAAGGTTCAGACTGAAAGCGAAGACGACCATAGCGATGAACATAACGAATGCCGGCGACTGAAACTGGAATCCCCACCCGACTTGCACCCCCGTCTCCTGCAGTACCCAGACAAAGACAGCGAGCACCCAGAAAGAAAACACGACACCCGCCGCAAAAAGCAAGCTTAGATAACGTCCGGTGCTCCTGTCCTGAGCCGTCCCTGACGAGTCCGAGCCGATAAGACTGAACACTTTCAGCCCCAGTACCGGAAGCACACACGGCATGATGTTGAGCAGGATCCCTCCAAAAAACGCAAGCCCGAGCATCAGGGGAAGTGATCCGGCAACAGAAGGAAAACCCATAGCTGCCTCTGACCGGACAACCTCTCCATCGATAACATATGATCGATTGCCTGCCACGACAACCCCCTTGAGTCTTTTCGGCGCCGTATCACCTGTCAAAGGAACCTGTACCGACTTTCCGTCGACTGTTATTCCTTTGAGATCGAGACCTTTTTCAGGCTGAAGAGGATAAAAATCCTTCAACTCTGCAGCATCAGACCCTGAAAAAACGATCTCGAGAAAGACTGCTTTATTGTGTCCGACAGACGTAATGCGTTCCACAACGATCTCCCCCCCGCCCTCTTCAAGGGAACGGGGAATCCTGTCAAGGAAATGTTCAACGAGCCTTTTCCTCACCGGTCCCGGTTTGTCCGGTTCCAGATTCAGCGAAGCGGACCCGGGGATACACACCTCCTTGCAGGATAACCATGACAGGTCAGCCTTCAAGGGAAACCCCCCTTGAGGAAAAGAAAGATCATCCCGAAGTTCTTCAGGCACAATCCTCGAAAAAAGAACAACTTCCTTTTTGTAACCGAACCCTGTAATCCCGCCTGACTCGAAGCGCTCCGGCACCGGATACTCCAAAGGCAGTGAACGGAACCCCTCGGGCAATTCCCAGCTTATTTCTACAGGCATCCCGGCCTCACCCGGGTTCTGCCAGTATACGTGCCAGCCCGGCTCGATTTTCATATGAATAGCGACAAGAAGCCCTTTTCCCGGAGAGTTATCAACAACAAAAACGTCTGCTTCAGCAGGCTGTTCGTCTCCGAACAATGCTGCATGAAGAGGAGAAACAAACGCCTGAAAGCAAAGCAAAAGGCCTAAGAAAAGTAGTATTGTCCAGCGCATTATCATAGATGACGTCTTTTTCAACTCCGGGTTCAGATGGCGTTCGGAGAAAAAAGGCACTTCAACATTTCAACAAAGCTGTCTCAAACCTCATCCCGTTTGATAGGTATGAACACTGTTTTGGGCGGACGGCAGGTAGTTGACACCAAACCAGCTGACAAGAAGCACCAGAAACGCCAAGGCAAGGTACCATTGCAATTGGTTTTTATCGACGTTGGCAGAGTTTGCGTGCATGTAACCGAGGTAAACAAGCCAGGCAATGAGAGCCCATGTCTCTTTAGGATCCCACGTCCAGTAATGCCCCCATGCCTCTTTCGCCCAGAAAGCTCCGAACACGAGCCCGAACGTCAGAAAAACAAACCCCAGCAACGCAAGATAGTGACTCAATGCCTGCCCGTCGTTGTCCGCCGAGCGCATGCTCCGGTAAAGGTTATGCCATGCAGCAGCCGAAGAAGCGGCAAGCAAAACGTAACCAATAAGATACACAACGACATGGGGAACAAACCAGCCGCTCTGCAGTGCGGGCATGAGAGTTTTGTCGTAAACATCGGGAAAACTGATGTTGATCACAAGAAAGAAAGAGGCCAGCGCCACACAGTAATACTTGAGCCAACCGATTCCCCAGCGATACTCTACGAGAAAGCCGACAAGAGGAATAAGGGTTGCATACCAGAGACGAGTTTCACCAAGCGTCCTGAGGGGGGGGCGATCGAGTTCCATCCAGAATACGATCAGGAAAAAAACCATGATCGCAGTTCCCGCGATCATGAACGTTCTGCCCGTAACGTCCAACACATTCTTTCTTGCAGAAAAAACGCTCAACACACTTCCAGCGCCCCAGCATACCATTGCACAGGCTGCTACATATGGAAACTCAACCCAGGTCATAGCTTACTTTGTAAATTCAAAGTCAAAACTCAAAAGTAAAAAGCCAAAAACGGCTCGATAGCTTGATGGCTAACCTTTTCTTGCCCCTGCTCCTTAGTTTCTTGCTCCTTTCCTCGAAGCTACTTTTTTCTGATTCCTTTCCAGAAAAACAGTGTATTACCGGCCAGGATCATGAAAAAGCCCAGATAAACCGCAGGCAGCCAGGGGTCTCTTACCCCTTCTACAAGGCTGAGATCCGACCATCTGCCGGATTTTTCATCATACCCCATCTGGTACAGCTTCCATCCCTTGATACTGACAGGCTTATTCACTTCAAGAGCTTCGCTCAAACCATCACCATCCTCTCCGCTCCTGATGGTCACTTCTGAACGAAACTTTTTTGGAGACCCGTTGACCAATATCAGCAGTCGGTCGCCTACCTCGACAAACGCCGGTTTCTCGAAAGGACTGCCTGTACTGACCCATCCGGAAAAAGGCTTTCCGTCATTTTTCCCGGAAAGAAAAGCGTAGGGAACTCCCCGGCCGGTTTCGGCGGGAACAGGTATTCCCGTACCAGCATCGATGACGGCAAAAGGAAAAAACTTTTCAACCTTTACTTCCACTCCCTGCCATGAAACCATCATACCCTCGGCGGCTCCATCTCTCTTGCCTGATTCGTCAACTTCAATCTGGTCTTTCCCGGGGTCGTAGAGCGCAAGCCATGGCTCGTATTCTTCCATCCTGAAGTCATTGAGATAGATGGAAAAAGGAAGGTCGATCATGGCTTTTGAAAAAGCGTTATAGGCACGATCCGTTGACCGCCCTTCATAGAGCGGAATAATAACCCTCTGAAGATCTGCGGAACCGAGGAGACCACAGGCCAGCGCTATCCAGAACCCTGCGTGAAAAAGAATAAATTGAAGGTTGGAACTCCTGAAAGGAACTGTTTTCCACACCAGGGACAACCCAAGGTTGAAAAGGAAAAAAAACACCGTCAGGGCGAACGGCCAGCTTGAAAAAACATTATTCAGTCTCAGCGTCCTTGCCCATAACGGCCCGGCTCCCTCTTCTTGCGGCAACACACCGCCGAACAGCGACAAAACCGCTATTGCGATAATCAGACACAGCCCCAAAGGAATCCCTCCGAGCCATTTGAAAAAGGAATTTTCTCTCAGGACTAACGCTACAACAACGATATATGCCGAAAACACTAAAAGCACTATGCCATTCACCGGCCATGGAGGAAGAACGACACCCTGTGCCCCTCTTGCCGCCTCAACCACAAAACCTGCCGCAACAAGCAATATGGAAAAGATAACCCCCTCTCTGAAAGACCACGATGAAACAACAGACCCTTTCTCTCCTTCACTACTCATATACCCGGCTACTCCTTTTCATTATCCTTGCACTCACTGTCTTCGCCCGTTGTTTCTTCCGTAATGATCTGACAGCATTTACAGACAATGGTCAGCAGATCTTTCGTACTCGCACCGTCACGTATTTTTTCCACTGCAACAGCTATCTCTTCAAGATATGATTTGCTTTTAACATCCTGCTGCCCCCTTTTTTTGTTCAGGTACTGAGAAACAGCCGCCGGGGTCACACCAAGCTTTTTTGCTGCCTGGGACTGGGTCATTCCCGTTTTAACCAGTCCTGCCGCTATATCCGCCCTTATCTGGGGAAGGTTATACCAAACAGCCTTTTCACAAGGAAAAATCACTATACATTTGCTTGTAGTTTTTCAAATTAACAACCGGAAAGCTTCTCGTTCTTCCGCCCCCGACGCTTTTCTGCATTACTGTACTGAAACAAGGCACACCTAATATATATAAAGGCTTGCACCGGGCCTAACAATCGTTAAACCACAAAACAACCCGAACAAGTTCCTTAACGATGCCCGCCCTGCTACCTTATCCAAATACTCACAGGATAACTCCTGACCCTGAAAAAGAACTGCCGGTTACAAAAGAAAGGTATCTTCAGGAAGATTCTCGAAGAAGAACGCAAAACCCTTCCAAGTGAACAGCATTAAAAATTCAACCTGTACCCTTCCGGATAAAATCCCTCGATAATCCTGACAACTTTATCAGGATCATCCTCCAGAAAAATAAAATCCAGATCCTCTTTCGCAATATATCTTTTTTCCTTGAACATCATCTCCTGCATCCAGCGGTAGTAACCGTCCCAGTAATCGCTGCCCATCAATATTATCGGAAAACAACCGCTTTTCTGTGTCTGAATGAGCGTTGCCGCTTCAAAAAGCTCATCCATCGTACCGAAACCTCCAGGAAGGACAATAAATGCCTGGGAATACTTGAGGAACATCACCTTGCGAACAAAAAAGTAGTGAAAGACCAACAACCTTTCCCTGTCGATAAAAGGATTCGGACGCTGTTGAAGAGGAAGCTCGATATTAAAGCCTATAGATATTCCTCCCGCCTGCTGCGCCCCCTTGTTTGCCGCTTCCATAACCCCCGGACCAGCTCCTGTAATTACTGAAAATCCTTTCCTGGCAAGAAGACTCCCCATCTTCTCGGCAAGCAGATATTCCTCCTGTTCCGGACTCACTCTTGTCGAACCGAAAACGCTTACAGCAGGACCGGTGTCGGACATTTTTTCAAACCCGTTCACGAACTCAGCCATGATCTTGAATACCCGCCATCCGTCACCGGCAAAATCAGTCTGACGTTCATACTTTTTATCCGGCGGCATAACCGTCGAAGCCGTCACGTTTTTCCTGGTTCGTGCTTTTCGGGAGGAAGACATAACAGTCAAAGTTCAAGAAAATTTCTGATGATATGCTTCCCTTCACCGGTCATAATCGACTCAGGATGAAACTGAACCCCGTACAGAAGCTTGGTGCGGCAATCCATTCCCATAATAACCCCGTCGTCTGTCCACGCCCTAATCGTCAACGGTTCCGGCAGACTTTCCCTCTCGACGATGAGTGAATGATAACGCGTCGCTATAAAAGGATTTTCAATTCCAGCAAATATCCCCTTGTTATCGTGATAAATCGGAGATGTCTTGCCATGCATGATATCCCTGGCCCGCACCACTTTTCCTCCGAGAGCCTCTCCAATTGCCTGGTGCCCCAAACAAACACCGAGAAGCGGTATGCTGCCCTGAACAGACCTGATCAGAGAGACCGATATACCCGCATCTTCAGGTGTGCCGGGCCCCGGTGAAATCACAATTTTTTCAGGTTTCCGGTCAAGAACATCCTCTACCTGAATTTCGTCATTACGAACAACCTCCACATGCGCTCCCAGCTCACCCATATACTGTACGAGATTATAGGTAAAGGAGTCGTAGTTGTCTATTACAAGGACCATTGATGGTATGTGGGTTATAAAAAAATGTGGACCTGTCACCTCTTACAATCACACTGACGCTTTTCCTCCCTGCTCAAGGGTTGCAACATAACGGAACATTGCCTCATACGCTGCACTCATCTTTATATTCCTGCGGGCCATGACAATCCGCGCGGTCTCGAGAGCCTTTTCCGTATCATAGTGCTGAACACCTGCCCCCGGGCCTCCCCATGAAAAGGAAGGTATGTATTTTGGAGAAAATCCGTTGCCGAAAATATTGGCAGAAGTACCGGCAACGGTGCCGGTATTGAACATTGAATTAATCGAGCACTTGGTATGTTCTCCCATCAGTAACCCGAGAAACTGCTCACCGGTTCGGATCTCCCTGTTTTCGATCATGAGCCTGACTTTCCCGTAATTGTTCCGCAAATCCGAAGTGTTGGTACCCGCTCCCAGGTTACACCATGAAGATATATAGGAGTGACCGAGAAAACCATCATGCTGCTTGTTAACATAAGGCTCGATAATGGAATCCTCTATTTCTCCTCCCGTTCTGGAAACACTCCCGACAACAACATTACTGTGCAGGTTCGCTCCGGCCCTCACGCATACCGACTCACCGAGAAAAACATTTGTTGCAAGAACAGCAAGAGGCTCTACTACCACACCGGGACTCACAAAAACAAAGCCTGTTTCCGCGTCCAGAACAGCTCCCGGCTTGATTACAGCCCCCTCTCCGACAAATATGTTTCCGGGGTTCTCCAGTCCGGCACGAGGAGATACCCTGCCGGAGATTCTGCCCAGTTCAAGTGTTTCCGCTTCACGCTCAAGTTCTCCGGGGTGAAAGGCAACCGGGTCCCAGATATTTCGCAGCAGCCTGAAACCTTCCGACTTGATTATCTCAGACTCCGAGATCAATCGTTCCGTATCGATATAATCAGGCAGAAGCTTGTCGGGAGCCGCAACACTTGCCGCACTTCCCCTCGCAAAAACCAGGTCGTCACCTTGAAGTAAACACTGTCCGGGAGCAGGCGGATTGTGTACCATAAGATCTGCAGCCCTTTTATCGCACAACAACCTTCCGTTTACCAGAAGAATATCATCCTCCATACCTCCCTTGTGACGAAACACAGGAAGGTGTTCACGGTAAACCGGTTCCAGATACCGCCGAAGATGACAGGAAAAAGCGACATCGGACCCAAGGTGGAAGCGAAACTTCTGCAGAATGGTCCTGCATCCGGTATAAAGACCGTAAACAGGCTTGAAATGCACCAGCGGCTGAAACTCCTGAACCATCTCATCTTCGAATATGACGATCTGCATATCGTGTGGGTCGTTTCAGTTATTCTTAACGGAGTATTTTTATGGAAGCCGGTACACTTTCAATCCTGATTTTTCCACACATATCTTCAAACACCTCACCGTCCATGTGCATAACCTCAGGCTCATGAAGCTCAAGCTCAACCGCCGTTACCTTGCTATAGATAACCTGAGGATCGAAGATCTGGGTTCCACGGGTATATTTCAAAGCGTATGTAATGAACCTTGCTTTTGGAACCGCCTTCAAAATACAGACATCGAGCAGACCGTCGTTGATCTCTGCTTCAGGAGCAATATGAAACTTCCCCCCTTCAATGCGCCCGTTTCCAACCGAAAAGGCAAATATCGGTTCATGTATTTCTATGGCCGCCTCCGGAGTAATGAGCTTAATATGCATTTTTGGCGGTTTATAACCTAAAAGCGTGCCAAACAAGGCATTAAGGTAGATCAGCTCACCCTTCAACCATCTTGTTTTGCTGACCTTGCGGGCGATTCTTCCCGTAAGGCCAAGACCGAGGGAATTCAGGAAATACCGCTTGAATTTCCCTTCCGCATATACTCTGCCAAGATCTGCTTTTACAGCATCTGCCTGCAGATATGCATCAACAGGATAATCCCGGGTAAACTGATGATCAAGTGATTTCATAAAATCGTTTGCAGAACCCGACGGAAGAATCCCCAGACTTACATCCGAAAAAGCAAGAACGTTAGCGATCTCGTGAGCAGTTCCATCTCCGCCGCAGGCAACCACCGCACGGCTGTCGGCAAGCGCCCTGCGGGCAATCACCGGCGTATGCCCTGCATACCTGCTGCAATACACCACTGCATTATGCTGTACCTCAACCGCACGCTGCAGTATATCCGTCATGCGTGCCGCACGCCCCCTGTCCGCTGCAGGATTGACAATAAATGTAGTATTCCTGTTCAAAAGCTCAGGATTTCATTCATGACATCTGTTTATAAAGATCGTAACAACAAATTGTATCTCCGGAAAATCCCGGCACCCGGACCAGAACGAATATACACTCCCCGGGATATATACCATACAACCCGGGTCCCGGGAAAACAATCTGTTCATCAACATCTACGTCAACAGCCGGATATTACATACCCGACTCCACATCACACGTATAATGTGTATTGACGTGTTGACGTGTATTTTGTGGTTTTTTCTTTAATAAAACCAAAAAAATATCTTATTATAGACAATAATACATCACTCAACACTTTATATAACCCATCATTTACTGACATCATGCATACCTGCACCGTAACAAATTTGCCGATAACGGAAAAACAGGAGTGGCGAGCCGCCCACAACAATAACGGCGGGTATAGTAAAGTCATAAAACGGCTCGGGGACGATATTCTTCTCTGCAGCATTGACGCGGATCATAAGGTTTCTCTTGAATCCATGGATATAGACATACTTCGTACCGTCCTGCATGATTCGAATATTGAAGACAAGCCGATCTGCCTGATATGGGACATGAAATACATCACCAGCATATCCCTTACTTATAAGAAGCAGATAGCAAGCCTTATCTACAACCCCGTACTCACTTTCGGCATAGTGATTTTCTATAATGTTGAAACTTCGTTCCTCACAATGGCGGAGACTTTCGCGGCAATGGTACCTGAAAAACTGCCTGTACTCATCAAACAAAACTATACTGATGCCGTAAACACAGTGCTTCAATGGAAAGATGATATAGCGGTCAAAGAAACATTTGAAAGCGAGGAAGACGAGAAATACGAGCAACAGAAAAGAGAGTTCCTCGCCGCCCTCGGCAGGATATCCTGGCTGAACATGATGGACCAGAGCATTAACCTGCCGCCCAGGGATGACAAACTGTTTCCTTTTTTCATGGCAGTTGAAAATCTTCAGAGTGATCTTCGTGAACACGCCCGGGAAAAAGAGCGGGAACTCGAGCAGGTTGTAAAGGAAGGTGAAAAAACTCTCACGGAAAAAAACATACTGCTCAACGCACAAAAAGAGTTGTATAAAAAACTCAAGAGCCAGCTGGAAAAGGAAAAAAACGCGCTCACAGCCAGAATCGCAACGCAGGAAATGGAACTCACGAGGATATCGACCGCGGTTGCAGAAAAAACCTCAACTCTGCGTCAGCTTCTCGACATAATCAGTTCACTGGACATTGATCAGGCCAAAAAAAGCGCCATGATCGAAAACTGCCGGAACATGATCGATACCGAACTGATCGAGAAGAGACTTAACATAGAACTCACAACAACAGATTCCGAGTTCCTCTCAAAACTTCAGAAAAAACACCCGAATCTCAACCAGCGGGAGCTACGCATCTGCCTGCTGATAAAGTTGAATTACAACACCAGGGACATTGCCCGTTCCGTGGGCATTTCAACCAGAGGCATGGAAAGCATCCGCTACCGGATGCATAAAAAAATCGGCCTGTCAAAACACCAGTCCCTGAAAAGTTATCTTACTGACCTAGCAATCCTGACTGTCTGAAGAATAACCGTTCAGCAGCAGGAGCGCCAACAAATCGTAGCAACAACGACGGCACCATGGAACGCTGCGTGGTTTCAGGGGAACAAATCATATCGAGTCCCGACTGGGTTTTTCATAACCCTGCGAAGCAATACTCCACCCGTATAAAAAGGATCGGGAAAAATATTCTCTTTGCCTGGGTAGACTCGGATAAACCGGTTGCACTCGAGCAATTTGAAATGGACCTCGTCCTGAAAGTTCTTGAGGATTCCAGCCTTGAGAACAAGCCGTTTCACGTCATATGGAACCTGGAGCACGTAAAAAAAATCACCTACTCCTATAAACGCGGCATAGTAAACTTTCTTTACAACGCCCAGCCGCCCCTGCGTAGCGTTGTGTTCTACAATATTATGCCGGGATTCCTGAATACGGTGGAAAGTATACAGGCAATACTCCCTTCGTTTATGAAACTCCATCTTACCAGGGATTACAACAGTGCCTTGCGGATAACCCTCGACTATATCTCGGGGGAAAAAACAATAGTCAACGATGACGAAAACCATGAATATGAAAAGCTGAAAAAAAACTTTCTCCGGGCCGCGGCAATGATCGGCTGGGTGAGCATGCTCGATCAAAACATACAGCTGCCCCCTGAGGGCCATGAACTCTACCCCTTTTTCAGTGCACTCTCTTTCATGCAGGAAGATCTCGCCTCACTCGATATGCTTCACACGAGAAAAAAGCAAAATTTGCAGAAGACATATACCGAAAAGATAAAGAGTCTGGATGCAGAGATTTCATCCATCGAGAATGAGAAGCAAAAGCTCCTTGAACTGTTTGAAAAGGAGAAATTCGAGCTTAAACAAAAGCTTTCATTCAGAAGAAACGAATTTCGTCAAATCGGAATGGTATCGCGTAACCGAAACCTCTCACTGCACAGGCTTTCGGTCGACATCGATGCCCTTGCCCCTGAGCAAAAAAAACAGATGTCCGACATCTGCGATTCGCTCCTTGAAACCGAACAAAACGAAAAAAAAATAGACCTCCCGCTCACCTCAACTGATTCCGCCTTCCTTTCACTGCTTCAGCAAAGACACTCCAATCTCAAAAAAAGAGAGATCAAAATCTGCCTGCTGATCAAGCTGAATTATGACAATACCGATATTGCCGATTTTTATGGGATCTCCAAGCGCGGCATGGAAAGTTTAAGATATCGGATGCATAAAAAAATCGGCCTGAAGAAAAACCAGTCTCTTAAAAAACACCTCACAGCACTTGCTGCAATGAACCAGAAAAGCGTGTAGGCCGGATAACGCTGCGAAACGCAGTAATTCCTTGTGTTGCAAAAAACACAGAAAAGAGTGCCGCTTTATCGCTATCCGCAAACAGAAGCTTGCCTCAACGCAAGAAAAAACGTATTCTTATCCTTATAATACGTCAATTATTCAAAACCGAAATAAATCAGTGAATCCTCATGAAAAGCAGTTCAGCACCAAACTCGCCGGTAACCGAGAACTCTCACTGGAAAACCGATCATCCTGATCAGAAGTACATAACTCATATCAGGAAAATCGATGAGGATATTCTTTTGACTTATTACGAGTCGGACAGGGACATTTGTATCGAACGCAGGGATCAATCTCTCTTCCAGATGGTTCTTGAAGAATCGGGACTTGCAAACAAGCTGGTCTATCTTCTTCGTGACCTCAGCAACGTCAGCAGCATCTCCTATGCTTACAAACAAAGCCTTACCCAGCTCATTTATCGCTGGCAGCCCTATTACAAGCTGATTGTGTTTTTCAACATCTCACCTGAATTTCTCACAACGGTTGAAACATTTGCTTCCATAGTTCCTGAAAGCACTCCGGTTCTGCTGGTTGATACGTACGAGGATGCCATAAAGGCCGTGCAGAATGTAAAAGCCGGCAACATCCCGACCGAGGAATATGAAGATGAAGAAGACGAGCTTTATGTCCGGAGAAAAAAGGAGTTTCTTGCCGCCACGGCGCGGATCGGCTGGATGAACATGCTCAACCAGCCGATCAACATCCCCGAGGACGATGAGATCCTTTTCCCGTTTTTCAAGTCTCTCGACTCGTTGCAGAAAGATTTGCAGGAAAGAGAAAAGCTCACAGCCAGGGAAAAAAATCTTGGAAAAAACAAGGCGAAGAAAAAAATCTCGGAAAAAATTATTCTTCTCAATGCGCAGATGGAACTGAACAACAAACTCAAAACCCAGTTCGACCGTGAGAGAGCCGCATTGAAATCCCGCATAGCGGCACAGGATATGGAGCTGACACGAGTCTCCACGGCAGTCGCGGAAAAAACTGCCACATTGCAGTCACTTAGAAAAAAAATATCCGACCTTGAAATCGATACCGCTCTGAAAAAAGACATGATTGACTCATGCTCCAGGATGATCGAGACTGAAACAATCGAAAAGAAAATCAATACTGACCTTACTGCAACCGATTCTGAATTTCTCTCAAAACTGCAGCGCCGACATCCGAATCTCAATCAGAGAGACCTGCGGATATGTTTGCTTATCAAACTGAATTACGATACAAGGGAAATTGCGCGGACGATCGGCATTTCAACAAGAGGCCTTGAAAGCATCCGTTACAGAATGCATCAAAAAATGGTCCTCTCGAAGCACCAGTCAATAAAAAACTATCTAACGAAACTTGCCGTTGCATAAAAAGTTCAGCTATTCGGAAAATGCACACCTCAAGACAAACTAACTCCCCCCCCAACCATGAGCAAGTGTCCTTTTTCCGAACTATCTGTCACTGAAAAGCCCCACTGGCAAGCGGCTCACCCCGAAGGTGGGTACACGACAAAATTCTGCCTGATTCACCCGGATATCATTCATGGCCAAATCGTAGCCGATGATGATGTTGTCATGGACTATATCGATATCGGGGTATTTCAGACTGTTATCAGGGAAAGCAACCTTGCCGACAAGCCTATACACATGTTGTTCAACCTGAATCACGTTAAAGGTATTTCGCTGCGGTACAAAAAGAACCTGGTAAACCTGCTTTACAATTCAGGGCCGACGTTCAAGCTGCTTGTAATCTATGAAGCCGACCCTGAAATACGCTCAATAGTTGAAACATTTGCCGCCATTGTCCCTGAAAAATCAGCGGTTGTAATCGCTGACAGTTATCGTGAGGCAATGCAGATGATTCTGGACTCCAAATCCGGAAAGAAAACGCATGTCACCTGTGAAAGCGATGAAGAAGAACAGTACAAAGCATACAAAAAAGAGTTCTTTTCAGCTCTTGCACGGTTTAACTGGCTGAACCTGCTCAACCATCCGATAACTGTTCCGAATGGCACTCATCCGCTTTATCCTTACTTCAAAGCCCTTGAAGCTTTACAGCAGGATCTTTGTGAAAAACAGGAACTTCACCTGAAAGAAATGGAAACCATTACCGGAGAATATGAGCAAAAAATCGCCGAGAAAGCCGTACTGCTCAATGTGCAGGAGGATATGAACAAAAAAATAGAGTCTCAGCTTGAAAGCGAAAAATCGCTGCTGACCTTCCAGATAACAGCGAAAGACATGGAATTAAAGCGGCTATCGTCAATCATGACCGAAAAACGCTTAAAGCTCGATATGATACATCGCCTTGTAGAAGAAGAGAATATCGACCTCTCACTCAAAAAAGAAATCACCAGCTGCTGCCAGAAACTTGCGGATTGTTACAATCAGTATGAGACAAAAACCGACAAGGAAACTACCGTTGAGGACTCGGCATTTGTTTCCAGACTCCAACGCAAGCATCCCGGCCTCAGCAAACAGGACCTTCGAGTCTCTTTGATGATCAAGCAAGACTACAGCACCGTGGAAATAGCCAAAACAATCGGCATCACGCCCCGCGGCGTCGAAAGCGTACGATACAGACTGCATAAAAAACTCGGCCTGGGAAAACATGAATCCATCAGAAACTATCTGCTGGATCTCGAAGCGACAACCCGCTGAGTCACTCTCACCGCTCCTTCCTCAGGAAGAAAGAATCACCTCTCCCCTCCACCACCCGTTCCGGCAAAAAACACCTCCCACAAACAACACGACAGCCGAAATAATCCAACGGGCACCATCACCCGAAACATCGTTTTGCACAGCACCCTTATTCTAAAGGCTTCTTAGCCAGTTGTGTTACAAATTTGTCGCAAAACCGAGCCAAACCCAGTCTTTAAGCTCGAAAATCCGGGCACGTCTTCCTGTCAATTCGGGCATAAAAAAGCCGGGCACAAACCCGGCATTTTCTAAATAGGTAAAACTAAATTGTCAATTTTGCTGTGGCCATTGGTTGCTTTTCAGCTCCCGCCAACTCTTTCAAGAGATCTCATTATCGCATTTTATCCTTTATAGGGAATCAACTCTAACAAATTGTTCCTCAATTCGTTGTACGGTGGATGTATTTTTTAGATATTTTTTGATTCTCTTTCTTCTCCTACCAAGTTCAAAAAAGATATGTCAACAAAACCAAACAATGGAACCGTACAGAAAGAGCAGGAACGCAATGAACTGCATCGCGCAATCTGGCAGATTGCCAATAACATGCACGGCAGTGTTGACGGCTGGGACTTCAAGCAATACGTCCTCGGGATGCTTTTCTACCGGTTCATCAGTGAGAACCTGACGAGTTACATCAATAAAGACGAATGGCGTACCGGTAACAAGGATTTCGATTATGCGAAATTATCGGATCGGGAAGCCGAGTATGGCCGGACGGATACTGTCAAAGAGAAGGGATTTTACATCCTTCCGAGCGAACTGTTCGTGAACGTTGCCAGGAATGCAAGTGATAACCCGGACCTTAACGAAACCCTTGAAACTGTCTTTAATAATATTGAAAACTCAGCCAAAGGCACCGACAGTGAAGACGATCTCAAAGGACTTTTCGATGATCTCGATGTCAACTCCGGTAAGCTTGGCAATACCGTCGTAAAACGGAATCAGAAACTCACTAAGCTCCTTGAATCGATCGGCGGACTCCGCTTCGGCGATTACTCAGGCAACTCGATCGATGCTTTCGGTGATGCCTATGAGTTCCTGATGACCATGTACGCATCAAACGCAGGTAAATCAGGAGGCGAATTTTTTACACCTCAAGAGGTCAGTGAGCTCCTTGCGGAGATCACGACTGTTGGCAAGAAAGAGGTGAACAAGGTGTACGATCCTGCCTGTGGTTCGGGCTCGTTGCTCCTGAAGTTTGCCAAAGTGCTCGGTAAGGATAACGTCCGGCGGGGATTTTTCGGTCAGGAGATCAACCTCACCACCTACAACTTGTGCAGGATCAACATGTTCTTGCATGACATCAACTACGAAAAGTTTGATATTGCGCATGGCGACACGTTAACCGATCCGAAGCATTTGGATGATGAACCATTCGACGCCATCGTCTCCAATCCCCCATATTCAATAAAATGGGAAGGCGACTCAAACCCACTCCTGATCAATGACACCCGTTTTTCCCCTGCTGGTGTGCTCGCACCAAAGAGCAAAGCCGACCTTGCCTTTACGATGCACATGCTCTCATGGCTTTCAACAAGCGGCACAGCGGCCATCGTCGAGTTTCCCGGAGTGCTGTACCGTGGTGGAGCGGAACAGAAAATTCGCAAGTACCTTGTCGAAAACAACTATGTTGATGCGGTCATCCAGCTTCCACCAGACCTCTTTTTTGGCACGACCATCGCAACCTGCATCATTGTGCTCAAAAAGAGCAAGCGGGATAACAAAATACTGTTCATCGACGCTTCAGCCGAGTTTGTTCGTAAAGGAAACAAAAACAAGCTGAGTGAGGAGAACCGTGCAAAGATTCTCGACGCCTATATCACCCGTACGGATGTGGAGCACTTCACCTCGCTGACAGACAACAGAGCGGTTGCCGAAAACGAATATAACATCAGCATCTCGAACTATGTCGATGGCGAGGATACCCGCGAAGAAGTTGACATCACGGAACTCAACAAGGAAATTGCGAGGATCGTTGCTCGCCAGCAGGAACTCCGGGCGGCGATTGACGAGATTGTCGCAGACATCGAGGGGGAGGCATGACGAAGCAAAAAGACGAAACCGGCAGCGAAATCATTATCTACGAGGCTGGTAGTGGCCAACCACGTATCGAGGTGCGTGTTGAAAACGAAACGGTATGGCTCACCCAGGACAGAATTGCCGAGCTTTTCGGCGTCAAACGCCCGGCGATCACCAAACACCTCAAAAACATCTTTGAGAGCGGTGAACTGGTCGAAAAAGAGGTTAGTTCCATTTTGGAACATACCACTCGGCACGGGGCAATGAAGGGCAAGACCCAGACGGCACGCTCGAAACTCTATAACCTCGACGCCATAATCTCCATCGGCTACAGGGTCAATTCAGCGACAGCGACCAGATTCCGACAGTGGGCGACACTGCGCCTGCGTGAGTACATCGTCAAGGGCTTCACGATGGATGACGAGCGCCTCAAAGGTGCGGGAGGAGGCAACTACTGGAAAGAGTTGCTTGACCGCATCCGCGACATCCGCAGCAGTGAGAAGGCACTTTACCGGCAGGTGCTTGACCTCTACGCCACAAGTATGGATTATGATGCAAAGGCCCCTGAAACCATCGAGTTCTTCAAGGTGGTGCAGAACAAGCTTCATTATGCTACGAATCAACTTACCGCTGCCGAACTCATCCACAGCCGCGCCGATGCCGGTAAGGATTTTATGGGCTTGGCAACCTTTGCCGGGGCACTCCCGAAAAGAGCCGAGGTAGTGGTGGCAAAAAACTACCTGACCGAGGATGAGTTGTTCCGTCTCAATCGGATGGTATCGGCATTTTTTGATCTTGCAGAGATCAAAGCCAAGGAGCACCAGCAGATGCATATGGCTGACTGGGTCGAGGAACTCGACCGGTTTGCCGGTATCTACGGAAAAGGGGTGCTGGAAAACGCCGGTTCCGTAAGCCACAAGCAGGCGACAGAGAAAGCTCTTCGGGAATATCGTACCTTCCAGGCAAAGACGCTTTCGCCGGTTGAAGAAGCCTATCTGGAAAGCATCAAGGCTGTGCAGATAAAGGTCGAGAAGAACATCAAGCCAGCAAAACAAAAGCCGAAACGCGAGGAATGAGTATGAACAAGAAGATGAGTAGGATTGAAAGACTCATTGCTGAAAAGTGTCCTGAGGGGGTGGAATACAGAGCCCTCTCCGAAAGACCACCTTACCCGAAACATCATTTTCCACAGCACCCTTATTCTAAGGCCTCCAAGACGATCATGTTACAAATTTGTCGCACAACCGAGCAAAATCCAGTCATTAAGTCCAAAAATACAGGCACGATTTCCCGGTAAAATCGAACTTTCCTTACACTCAGATAAAGGCCTCAAGTACAACTCTGATTATGTTATTTTTTGTGGCCATTTAAAAGAAACGGTATTTTTACGCTAACACATAAAAAGGCCGCTTTACCTCAAGTAACATAGGGAAAGGAGAGTATGCTATCACCAGAATCATACAGTAAGATCATTATGGCTTCTTTTTTCGGGTCTTACCTTTACCTCGCGTTTACCATAGGAGGAAGCCCGAACGGGGGGTGGCTTGGTGCAACATTATTTATAATTGTAGGGCTATTTGCCTCATCTATCATTGTAGGTATGCCCGTATATATTATCAGCAAGAAAGCCCCAAAAATAAAGACATTGGCGCTTATTGCGGGAGTAGTTATAACCTTTTTTCTCACAAAGCTCGCTATCCCTTTATTGATGGGCTAACCTGTTTTGAACACTGCGGACGTGCCCCCGGTCCGACGGCTGCATAACTGGTATAAAAGGCATCAGAACCTACATGCGGGCAGGTAGAAGTCAGAAGTTTTGATCTGGCGAAAAGTGTTTATGCTGTATATTGTTCAGGACGGGCAAAAAAAATCTGTAGTACAGATGTTATATAATGTTCGGCATAGAATGATTTGATCCAGGAGGCCTCATGACGCCGGAGACGATTGAGCCAGTAAAACTGTTTTACTCGTACTCTCATAGAGATGAAGAACTGCGTGATAAGCTTGAAAAACACCTGACGATTCTTCATCGTCAGAATATCATTTCCAGTTGGCACGACCGCAAGATAGCGTCAGGAAGCGATTGGGCTGAAGCGATTGACAGTCATCTAAGGTCAGCGGATGTCATCCTTCTTCTGATAAGTCCAGATTTTCTAGCATCCGACTATTGTTATGATAAGGAAATGAGACTCGCTCTCGTGAGGCATAATGCGGGCGAATCGCGAGTTATTCCTGTAGTTCTTCGTCCTGCCGATTGGAAGGGAGCAGAATTCGGAAAACTCCAGGCTTTGCCGAAGGATGCAAAGCCAGTTGTCCGTTGGGAGAGCCAAGATGAAGCGTTTACCAATATCGCACAAGGTATTCGCGAGACCGTTGCCGAAATAACGAAGTCAGGTCGAAAGACAATCATTAGAAAAATTAATGAGATTCAAACACCTCTATCTCCAAGTGACTTTGTTGAGGTTATTGACTCTCTGCATTCACATAATCAGTTTAAAGAAAACAAAATAGAAATTTCATTACGAAAGAAAGATGGTTCGATTGTTTCAGGTATTTATACTGGTCAGAGAAGCTGTAGCGCTGAAGAAGGATATCGTTATAATTTGCGCACCGATATAGGAGCTTCCCAGATTGTCAAGATTATTGAACTGAACAGTGTGCTCAAATTCGATGTCGTTAAAAGGTAAGCTTTGCTGGGAATTCGTCTGACAAAACATTGCTCGTTCCGAACAACGAGATTGATTTGACGGATCGCTTCGCAATCCGCAATTCATCTCGAAACCGTTATGCACATAAATGGGACTCTAAAGCAAAAGTGGTCGCTTAAACTGGGGCAAGCCCCAGAGAACAATGACCTGATAGCGGTGCAAAATGTCAATCAATAAGCTCTCGCACATAATAGTTTTCGCCATCTCGCTTGGAATTTTTGCATTCTTACTGACCGCTCTTTGGTCAGCCATTTTCATTGTCTCGCTGCCAGTTGAGAAAGATGCAATTACCGATTCTATTGAAATTGAAACAGGCGAAAATCGCTATGGTGGAGTCCAAACGGAATGGTACCCAACAGAATTCAAGAACACATTTGAAGAGCTCAAGTACTACCACAATGAACAGATGCGGGATCGAAACCGCTACTGGATATACGGTTTAATGCTGTTCGGTGGAATACTGGGTTTGTTCGTCTTTTACATCATTCCCAAATGGCGGAATAATCTGGAAAAACAGCACGATTCGTTAAAAATTGCCATGGAAAGCATAACTTTAGGCGTTGTAGCTGTTCTTATCATCCCGTTTATCCTTAGCTGGATACTGCCGCCACCTGTAAAATGGTTCCCTCAGGAGATTGTTAAAATAGCAGAAATGCGTGAGAAGGCAGCACTCACACGCCTAAAAGTATTGGCGAAGGAGGTAGATTCTAAAGACAGTCAATAATGATAGGTGCATTCTGAAAGATCAGTGTGGCAGTAAAGCAAGTCACTGTTTAAAAGGCTCATCAAGCAATGTCACGTACCATTCCCTGCCTTGGGAATCTTCTATGTATACCGGGTCGTCGATCCGTAGACTTCCATCCTGAAAACGAACGGTCAATGTGTCACCACTGGGAAATAGCACCCTTTCAAGCTTTATATACGAATAGCTTTCCGAGCGTGTTATCTCATTACCCCCATAATCGCTATCCTCATAAAATTCTTCATAATTTTCACCATCGACATGAATATCTGCAATAACCCGATACTTTGTTTCTGAGCTTAAAAGCTCAGCTTCCGCGAAGTATTTAGCTTTGTACTCCGGTTTTTCAAAAAAGTGCCCTATAATCGGTTGCCCATAGTGAGTGTCGATCATGTGTTTCCCCCAAATAAGCAAGAAACCGCCGATAATTAGGCCGAATAATCCAAGCACCGAATGTGTTCGATCTCGCAATAATCCCATGTCTCATAAACAAGCTAAAAAGCCAGTGAATGACAGGCTTGCATTTTCATGACAATTTATGTGTTTTAAATCGTTGCTCCATTTTTTACGACTCATGCAGGCAACTTCAAGAAAGACAGGATGTCACTGGAAAAGAATAACTATAGAGATTTAGAAACCTTCACTTTTCCTTGAAGGCAAGAAGTAGTCCACTGCATACCAGGGTTGCCCCAGCATACTGGAGTAGCAGTTTAGCAGAGTCTATCCTCCCAAAACCCCGTATCCGGTTTGCCGTATATGTTGGTATTGGACTCCATAAAGGAGCATACTGAGCCTTAACCACAATACTTCCTTTACTTCTCCCATATTTCCACTGCTCTGTTACTTGATAAGGAGGAAACAGCGTCATCAATGCAATCAAGCCAGCATACACAAAAAGAACGATCCTTTGGACTTTATTCATTTGGATATTTCTTCTTTAAAAACCTAAAAAGTTTTTTAAGCCCAAATGCCAACGCTATGAAGAAAGCAAAAAATACTGCTATACCGAGTCCTGTTAATGCCCCTCCAGCCGACTCTTTTAAAACCTGATCCAAATTCAAACCACTACTTCCTTTTGATTTAACTGGTGGAGGATTATTTTTTGCAATTATTTTTTCTGTCCATTTTTTTGATGCCTCTCTGGTCCATTCCAATTGATCTTTTGGTGCAACACAATATGCAAATAGTATTTTTCCGGCTACGTTTAAGTAGGTTAAAGTTTGTGCTATCCAAAACGGATTTTCGCCATCTCCATCAATAGATGCACCAGCTTTCATGTACACAGAAACACTCAATACGTTTTCATTTTCGTAGTGTGGCTCTAATAAAATTGACTTATGGTACTTCATCGCAACATCCTCCTTAAACACCTCATCTGCTTCTTTGTTGAACTTTTTTACATATTTCTCCGCTGCTGAGTCTATTATTGAAACACCTTTAGAAACGTTTTCGGCAAACAATTTCTTCGTTTCTTCTTTAAATTTTAAAAAATCACTCGCCCCTATTTCAGCTTGTTTTAAATCACCATGCCCTATGATCCTGAATGTTTTTTCAAGAGGCGGCATTTCGCCCTCTATTGCTACTGGCAAGTCCAATTCAGAAATATAAAACCCGATAATCTCGTTATTCTGGTCTACCAATGTTGTGTTCCTGAGCTGGTAAACAGCATCCATCTCAGGTGTCACAAGGGCAAATCCTTCTGGATTAGGTATAGAAAGCTCCTTGCCCCCAAAAGTAAATGTTTCCGCAAAAGCAGCAGTAGAATCCATTAATTGACATAAAAAAAATACTACCAATATTTTCCGCATATTGTCCCTGTTTAGATTAACAGTCGTTCAAATATACTCAAATTTTCGGCACATTGAGGCTTAACGGCTTTGCAAATAGCCTTTTATGCGAGCAGAAGGTCTTTATGCCAAGCAACAAGAACTAAGAGCCTGTCGGGGTGTCAAAAGGCATGGACTTTAAGACACAGGGTGTGGTAACGTGGGTGATACGCAAGACAGGGTAAATGCAGAAGCCCGGTGGTGAGCCGAGCCCGTTAAAACCCAAACCTCTCTTTTGAAACCTCGACCGGCACAACTCTTTCAATACTCATCAAAAGGTCAAATCCGACCAATAGTTTGGGAATAACTGTTAATGTCAACTTTATTCCATCGTCTGCTGGCCAAAATACACTCATTGCGATTTCATCATTTTTATTGTATGTATGTGTGCCAAAGTATGTAGTCATCTTATTCAGCAAATCGCTAAAGCTTTCTGTCCCATTGTAAGGAAAATCCACCCCAACGCCACTAAGCTTTTCTGTCGCGTCAAAGCTAAAGATGATTTTATTCTTATCGGTTCTCTTCGTTTTCAATACCTCCCTGCCGTCACGAACCGAATAAATCAGTATCCCGCTTTTATCATCAAGCTTTCCGCCTGGAAACTTGCTTTTGACCGTCGTTACATCATCCGTCCACTTCACGCCAAAAACCGAACCAGAAAAAGTATCACTGATCGGACCGGCATGTGCTTTTGTTGAGACAAAGCCCAAGGCAAGGACCAAAAGCAAAATTATTCTGTACATAAGGCAGGTGTTAAATTTGAACCAAAAAACACCTCAAATATACTCAAATTTTCGATACATTACAGTTTAACGGCTTTGCAAATAGCCTTTTATGCATGTGCTATGAACCTCTTGACGTGACAAAGGGTTTGGGCTTCAGAACGTTGGGAGTGGTCACTTGGGTGATTCGGAAAACCGCATAATAGTCTTTCAATGAAATGAGCAACCCAAAATCTGATTTTCTAATGGCGCTCGGTAGATTTGTTGTGTGCTACTCAAAGGTTCAGAACATCTTCCAAGAAGGGATCTACTGCGTCACTGCCAAACTTAACTCACTCGATGATCCGCAGTTTGTGCGGTGTTTCATGCATAGATTATCGGTTGATCAATTAGAGGACATATTCCTAACTCTCATTAGCAAATACGCTTGTAAGGCGCAACACATTGACAAGGTTGAATTCAAGGCTGTCCGCAAGACAATCTCAAAGCAGTCGGAACATCTCAAGGAGGTAAGAAACCGTGTGATGCATTCAGTTTGGAATGAAAAATTCTGGGAGGGAAAACCTGGAGAACATTTATATCGGATGATTTACCACAAGAACAAACAGTTCCAATTTACTCTCGACGAAGAGGAATTTGATTATGAGAAACTCAACAAACACGCTCATACAGCAATCTGTCTCTCACAGTTCATACATGATTTTCTTATTTGTGTGGTAAATGGGGATACACACCCCGATAAATCTCTGAAAGCATATTTCCAATTTCGAGACAACGAGGCGGTTTTTCCAAGAAAAAGTGACCTTCATCGTTTCCAGAACATCGACGACAACATCTGAGTCCATTCCCCACGCCCTACCAACCTTCTGCAAATACAACAAAGCCCGGACTGAGCCGGGCTTTGTTCATTCATGCCAGATAATGCCTCTTTAACGGAACCATGTTCGCTTCTCCACGAGTACGATTATATCAAAAGAGTACCTCTGCAAAGCCTTGTGTGACAAAGGCTCCCGGCACAAAAACCGGATCAGAAGTAAAATTCAGCTATGCCAAGCAAGGGACAATCTACCGTTTTTTTCAGTGCATTCATCTGTATTTTATCAAAATATCAGCATTTATATTCTATTTTCAAGATAGCAAAGATCCCAAAACAGCAGAACCAACAGGTGTATGTGCGGACGATTCGTGTTGTTTATTCCCCTGGCAGACATTGCCAGAGAGTTTGAGATCGAGCAGCTCTCCTTCGAGTTCGGACCGGATTACAATATCAGCCCTTCCCGTGAAGTACCGCTCGTGGTAAGGGACACCGACAAACGGCTGATCCTCTCCCGATGGGGCTTCGTGCCTGTATGGTCTGACGATCTCGCTATTGGAAACCGGATGATCAACGCACGTGCCGAAACCGCCACCGAAAAACCAGCCTTCAGGAAAGCCCTGGCCTCACAGCGCTGCATCGTGCCGGCGAACGGTTTCTATGAGTGGAGAAAGATGGGAAGCAGGAAACAACCAGTATATATCACAAGGAAGGATGGAAAGATGATGGCGCTCGCGGGCATACACAATACCTGGGTGTCGCCGACTGGTGAAAAGGTCAGCACGTTCGCCATTCTCACCACGCAGCCCAACGAGCTGGTGAAGGAGATACACAACCGGATGCCGGTGATCCTCAAGAAAGAACACTACGAACAGTGGCTGCAAACCGGGCAGCTTCCACCCGAAGCGCTGTCGGATATCTTCAAGCCGTTTCCTCCGGACAAGCTGGAAGGTTTCGATGTCTCACCCAGGGTCAACTCTCCTGCCAACAACTCTCCGGACAACATCGAGCCGCTTGAACCAGAAAAAGACAGCCCCTGACCTATCCCTGCCGCACCGGAGATTCCGTATCTTGTTCAAAAGCACCATGCTCTTTAACCACAATCCTTCCAACCTATGAGCACGACGCCTATACCTATAAAGAATCCTTTGACCGCTTGCTGCACGACCTGAAAACTCAGTAAGCGTCGAGCTGATTAACAAAGTGGTGCCACACCAGCAAAACCTATGGCACCACTCTTCAAAAAAATGCACTCAGGGTATCCTCACCCGAAATACATCGTTTTGCACAGCACCCTTATTCTAAAGGCTTCGTAGCCGATTGTGTTACAAATTTGTCGCAAAACCGAGCCAAATCCAGTCATTAAGCCCGAAAATGCAGGCACTGTTTCCCGGCAAAATCGAACTTTCCTTACACTCGGATAAAAGCCTCAAGTGCAACTCTGATTGTGTTATTTTTTGTGGCCATTTAAAGAAAACGGTATTTTTACGCTAATACATAAAAAGGGCGCGTTACCACAAGTAACATAAGGGAGGAAGAGTATGCTATCACCTGAGTCATATAGTAAGGTAATAATGGCCTCTTTTTTCGGGTCTTATTTTTACCTCGCGTTTACAATAGGAGGAAGTCCGAACGGGGGTTGGCTTGGTGCAACATTCTTTATAATTGTAGGACTATTCGCCTCATCTATCATTGTAGGAATGCCAGTATATATCATCAGCAATAAAGCCCCAAAAATAAAGGTATTGGTGCTTATTGCGGGAGTAGTTATAACCTTCTTTCTCACAAAACTCTTCTTCCATTTGTTACTGGTATAGGAGATTATGAATACCTATCCAATATCAAAATAGCGCCATGAACAAACCACAAAAAACCGTTCTGGTCATCGGCATGATGCTTGTGCTAACTGCAGGGATGTTTGTCCCCTATGAAGCTGAAATCAGAGGCAAAAGAGATAACCTGAAAAAATACATTGGATACCATTCTCTATTCAGCCCACCTGATAGGTTTAAGGTGCTGGATGGTTTTGAAGAGAGGAGCCTAAGATTAGCAAGAGTTTATGATGACAGGCGCTTTAGAAAAGACGCCCTCACTTGCCATGTTTTACATGAAATAGTATGGATTGAACTAAGTGTTATAACACTGCTTACAATCGGAGCTGTCTTTTTGTACCAGACAAAAAAAGAATAACTGAAGACAATTTGCCTTACCAAAATCTTCACCCCTAACTTCGATCAGAGTTTATATGCAGCCATGAATGGTACAATGAGAAATTAGGGCATAAAAAAGCCGGGCACGAAACCGGGCTCTATCCCAAAAGCTTTGTAAAGAGGAAAAGTCTGCAAAGTAAACATAAGCTCATGACGATACTTGCTTACATTCTTGCTTTTTTTACGATTGGCTGGGGAAGTGGAATTGTTGGATTGGTTTTTATGCCTCTTATAATGGCAGCCATTAAGTCGCCAGGAAGCCTTATCCATCGCACTACAAATTTTATTGTCAATTTTGTTGCTACTTTTGTTGCCACGTATGCGGTTTCTTTTGTTTGTACCTGGTTAAATGTTGAGACTGTTTATGCAATGTTTGTATTGCCATTTTTTGCAATGACTTCAAATGACTTTCATCGTATATCATCAAGAGCATCATCAGACTATAATCCTACAGATAACCCTAATATGCCTGAGATACTCCTCGGGATTGAAGTCTCCAATCTTTGGGCAGATATAATTGGATTTGGGCTTGCGATTGTATTAATGTCACCATTAAATCTTTTTTAAATAGGAGAGTAGCTCAAGAAAACAATCGTTTTTTGGTTTACCGACAGGATAAGGCAACCATTATAAAAACGCCCCACTCTACCCCTCAATAACTCCCAGTGTTATTCGCTGTTCCTTCAGTAGCTGATTCAGCAACTTGCTCTGCTCCCGCCAGAATTTCCAGTCTCCGCCCTTATAAGCGTTTCGAGCCACTTTTGCCTTTCCGCTTAATGTTCTTGGCCCCGTTGATTGCTCCCAAGGTTTCCATCTCCTGATCGCTTCGGCCTGTTTTGCCCGCCGTTCCGAAGTCCAGCCTGTCGCCTTTTTCATCAGCTTCCAATAGTTTGTTTTTCACAAAGTTATTTTTTTTCTGAGCTTCAGTTGGTGTTTCTTGCACGTCTCCTATAGGCCCATTATTCACCTGCTGAGGCCCTTGGGCAATGTTCGCCTGCTTCATAAAAACGGCCTGCTGCGGATTCTTGATAGCTGCCAACGTCTGAGCTGTTGCCCTGCTTTGGCTTTGAGCTTTCAACGCAAGTCGCGTGAATGTTTCAAGCTGAGGCATCAGGTTCGTGTCCTGAGACAGTCTTATCAAGTGAAGAAACAATGCGTCCAGCGCATAAGCCTGACCGACAAGCACACCCTCAATACTGGACAAGTTACCACTTTTGACCGCTTTTGTTGTTTGCTCAAGGCTCGACATCCAGTCATTAACCTCTGTACTCTCGCCATACGATCCCCTCAGGAGATTATCCAGAAGCATAGCCGCGTTCAAATGCCCCTTCAAAACCTCACCGGCCAGAACTTCCCCGACACTTTTGTTTGGATCGTCAGTTGTGAGGTTGATTTTATCCCTTTTATCCCCCATCACTTATTCTCTCCCTGCTGTTTTTATACTTGAAATCATATCCATAAAACTCATTTTCAGCAACAAAAAAACCACCTCCCGGCAACCCCCTTCAACCAGAACCGGCCCGCACTCGACGATCTCCTTGAACGGCACCCACCACGAAATCCCCAATATCATATCCTGCCTCTCGCTGCTCATCGGTCAGGCTTCGTTCAAGAGCATCAGAACACCGGATATTATACCTTCTGCTCAGGCTTTCGGCTTTCTCCCGCCACTTCTCGAACGCTCCGCCGTCAGGAAACAGAATTATCTCCCGACCTTGTAACGGCTTCAACCTCTCCGCTGTCAGAGTTGATAAACTGCCTGTTGCCATCCATATAAATCCCTTGAAATATCCAGCTGCAAGAATTGCGCTCTTCTCGCTCTCGACAATGGCAATTGGTAAAGAGGTATCAAGCTTAAGTAAATGAAGCCCGTAGAGATGCAATTCAGGCGATTTCCCCAATTTCATAAGACTGTGAGCACTGTTTGTGCAACCTTTCACTCTGTGCCCGGTCTCATCGTACTGCATAACCTTCCCCCGCGTCACCCTGCCGGAATCATCCAGATACCAGAACACACAAGCGCCCGACCTGTAACGTGACGTTCCCACACAATACCAAGAACAAAGCTCCATAGCCTCGTCAATCCCGAACAGGCCAACCAGAAACCGAAAAAAAGTGTTCCGCTCATAGCGCTGTAAGCTTTCCCTGAATACCTCGTCAGGCACAAACACCGGCTTTTCAATAGCTCTTATAGCACCTTTTGCCTTACGATCATTGCATGTAGACTGTTTATGGAAAGGATTTCCCCCGGATATTTGGAAATATTCCTTTGGTGTCTGGTGATACCCGCATTTCACCTCTCGATCACACCGGCCAACCTCGTCAGCTATATACAGCCCGGTTTCTCCATCGATGTAGCGGACAAAGGTTTTCCCTCTACATGCCGGGCAGATATGCTTTGTCGATCCCTTTTCAAGCTCGAATTGATAGCTCATTGTAAAGTGTTTTGTAAGAGTGCAAATTCATATCCGGCCCGGAATCCTGAAAGAACCAAATACACCTCTTCATCGTTTGGGTCAGGGACTATCCCCCGTTCCCTCTGCATGTCAAACGCATAATTCAGGGCATCGACGCCTGCATTACCTAAAGCCGCATCCTTGCTGGCTTCCCTTACGAGGTCAAAAAACGGTGCTGTCTCCATTAGATCGCCTCCTTATCGGTTTTCTGGGTTTGGGTCAAAAGTTCACTACCTATAGGTTCTGACCCTTTGACCCTAATTGGTTCATCAGGGTCAATGATGCTATTCGGTCTTAATGAGACTTTCTCATACTCTCCCCGTCGAAGCTTTTTCAGCAAGCCGAATTCATTAACACAATTTTCAAGCCGACGTTTCGCCGTGCTTTCAGAAAGGCCCTGCCTCTCCGCCTCATTATTGAAATCTTTTGCTGAGAACCGTTGCGGTAAAACATCCAGAATTGCAACTGTAATGTAATCTGGCTCCGGCCTCGGTTTGTCGGCTTCGTGATAGAGGAAATACTTATCCTGCGGCCTCATTAGGTGCAGAGAAAATTCCTCGCAATTCCGCCCGGTAACTGAAAGGTTAAAGCGGCCTTTGTTACGGGCATCTTTCGAGAATGCCGCTGTTATCTCTGCATCATCAGCAAGAACAGAACTGCCTCGGCCTGTGTAGAGGTCGTTTTCATTTTTTTTCTTGCCAGTGTGGTGGAGAATAACCACCGTGACGTTATGTTCCTCGACAACCTGCCGGATTGCCTGCATAAATTTCCTCATATCATCAGCGGAATTTTCCTCACCATCAAAAAAGTTTTTCAATGGGTCAATAATGACTATTTCAGGCTGAATCTCTGATATATTCCCTTTCAAGTCATTCAGTGCTTCTTTTCGAGGCAACAATAATCCTTTTGAAACAAAAAGGAAGTTCTCTCGGATAAGCTGCTCCGCCTCATCATCAACGCCGTAATAATCCCGAAGCAGCTTCAATCTTTCCTGTAGCGTCCTGCCGCTGTTTTCTCCGTTCAGGTACAGCACCTTATAAGACTTGTTTATCTGGAAGGACAAGTAATTCCGTCCAAGCGCAAGCGCAAAAGTCAGGTTAAATAACAGCATTGTTTTCCCGGCCTTCCCCGCTCCCGTTATCTGCATTATCCCTTTCTCGGTAAGAACCACCCCGTGTTCGGAGTCAATAATAACTGCCCCAAAATCCAACTTTTTGTCTGGGTAATCCCAAGCGTTCTCAATAATCCACTTATTGAAGTTTCGCTTACCTTCATTTTCAATGGCCTGCTGAAAAGCCGCCGCATCACTTCGAGTATTCTCTTTCATGATCCTGCCCTCCTATCGGCCCGGCATCGTAACCGGCCTTTAGAGTCCACGTAATAGGAATAGCGCATCTTGGCAGGAAACAGGCTCAGTATCAGGTAGGCATCAACACAAAATCGCCGGAAGGCTTGAACATCAGGGAAAGAAATACTACCTTGTTTTTGCAAGCCACTCGCCCGGCTTGTACCGCATTTTTGTTTATAGCCCGATCTTCGCCCGGTCGGGCTTTTTTTATATCCCATTATTCAGCCCTCCCCCTCGATGC
>OFEN01000022.1_pt1 | contig 65838 bp, 68 predicted proteins | sample 1521081 | NCBI WGS metagenome assembly OFEN01 (sample SAMN04272335, study PRJEB24112) | coral metagenome | biome: Coral reef; feature: Shallow seawater; material: Coral tissue | host: Coral | place: China: South China Sea | collected 2014
GAGCAACTGACTCTTAATCAGTGGGTTGAGGGTTCGACTCCTTCCGAACGCACAATAGGAAATAAAGGCTCTGTAAGGTAATGACTTACGGAGCTTTTTGTTTTCTGCTAGGCATGCTTTATTTCTAGTTATGTTAGTGGCTTTTGTTCAAAGCTTATGTCCCTCATACCCTTATACCTGATTAATAATGAGCCAGTGCTTCATATGATATTTTTATTCAAAAGGGATTGGAGGCTGCCCGGTTGAGTGCCAGGCTCTTCTTTATCCTCATTTTTGTCTTCCTTACTGCGGATTTACGTATCTTTCCCGTAATACAATACTTATCCTTCCCTAACTCAAAGCGGGAACCCGGCTATGGCGAATCCTGAGCATTTAAACATACTTAAGCAGGGTGTTGAGGTTTGGAATCGGTGGCGGAAGAAGAATCCTGATGTTGTTCCTGATCTGAGTGAAGCAGTTCTCCAAAGAGCCAATCTAAGTTATGTGAATCTCAGTAAAGCCATTCTGACGAGAGCCAACTTCAGTGATGCTGTTCTTTTTTACGCCAATCTCTTTAAAACCGTTCTCCATGGAGCAAATTTTAGCAAAACCCTGCTCGTAAATGCCGATTTCAGTTATGCCGATCTCTTTGGAGCCAGTCTCTATGGAGCCTATCTCTTTAATACTAGGTTCCATAGCTCCCATATCCCTGAAGCTTGTTTTAAGAAGGCAAGATGTCTGTCAACTATTTTCGCTAATGTGGATCTCAGTGAAACCAAGAATCTCGATAGTGTTGTTCATCAAGGCCCATCGTCCATCAGCATTGACACTCTTTACGAATCTAAAGGAAATATTCCAGAAGTGTTTTTCCGTGGGTGTGGTGTGCCGGATCAGATGATTGAGTATGCCAGGTCTCTGACAGCAAAACCGATCGACTACTACTCCTGCTTTATTAGCTATAGTAGTATGGATGAGGAGTTCGCTAAACGGCTTTATAATGATCTTCAGGTAAATAACGTTCGATCCTGGCTTGCCTGCGAAGATATGAAGATTGGTGACAAGATACGACCGACGATAGAGGAGTCTATTCGCCTGCACGACAAGCTACTTCTAATCCTATCCGAAGAATCAGTAAAGAGCAAATGGGTTAAGTATGAGGTGGAAAAGGCACTTGATCTGGAGATAGAGCGAGATAAAACGGTTCTTTTCCCTGTTCGAGTTGACGATTGTGTTATGGATAGCGACGAGGGTTGGGCTAATGAGATCAAGCAAACTCGTCAAATCGGCGACTTCACCAATTGGAAAAATCATGATGCATATTCTGCAGCTTTCGAGCGGTTATTAAGGGCTTTGAAGGCTGGGTGAAAATCAGTAATGGCAATTCATTATGGTGGTCAAATGAAGGAAAACAGGAAGCCCTTAACGATTCTCATTTTAGTTGTATTGGCTATACAAGCTGTTTGTGGCTGGATGATATTTCTCTCATTCGGGAATTGGAGTGACCGAGGAACCTTCGGAGATATGTTTGGTGCAGTTAATACTCTGTTTTCTGGCTTGGCATTTGCTGGTGTGATTTATGCTATCATCCTACAGAAGAAGGAGCTGGCTCTACAGCGACAGGAACTTGAAGAAACTAGGAAAGAGTTGGCGAGATCGGCATCTGCCCAGGAAAAGTCAGAAAGGGCTTTAGCAGATCAGGTAAAAGTTGCCGCTGTGGCGGCGCGTTTGCAATCAGCTAATGAAATTATTAAGCATATTGAGCGTAGACGAGAGAAGCTACTGGCTGTATCTAATGCTATTCGTGACCCTGAAAGAATAAAAGAAAATCAAAAACAGATCAATCTTTTAAATGAGAGACAGAGCGATATAAATGACGAGGTTTTTGAACTTTACAATATTCTCCAAAAAACACAGGTAAAAGGTAAGGTCGATGAGTGAATAAAGATTGTTTTTAAAATGCTAGTGAAAATTATGGCGTATTGGATTTATTGATGATTTAAGTGCGACAATAATATGAATCAGAATAATAAGAAAGAAAATGGGATTAAGATTGAATATTTTGTAGTTGCTTATATAGATTTATTGGGGCAACAAAATTTATTGCGAAATATACGTGGTTTACCAAAAAATAAAAATTTACATAATGATGAAGAAATAAAAATAAATATAGCTAGAAGTTATGGATCTGTAAGAAATCTTCGAAAAATGTTTGTTGATAGTTTTGAAGAGTTTACAAGACCATCAGGCCATATTGATGTGAGTTTTTTGTCAGATGAAAACAAAAAAGAGTTTGCGGCTTTAATTAGTAACAATATACAATGCCAATTTTTTTCGGATACAGTGGTAGTGTTTATGTCACTTTCTAATGATGTTAATAAATTACCAGTTAGAGGGATTTATGGAATATTTGGTGCTGCAGGAATGGCTTCCATCTTCAGTTTGTCTGAAGGGCATCCGATTAGAGTTGGTATAGATTTAGGGGTTGGATGGAATATCGAGGAAAACGAAATTTATGGGCCAGCATTATCTCGAGCATACTCACTGGAATCACATGTTGCAAATTATCCAAGAATTGTTGTGGGGGAAGAGTTAGAACGTTATTTAAAGCATCTTATACAAGGTGATCATAAAGATAGATATGATCAGATTTCTAAGGGTGCAGCGAGTAGATGCTATGAGTGTTTAAAGATGGATGATGATGGACAAATGATTGTTGATTATCTCGGAGAGGCATATAGAAGTGTTTATCCAAAAAAAGATCATTATCTGTTTATAAAAAAAGCATATGATAAGATAATGTTGTCACAGGAGAGATTTAAAAAGGAGAAAAATAGTAAGCTTGCTTTACGCTATGAGTTATTAAAAAGATATTTTGATGACAGGATGCATTTGTGGAAAGATTAAAAGAAGTGTTGTAAAAAATAATTAAAAATAACTAACCAGTTTCCCGAATCATCCACGTCACCACTCCCTGAATCCAACTTCATATGTTCAGTAATCTTTATTGAGTTGTAGAGTTGGTTGTTAGGGCATGAGCTAGAATATGTTGCTCACTAAAGGTCAAAATAGCGCTGTAATAATAATGAAAAAATAATATTTCGCTCAGTATAGTGGCTTAGAAGTGTCAAGGAGACTCATTCTTAATCAGTGGGTTGAGGGTTCGACTCCTTCCGAACGCACAAAAAGCCCGCGCCATCGAGGCGTCTCGGGTTTTTGCTTTTTTCAGCCCTTCAACAATCTTCCTGCTTGGTTATATTCCTTGGGTGAGCGATTGCAGAAGCAAGGTAATGTTTTGCCTGGTTCCAGATCCTATGAAGATACTCTACCGTTACATACTGAAAGAGCATATCGGTCCCTTTCTGTTTGCTTTCCTCACCATTCTTTTTGTTTTTACGCTGCAGTTTGTGACCCGCTTTTTTGATCGTTTCGTAGGCAAAGGGCTGGGTTTTGTTGTCGTTGCGGAACTCATCGCCCTTCAAATTGCATGGATGGTTGTGCTTGCCGTTCCGATGGCGGTTCTTATTGCCACTCTCGTTGCGTTCGGGAATCTTACAAACCGTTCTGAAATGACTGTAATGAGAGCGGGAGGACTTTCCCTTTACCGGCTGATTGTTCCCGTCCTTCTTGCCGGGGCGGTTCTTGCCGTACTTATGGAACGCTTTAACAATATTGTCCTGCCTGAAGCAAACTATCAGGCGAAATTGCTGTTGAGGGATATAACAAGGGCTAAGCCAAGTTTCGGCCTTACGGAAAATGCATTTTCCGGGCTTGTGGACGGTTATTCCATTCTTGTAAGGGAAACAAGTGAAGATGCCGATACGCTTAAAGGTATTACGATTTACGAGAGAAGCACGGATGATGATAAAACCGTTATTACCGCTGAATCGGGAAACATAGAGTTTACTTCCGATTACCATTACCTGATTTTGACTCTCTTTAACGGCGAGATGCACGAGTTACACAGAGGCGAAAGGGAGGAGTACAGGATCATGACGTTCGACAAACATCGTTATGTTTTTTCCTCTACAGGTTACGGTTTTGAGCGAACCGACGGCAGCGAGATCCGAAGGGGTGACCGTGAACTGTCGGCGAAAGAGCTGTACGCTATGGGGATAAAATTCCGGAAGCGTATGAAAGAAGCCGCAGCACATGTTGAACAAAAGCTTGCGCGTGAGCAGGAGACAATCAATGCCCTGAGAACCATGACGGGAAACATACCGGGAGGAGGAGTCCGACTTACCAGGGAACGGAAAGCGGAGGCTCGGGAACAGGTAGAGAGAATGCTCGCCCGGATTGACCGGGAAATCGACCACATGGAACGAAGCCGGGAGATGTACAACAAGTATATGGTGGAATTTCATAAGAAATACGCACTATCGTTTGCCTGTATTGTGTTTGTTCTGGTCGGGGCTCCTCTTGGCGTTCTTGCGAAACGTGGTGGTCTTGGTGTGGGGGCAGGTCTGTCACTGGTGTTTTTTATACTTTACTGGGCATTGCTTATCATGGGCGAAAAACTGTCTGACAGGGGGATGCTCGAACCCGGAATATCAATGTGGCTGGCCAATATTGTCATGTTGTCGATCGGACTCATCGCCCTTTTTCGCGTTGTCGGTTCCGGCCGCTGAAAGCAGTATGTGTCTTTGAGAAGGTGGGTTTATTTGCTGCAAAGTGTCTTTTTGTTTCCGTTTTCATCCAGGCAGACAAAGGTGATGCGAGTACTGAAAACCATCTCACGTTTTCCCGTGTCTATACTGTCCTTGTATGCGTTGACCGTATATTCAACGGAAGTGTTTCCTTCACGTGTTTTTACAGGTTCAAAACAGAGAATAGTGCCTTTTCCTATGCTTTTTCTGAACTCAATCCTGTCCATGGCCACCGTTACAAAGTTGCAGCCCGGATAGTCGAGTGTCACGGCAATATATCCTACTTCATCAATCCATTTCAGCAGGTTGCCTCCGAAAAGAAAACCATAATGGTTCAGATGTTCGGGAAGGACAAGTTTGTAGTTTTCCATAGTTAGTATTTGGATGGTTGAGCCATTATAACCTTTTCTTTTTCTACCAGAACCTGCCCCCGGGGCAGGTTTTTGGCACGGCGAACATATTTTTTCTCGGTATACATGACAGGAACAAGTTCAGAATGCTTTGCTGCAGAGTAATAAGCTGCAATTTCAGCAGCCCTCATGATTTCAGTGCTGTGTTGCATTGATGCTCCGCGCAGAATACAGTGTGATCCCGAGGTGCCTCGCGCATGCAGCCAGATGTCATTTTGCTTCGCAAAAGAAAACGTAAGTTGTTCGTTATTTCTTGCATTTTTGCCGACGTAGAGCACTGTGTTTTGTGTGATGGCAAACTTCCGGAACGGCAGTTCTCTTTTTTCTTTTTTTGACGTACTCTCAAGCCCGAGGATTTTCAACGTCGGGCGGTGTGTTTCGTAAAAACTCCTTACCTCTGACGGGCTTGAGAGCCCTGCAGAAAGCATGATCAGGTTGTCAAGTTCGCGCTGCTGTTTTTGTACTAACGCTTTTCTGCGCATGCCCCCTTCAATTTTATCTCTGGTTTTTGATGCTTTCCGGAAAAAGGCCGCTGCGTTCTGCTGCAGGTTCAGTTCCGGTTTCAAGGGGATGATCATGGAGGGGGATGAAGGATCGAGGAAATTGGTGACCGTAATGTGTTCCTTGTCATGGTTAGGATGGTAAAGGTTGGCCATGAGAAGGTGACCGTTTCGTTCATATTCCTCAGCTTGTTTTTTCAGCTTTTCAGGCTGAAAATGGGCGAGTTCACCTGTGATTTTTTTCTTTTTCTGTCTCAACAGTCCACTGAGATCGTGGACAAGCTTCCTGGTTGTCAGGTGCTGCCAGGTTTTTATGCTGTAAAAGTTCAGACCATCGAGTACACTGTCGAACCTGACAGCGTTTTTCTCCGGGTTATGGAGTATGGAGAACAACGGTCCCTTTTTGGTATCGAGGTTCACGGACGGGAGAGGATCGAGCAGTTCGTAAAAGAGGGCGGAAAGTTGTGTGTGGATCTCTTTCTGCAAACATTTTTCCCCGCAGCGGCAGAGAAGCTCTCTGACGAGCAGACGGTCAAAACCCGGAAGCATCTGTCCCAGTTTTCCGGCTATGTCCTGTACGCCGGTCTCCTGTAACCGGTCAACAAAAAGATTCGGGTTGTAAACAAACGCTTCGAGCGATCGGAGGATTTCCGGTCTTACGATTTTTTCCTGCTTTTCAAGGCGATACGCAGGGGGATTTTTTTTAAAAGCATTAACAACCCTGTCACCGGTTTCCAGGAGGACGTTGGTTTTTGCACTGAACAGTTGGAGTATAATGGCGTAATTTTCTGCAAGCTGCAAACGGATGATCCTGTCACGAGGATCGATGATTACTCCTGAAATCTTCTTTTCGGAGATTTCAGGCATCAACTCCGCGGTGTTGCGGTGTTTTCTGTTCAGTCCTTGTCTGGTGTAGACGCAGAGTTTGGGGTGACCGGTGACGATGATGAGCTGCAAGTGGTCGCCCTTGTTTGTTATCAGGCTTATGGTGATTTCGTTTTTCTGCTGCGAATAAACTTCGAAAACAAAACCCCCCTCGAGCAGTTCGTGCAGTTCGCGGGCAAGATGGTAGAGTGTAAAATAGTTTCGCAGCATCGCCGATCTGTTGTTTCAGGCTGATGTTTTTCTTTATCTTGCCTAAAATGAGCGTTTCAAATGGTCCCGACAAGGCCGGGATGTTCGAACAATATCTCAATGCAAATGCGACTTTCCCTCGTTACGTGTCACTTTTTATAATGTATTAAAATCCCGTCTATGCCTGAAGATCTCCAAGAAGACAGTTGTTGTCAGCCCCGCGGTGACGGGGAGAGTTACACTGGGGGAGCCCGGCTCGGGTGGCATGAATATTTTATGAGCGTTGCTCACCTGATTTCACGAAGGGCAACCTGCACAAGGGGACATATTGGTGCGGTGCTTGTCCGGGACAACAATATTCTGTCCACGGGCTACAATGGAGCGCCTTCCGGACTGCCTCACTGTAATGAGACTACCTGCAGGATATATCGCAGTACCCACCCGGATGGAACGGTAGAGGAGAATTGTGTCAACACAATCCATGCCGAGATCAATGCGATTGCCCAGGCTGCAAAACACGGCGTTTCAATCAGGGACGCCGACATCTATATTACGGCCAGTCCCTGTATACACTGCCTGAAGGTCCTTATAAACGTTGGTATAAAAACTATCTACTATGACAAGCCCTATAAAATCGGGCACATATCGGATCTTCTTCGTCTTTCCGGCGTAAAACTGGTACAGATACATGTGGGAAAGTCGTAACCCGCTACACGGTGTCCTATGAGTGAGAGCGGAAAGAATGCGAGCGGTTACCACGAGCGGTATATGTCGCGCTGTCTTGAACTTGCTCAAAATGGGGCGGGTTATGTCAGCCCAAATCCCATGGTGGGCGCTGTGGTTGTTTATGGGGACCGCATCATAGGGGAAGGATTCCATGAACGGTTTGGGGGACCCCATGCAGAAGTTAATGCCATAGCGTCGGTGACAGATAGTCTGCTTCTGCAGCAGTCGACGCTGTATGTCAATCTTGAGCCGTGTTCTCATCACGGCAAAACACCACCCTGCAGCGATCTCATCATCGAAAAGAACATCCCGCGGGTTGTGATTGCCGGCAGGGACCCCCATGTGAGAGTTGCCGGGAGAGGTGTTCAGAGTCTTCGTGATGCGGGTGTCGAAGTTATCGAGGGGATTCTTGAGGAGAAGGCTCTGAAATTGAATGAGGCGTTTATTAAAACCCATGTAAAAAACATGCCGTTTGTTTCCCTGAAACTCGCGCAGACACTCGACGGGAAAATAGCGACGGCAAACGGCTTGTCGAAGTGGATTACGGGTTCACAGGCGAGGGAGCATGTGCACATGTTGAGGAGCCGTTATGATGCTGTTCTTACCGGTTCTGCTACTGTTCTGGCCGACGATCCTCTTCTGACAGTGCGTCACTGTGAGGGCAGGAACCCGTTACGGGTCGTTCTTGATGGAGGCTTGCGATTGTCTGGAGGAGAAAAGGTTTTTAACAGTGAAGCCCGGACGCTTGTGTTTGCCAGTGAAAAAAGAGCTGATCCCGTGAAGCGTGACCGTTTGGGAGAAAAAGGAATCGAGGTGGCATTTGTCAACGAACATGATGCAGGTCTCGACCTTCAGGAAGTAATGGGTATCCTTCATGATAAAGGTATTCTTTCTGTTTTTGTCGAAGCGGGTGCTCGTCTCTCCGGTTCAATGATGCAAGCGCGACTGGTTGACAAAACATATATGTATGTTGCTCCGAAGATTTTTGGTGGAGACGGCCTGAGTTCGTTTGCTCCGCTTGGTGTAAATGTCCCTGACAAGGCTTTTGGCCTCAGGTTTGAACCGCCATGCTTTTTTGGCGATGACATCTTGCTTGAAGCTTACGTTTTGTGACCTTTGAGTCCCGGTATAGAGAGACCCGCTTATTTCAGGATTTGGTTTTATCAAGTGTTTTTTATATCATTGAGGTTGTGAGTTATATCAATATATACCCCCATAAGCATATAGTTTTGTGCATAGGGGGATGCAGAAAAAGAAGCTTCACGACAACTTTTTCCACAGAAAGGGAAAAGAACGAGAAAAAACAGCAACACAAACACTTAAGAAAGCAGCAACATGAAGAAGAAAATCTTGTCATTACTATGCTTGGTCATGGTCTGGGCAATGCCGGCAACGGTAAAGGCCGAGGCAGAGACTGAGACAAAGCCTGAAGTGACTGTTTACGGTAATCTGAGGTATTCTTTCAACTATGTCGATGAAGACGGGGCAGGTTCGATCGACGGCTTCAGAGGAACGGATAACGTATCCCGTTTCGGCATAAAAGGTTCCTATGGCAACGATGATGTCAAAGCATTTGTTCATTTGCAGGTTGGGGCACCTTCCGATTGGGATGGTGGTGGAGACGGATTTAATCAGCGTTTCTTTTTCGGAGGATTCTCGGGCAGTTTTGGTAAGGTTACCTACGGCCGGATGACGAACGCATACAAATTCCCTGGCTATGCGCTTGATCCGTTCTATGATCTGTCTCGTATCAATTCAGGTGGCGTTTTCAGTGGAGGCGGTGCTTCCTATGGTTTGTCTCCTGCAACCAACGGGTTCACTGATAACTCTTTACAGTATTTCACACCTAACATAAGCGGCTTCAAGCTTGTAGGTGGTATCGCTATTGATGACAGCAACGATGATGAGATCGGCTACCTCGCAGGTGGTTCCTACAGCTCCGGTGGCTTTACTCTCGGTGGCGTTTATGCTGAAAACAGCGATGGGAAAACAAACTATCCTGGTATTAATGCAGGTGGTGGCGCCATGAGGGCTTATGCAACTTACAAGTCCGAAGACTGGAAAGCCGGTGTTTCCTACGAAAACATCGACACCAGTGGTATGGACAACGTCAGTTATCTCTATGTAACCGGAACAGCAATGATGGAGAAGACCGATTTGTCGTTGTCACTCGGGTACGTTGATGACGGGGCAGCTGAAGGGTTCGGTATTACCGGCGGTGCATTCTATAATGTCCTCGACAATGCCCAGGTCTATGCCATGGCAAGTTACGCCGATCTTGAGTCAGACAACGCACCTTATGTCGTTTCCGTAGGTGCCATCTACAACTTCAGCTTTACCGCAAAATAGGTAAGGAAGATGTTGTGATTTTTCTGGTTTGACCGTAACAACATCCTGAACACCGGACTGTTCCTTCTCCGTGGGGCAGTCCGGTTGTTCTTTTATAGACTTTTTTGTGCTTCTCCTCATTGTGCCCCAAAAATTGGCCTTTATCCAGAGCTTTTCTAACTTGCGGTGAACCCCATAAATTATTTGACTATCATGATAGACCGTATTATTCAAAACAACGATCTGGGCAAACTGCTTTTGCGTTTTTCTGTGGGCGGCCTGATGCTGTTTCACGGGATTCACAAGCTCGAAAGTGGTCTTGGTTTTATTGAGAAGTCTCTTGTTGATGCAGGCTTACCCGCATTCCTGTCCTATGGTGTGCTTGTCGGGGAAATACTCGCTCCGCTGCTTGTTGTTCTGGGTATTCTTTCCCGTCCTGCCGCACTGCTTGAGGCATTTGTGATGGTGATGGCTGTATATCTTGTGCATGCCGATGAACTGTTTTCCCTGACTCAACACGGAGGTCATGCACTGGAACTGCAGTTTCTCTACCTGTTCGGTTCTCTTGCAATTGTTTTTCTCGGTTCCGGCAAATACAGCGTTTCAAGAGGAAGAGGGTTGTGGGACTGATGTATTGTTGATATGTTGAACTGCAGGAGCCAGGAGTAAGGAGTAAATGAGTCGGGCGGAACATGGCTTTCGATACCGATTCCGACAGTGAACACCGAAAGAAGAGAAATCGGAAATCGGGGTCACTATCGGGATCGGTATCGAATGTATTTTACGCAAACCGGAGGAAGCATGTGGCTTGAAAACTGTCAACTATTCCAGGAGGGGACAGAGTGTGAACATACTACTTCATTAACAGGCATTTTCTCTGTCGGCGCAAGCGTCAAATATGTATCATGCGGGAACTTTGTCCGGGTTTTCCCTGTTTTGGCGTACTGTTCTCTTGAGAACCCTTTACTGTTTACGGTATTGAGCACAATCTTTTGAAGTTAAAACAAGGAAGAAAAAATATGGCCCAGATTACACTAAAAGGAAATCCTGTAGCAACTGTTGGTGAATTGCCTGCCGCAGGAACAGCTGCTCCTTCGTTTACTCTTGTCAATAAAGATCTGTCCGAAGCAAACATGGCGGATTTTGCCGGAAAAAGGATCGTACTGAACATTTTTCCCAGCCTCGATACCCCTGTCTGTGCGGCTTCAGTGAGGCGTTTTAACCTTGAAGCTTCCAGTATTCCCGATACTGTGGTGCTGTGTATTTCTGCCGACCTTCCTTTCGCGCACAAGCGTTTTTGCGAGGTTGAAGGTATTGAAAACGTTGTTTCTCTTTCTGTCTTCCGTTCGCCTGAATTCGGCAATGATTATGGTGTTACTATTACCGACGGTCCTCTTAAAGGAATTCTTTCCCGTGCCGTGGTTATTGTGGACAAGGATGGCAAGGTTATCCATGCTGAACAGGTGCCCGAGATAACCCAGGAGCCCGATTACGAAGCAGCCCTGAAGGCCATGGTATAGCAGGGTATGTTTACCGGAATTGTCAAGGATGTCGGGGCGATAGCGGGGGTTCACAGAAGGGGGGCAGGCCTGCGCATTGCGGTACGCTACAACAATGAGCAGGAGTTCAGTGATCTTGCAGTCGATGAAAGTGTCGCGATCAATGGCGTCTGCCAGACGGTTGTGGCCCTCGGCGACAAGGCATTCGACGTCGATACAATAGAGGAAACTCTGAAGAAAACCACGCTTGGTTTCTTTGCTCCAGGTGCTCCCGTAAACCTTGAGAGGGCGTTACAGGCTTCGGACAGGCTTGGCGGTCATTTTGTTCAGGGGCATGTGGATTGTGTCGGGACGGTTCTGGGGGTATACGATCTGGGAGGAAGCAGGGAGATCAGGATCGGTTTTCCGGAAGAATTTCAGCCTTTCATAGTGCCGGTAGGTTCCATTGCGATCGATGGAGTCAGTCTTACCGTTGCGAACGTCAGGGAAAACAGCTTTGCCGTTGCGATTATCCCTTATACGTTCGACAATACAACCATTAACAATTTGAAAGAAGGCAGCCGGGTAAATCTGGAGTTTGATATTCTCGGTAAATATATTGCAAGGCAGCAGGAACTTCTGAAGAATTCGGGGAAAAGCTCCGGGAAAATCAGTGAAGACTGGTTAACCGGTCTGGGATACTGATGTGTGCAGACAAAGAGAATCAGGAAGATCTTTTCGGCTTGCCTGCCGGAGGCAAGGCGGATTCCCGTTTTCAGCCGCTTGCCGAAAGGGTACGGCCACGGACTCTTGACGAAATGTATGGCCAGGATCACCTTATCGGTGCTGATGCTCCCTTGCGGAAGTTCATCACTCAGGGGCGCCTGCCTTCGATGATATTCTGGGGGCCTCCCGGTTCAGGCAAGACGACACTGGCGGAAATATGTGCCAAGTCACTTGATTTTCGTTTTGATGCATTGTCTGCAGTCGATGCAGGGGTCAGGGAGGTGCGCAGGGCACTCGATCTTGCCGTTTCTGCACAACGGCTTGAAGGCCGCCAGACGCTCTTGTTTATCGATGAAATTCACCGTTTCAACAAGGCTCAGCAGGATTCGCTGCTGCATGCAATTGAACAAGGCGTTGTTGTGCTGGTCGGGGCAACAACCGAGAATCCTTCGTTTGAGGTCAATGCCGCTCTGATGAGCAGGATGCAGGTGTACATTCTCAATCCTCTCGAAAACCACGATATAGAAGCAGTTGTCAGGCGGGCACTTGCAGGCGATTCGCTGATTGCTCCCTGTGAGATCGTCATCGATGACTGGGACTTTCTGCTGCAGTTTGCCGGAGGCGATGCCCGTAAAGCCCTGAACGCTGTCGAAGCAGCTTTTTCCATGGTTGATAGTTCGAAGAAGCCTCTCCATCTTTCCAGGGACCTGCTTGAAGGTGCGCTGCAGAAAAAGCTCCCTGTTTATGATAAAAAGGGAGAATCGCATTACGATATCATCTCGGCGTTCATCAAATCTCTGAGAGGGTCCGATCCCGATGCGGCCCTGTTCTGGCTCGCAAGGATGCTCGAAGGAGGGGAGGACCCGAAATTCATCGCGCGCAGAATGGTTATTTTTGCCAGTGAAGACATAGGTAATGCCGATCCTTACGCTCTTACACTGGCAGTTTCGGTTTTTCATGCCGTAGAAGTGATAGGGCTGCCCGAAGCGAGAATAAACCTTGCACAGGGAGTTACCTATCTGGCAGGTTCTCCGAAATCCAATGCGAGTTACCAGGCAATAAATGAAGCACAGCGTTATGCCGAGGCTCACCAAGCTGCTCCCGTCCCAATGCATCTTAGAAATGCTCCGACCAAGTTCATGAAAGAATCAGGGTATGGCAAGGGTTACAAATACCCTCATGATTATCCTGAGCATTTTGTCATGGAGCATTATATGCCGGAAGGTCTGAATCAGGTTTTTTACCATCCAACAGGAGAAGGCAGGGAAAAATTTGTCAGGGAGCGTCTCGAAAAGCTTTGGAAAGGAAGGTATTGAACGTTGGAATTTCGGTATATTTTTCAGGGCTTTTTACAAAAGTTTATCTCGTGCAAAAAGTTATGACAAACCTTGGGCGTTATCTGCTGTATTCGGTTGTTGCGATTGTAGTTACCTTGTCTCCCACGTTGATTTTTGCTGCCGGGGGAAATACAGGCAAGGGGCAGTCGTTGACGCTTTCACTCGATGAGGCTGTCTCCACCGGCCTTGATCGTAATCGTGACCTCGAGGTTGCAAGGCTCAATCGTGATATTGCCGGTCAGAAAGTTCGCGAGGCGTGGGCGGGTGTGCTCCCGCAGCTCGATGCAGGATTCGACTATACAAGGACCCTGGAACCTTCTGTGATCTACTTCCCCGACATAACCGGAAGTGATCCGACAAGGTTGATCCCTCTGGAAATCAGCCAGGATAATGCAATGGTTGCCTCGCTTTCACTGAGCCAGCCGGTATTCAACCTGAAGGCCGTTGCAGGAATACGAGCGTCCTCCGCCGTGCGGAAAATCAGCATGGAAACATATCGCCAGGCTGAGGCGGATGTCGTCACCAACATCAAAACAGCGTATTACAACGTCTTGATAGCCGACGAACAGGTGACGATACTCGAACAAAGCATCTCTCGCTGGGAAACAGCCCTTCGTGACAGCCAGGCTCTTTTCAGAGAGGGTGTTGCTGCGGATATCGATACCTTAAAAGCGTTCCTGTCGGTGGAGAATATCAAGCCTGACCTCATACAGGCGAGGAATCGCGCAGCGGCGGCCAGAACACAGCTCAAGAACACTATCGGTCTCGACCCGGAGGGCACTGTTATTCTGTCTGATTCTCTTGTGTACAGGCAAGGAAAATACCCTGACGATGTATCCGTTGCCTATGCTGAAGCGCTGTCTGCAAGGCCGGAAGTCCGGCAACTCGAACTGCAGATCGAGGCGGAAGCACAAAATGTCAATGCAGCACGGGCCGAGCGTTTTCCCGAAATTAATGCGGTGGGGCAGTTGCAGGCCCAGACCCAGTTTGAGGACGGTGTTGCCATAAAAGACACAGACTGGCCGGTTACTTCATCCGTAGGATTACAGGTTTCCCTGCCATTGTTTACCGGTTTTCGGATAAGTTCACAGGTCGAACAGGCCAAGCTCGGCCGTTTGCAGTCCATAACCAGGCTTGAAGATCTGAAAGCCGACATACATGCCGAGGTTGAGACGAAACTGTCCGACCTTGAGGAGTCCCGGAAAAGGATAGAGGTTCAGGATAGAACAACACGCACAGCCGAGCGAAGCTACGAGATCACGCTTCTGCGTTTCCGGGAGGGCATCGGCTCGCAGCTCGAACTTTCCGACGCGGAACTGCAGCTCAACAAAGCCAAAACCAACTACCTTCAGGCTGTCTACGATTACCTCATCGCCCGTGTCGAATGTGACAAAGCCCTTGGCAGAACTGCAAGACCGGCAGATGATCTCTAAGGGCACCTCTATTATTTATTCCGCGATTCAATTGCTTCGTTGAGCGGATAGAAAGGGGTTTCCGCTCATGACAATAAATAGAGGTGCCCTAAGTTGCTTTCTTGACGGTTGAGCGGAAATTAATGGTTAGACAGTCAGGCTGTCTGCACGACGTTTTCTGAGTACATATTTTTCGAATTCCACAAGAAACAGCACTGAAGAACTGACCAGCAGAATGGTGATCCAGTCTGACAGCCGAAGCGGCACTGTTGCAAACAGGGTCTGCATGAATGGGGCATAATTGAACAAAGACTGTAAGACTACGAGTATACCGATTGCATAAAGTACCGTAGGGTTGCCCAGGAGTCCTTCTTTTGAAAAAACCGATCCTATAAAGAAACGGGAACTCAAGAGGTAGAATATTTCGAACATGACAAGTGTGTTGACGGCGACGGTTCGTGCCATGTCATGAGAATACCCGGCTTTTTCATACCAGAGAAAGAGTCCGAAAGTACCGCTCAGCAGAATAAGCGAAACATACACGATCCTCCAGACGATAAAACCCGAAAGGATTGGCTCGCCGGATTTCCTTGGTTTTCGCTCCATGACATTGTCCTCGGCTTTTTCAAACGCAAGGGTGAGTGCGAGCGTTACCGCTGTGACCATGTTGACCCAGAGAATCTGTACTGCTGTGACGGGCAGCGTATAGCCCAGCGCTACGGCGAAAAGTATACTGAGTGCCTCGCCTCCGTTGGTCGGCAGGACAAAAAGGATGGATTTCTTCAGGTTGTCATATACCGTGCGTCCCTGTTCGACGGCACTGGCTATAGTTGCAAAATTGTCGTCGGCAAGTATCATTTCAGCTGCTTCTCTGGAGACTTCTGTTCCTTTTTGTCCCATTGCAATTCCGACATCGGCCCTTTTCAGTGCAGGGGCGTCATTGACGCCGTCTCCTGTCATCGCTACAACGGAGCCATTGGACTGAAGAGCCTTTACCAGCCTGATTTTATGTTCGGGGCTGCTGCGAGCGAATACGTCGATACTGTTAACGTTTTGCTGCAGCTCCTCATCGCTCATCGTTTCAATTTCCGTTCCTGTCAGAGCTGTCAATCCGTCTCCGATGCCGGTCATTTTTCCGATGGCTCTGGCGGTATCGACATGATCGCCGGTGATCATCTTTACGCGGATACCTGCCTGCTGACAGCGCTTGACGGCCATGATGGCTTCATCTCTCGGAGGATCGATCATGCCGACGATCCCGATCAACGTCAGTCCTGATGCAACGTCCTGAAATGTCAGTGTCCCCTGGTCAGGCGTTGTTTTTTTGCAGGCTATGGCCAGCAAACGCTGACCCTCGGCAGCCATTTTTTGTGTGATGTTTTCCCAGTAGTGATAATCAAGAGGTTCATCGGTTTCGCCATGCCGTTGCTGCGTACAGCGTTCAAGCACTACTTCGGGGGCTCCTTTCAGGTAGATAAACGCCCTGTCGGTGTGATCGTGGTGCAGGGTTGCCATGAAGCGGTGTTCCGATTCGAACGGAATCAAATCGATCCTTGGCCAGTTTCGCTGTTCTGTTTCAGGGTCATAACCTGCTTTTTTGCCAAGAACACAGAGGGCACCTTCTGTCGGATCTCCGGACAGTACCCACTGTTCATCGCGAAAATGAAGGGCTGCATCGTTGCAGAGCAGGGAAATATGCGCAAGAGCCCTCATCCGGGGATGGTCCTGAAGATCAACTTCTTTGCCGTCAAGCTGGAATATGCCGTGAGGATCATAGCCTGAACCGGTCACTTCGAAACGTTTGTCCGGGAGAGCGACCGATCTGACAGTCATTTCGTTACGGGTCAACGTTCCGGTTTTGTCCGAGCAGATGACCGATACCGACCCAAGGGTTTCAACCGCCGGCAATCTGCGAATTATGGCTTTTCTGCGTGCCATTGCCTGGACACCGATCGCCAGCGCTATGGTCATGATTGCGGGCAGGCCTTCCGGAATGGCAGCAACTGCAAGGCCGACGGCCGCATTGAACATTTCTGTCAGCGAATACCCTCTGACAAAAACGCCGAAACCAAAAAGCACTGCTGAAAGCAAAACAATTGCGACAGTCAGGGTTCGGGCGAACTCGTCGATGCGCCGAAGCAAAGGTGTTTCCAGGGTTTCTACTTTGCCCAGCATGGAGCTGATCCGGCCAATTTCCGTTTGATCACCGGTTCCGGTAACAACGCCTTCACCTTTCCCGTAGGTGACAAGTGTCCCTGAAAATGTCATATTTGTGCGTTCGGCCAACGGCGCATCGCTCTTTATTGTCTCACTGTTTTTTTCTACAGGGAGAGATTCTCCGGTCAGCAGGGATTCGTCGATGCGAAGGTTTCTGACGGAAAACAGACGCATATCTGCCGGTACCTTGTCGCCCGATTGCAGAATAACGATATCGCCCGGCACCAGTTGATCGGAAGGTACGGTGAATGTCCGGTTGTTCCGGCGAACCATGGCCTGGGGAGAAAGCAGGTTTTTAATCGCGTCCAGGGCTTTCTCTGCTTTTCCTTCCTGAATAAATCCGATTAACGCGTTGACGATGACCACGCCGAATATGACCCAGGCGTCGATCCAGTGATTCAAGAGAGCGGTGACAACAGCAGCTACAAGGAGGACGTAGATGAGGATATTGTTGAACTGTAACAGAAACCTCAGAACGGGGTGTTGTTTTTTCGCCGGGGTGAGGCGGTTTGGCCCGTACCGTGCCGTTCGTGATACAATCTCGCTATCGGCCAGGCCTGTGCTTGAAGTCGAAAGCAAATGAAAAGCTTGTTCAGCGGTTTTACTGTGCCAGGTTTGCGGCTGTTTCATGGTTTGCGCTCTTGATAAGTCATGTCGAAATCTTTGCATTTCACCATATCTTACAATGCGGTGTTGTTGTTTGTTCCCAGGCTTTTCCGATTTCCTGTGAGGGGGAAACAATGGTATGGAGCGATGGATATTCCGGGCATCAGAAAACCGTCCCTGACCGGCTCACGGTGTACACCAGTGTCGAGGACAGCTCATTGTTCCGCGCTCCGGCAACTGCGCTTTGTATTCCCTTCACGGTCCCTTTTGCAAGATGCATCAGGCCTGAACCGTCGTTTTGCCTCTGGATGTTTTTTTCGCTGTAGATGCAGTTGTAAAATGTGTCCGGGATGAACGGACACATGGAAGTTATTTCGAGGCCATGCTTGTTAAGCAGCTTGCCGAGTGTAGCAGGAGTGAAGTGGTAGAGGTGGCGGGGAGCGTCCCAGGCGACCCAGTGTTGCCTGTAGAGAGTTGCATCGAAACTTCCGGCGTTCGGCAGTGCGATAACCATGACCCCTTTGTTGGCAAGGCTTTGGCGGGTTTTGTCCAGGGTTTCGTTGATCCGGTGAATATGTTCGAGTGCGTGCCAGAAAATGATCCGGTCGAAGGTTCCCTCAAACGGGCTGTCGTGGAAGCCGGTCATCTGTACGTCGATGCCGAAGGTTTCCCGTGCATGGGATGCAGAGCGGCTGTCTTTCTCGAAACCAAGACAGTGTTCAGGAGGTATACCGTTTCTCTTGCGAAGCATTTGGAGCAGTTCACCGGTGGAACAGCCGACCTCGATGATTGTCGAGGAGGAGGAAAGAGGCGTGCCGTTTTTTTCGATCAGTGAAACCTTCCTGTCGAGCGCGAGATTCCTGAGCGCAAGATAAAGCTTGTCGCGCAAGGTTTTGGCGCTTTTAACCGAAAGATGGGGATCGTAGGATGATACTGGATAGTATGTCGTGATTTCTGTTTCATCAGGACGGGGTGAAAGGTAGATCAGCTCCGATTCCGGATCCCGAACCAGTTGCCATTCTGTACTGCCGGACGGAGAAAGCCTGTCTGAAACCTTCAGGAAGGGCAGCGGAGAGGTGTTACCGGTTATAGGGCTTCCAGGCCTTTCCATAATTGGTTATTGCCCGGCTTTTTCCTGCATGATTTCTTTTATTGTTTCCCGCAGTTGCTTGTAGAGTCTGCGCATGTCGTTGCTCAGCACTTTCGTTTCCCCGACAACAGGCATGAAGTTGGTGTCGCCTTCCCAGCGTGGAACAATGTGAAAGTGGATATGTGAATCGACGCTTCCTCCGGCAACTTTCCCGACGTTGACGCCGAAATTGAACCCGTGCGGATGAATTGTTTTTCGAAGCGCTTCCATGCAGACATCGGTAAGCTTCATGATTTCGAGCTTTGTCGTGTCGTCGAGCTCGGAAAGCTCAGGGGTCTGCTTGAAGGGGATAACCATAAGATGCCCGCAGTTGTAAGGAAAAAGGTTCATGATGATGAAGCTTTTTTCCGCACGGTGCAGCACATAGCGTTCCTCATCTTCTTCAGGAGGGATGTCGGTAAAGATGTCTTTTGCCGGATGGAAAGGGTGTTTCTCGTCCTTGAAGGACTCCATGTACACCTCTCTCCAGGGCGAATACATTTTTTCCATGCTGGCCGTATTTTGCTGCGAGACAGTTGTACCAAAGGTGGGACTCGAACCCACACGGGTTATGCACCCACTGGATTTTGAGTCCAGCGCGTCTACCAGTTCCGCCACTTTGGCTTGGGGATGCCTCGAAAAACCTGCTTGGCATTCCGATAGCCGCGTTGAGCGGTGCTCGGAATCCTCATGTACTTTATGTACACTCCGGTTCCTGCGCTCCGTTCGCCTTGCTCTCGAAACGCCCGCGACGGTTTTTCGAGGCATCCACTATTATGCGTGCGAGAGAAGGGACTCGAACCCTTACGCCTTGCGGCACTAGTTCCTAAGACTAGCGTGTATACCAATTTCACCACTCTCGCAATCGACAATAAAAAAAGAATATACGTGGTTTTTTCTTTTATAAAAACTATCTTCCGTGATAGCTTTATTGTTTTGCTTGTAACCTCTTTTTTGCTCCTTGCTTATACATGCCGCTCCATCGTTTCGCATCCCTGATATCCTGGGTAATCAGTCCTGTCGTTGTGGCGCCTGCAGCATATTTTTTGATTGTGTCTTTTGGGTTCAAGGATGATCCTGCGCGTTGGGATTATCTTCTGGTTTTGTTTCTTGCAAGTACCATTGTCCCCATGCTGCTCATATACGGGCTGAAAAAGATCGGAAAGGTATCTGATTACAACATTACATTCCGCGAACAACGCTTTCTGCCTCTACTGGTAATGGTTGGTGTCAACTTCCTGGGTTACGAGCTGATGCAGCAGCTCGAAGCCCCCAGAATTTTTACCGGGATTTTGCTGTTTAATGCTGTAAATATGGTGCTTATTCTTCTGATCACCCTTCAGTGGAAGATCAGCATCCATTTGCTGACACTGGCATCTTCTGTAGCCCTGTTGTATCTGCAGTTTGGAGTTTTTGCGTTCTGGCTTCTGTTTCTGGTGCCGGTACTGATGTGGTCGAGAATCTATCTGAAGGCACATACATTCATGCAGACTCTTGTTGGCAGCCTGATCGGGTTTCTGGTCATGTATGCTGAACTAAAGTGGTGGATTGGGTTGTGAAGAAAAAAAAATATGCAGTTGTTATAGTTACCTATGGTGAGGTTGAGAAACTGACGTTGCGAAATCTCTGGCCGAGTACCAGGAGGATCGTCAAGGTAATAACCCGCCAGATTGTCAAGGTGCCGATACTTCTGATTTACCTTATAGCGGATTATCGGTCTACCAGGCACTACATTGACTGGCGGCTTCATAATTACGAGTCGTCGCTTGTTGATACCAACAGAACGCAAACCATGTCGATTGCGAATCTTATCCGCAGGAGCAGCAGCGAGATTTTATCATCTGTCGACGTCGATGTTCTTGATTCCTACTACTTTGTTCCTCCTTATCTCGAGGATACTCTCAGTGAGGTCAGGGCTGAATATGACGGTGTGGTTGTTGTTCCGATGATCCCCGTAGAATCGGCCTTTTCCTGTGGCGTGGCTTGTCAGATTGTAAGGGACATTTACAGCGATCACAAGTTTGAAAAGGTCCGAGTGCTGAACAAGCTCTGGCAGGATGACGATCTTCACCGGATCTATGCCGACTACCTGTTTCAGAAGGTTGACAAGACCTATGTCGGTAAAGGGTCGAAAATTGGTCTTGTCCTTGTAATTCACGGCACACTTGTTCGTGACCGTGCAGGCAATCCGCCAAAGGTTTTCACTGGTCTGAACGAAACCGGTGAGTTTTTTGAAATGATGAAGCTCCGGGTTATGGAGGACCCCCGCAACGTTTTCGATGATGTCAAACAGGGCTGCATGAATCATACTACAGGAGGCGAGTGGACTGCCGAAACCGTTCAGAAGGCGTTTCAGGAGTTTAAGGATGAAGGGTATGACAGCGTTGTGATGTTTCCCTATGGTTTCTTTGCTGACAACAGTGAAACGGAGTATGAAGCCCGTACCCTGCTGGAGAAGTCACCGTTTTCTTACAAGCAGTATATCCGGTGTATCAACGGTTTTCCCTCTTTTGCCGAATGGCTTTCGTCACGTATCATCGAACAGCTTGCAAAGCTTTACGCCATTCAGGAGTCATTTGAGAGCTTGCAGAATGCAAATCAAATCGAGGAACATGCAGGAATTTGACGGGTTTGAAGGCCCCGTAAAGAGCGAACCGGGCGGTCCCGAAAAACAATATGAGCTTGCTCTTGCCTGCATTGACAATGAGCGCTACAATCAGGCGGTCGGGATATTGGACCGCTTGATCGAGGGGGACAGGAGAAATGTCAATGCGCTCTACTCAAGAGGGGTGGCCCATATGTCCACAGGCAATTACCGGCAGGCAGGGCAGGATTTTCTTCGTGCCGTTGCGCTCGACAGGGGTTTTCTGCATGCGTACAAGAACCTCGGGTTTGTGCAGCTGACAATGGGAAAAGAAGAGACTGCTATCACTACGCTTGAAAAAGCTCTTGAAGTGGATCCCGATTATGTTGATGCGTATTGTCTTCTGGGAGATGTGTATATCGACATCGGCAAGTATGACAAGGCAAGGTCAATGATCGAGAAAGCACTTGAGCTTGACCCGGATGGTGCGGAACCACACTGTAAAATGGCCATGTACTGTCTCTCTCAGGGCGACTTCAAAGGGCTCAGGGAAGAGCATCTGATATTGAAGCGCCTTGATCCTGCTCTTGCCTCACAGATTGGAGGATTGTTTTTCGATGAAAATGAATGAAAAAAGGGTGCGATTGATGAGAGGAGGGCTGCAGGTTGTGTTTGTGATTGCCTGGCTTCCGATATTGTGGCTGCTGCTTTCCGCAACTCTCGGAAAGGTTCTTTTTGCACTTGTTGGTGTGTCCTGGATTGTGCAGCCGGTTGTGCTCTTTTTGTCACTGGTGTTAATTTTTTATGCGCTCCGTTTTCTTGCTGTTTTGAGTGACAAAGTGTTTGGAGGAAAGTAGGTGTTTTTTGTCGAGAGGTTTATTATGGTTTAAACAACAATTTTTTTATATTGGGCGCACTTGTTGAAAGCTCGTTAAAACAGTCTATTATGAGCCAGGGATATCAACGTCAAAAATATTCTTATGGATCAAACGTTGAGTGATTTCGGCACCGTTTTTGTTTTCCTCCTCCTCGGTATCATTTTTGTTGTCGGTGGATATCTGACAGCCCGCCTTTTACGCCCCAGCAGACCCAATCCTGAAAAGCTTGCGATTTACGAATGTGGTGAAGAAGCTGTGGGTTCAGCATGGATAAAATTCAATATACGATTTTACGTCGTGGCCCTGATCTTCATCATTTTCGATGTTGAAGTTGTATTTCTTTTCCCTTGGGCAACGGTGTTCAAGCAGCTTGGCGCGTTTGCGCTGATCGAAGCGCTTATCTTCGCCGGCATTCTGATTATCGGTCTTGTTTATGCATGGGTGAAAGGCGATCTGGACTGGGTAAGGCCTACGCCGCATATTCCGAAAATGCCGGTTATCGATGGGGATGAAAGTGACCGATGATATCCTGATACGGTAATAATACATAAGCATAAGAGGTATGGGATTACTTGACGCAAAAATATCGAAGCATAATGTGCTCGTGACGTCGGTTGACAATGTCATGAACTGGGCGCGTCTCTCCTCGCTCTGGCCGATGGGGTTCGGGCTTGCCTGTTGTGCTATCGAGATGATGGCGACCAACGCTTCAAACTACGATCTCGAACGTTTCGGTATTTTTCCCCGCGCGTCTCCTCGTCAGTCTGATCTTATGATAGTTGCCGGGACGGTTACCATGAAAATGGCGGAAAGGGTAATCCGCCTCTATGAGCAGATGCCGGAACCGCGGTATGTCCTTTCCATGGGAAGCTGTTCGAATTGCGGCGGCCCTTACTGGAAGCATGGGTACCATGTGCTGAAAGGTGTGGACAGGATTATACCTGTAGATGTTTATGTGCCGGGCTGTCCGCCGAGGCCTGAATCTCTTATCGGGGGACTGATGAAAGTCCAGGAACTGATCCGCATGGAGCAAATCGGTATCTCTCGCGCTGAAGCATTGAAAAAACTCGAGGAGAAAAGTATCGATCCGGGTCAACTCATTCAGGCGGCACGCAAAGGCGCAATAGCCTCGTAAAACAACTTTTAAGCAGGTTCCAGATGGGAGATACACAGGAAAATATACCGCAGTCGGATGAAGTTATTGCTGCAAAAGCAGTATGGCAGGTTATCAATGAGAAGTTCGGGGACGCTGTATCGGAGTTGGACGAAAACCCTTTCATGCCGTTTTTCGAAGTGCTGAAAAGAGAGCAGTGGAGGGATATCGCTCTTTTCATGCGTGACAATCCGAAGCTCCGTTTTACCTATATGGCCTGTCTTTCCGGGGTCGATTATCCTGAAGAAGGAAAACTTGGAATTGTATGCAACATTGAGTCGCTTGGAGAGCTTGGCCATAGAATTGCCGTAAAGGTAAAATGCGACCGGGAAGGGGGCATTATTCCCTCTGTTGCAAAAGTATGGAAAACAGCCGACTGGCACGAAAGGGAAGCGTACGACATGTACGGTATGGAATTCAGCGGTCACCCGGACCTCAGACGGATTCTCTGTCCGGAAGACTGGGAAGGGTATCCTCTTCGCAAAGACTACCAGGTACAGGAGACATACCACGGTATAAAAGTGCCGGAATAAGGAGTTGGACGTAGGTTATAATTGTAAAAGCATTACACATGCAGGAGTTGGGAAAGGCGGAACATTCATCAGTCAGGGTTACCCCGAAGGGTGATAACCGGGTGATTATTGAAAAAGACATCTCGAGTGAGGAGATGATCCTGAATATGGGTCCCCAGCACCCTTCGACGCATGGCGTGCTTCGGCTTGAATGCAAGACGGATGGAGAGGTTGTTATCGAAGCCGAACCCTATCTGGGCTATCTCCACCGCTGTTTTGAAAAGCATGCCGAGATGGTTGATTATCCGGGTGTCGTGCCTTTTGTGGATCGCATGGACTACCTTGCCTCGATGAACAGTGACTTTGCTTTCTGCATTGCCGTCGAAAAGCTGCTCGATGTCGAAATCCCGAGACGTGTCGAGTTTATACGCGTTATTGTTTCGGAATTCAACAGAATTGCATCTCATCTGGTTGCCATCGGTACGTATGCGATCGATCTCGGTGCGTTTACGCCGTTTCTGTTCTGTTTCCGGGACAGGGAGCATATTCTGAACCTCCTGGAATGGACTTCAGGGGCGAGAATGTTGTACAACTACATTCTTATCGGGGGGGTTGCTTACGATTTTCCTGAAGGGTTCAAGGAGAGAGCGCTCGAGTTTGTAAAATACTTCAGACCAAAGGCTCTCGAACTACAGAAGCTGCTGACCGAAAACGAGATTTTCGTAAAGCGTACCAAAGGTATCGGCATGATGCCGGCCGATGTCGCTATAAACTACGGCTGGTCCGGGCCCATGCTGCGTGGTTCAGGGGTGGAGTGGGATCTCAGAAAAGAGGATGCCTATTCCATTTATCCCGAACTTGATTTCAAGGTTTGTGTGCCTGACGGAAGGTTTTCGGATATCGGTGACTGTCTTTCCCGCCACCTTGTCAGGGCGATGGAAATGGAGGAGAGCCTCAATATCATCGAGCAGAGCCTGGAAATGATGCCGGAAGAGGATGGTTTCGATCCGAGGGCTGCCATTCCCAAGCGCATCAGGCCGAAGGCAGGTGAGGTGTATGGCCGTGCAGAAAACCCGCGGGGTGAACTCGGGTTTTATATCCAAAGTGACGGAAAATCGACCAGCCCCCTGCGTTGCAAAGCCCGTTCATCCTGTTTCGTGAATTTGTCCGCCATGAAAGAACTTTCTCTCGGGCAGCTTATCCCGGATCTCGTCTCAATCATAGGAAGCATCGATATTGTGCTCGGGGAGGTTGACCGATGAGTACCGGAGCTCTTCTGCCAAACAGTTTTCCTCTTGTTATGAGTACAAACCTCAATGCCTGGTCCGACGCACTCTCTGAACTTCACCTGTTTGGAATGCCGTTCGGACTTATCATTATAGCCGCTATTCCACTGGTGTTCATCGCGCTCTACGCCCTTACCTATGGTGTGTACGGTGAACGGAAGATATCCGCATTCATGCAGGACCGGCTCGGTCCGATGGAGGTGGGCAAGTGGGGTATTTTACAGACGCTTGCCGATATTCTCAAGTTGCTCCAGAAAGAGGATATCGTCAACAAGTCGGCTGACAAGTTTTTGTTTGTCATCGGACCCGGAATACTGTTTGTAGGTGCGTTTCTTGCTTTTGCGGTTCTGCCTTTCGGGCCTGCGTTTATCGGTGCCGATCTGAATGTCGGACTGTTCTACGCAATAGGTATCGTTGCCCTTGAAGTTGTCGGTATTCTGGCTGCAGGCTGGGGCTCGAACAACAAATGGGCGCTTTACGGTGCCATACGGAGTGTTGCCCAGATCGTCAGCTATGAGATACCCGCAGCAATTGCCATTTTGTGCGGTGCCATGATGGCCGGTACGTTGAGCATGCAGCAGTTCAACCTTCTGCAGCAGGGTGAATACGGGTTTCTGCACTTTTTCCTGTTCCAGAATCCTATCGCATGGCTTCCGTTTATCATCTATTTCATTGCGTCGCTTGCAGAGACGAACCGTGCACCGTTCGATATTCCTGAAGCCGAGTCGGAGCTTGTGGCCGGGTATTTCACCGAGTACACCGGCATGAAGTTCGCCGTTATTTTTCTTGCAGAGTACGGCAGCATGTTCATGGTTTCGGCGATCATTTCAATTGTTTTTCTCGGCGGCTGGAATTCTCCGTTGCCCAATATCGGTCCATTGTCTCTCAATGACTGGACAACCGGTCCCGTCTGGGGGGCATTCTGGATCGTGATGAAGGGTTTCTTTTTCATCTTTGTCCAGATGTGGCTGCGATGGACGCTTCCAAGGCTGAGAGTCGATCAGCTCATGCATCTTTGCTGGAAAGTGCTTACACCGTTTGCTTTTGTGGCCTTTGTGCTGATCGCGGTTTGGGAGATTTATGTCAAATAGGATTCAGAGATAATCATGAGTGGGTATTTCAGGGACATAGGCAGCAGTATCGCAACCATTCTCACCGGGATGGGCATCACCCTGCGCCATTTTTTCAATGCCGTGAAGCGGAAAGGCGATGCCGGTATCGATGAAGAAAACTATTTCAATCAGGTTGATGGCCTGGTGACTCTCCAATATCCGAGAGAAGCGATCCCTACCCCGAAGATCGGTCGCTACAGGCTCTATAACGAGATTGACGATTGCATAGGATGCAATCAGTGTGCAAGGGCGTGTCCGATCGACTGTATCACCATTGACACCATCAAGGCAACCAAAGATGATCTTGCGGTTTGCGGTAAGACATCGGGCGGACAACAAAAACGGTTCTGGGTTCCGGTATTCGATATCGATGTGGCGCAGTGTATGACCTGCGGTATCTGTTCGGCTGTCTGTCCTACTGAATGCCTCTATCATACGCAGGTGAGTGACTTTTCCGAGTTCAGCCGCGAAAACATGATTTATCATTTCGGCAATTTGACGAAACTGGAAGCCGAGGCGAAACGGAAGAAACTTGAAGAGGAAAAAAAAGCAGCGCCGGCACCGAAACCCAAGCCCAAGCCGAAACCTGCACCGAAAACAGAACCTGAAAAGGGTTCACAATAAGCACAGTTTTAACACTAATGGGTGTATAACACATGACGAATACAACCTATACAGTAATTTTTTATTTGTTTGCCGCAATAACGGTCTTTTCCGCTGCTTTTGTGGTCTTTTCAAAAAACGTCATTTATTCGGCATTTTCTCTCCTGTTTACGTTTTTCGGAGTGGCGGCGCTTTATGTTTTTCTGAGCGCCGACTTTATCGCCGTAACCCAGGTTATCGTGTATGTTGGCGGCATTCTGGTCCTTCTGCTTTTCGGTGTCATGTTTACCAACAAGATCATGTTGACCGATCTGAAGACTGAAGTGCTGAATATCGTTCCCGGTATCCTGTTGCTGATTACCATAACCGGCGGACTTGTCTACACTTTTCTGACAAGGGCGGAATGGTTTACGACGGCCAGCCAGCTGCAGGGAAGTGTGGTGGAAAGAATCGGTTTCGAGACCATGTCCCGATACGTACTGCCTTTTGAAATGGTATCGATTCTCCTGTTGCTTGCACTGATCGGCGCGGCATTTCTTGCCAGGTTTGACAAGCCCCGGAAAATGAATCAAAAGTAGGTTACCATGGAATCTTTCAGCACAATAGGTCTCAACCACTATCTCGTCATATCGGCAATACTCTTCGGTCTGGGTCTTTTCGCGATCGTAACCCGCAAGAATGCTATTGTCGTGCTTATGGGAGTAGAGCTGATTCTTAATGCCGCGAACATCAATCTGGTTGCGTTTTCCAAGTACAACGGGGGAATGGAGGGAGTGATGTTCAGCCTTTTTGTCATTGTTCTTGCTGCGGCTGAAGCCGCAATTGCTCTGGCGATTATCATCAATATTTATAAAACTTTCAATACTGTCGATGTCTCCAGTATTGATTCCATGAAAGAGTAAGCTGTAACGGGGGAATCCGGTCCCGTTGTTTCTGTAAAGCAAAAAAGATATGCACAACTTAATCCAGTTATCAATAATCGTACTGCTGCTTCCGCTGCTTTCGTTCGTACTGTTGATATTTTTCAACCGTCGTCTGCCGCGAAACGGTGATTTTCTTGCCGTTGGTTTTCTGGGAGCGACGTTTGCCATTTCAGCCTGGATTTTCTGGAATGTCATTGTGGTTGGCTACGACCCTGCATTCAAGCTTGTCTGGAACTTTAACTGGATAGATTTCGGTGATGTGCCGGGTGTCGGCCCGCTGCAGATCAAGATGGGGATACTGATCGATAACCTGACGGCGATCATGCTTGCGATGGTGTCGCTTATCAGTCTTCTGGTGCACATCTACTCAACCGGGTACATGTCCGGGGATAAATATTATGGACGCTACTTTGCCTATCTCGGTATCTTTACTTTCTCGATGCTTGGTATCGTGCTTTCGGACAACCTGTTCTCGATCTATATTTTCTGGGAGCTTGTCGGTCTGTCCTCTTATCTGCTTATCGGTTTCTTCTTTGAGAAACAGAGTGCGGCGGATGCGCAGAAAAAGGCTTTTCTCACCAACCGCGTCGGCGATATCGGCATGTGGCTGGGAATTCTTATCCTGTACTCGCAGTTTCACACGTTCGGTTATGAAGAGATCTATGAGCATATCAAGGCCGGTGATTTTCACATGTCCCAGGCATGGCTGACAGCAGCGGGCATCCTGCTCTTCATGGGGTGTGTCGGTAAATCAGCACAGTTTCCACTGCATGTCTGGCTTCCTGATGCGATGGAGGGCCCGACTCCGGTTTCGGCGCTTATCCACGCAGCAACCATGGTTGCCGCCGGTGTCTACTTCGTCGCAAGAATTTTTGTTATTCTTACGGTTGATGCCCTGCATTTCATAGCGTTTACAGGGGCGATTACCGCCTTTATGGCAGCCACGATCGCCATTACACAACACGACATCAAGCGTGTTCTGGCATATTCGACGGTTTCACAGCTCGGCTATATGGTGCTTGGCCTGGGTGTCGGAGCGTATTCCGCTGCATTGTTCCACCTGCTCACACATGCATTTTTCAAGGCATGTCTTTTCCTTGGTTCAGGTGCCATCATTCATGCCATGCATCACGAACAGGATATGCGCTGGATGGGCGGGCTGAGCAAAAAAATGCCGTGGACCTTTGTAACCTTTACTGTTGCGACGCTTGCCCTTGCAGGCCTGCCTCTTACAAGCGGTTTTATGAGCAAGGACGCCATCCTGGCCGGTGCACTCGGATTTGCGGAAGTCGAGGGAGGTGGTATTTACTATCTGATTCCGGTACTCGGGTTTTTCTCTGCCATGCTGACGGCCTTTTACATGGGGCGTCAGATATGGCTGGTGTTTTTCGGCAAGAGTCGAACGCACCTCAAGCCTGCTGACGAACATCACGGTCATGACGATCATGGTCACCATGAAGTTCACGAAGTATCGTGGGCCATGAGAATGCCTCTCGTTGTTCTTGCTGCGTTGTCCGTCTTTGCTGTTTTCTCTCCCGACCCGCTTGATGGCGCAAAAGGCTGGTTCATGCATCTTGTGCAGACTCCTGAAACAGTTGTTGCTGCAGACATGAGTCCTGCCCGTGCAGACTGTTATCGGGACGAAGCCGTCACGGTCGTTGCAGAAGCGGACCACGACGGGTCTTCTGATGTCCTGCATGGTGAAGAAGTTGTGGCTGGTCATGCTGTTACTTTTGCCGATCATTCAACCGACGCCGAACATGGGGAGGCGCAAGCCGGGGAGCATGGAGAACAGCATGCAGAAGAACATGGAAAAGAACATCATGGTCCTGTGTTCGATGATCCTCGTCAGGCTGCCATTGCACATGCAGCGCACGAGAACCATGATCCGGCCATCATGTATTCGAGCATCATGGTTGCGCTGGGTATCGGCCTTGCACTGATTGTCTACGCATTCGGGTTCATCAATCCGGAAAAAACCGCGCAGCGCATCAGGCCTCTTTACCTCTATTCGTTCAACAAGTGGTACTGGGATGAGATCTATGATGCGACTGTCATCAAAGGTTCATTGCTCATATCGAGGTTGCTGGCCTGGTTCGACAGTAATATTGTCGACGGTATTGTCAACGGAGTCGGTGCCATGGTCAGGCGGTTCGGCACGGCAAGTGGCGGTTTCGATCAGTATGTCGTTGACGGCATGGTAAACTTTACCGCCTTTTTCGTGCAAACTTCCGGAGCTGCGATGAAAAAAATCCAGACAGGAAAGGTACAGACCTATCTTGTCATGGCGCTTGTAGCAGTAACGGGGTATATCGTTTACTACTTCATACAGGTGATGCCATAGTCATAGACGAAAAGAGAGGTTTTTATTTAATCTGAAACTAACAGATAACTGAAGATGCTGAGTTTAATTGTTTTTCTGCCCATCATAGCCGGCCTCGTAATTCTTGCAGTGCCGTCATCGCAAAAGCAGATCATCAGGATCGTAACATTGCTTGCGGCCCTTGCTCAGGGAGTTCTGGCTGTTCTCATATGGCAGGGCTATGATCCCTCTCTTCCGGGTATCACTGCTGCCGCAGACGGTTCACTCGATGGAACATTCCAGTTTGTCGAAAGACTTCCCTGGATCACTCTGGATCTCGGGAACTTCGGCACATTGAACATCGAATACTTCCTTGGTGTTGACGGGCTGTCGATTACCATGGTGTTGCTGACGGCACTGATCTCCATTATCGCGGTCCTCTCAAGCTGGACAATACAGAAGCAGGTAAAAGGCTACTTCATTCTGTTCAATCTTCTCAGCACGGCGATGATGGGCTGTTTTGTGGCTCTGGACTTCTTCCTGTTTTATGTGTTCTGGGAGCTCATGCTTCTGCCGATGTACTTCCTTATCGGTATCTGGGGCGGACCGAACAGGGAGTATGCGGCAATCAAGTTTTTCCTTTACACGTTGTTTGGTTCGGTTTTCATGCTGCTGGTCATGATCGGACTTTATTTCAGTGTCATCGATCCGGCTACGGGCAACCATACTTTCAGCCTTGTCGCAATGGCCAGTCAGGAAAACTATATTCAGGGCTCTATTTTCGGGCCTGAAAGTGTCATGTGGCGCTATGCAGCGTTTATCGTGCTTTTTGTCGGTTTTGCCATCAAGGTCCCGATGTTTCCTTTCCATACATGGCTTCCCGATGCCCATGTCGAGGCGCCTACACCGATTTCAGTAATTCTGGCCGGCGTGCTCCTGAAGCTCGGTACTTACGGTATGATGAGGATCAACTTCCCGTTTTTCCCTGAAGTTTTCCAGGCTTCGCTTTATGTAATAGCCGTGTTCGGTGCAATCAATATCATTTACGGTGCTTTCTGTGCGCTGGCACAGTCGGATCTCAAAAAGCTTGTTGCGTACTCATCGATCAGTCATATGGGATATGTGCTGCTCGGTCTTGCGGCCAACAACACAGAGGGTATGACCGGTGCGCTCTATCAGATGTTCAATCATGGCACCATCACCGCCATGCTTTTCCTTCTTGTCGGAGTTATCTATGACCGTGCACATACACGCCAGATTGACAAGTTTGGGGGTCTTGCCTCCTACATGCCGGTCTATGCAGGAATTGTCACCATAGCATGGTTCGCTTCCCTCGGTCTTCCGGGGCTCAGCGGGTTTATTTCCGAGGCACTTGTTTTTGTCGGAGCGTTCAGTTCCGAACTGATAAGAAACGTCGCTATTGTTTCCGTTCTGGGCATCGTGTTCGGTGCTGCTTACCTGCTCTGGTCTCTGCAAAGAATGTTTCTTGGTAAAAGGAACCCCGATGCGGTTTATGAGTTGCACAAAGATGCCGAAGGTAACGAACAGATCCATTTCCATGACTGGAAAGGCAAAAACGATCTTGACGGAAGGGAGCTGACCATGCTCGTGCCGCTTGCTGCAATTATCATTATTCTCGGAGTCTATCCGATGCCGGTTCTCGGCATGATAACCTCAAGCATCAACAGGCTTGTCGAGGTTTTGTCACCGGTTATACTTACAGCGGTGAATTAAGCTCAGAAAAAAGCAAAAAGCCAGAATTACGAACAGCGTTTTTTAGAACATTCACGTTACCAATATGTACGAGCTACCATCCGGTGCTGAAATACAGGCGATCATTACGACGCTGAAGTCCAGTGCGGCATATTATCTCCCCGAGATATACCTCTCGGCTCTCTTTCTTGTGCTGATTCTGGTTGATCTGATCTTCAGGCCGAAAAAACATCACCTGCTTTCGATTATATCGCTGACAGGTCTTGCAGGCAGTCTCTGGTTTATATGGCAACAGCATGCAATCACCGGACAGGAAATCTTTTTCGGCATGTATGTTATTGATGAGTTTGCGATTTTTTTCAAGTATTTCTTTGTGCTTTCCGGCATACTCACCGTACTTCTCTCGATGTCGTCGGATGAGCTCAACAGCAGGACGTCAGGTTTGGGCGAGTACTATGTTCTGGTTGTCGGCATGGTTGTCGGTATGGTCATGATGGCATCGTCCACAGACCTGGTAATGATTCTGGTTGCGATGGAACTTGTCAGTCTCGCTGCCTATGTCCTCACCGGCTACTTGAAGCGTGAACGACGTTCGACCGAAGCTTCTCTGAAATACCTTGTGTATGGTGCGGTATCGTCGGGTTTGATGATTTACGGTTTTTCGATTCTTTACGGTCTTACCGGCGAGACCAACATCTCGGAAATCAGCAGCGTGCTGTTGTCGAGAGGCTACGATCCGGTGACGCTGATGATCGCATCGATCATGATTCTTGCTGGTATCGGGTACAAAGTCGGTGCCGTTCCGTTCCATTTCTGGAGCCCTGACGTGTACGAAGGCGCTCCTATTCCGGTTACCGCTTACCTGTCGGTGGCATCGAAGGCGGCAGGCATTGCTCTCCTTATACGATTTTTCTATGTTGCGGTGCCGCACGGTCCGGAGAACGGTGCTTTGACGCCGGGCTCGGAATGGCTGTTGCTGCTCATGATCCTGTCCGTCGCTTCAATGGTATATGGCAACGTTGTCGCCCTCTGGCAGAAAAACGTCAAAAGGCTGCTTGCATACTCTTCTATCGCCCATGCCGGTTACATCCTCCTCGGCATTATTGTCATGGATGAACTGGGAACACAGGCAACGCTTTTCTATCTTCTTTCCTACCTGTTCATGAACTTCGGAGCTTTCCTTGTTGCCGTTATCATTGCCAACAAGACCGGGAGCGAGAACATCGACGACTATCGCGGCCTCGGCAGGAGAATGCCTCTTGCAGGAGCGGCCATGACGGTATTTTTGATCTCACTGGTCGGATTGCCGCCGACGGTTGGTTTTATCGGCAAGCTGATGATATTTTCGGCTCTTCTGGCAAAAGGTTCCGTGTTTGTCTGGCTGGCTCTTGTCGGTATCCTCACCAGCGTTATCTCTCTCTACTACTACATGCTGATCCCGCTCAACATGTACCTGCGCGAGTCGAAGCAGCCGCTTCCCGATACCATCAAGACCGGCTTTCTGCCGCAACTGGTGACAGCGGGTCTCATGCTGCTGACACTTTACTTCGGCCTCTTCTTCACTCCGCTCTCCGATTTCGCCCATTTCGCGGTTACGCTTTTCGGCAATCAGTTGTATTGAGGAACTGACGAACATAAACATATGTCAAGCCTGATCACATCTTTAGGGCGCCGCTATTAATTTGTTGCGCGACCCGAATACTTCGTTGGTCGGTGCTCGAAGTTCTCATGTACTTTGTGTACACTCCGGTTTCTGTGCTCCGTCCGCCTTGTCTTCAGGTCGCTCACGACAATTAATAGAGGTGCCCTTTAATGCAAGCCGGGCTTTTTTATTATCTGCTCTGCAAGAGATAAGCAATGCGGCTGTCAACTCGAATGGAACAGCTTCGACTGTTTGACGGCTTCGGCGACGGAGTCGGGAACCATGGTTTCCCAGCTCGGATCGCCTGCCTCGATTTTTTCAACAACCGTACGTGACCAGATATTTGCCACATTCGGGTTGAAATCCTTGATGTCGCGGATAAAGTTGTTGCTTTTAAAATATTCCATAAGCGGCTGTACATGCGCCGAGAGAGTTACCGAGTCGGAAGCAAGCAGCATGTCCCCGTTATCGGCTTTCTCCGGATAAACATAGAGCTTGGTGTTTTTGCCGAACATTGTTCCAAAGGCCTCCAGGAACCCTCCGTCCAGATCCTTGTAGTTTTCTTCATCGAAAATATCCTGCAGGTTATGGACCCTGACCATGAACGCCACGCGGCGGCGGCAGATGCCGGACAGGTAATGGCTCAGGGTATGAAAATGCTGGAAATGCGAAATCAGAACCGGCTGATTAATCGAAGTGAGCATATCAATACGGGCAAGAAAATCTGTGCTGTCGATGGCTCCGCGTTCAATGAGGCGGTTCATGGAGATTTCAGCAAGGGTCATGACATTTTCCCGTTCATCCTCGGGCAGATTGTTTCTGAACTGTTCCGCACCTTTTTGAAGCATCTCAACGTTTAACAGGGTCGGCGGGCGGAAACTGCCGCGCAACGTAACAATGTTTTTCTTGTACAGTTCTTCAGAGGGTTGTACTACGTTGCCCTCGGCATTGAACATAATGACATTGGTGAAGCCGTTGCTAACCAGCTCGAGACTGAGCAGGCGGTCATCCATATGTTCGAAAGCAGATCCGGTGACCTTGATTGCATCAATTTGTATACGCTCGTTTGTAAGATTGTCCATCAGCGAACGAACGAAGTTTGCCATGCTGTCGTTTGCAAAATAACAACTGTGGATCAGGTTAACCCCGAACGTTCCGATAGCCTCCTGCTGAAACAGGTTTTGGTTGTCCAAAAGTTTTATATGAACGATGACCTGGCTTGGTTCACCACCCGGACTATGCTGGAATTTTATCCCTGTCCAGCCGTGATAATTGCCGCCGCCACGATACCCCTTGGCGGTTACGGTGTTTGCGTAGGTGAAGAAACGCGATTTTTCGCCACGCTCGAGGTTAAGCCGCTGCATCAGCGTTGTGCATTCGGTTTTCAGCATGCTGATTAGCCGCTCTTCGCTGACGTACCGGCCTGTTTCTCCGTAAATCGCATCGGACATGGTCATGTCGTAGGCAGACATGGTTCTGGCAATAGTGCCTGCGGCTCCTCCTGCCTGAAAAAAATGACGGGCGACTTCCTGTCCGGCGCCGATTTCGGCAAAACTTCCGTAAATGGTTTCGTCCAGGTTGATTTGCAGCGCCTTTTGGCGGGGCGACAATACTTTGTGTGCGGACATAAAACTTCTTTGCGATTAGTGAAAGGGAATTTCGAGGCTTTCGGAAGCATTTTGAGGATAATACAGTAAATGTCCAATACCGGCAAAAGAAAAAAAGGTGACTGGTTGAAAGCATTTTGCCGCCGGAATGGCAGTTCCTCCGGTTTCTTGTTAAAAAAGAATATTAACAATTGTTAATACATGAATAATGAATTACATTTAAATTATCCCCAATGACATAAGTATACTGAGTCTGTCTTTTAAACAATGCCGGGTTACGGGGTAGCTGTGATGAGCCCCCCGGAAAAGAAGGAGATAGTAATGAATAAACAACAGACTTACGCAGAGATTTTTAAAGCGCGGGGGCTGAACCGCCGTGACTTTCTTAAATTCTGCGGTCTTACTTCAGTATCTCTCGGCCTTGCGCCCTCACTTTTGCCGAAAATCGTCCATGCAATGGAAACAAATCCCAGAACACCGGTTATATGGATGCATGGTCTTGAATGTACCTGTTGTACGGAATCTTTCATCCGGTCTTCCCATCCGATAATGGCTGACATCGTTTTCAACATGATCTCTCTGGACTATGACGATACGTTGAGCGCTGCAGCCGGGCATCAGCTTGAGGAAGTGCGCAGAAAAATCATGAAGGATTACAAAGGGAAGTATATCCTGGCCTGTGAAGGCAACGCTCCTGTCAAAGATGACGGCGTTTACTGTCTCGTTGCCGGTGACTCATATATGAACCTCCTGAAGGAAACGGCTGCGGATGCCGCTGCGGTTATCGCTTGGGGCGCCTGTGCATCGTTCGGTTGTGTTCAGAATGCCGACCCCAATCCTACAGGTGCTGTTCCTGTTTCAGAGATCATCACCGACAAACCTCTTGTCAATGTTCCCGGCTGTCCGCCGATCGCCGAGGTCATGACAGGTGTTATCACTCACTACCATACTTTCGGGACTCTTCCGGAACTCGACCGCATGAAGCGTCCCAAGGCTTTTTACGGTACCCGTATCCATGACAAATGCTACCGTCGGGCGTTTTACGATGCCGGTATGTTTGTCAGAGACTTTGATGATGAATCGACAAGAAAAGGATGGTGTCTGTACAAGATGGGCTGTAAGGGTCCGACAACATACAATGCCTGTTCGAAAACGGAATGGAATGACGGGATAAGTTTCCCGATCGGTTCCGGGCATCCGTGTTTCGGCTGTGCGGCGCCGGGATACTGGGATGACGGGCCTTTCTATACGAGGCTGGCGGATGTGTCATTCCTGGGTATTGATTCGAACGCTGACAAGATCGGCGCGATAGCCATAGGCGCGGCGGCGGCAGGTGCGGCTGCTCATGCTGCTGTAACCGCAGTCAGGAAGAAAAAAGCAGGCGGAGAAAACGATCAACTTGAGGAGTAAAGGAGTCGAATCGTGGAACAAATAAGGAGAGGTGCCCCATAAGTAACAGGAGAAACTTATTATGGCTAAAAAAATAGTTGTCGACCCGATTCCGAGAATAGAGGGTCATTTGCGGATAGAAGCAAAGCTCGGCGAAAACAACATCATTGAAGATGCATTCAGCAGCGGTACGATGTGGCGGGGTATTGAGATAATTCTCAAAGGCAGGGATCCTCGTGATGCATGGGCCTTTGCTGAGCGTATCTGCGGCGTTTGTACGACTGTTCATGCTCTTGCATCGGTCAGGTGTGTAGAGGACGCTCTTGGTATCGAGACTCCGAAAAACGCGAAGATCATCAGAAACCTGATGAATGCGACCCAGCAAACCCAGGATCACCTGGTGCATTTCTATCATTTGCATGCCCTGGACTGGGTGGATGTGGTAAGCGCGCTGAAAGCCGATCCGAAAGAAACGTCGCGTATAGCCCAGAGTATTTCCCCATGGCCTAAATCATCGCCGGGCTATTTCAGGGACCTTCAGCAGAAGCTTGTCGGCTTTGTCGAAAGTGGTCAGCTCGGTATTTTTTCCAACGGTTACTGGGGGCACCCTGCGTACAAGCTTCCTCCAGAAGTCAACCTTTTAGCTGTAGCGCATTATCTTGAAGCACTTGATTTTCAGAAAGAAATCGTAAAGATTCATACCGTATTCGGCGGGAAGAACCCTCATCCGAACTATCTTGTCGGTGGTATGGCCTGCGCAATAGATCCGAACCGGAATACAGCCATCAATATCGAGGTTCTCAGTATGGTAAAGAAAATTATCGAGGATACGATGGTCTTCATTGAGCAGGTTTATATTCCCGACCTGATTGCGATCGCCGGTTTTTACAAGGACTGGTTGTACGGGGGAGGGCTTGGCAATTACCTCTGCTACGGTGATTTTCCTGAAAACAGCGTTGACGACGCTTCTTCGCTTCTCTGGCCGAGAGGAGCAATTCTCGACAAGGATCTTTCGACAATCCACGATGTTGATCCTCGTGACCTGAGCCAGGTTACCGAGGAGGTCAGCCATAGCTGGTATACTTACAGCAACGGAGATGACAAGGGGCTGCATCCATGGGAAGGCGAGACAAGTCCTCAATACACCGGTCCCAAACCGCCGTTCGAGTTTCTGGACACGGACAAGAAATACAGTTGGCTGAAGACACCGCGCTGGAAAAACCATCCGATGGAAGTGGGACCGCTGGCAAGGGTTCTTCTGGCTTATGCCAAAGGCGATGCCATGATCAAGGATACGGTTGACATGGTGCTCGGCAAGCTCGATGTTGGTGCTGAAGCCCTGTTTTCAACACTGGGGAGAACCGCGGCACGTGGTATCGAGTGCTTGCAGACTGCCGGTTTCATGAAGCACTTCTATGATCAGCTTGTCGACAACATCAAAACGGGTGATTACAGGACAGCAAACACCGAATTATGGGACCCCTCGCGGTGGCCGAAAGAAGCCAAAGGTTTTGGCTATACCGAGGCTCCTCGTGGCGCTCTGGGACACTGGATTCATATCAAGGACGGTAAGATCGAAGACTACCAGATCGTTGTTCCTTCAACCTGGAACGCTTCCCCGCGTGATGCAAACGGGGCGGTCGGGGCATACGAGTCAGCCCTCAAGGGAACACCGATGGCCGATCCTGAGAAGCCGCTCGAGATTCTCAGGACTGTTCATTCTTTTGACCCGTGTCTTGCCTGTGCTTCTCATGTCTTTGACATGAATGGCAACGAGATAACAAAGGTCACCATCGTTTAAACGGAGGAAATCATGAGCAGAATGATCGAGGAAATCTATGTCTGGAGACTGCCGGTCAGGATGTATCATTGGGTAAATGCGATTTGTATTGCTGTTCTGCTTCTTTCCGGTTTCTACATAGCTTCTCCGTATCTGAACCCGCCGATAGGAGAGGCTGTCTGGTTCAAGCAGATGTCGATCTTTCGTTTCGTACACTTTGCAGCTGCGTTTATCTTTATCGCGAACTATCTTTTCCGTATGTACTGGGCGCTTTTCGGCCATGATCGCTACGCCCGTTTTGCCGGTTTCAGGCCATGGTCGCCAAAATGGTGGGGCAGACCTTTCAGAGAGCAGATGGCTTCTTATCTTTTCCTTCGCAGGGACGAACCGAGCTATATCGGGCATAATCCGGTTGCAGCGATGTCCTATTTCCTTTTTATCTTTGTCGGGTCGCTTTTCATGATTGTTACCGGCCTTGCGATGTATGGCGAGAACAATCCGGGAGGATTCACTGATACCTGGTTTGGCTGGGTTATTCCCCTGTTCGGCAGCAGCTACAATCTGCATATCGTTCATCATAGCGTAGCATGGATTTTTCCCTTTTACCTCATCCTGCATCTGTATGCTGTGTTCCGTCACGATGTCGTGGATCGAACGAGCGTGACCTCATCGATTATTACGGGGTATAAGCATAGGGTTGAGGACGAACCTTCTCTTGACTGAGCCATGCTCAGTCAAAAGTGACAAGTGACTCCGCCCGATGAATCGGGCGTTGTGACGAGTGACAAGTAGGTTGTTGGTCTGATGAATTGCCGGTTGAGAAGAAATCCTGAATCAAGAGTTCTGAATTCAGTGAAAAAGTGGTGAAAAGAAATCAATCATCCGAGTAGAGTGTCGCATGAAAAAAATCAACGTCATCGGTCTTGGTAACATTCTGTTCGGTGACGAGGGATTTGGTGTCGAGGCTGTAAAGCGGCTTGAAGAAGAGAGTTCGGATCTATCAGATGCCGTGCAATTTATCGACGGAGGTACACAGGGAATCTACCTGCTTGACTATATCGAGTCGGCTGACGTACTGATTATTTATGATGCTATTATTCCTTCGGATTTCGACCAACAGGTTTATGTATATCGTAACGATGAACTTCCGGCCTTTATCCACCGTAAAATGTCATCTCACCAGATGGGGCTCAGCGAACTTCTTTCTGTTGCTCGTCTTCACGCAAGGCTTCCCGATGACATTGTTCTCATCGGGGTGCCGCCGAAGAACCTTGAGCTCGGCAGCGGCATAAGCCGGGCTGTTGAAGAACTGCTTGAGAACGCTGTAGGAGAGGGGAAAAAAATCCTCAACAGCTTTATCAGCGATTGATCAGGCGGAGAAACTCGCTTCTTGTGGACTGGGAGGAAAGAAACTCGCCTGACATGGCTGAGGTCGTTGTGGTTGAGTTCTGTTTTTCCACACCCCTCATAACCATGCACATGTGTTTTGCCTCGATCACGACACCCACTCCTCTCGGGCTCAGAACACCCTGGATAACATCACGGATCTGCTGGGTAAGGCGTTCCTGTACCTGAAGCCTGCGTGCATAGACTTCCACCACTCTTGCAAGCTTGGAAATGCCGACGATTTTGCCGTCCGGGATATAAGCAACGTGTGCCTTGCCGAAAAACGGCAGCATGTGGTGTTCGCACATTGAAAAAAGCTCGATATCCTTGACCAGCACCATTTCATCATAGGATTCGGAAAAGACAGCTTTTTTCAGCATCTCTTCGGGGTCCTGGCGGTATCCTTTCGTAAGAAACCGCAACGAGCGCGCAACTCGTTCAGGTGTCTTTACAAGCCCCTCGCGGTCAGGGTTTTCACCAATGCCTTCGAGCATGTTGTATACCGCGTCGGACAGTCCTGAAATGATTTCCTGATCGGTATCGTGGATATCGTTAAAACAGTCATCATCGGCACATGAACTGTATCCGGCATAAGAGGCTGGGTTATTCACCCAGGTACCGGACGGAGTTTTTTCTTGTTTCATGGATCGTGACTTCATGAAGGGTTATTCCTTTGTTAATGTAGCGCTGCAATGCAACGGTTAAAATGTCCCATACAGTGACGGCAAGCATTTCCGTGCTCGGAACCGCATTTCTGAGTTCCTTGACATCGAAGTTGAGGTGCTTGTGATCGAACCGTTTCATGATTTCCTGTTCGAGAATCTGTTTCAGTTCCTTCATGTCAAGCAGAAATCCGGTTGCCTGGTCGACAATTCCGCTTACGGTTATTTCCAGCTCATAATTATGTCCGTGCCCGTGGGTGTTGCTGCATTTGCCATAGATGTCCCGGTTTTCATCGTCTGAAAAGTCAGGATTGTACAGGCGGTGCGCGGCATTAAACTCGACGGTACGGGTGACGTAGATTTTTCTGGGCTTTTTCAGGGCATTATTCATAAGGTAAACAAATGCGCGGTAATATAAGAGTATGTTGGAAAGCGGTCTTTTTTTGTCGGATGCAGAGCAAGCAAAGCAATTCACCGAAAGTTAACTTTCGCCTTTGTCAATAAGTTTCAGTGGGTTGGAAATACTCTCGACCGGACGGTTCGCCTTACTGGTTTGCCTGATCGTGTTCGAATTCCTTTTTAAGGTTTGCGACATACTGATCGACGATTCCTTCGAATTCCATTCTGATCAAAGGGGAGAGAAAAAATTCCAGAAAGCCCGCCATGCCGACCGTAAGAGCACCGCTGGACTGTAGTGCCACCTTGCACCCTTTCCGCATTGGCATGATTTCCCATTTTCCGTCGACGATAGCGTTGCCGATTCCTTCAACAGGAATCCATGTAACCGTTTGCTGATCTTTATCGGAGATATATTTACAGGCGTAGATGGATTGCTGGAGGGTATAATCCCCAATCCCGATGCGTTCCATTTCCCATCTCCAGATATTATTGCCAAGGTCGACTATTTTCTCTGTCTTTGGAAAAAAGGCACCTGATTTTGCAACGTCGGAAAGTAGTTCGAAAACCTTTTCGAAAGAAGCCGCTGTATTGAATGTGCGGCTGATGTTGATTGTCACGGTAAAGGACATGGGCTCTCGGTTATGATGAAAAAGGGCACCTCAATTTATTTATTCCTCGCTTCAATTGCTTCGTTGAGCGGATAGAAAGGGGTTTCTGCGCTCCGTTCGCCTTGCACTTGAAACGCTCATGACAATAAATTGAGGTGCCCCTAGAGGTATCCAAAAGTAGAGTACTTTGTGAGAAATATGCAAATAATCAGGAAAACCATGCATGTCCGGGCAGGAGTTATTATATTCTCGAAGGTGCCTCATAACCATCACCTACCACCAAATCTAATCGGACCATAGGGAGAAAAAGGCATGAAAGAGAGCAATTATGACTACCAGATTGTTCGCGGATTTACCTTTTCTGCGTTATTCTGGTTGATTATCGGTTTGATTGTCGGTCTCTGGATAGCAATCGAGATGTTCAATCCCGCGCTCAACCTTACTCCCTGGCTGAGTTTCGGTCGTCTGCGGGTAGTGCATACCAACGGCTTGGGGCTTGGTTTCGGACTTGCGGGTATTTTTGCAGCTTCCTACTACATTATCCAGAAACTTACGCGAACACCTCTTGTTTTTCCCGGCCTTGCAAAGATACACCTGTATTTTTTCAATCTTATCATTGCTCTGGCCGCTCTCAGCCTTTTTGCCGGGATGAATACATCCAAAGAGTATGCGGAGCTCGAGTGGCCGCTCGATATTGCCGTAGTCGTCATGTGGGTAATCTTTGCGATCAACGTCTTTGCCGCACTGATCAAACGTCAGGAAAAGCAGATGTATGTTTCTCTCTGGTATATCATCGCAATGACGGTCACGATAGCTGTTTTGTATATCGTCAACAACCTTGAGGTGCCTGTCAATTTTTTTAAATCGTATTCGCTCTATGCCGGTGCCAACGATGCCAATGTGCAATGGTGGTACGGGCACAATATCGTCGGTTTTATTTTTACAGTCCCGATCCTGGCGATGTTTTATTACTTTCTTCCGGTTGCAACAGGCTTGCCGCTGTTCAGTCACAGGCTCTCTATTATCTCTTTCTGGTCGCTTATTTTTGCCTACCTCTGGACCGGTGCGCATCATCTCATGCTGACTCCTCTGCCGGAATGGATACAAACAGTTGCCATTGCTTTCAGCATGTTCCTGATCGCCCCTTCCTGGGGTTCCGTGGTAAACGGTTACTATACGCTCCGTGGAAACTGGGAACAGATGCGCTCCAACTATCTTGTGAAGTTTTTTATTGTCGGGATTACGTTTTACGGTTTGCAAACCATACAGGGTCCGACGCAGGGGCTGAGAACATTGAACGCTTTCTTCCACTACACTGACTGGGTCGTGGGTCATGTTCATATGGGAACCATGGGCTGGGTAACCATGACCATTTCAGCATCGTTCTACTACATGATTCCGAAAATCACCGGAACCGGTTTATACAGCATCAGGATCGCAAATGTACACTTCTGGCTCATTCTTGTCGGACAGCTTATCTGGACGGTTACCATGTGGATAGGCGGAATCCAGCAGGGTGCGATGTGGAAAGCCACCGACCCTGATGGTTCACTGACCTACAATTTCCTCGATTCCATTGCCTCGCTTTATCCCTACTATAAAATCCGGTTTGCTGCAGGCGTCTTGTACTTTGTGGGGATTCTTCTGTTTGCATGGAACATTTTCATGACGGTCCGAACATCAAAAAACAACAACTGAACAGTTAAATGGAGGCACGTACATGGGAGTGTATTCAAAACCGGTTGTATTTGCCGTTCTTTCGGCCATTGTCATCCTCGTTGGCACGGTGGTAACGGTTTTTATACCGATGCTCATGCCTTCCACCCAGCCGGTAAGCGACTACATCAAACCCTATACGGCTGTTGAACTGGAGGGCAGGGATATTTACATCCGGGAAGGCTGTAACAACTGCCATACTCAGACCGTCCGGCCTTTGAGAACGGAAGTGCTGCGATACGGCGAGTATTCGAAGCCCGAAGAGTTCGCTTACGATCGCCCGTTTCTCTGGGGATCGAGACGTACCGGTCCTGATCTCAACAGGGTGGGAGGGAAATACCCCGACTCATGGCATTACAAGCATATGGCCGATCCGCAAAGCATGTTCGGGAAATCCAATATGCCTCCCTATGGCTGGCTGGCCGAAACACCGCTCGACACACGCTATTCGGCAAAAAAGATCTCGGTTCTCGGATACGGTTATACCGAAGAGGAAGTTGCCGCACAGATAGACGATTACAAGGCCAGGGTAACAAGCCCTTCCTACGGTTCAAAAGATGCAAGAGATGAGGTTACTCCGGGGGAATTGCAAAGTGAGCTTACCGAAATGGATGCAATTATAGCATACATGCAGAAATTAGGCATGGATGTGAAAAAACTGGAGGCTGAAAGGTGAGTTTTGCGATATGGGCATATATTCTTTTCACATTTTCACTGGTTGTGGTCTTCGCGTTTATCATAGTTCATTACTATAACCCACGGCGAAAAAAAGAAATCGAAGCCCCGAAACACAGAATGCTGGACGATGACGAGAGCCGGTAAGACCAGTAAAAGGAGGTTTCCATGAACGAACACGACAATCCGACGGAAAGCAGCAATAAAGTGCCTAAAGGCATGACTGCTTTTTTTATTCTCGCTATCATTTTTGTTGTCGGCTATGTCGTCCTCTACACCCCGGCAATTTCCGGATGGTCGTACTACAAGATTTTTGAGAAAAAAATGGCGGATGTGCAGGCAGTTGCTTCAAGTGAGGGTGCCAAAGAGAAACAATCATTCAGCGGGGATAAGGCGGCAATTGCCGAAGGAGCTGAAATCTATGTGTCGAGTTGTGCAGTCTGTCACAAAGCTGACGGAACAGGTGGTATCGGGAGCAATCTTACGGCTGAACTGAAATTCGGTGATTCTCAGGAGGAGCTTTACGTGTCGATAGCAGATGGACGGGAAGGGGGGATGCCGCCTTTCAAACAACAGCTCAGCGAAACGAAGATTTTAAAGGTGATCGCCTTTATGGAAACGCTCCGAAAATGAAGGTAGAGCATTTTGTGGCGTAGATTTAGAAGAGCGGCAGGGCTCTTGCAAGCTTTGCTGATTACCGGCCTGCCTTTCCTTGTCATCAATGGGCAAAGTGCTCTGCGGTTCGACATCCCTCAGCTCAAGCTTTATTTTTTCGGCTCGGTGATCTGGATAAAAGAGTTGTATCTGATTCTTTTCGCTGTCCTTTTTTTCCTTCTTTTCATCATTGCAATAACGGCTGTTTTCGGTCGTGTCTGGTGCGGCTGGCTTTGCCCGCAAACCGTTCTTCTGGACCTGTCGGAAAGTCTTTCCCGGCTTTTCGATGAATTGCCCCGGAAATGGTTACAACGCATCGTGCTTCTGCCTTTCTCGGCGCTTGTTTCTCTCACCATACTCTGGTACTTCGTGCCTCCGTTGAAAACCATGCAGTTGCTTTTCAACGATGCGCTCATTACCGGTTTTTTTCTTGTACAATGGGTGGTGATCTATGCCGAACTTGCTTTTCTGGGGCGGAAGTTCTGCACGACAATCTGCCCCTATGCAATGATGCAGAACGCTCTTTTTGACAAAGATACGCTGGTCATCGAGTACGACAAATCACGTGACGCCGATTGCATGAAATGTCATGACTGTGTCAAAGCCTGCCCGGTTGGTATCGATATAAAAGAAGGGCTCCAAACCGACTGCATTGCCTGTGCTGAATGCATAGATGCTTGTGCTTCTGTGACCGCACAAAGGAATATAAAGCCGTTTCCGGGCTACAAGGGAAAGCTGTTTCGCCCGAAGACCTTCTGGCTGGGAGGGGCGACCCTTGTTGTCGGGGGAACTCTTGCCCTGATGGTGTATTCGAGGCCGGAGGTGACTTTTTTGATCACGAGAGACCCTGAAGAACGGCTTCCACAGCAAATCAATCGTTATTCATGGTCACTCTATAACAATACGGGCGAACCTCGTGAGCTGGAACTTTCCACGGAAGGTAAATTTGTTATTATTGGTGAAACAGTATTATTGCTGGAGCCATATTCGTTTAAAAAAGGAAAGGTGCTCGTGCGATCCGAAGGAGGGAAAGACGAGGTTGTTTTCAGGATTGAGGAAGATGGACTGACGGTTGAGAAAAAGGCGGGATTTTTATGAAAATATTTCTTTACTGCTTGTACGCAGCCTTTCTATTCGCCATGGGAACGGGATTTTATGTTGCGTTCAGGGGTTCTGAAGGCCTTGTCGAGGAAAACTACTATGAAACAGCCAAAGGCTATTTTACGACCAAGGCGATAGAAGACTCGCTTGGTCTGGAAATCGTTCTTCCCGATTCGTTCAAAAAGGGAAACAATGTTGTTAAGGTTGCTGTTTATGTACATGGTGAACCGCTTCGGCAGGCGGGTGTCAGTTTTTTTGCCGGGAATGTGTCAAAGCGCAGTTACGATGCACGGCATGACATGATCGAACGTTCTCCCGGTGTTTACCGGGCCGAGATTCCGATTCCTTTTTCCGGTACATGGTTTATGAAAGTTGATGTAGCAAACGAAACGATCAAAACTAACAGGAAGTGGTTTACAGAAATCAAATGATTGCAGGACTTGTATCGGGTTTTTCGTTGATGTTTCTTCTGATACTGTCCGGTTGCTCTGCAGGAACGGATGCGGCGGCCGACTGTGATCCGCATATCGGCCCGTGCACGAAAGAGGCGGGTGGTTATACGGTTATGCTCGATATCAGTCCGAAACCGGTTGTGCATATGGAGGAGCTGACATTCGATGTCTCTTTCAGCGGGGTGGTTCCTGAATCCGATACGTTGCTGCTTGATCTTTCCATGCCGGGTATGGATATGGGAAAAAACCAGGTGCCTCTCAACAGGGAAGCCGACAATCACTACAGGGGACAGGGTATCATCGTAAAATGTCCCAGCGGCAGAACACTGTGGCAAGCAACCCTTTTGATTTCCGAAACCCTCAAGCCGGATTTCACTTTTAATGTCAGGGACTGAAACCCAAGGGTCGGATACCATCCGTTGTGATCACTGCCTGCTGGAGATGAAGATGGAATCGGCTATTACCGCCGATTTCAACGGAGAAACAAAATATTTCTGTTGTCACGGCTGTCTGGGGGTTTACGAGCTGATTTACAGGGAATCTCTCGACACCTTTTACAACAGCCGTTGTGGCTGGACACCGGGGCCGCCTGAAAAAACAAAAGTTGATCCGGCTGCATTTAGAGAGTCCATTCGAAAATCCGGTACAGCTTCGTCGCTCGATATGGCGCTTTCCGGGATTCGGTGCGCATCATGTGTCTGGCTTGTCGAAAAGTTTCTTTTGAGAATGGAGGGAGTACTTGCAGCGAGGGTGAACTATGCAACGCATCGTCTCACAATCGAGTGGGATGAAAGAAGAATTCCATTGCGTGATGTTCTTGAAGGCATTCGTTCTATAGGTTACATTCCCCGTCCCTACCGAAAGACCGCATTCAATGAAGCGCTCAGCCGCGAAAAAAACGACCTTTTGCTCAGATTCGGTACGGCGGTGTTTTTTTCCATGCAGCTCATGCTGTTTATCACCGCTCTGTACGCCGGGTTTTTCCAGGGTATTGAAGAACAGTACAAACAGACGTTCCAGTTTATTTCATGGGCGCTGGCAACGCCGGTTTTGTTTTATTCAGGATACCCTTTCCTGAGAAACGCTGTCCGTTCGATGCTGAAACGTGCTCTCAATATGGACGTGCTTATTGCGCTTGGATCGTTTTTCGCCTATGCATACAGTATTGTCATGATTTTCAGGGGAGGAGAGGTTTTTTTCGACACTTCGGCAATGATTGTCACGTTCATTCTGCTCGGCCGTTTTCTCGAGGCAGGTTCAAGGGTTAAAGCCGGCAGTACCCTGACGACACTCATTGAAATGCAGCCGAAAGAAGCGCGTCTTGTTACACAGGAAGGTGAGACCGGTGTAGTGTCGCTTGATGAGGTTCATGCTGGTGATACGATCGAGGTGCTTGCAGGAGAAAAAATTCCGCTGGACGGAACAATTCTTGAAGGTGAGTCAGAGGTCAGCGAGTCCATGTTGACGGGGGAATCCGTGCCCTGTTTCAAATCAAAAGGCGGAGAAGTTTTTGCCGGGACCCTTTCGCTTAACGGCAGGCTGGCGATCCGGGTTTCCGGCACGGAAAGCGACACGGTACTCTCAAAAATCATACAAACCGTCGAAGATGCCCAGTCAAGAAAAGCCCCTATACAGGCGGTTGCCGATCGGGCGGCAGGATACTTCGTGCCGGTTGTCATCTTTTTTGCAGTGTCGGCTTTCCTCTATTGGAAATTTGCAACGGCGGATACAACTGTTGCTCTTATGAACGCAGTATCCGTTCTTGTGGTGGCTTGCCCCTGTGCCCTCGGCCTTGCAACGCCTCTGGCGATTCTTCTCGGAACAAGCTCGGCGGCGAAAAAGGGAATACTTGTCAAAGGAGGGGATGTTTTTGAAACCGTTTCGAGGACAAACCGTGTTTTTTTCGATAAAACCGGTACGATAACCAGCGGTAGTCCTTCTGTAACCGATGTTGTCAGCTTGATTCCCGGGGACACTCTGCTCCAGCATGCAGCATCCCTTGAAAAATTTTCCGAACACCCGGTAGGAAAATCCATTGTTCAGGCTTATGAAAAAGGGTTTCTTGATGTTTCCGGGTTCAGGGTCATTCCCGGCAAAGGGGTCATTGGGGTTATAGACGGGAAAACCTGTCTTGCCGGAAACAGGGATTTCATGCTCGAAAACAACGTTTCTCTCACCGAAGATGCTGGAAAAACTTTTGAGCAGCTTACGCATAACGGAAAAACGGTTGTGTTTATAGCGATTGACAACGTTTTTGCAGGATTGATCGGTTTGATTGACGATGTGCGGGATGATGCATCCGGGCTGGTCGGCAGGCTTAAAAAAAACGGGATCAAGGTTGGAATGCTTACCGGGGATACACTGAACGTTGCACGGTACGTTGCTGCACAATGCGGCATAGAAAGCGTCGAGGCAGGTTTGAATCCGGTAGGAAAGGCTGAAGTGATACAGTCCATGAAATCACAGGGCGATGTAATTATCATGGTCGGTGACGGCATTAACGATGCCCCCGCACTTACCGAGGCCGATACGGGAGTGTCGCTTGGCCACGCCAGCGATATTGCTCTTGAGAGTGCAGGAGTAGTTATCATGCGGGATAACCTCAATCTTATAGCAGCACTGATCAATGGTTCACGGCGTTGTTTTACGATCATCCGCCAAAACCTTTTCTGGGCTTTTTCCTATAATTTTGTTGCCATGCCGCTTGCAGTGGGCGGGTTTCTGCACCCGATCGTTTCAGCGCTGCTGATGGCGGCAAGCTCGCTTGTTGTGGTGGGGAATGCCTTGCGATTGAGAAGGTTCTGAAACAGTGAAAAGTAACGAGAGACAAGTGACGAGTGAGTATTCAGCCAATGAGTAATTAAGCTGTCAGGCTATCCAGCTTTTTAACTTTTGCTTTTTGAATTTTGACTTTTCTCCATGTACAGCACCTATTTTCTCATATTTATCGTGTTTTTTCTGGGTTTCGCAGCATGGCTTTTGTTTGTCTGGGCTGTAAAGAGCGGACAGTTCGAAGATCCTGAAGCGCCGAAATACCGAATGCTCGATGATGAGGAGGAGGATGACAACCACGAACCATTACCCAAGCCATAACAAGTCATGGAAAGTGCCTTGATTGTGATGCTGCTCGCCGGTCTTGCAGGAGGCTTCGGGCATTGCATCGGAATGTGCGGACCGGTTGTAGCTGCATACTCTTTCGGAGAGCAAAGGCTGCGTTATTTGCACCATATCCTCTATAATCTCGGCAGAATTACAACGTATATGTTCATGGGTGCGGTTGTCGGGCTGACCGGTTCATTCCTTGTTCTTACTGCTTCGATCGAGAAAATACAGGCTGCAATTATGGTATTGGCCGGAATCTCGATCATTATCATGGGCATTGCAATCGGTGGATGGATACCGGTAAGGAGATCCCCCAAAAGCAGTTCCTGGCTGTCATCGACCATTCAGAAAACCATGGAGCTGTTCAAGGGGCCGCGTACTGCCGGAACCTATTATCCCATGGGTATTGTGCTTGGATTTCTTCCCTGCGGCCTGACCTACACAGCCCTGCTTGCTGCTGCGAGGGCGGCCATGGATGCGGACAACCACCTGGCGGGCATGCTTCAGGGAGCTTTCATGCTGTTGTTTTTTGGCCTCGGTACAGCTCCTGCGCTTTTTCTTGTCGGCAGGGTGATCAACATCATTGGTGCAAAAGCCCGTGACAGGCTTTACAAGCTCGCCAGTCTGATCATGATTCTGACCGGGGTCTACTTTGTCGTCAAGGCGTTGTAAGGCACCTCTATTAATTTGTTGCGCGACCCGAATACTTCGTTGATCGGTGCTCGAAATCCTCATGTACTCTGTGTACACTCCGGTTTCTGTGCTCCGTCCGCCTTGTCTTCAGGTCGCTCACGACAATTAATAGAGGCGCCCTTTCACCGTGGCTCTTCGATGTTACACGGGTTGAGTGTGGCGGTGGAATTTGCATTTCATAGTATTATGCTGTAAAGCAATATTGCGGTATATTTGTTTCATAAACCATGAAATATGAAACCTGTCGGCATCATTCACACGCCATACAAGACCAAAGAGGAGTGCCCCATTCAACCGCTCTTTTCTTCTGCTTCTACAGGGCATGTTGAAGTGTTCAGAGAATATGAGCCCGGCTTGAAGGATATTGAAACGTTTTCCCACATTTATCTGCTCTATCTTTTTGACCGGGCGGGAAAGATTGATCTTGTACGGCCTACTTTTCTCGGGGATGCACCGCGTGGTATTTATGCGTCGAGACATCCATGCAGGCCAAACGGGATTGGCTTTTCAATTGTCAAACTTTTCAGCCGTAAAGGAAATGTTCTTGTGGTCGAGGGGCCTGATATGCTTGATGGGACTCCACTTCTCGACATAAAGCCTTATATACCAAGGTATGACTGTATCAGCTCAGCATCTGAAGGGTGGACAGCCGGGCAGGAATGGCGGCCCAAACCGGAAGGCAGAGAGTGACATGTTCACCCATAGGCCATTGGAAGACAGGGATCTGGAAAGTATCTGCATGTTTCCCCGGTCGGAAGAGGAGTTATTCTATATGTTTCCGAAAGCCCGCTATCCGCTGACGCCTGAACAGTTGCTTGATGCAGCCAAAAACAGGCATGATCCTTCTGTTGTCCTGGTGAACAGGGGTGTTGCAGGATATGGGAACTTCATCGAGGTAAAAGAAGGAGAGAGGTGCGTGATTGGAAATCTTGTTGTCAAGCTTTCGGAAAGAGGGAGGGGCGCGGCTTCATATCTCATAAGGGTATTTGTGGATACGGCTTTTCAGCGGTATGCTGCAGACCATGTGCGCATATCGTGCTTCAATCATAATACAGCAGGGCTTTTTCTGTATCACAAGCTGGGATTCAGGCCCGTGGATATGGAGGAGCGAAAAGGGCCGGATGGCAAACGTGTGGCGTTGATTCATATGCATTTATCCCGTGACGTCATCTACTGATGGGCACCTCTATAAATTTATTACACGGCCTGATTACTTCGTTGGTCGGTGCTCGAAATCCTCATGTACTCTATGTACACTCCGGTTTCTGCGCTCCGTCCGCCTTGTACTCAGGCCGCTCACGACAATTAATAGAGGTGCCCTGATTTTCTGTTTCATTGTGGCTTGGAAGAAAAATCTGTATTGTAAAAGAAGAAAGTTTTTTTAAGAAATACACGATCTGGATTAGGGTTGGACGTTAGTAAGAGGGGAGCATCAAATGAAAATGGAATTGCATAACCTTTCTATAGATGAGAGGCTTCGGCTTGTAGAGGATATATGGGATAGTATTGCTGCAGATCAGGGGGTGCTGCCGTTGACTGATGAGCAAAAGGCGGAACTGGACCAGCGCTTGGATATTTATGAACTTGATAAAAACGTTGGGCGTGCAGCTGCCGAAGTGATAGCGGATATAAAGGAGAAACTGTGAGCCTCAAAGTACATATTCGTCCTGAAGCAGAAAAAGATATCGAAGCGGCTGCTACATGGTATGAAGAGCAACAGAAAGGGCTTGGCAAGGATTTTCTCGATGAAGTTCTCGGCGTTTTTGAAACGATTTCAAAAAGACCGAATGTATTTTCAGTGGTTCATAGAGAGACTCGTCGTGCAATTGTTCATCGGTTTCCTTTCGGGGTAGCAACTCAACAATTCTCCTGCATCAACTCCCTGAAATCGTGGATAACCGGAAAGTGTTCGGTTTTTTTCGGTTCACTCATTGAGCTGGCTTTTGCCTTGAACAAGAGGTGGCGGATTCCGTATTTCTTTGCTGTTTTCAGCACATCTTCCGTATCGTCGATAAAAAGTGATTGCTCCTTGTCGAATCGCAGTTTATCCTCGGCTTTGTGCCAGAAAGCAATGTCTTCCTTCGGATGTCCGACGTGAAACGAACTGAGCACTTCGTCGAAGTATTCCCCGATCTGTGTTTTTCTGAACTTGATTTCGACTGCTTTGAAGTGCGCATTGGTCAGCAGGAAGATCTTTTTTCCCTGTTTGCGCATCAGTTTCAGAAAGTCAATGACATGAGGGTGCACATCGATAAGGTGCCGAACCTGCTCTTTAAGGGCAGGGATATCGAGATGAAGCTCCCGTGACCAGAAATCGATATCACACCAGTTCAGGGTTTTTTCATGGGACTTGTACTTTGCGTATAACTGCTCTCTGGCGCCTCCTAACGGGATGTTATGCTTTTCAGCATATTTTTCAGGCACATGATGACCCCAGAAATAATCATCAAAATAAAGGTCCAGTAACGTTCCGTCCATGTCCAGCAGGATATGCGTAATCTCCTGCATCGGGATCTGTGCATGCGTCATAGTCATCTCTTTCCTGCATTGCTGTGCTTTATCGTTCCATTTTCCAGCCATCCAGCTATCTCGCCGTTAAATAATCCTTACAGCCAGAACCCCTTCAATCTTTTTCATTTTATCCGCAATGTCCTTGCCTACTTCTGTCCCGAGGTCGAGCAGGTTATAGGCGATATCGCCCCGTGATTTATTCAGCATGTCGACGATATTGATGCCGGAGTCGGCAAGCACCGAGGTGATCTGGCCAACCATATTTGGGATATTCGAGTTGGAGATTGCTATTCTTGATGCACCTGCTCTGGGCATCTTCATTTCAGGGAAGTTGACCGAGTTGGTAATGTTGCCGTTTTCGAGGTAGTCCTGTATCTGGTCGGCAACCATGACGGCACAGTTTTCTTCCGCCTCGAATGTCGACGCTCCGAGGTGCGGCAGCGAGACAACGCGAGGATGGTTTTTGTTCTCGTTTGTGGGGAAGTCATTAATGTAGGCATACAGTTTCCCCCCGTCAAGAGCCTTGATTACTGCATCATCATCGACAATCCCTCCCCGTGCAAAGTTCAGGACAATGGCATTCTGCTTCATGTGTTTGATGCGCTCGGCATTGAGCATCTTCTTGGTGGCATCGATGAGAGGAACATGGAAGGTAATGTAGTCGGCTGCAGAAAGAAGTTCTTCAAAGCTGAGAGCTCGTTCCACTTCAGCAGACAGTTGCCATGCGTGCTGAATCGTGACGGTAGGATCGTAACCAATCACTTTCATGCCGAGAGCAATAACTGCATTGGCTATCTGACCGCCAATTGCCCCGAGACCTATGACACCGAGTGTTTTTCCGGGCAACTCGGTGCCGACGTATTTTTTCTTTCCTGCTTCAACAGCCTTTGCGATCGCCGCATCATCTCCTTCGAGGTTTCGGGCGTAATCCCAGGCTTGGGTGAGGTTGCGGCTTGCCATCAACAGGGCAGCAACAACCAGTTCCTTGACGGCATTGGCATTGGCTCCCGGAGTGTTGAACACGGGAATACCCATTCCGGTCAGTTTTTCCACTGGAATATTATTAACCCCAGCACCTGCACGACCGACCGCTTTAAGTGTCTCGGGGATTTCCATTTCGTGCATTTTGAAAGAACGCAGCAGTATGGCGTCAGGGTGTACAATTTCGGAGGCAATCTCGTATTTGTCCCTCGCCAGCCGGTCAAGCCCGGCAACGGAGATATTGTTTAGCGTTAAGATCTTGAACATGTCGAGTAGATGTTAACCGTTTTTTTGTTCGAATTCCTGCATGTAATCTATCAGTGTATCGACTCCTTCTTCGGGCATGGCATTATAAATGCTTGCTCGCATGCCCCCTACGGAACGGTGTCCTTTCAGTGTCAACAGGCCTTTTTTTGTCGCTCCTGAAAGGAATTCCGCATCAAGGCTGGGATCGGCCAGCGTGAAAGGGATATTCATCCAGGAACGGGCATTTTCGGCAACAGGATTGGCATAGAATCCTGAATCGTCGATTGCAGCGTAGAGTTTCGTTGCTTTTCTCTGGTTTATTTCCGCCATTACAGAAAGCCCGCCCCGGTCTTTGAGCCATTCAAAAACAAGACCGGCAATATACCAGTTGTAAGTGGGTGGTGTGTTGTACATGGAGCCGGAATCGGCATGCGTGGCATAGTTGAACATCGTCGGTAAGCCGTCAGCGGGATTGCCGATCAGGTCTTCACGGATAATAACGATGGTCAGGCCGGAAGGTCCGATATTTTTCTGTGCACCGGCGTAAATGATTCCGAACTTTGAAACATCGACAGGCCGGGACAGTATGGTCGATGACATATCCGCAACCAGTGGAATCTCTCCTGTTTCCGGAACGTAGCCAAACTCCACGCCCCCTATGGTCTCGTTGGGCGTGTAGTGTACATATGCAGCATCAGCATCGAGGTTCAGTGCGTCCTGATCGGGAACGGTTGTGAAATTATCTCCCGAGGTATCGCCTGCCAGGTTCACGTTGCAGAAACGTTTGGCCTCGGCAATCGCTTTTTTGGACCACATGCCGGTATTGAGATAGTCTGCATTTTTTTTGTCTCCCAGCAGGTTGAGCGGGACCATTGCAAACTGGCTCGAGGCGCCGCCTTGAAGGAAAAGCACCTTGTAATTGTCAGGGATCGCCAGAATCTCACGCAGGTCCGCTTCAGCCTTTTCCGCGATGGAGACAAATTCCTTGCCTCTGTGACTCATTTCCATTACAGACATTCCTGAACCGTTCCAGTCCAGCATCTCTTCGCGGGCGCGTTCTATTACTGCTGTCGGCAACATTGCCGGGCCCGCGCTGAAATTGAAGTTTCTTGCCATGCTTTGGTGTTTCCTTCTGTTTGTTTTTTTCAAAATACTTGACCATTTCCGGGTTACTGTTGTCCCCTGAAATGCTGTAATCAGTTTATTTTCAGCTGCGGCAGGAGTGCATCGCAAGTCCTGCCGGGCAAATGGGATGCTGTAATTTAAAAACATTCAATAACTTTCAGTACCGAATCTTTTCTAATCGAGTTATTTCACCTTCCTCATCTTTTATGACAGTCAGGAAATATCCGTCTACAAATAAATCCAGGGCATACAAGGCTGATCTTGACAGGGAAAAGCAATCGTCAAATCGTGCGAGGGCTGAGCGGGCAGAGTGCGAACTGGAGCTGATGCGGAAAAGCAGGTTTGTCGAAATCAACGGCATTGTACACCATTACCATGTTTCAGGGCCTCGGGATGCAGAAGAAACCGTGCTGCTGGTTCATGGATGGGATTGCTGGTGGATGTGGTGGCATCACGTTATCAAAGAGCTGAACGAGCAAGGCATACGTACCATTGCCTATGATCTTAAAGGGCACGGCTGGTCAGACCCTGATCCGCAACAGGACTATTCTATTGCCTCGTTTTCAAAGGATCTCGCAGAAATAACAAGACGGCTGGAACTGAAAGATTTTCATATCGCCGCGTTTTCTTTCGGCTCCTTTGTAACACTTGACTATGCGCGAAAAACAACTGATAGCGTCAAATCAATAGTCTTTTATAATTTCGGGTTCCTGCCGAACAATGTTCTTCTGGAACGATTCGCTCCGGCTGTGTTGACCTTCACATTCAATAAAGTGCTGAGAAAAGTTCATTGGTGGCAGCCGATCTATGCCTATGCAAGGCTTGTGTTGACAAAAAATGCCATTTCTTTTCATGATATCATGATCGGGGTCAAAAGCCTTGAGCTCTGCTGTCCCGAAGTGATTGAAAAGACAACCAGGCAGATCACTTCACGTGAAGTAACGCGATCATTGCCGGAAGTCGTTGAAAATATTGATACACCTATCTTGTTTGTCGCTGGTGATGGGGATACTATCATGCGGAGCAGCAATACCCGTAAACTGCAGGAGTTTGCCAGGAGTGGCTCTTATGTCTGTGTTTCGAAGTGCGGCCATCTTATCACACTTGAACTTCCCGGGAAAGCTTCAGAACTGATTGTCAATCAAATGCGTTCGGTGAAAGGAACGTTGTGATTCAAGGAGTAAATGATGCCGCAGGAAAACCGCTTTGAAGAACGATATGCAAAGGGCGACACCCCCTGGGATCTGGGTAGGGCAGATGCCAATCTTGTTGAAATGGTTGAGAAAATGCCGGTGAAAAGCTGTCGGGCACTTGATATCGGCTGCGGTACGGGAGACAATTCCCTATGGCTTGCCCGGAAAGCTTTTCAGGTGACCGGAGTTGATGTTTCAGCACGTGCAATTAAAGAAGCTCGCAGCAAGGCACAGCAAGACAGTGTTGAGTGCAGGTTTCTTGTTGCCGATTTTCTGAAACAGCAAGTCGATGGAGCACCTTTCGGTTTTGTCTTTGACAGGGGCTGTTTCCATTCGTTCGATTCCGCAGAAGAGCGGAGGTTGTTTGCCGAGAACGTTGGAGCGCATCTGGGGAAAGGCGGGCTATGGCTCAGCCTTATCGCAAGTGCCGATGCTCCGCAGCGGGACCCGGGGCCTCCCAGACTTTCAGCGGCTGAAATCGTATTCGTAATAGAGCCCCTTTTCGAGATACGCTCTCTTGTTTCGGGTCATCTGGATTCCAACCGTCCTGATCCGGTTCGGTGCTGGGTATGTATGATGAAGAAAAGAGCCCTGGATTGAGCGTTCCAAAGAATAACCATTCGGCCAGCCAGCTATCATCATCCAGCTGTGCTGCTTGTTTTTACTGATAATAAGGCTAACTTATATCTGTTTTTTCAAAAAGATGAGATTACCATGAATAACGACTTCAAGATATACAAGGAAGGGGACAGGTTCGTCTTTGAAAGAGTTGTCTATCCAAAGCTCAAAGGGCTCATATCGAAAACAGTCACCGACAATCCTTTTAACAATCCTGACAGTTGCTCGACAGAGGAAGAAGAGCCAAAAGACGTTTGCCTGGCAGAAGAAGTAGAGCTGCTGGAAGATTGCTCCGATGAGGCTGCAATAGATAAAGCTATTCAGGAGGCTGGTGAATACATTATCGGCTATTTTTTCAATACCAAAGGACTTGAATAGCCCGGACCAAAGGGTTTCGGGTTCAGCGGCAACCATCTGACTGAACCCGCTTTCCGTCGTTAGAGGGTTGTCATGGGGTCAACCTTATTTTTTCGGTTCCCAGTAACACCTTTTCGGCGAGACAATCAGTTCCTCTTTTTTCAAAACCTTCATTGCCTTGTCTACCTCTTTGCGGTCAAGGCCGCTCTTTTCAGCGATCTGTCCTGCGCTGAGTGCTTTTCCTTCTTTTTGCATGACCTCCAGAACGGTATCTTTTGCTTGCATGATTATTCCTTTTCATTGGTTGGTAAAATAAAAACTCGACTGCTCTTAACGGCAAGCTGACTGAAATAGTGCCCTGATAGCCCTGTTTTTTTTATCTTGTGGCATTTCGCCTCTTGTCAATCAAAATGATCTTTTATCATGAAGCGTTTCTTATCCGTTTCGCTGCTGCCTTCAGTGGTGTTTGCGCTGATACTCTTTGCGGGGTGTGCAAAGGAAAAGCCTGAACTTGTTCAGCCGGGCGAGCCGGTAACGGACATTGACGGGAATACGTACAAAACCGTTAAAATAGGCGACCAGGTGTGGATGGCTGAGAATCTCGCCGTCACTCGTTACCGGAATGGTGACCCTGTTCCCGGTGTGACTGAGCTGGATGAGTGGGTTCTGCTTGAAACCGGCGCATGGTGCGAGTCGGATAACGACCCGGAAAAGGGGAAAACGTACGGAAAGCTTTACAACTGGTATGCTGTCAACGATCCGCGTGGTCTCGCGCCGGAAGGTTGGCGTGTGCCGACAGAAGAGGACTGGCGTAAGCTCGAACGGCATCTTGGTATGGAACCTGAAGCAACTGGAGATATAGAGTTTCGGGGTAGCGAACAGAATGTCGGCGGCAAGCTAAAGGAGACCGGTACGGAACACTGGGACAAGCCGAACACCGGGGCGACCGATGAAACGGGTTTCGCTGCGCGTGCGGGGGGATACCGTGACAACGACGGCCCGTTCAACTTCTTTGGCAAGTACGCCTCGTTCTGGACTGCTACAGAGGCCGAGAACGGCCGGGTATGGTTCCGCGGGCTTGCCACAAACGAAAAAGGCGTTTATCGTTTCAGCTTCAACCAGAAGTGCGGCTTTTCCGTCCGTTGTATTAAGGAGTGAGTCCGGAAAGCTCAGCGCTCTTTTTTCAGTAATGCCAGATGCTCGTCAGGTACACCATCATTACATTTCCCAGAGTGGAAGCCCCGTGTCTTTATCGAGTCCACGATTGAAATCCGACCCATCGAAGGCTTCGATGATGATCTCGCAGGCAAAGACAGTGGTACCGGGGGCGAGATGACCGCCACGTACACTACCCTTTTCGTCCGAAAGCGTAATGTGTGCGTGAACCATCGGTACGCCTTCACGCAGGGAGATATTGCCGATCAGAGACGTGATTTCGTGAGGCGAGCCAATGGTGAAAAAATCATACTCTTTTCGTTTCTGGTCATAGTAGCCGAGCGTTGCTTTTTCAACCGCGCCAATCGCTTCAACTCTGCCAAGACGGATACTTTTTTCCCTGCAGATAACGCCGATTGCCCTGAGAAGATCGTCTCCGCGTTTAAGTTTTCCCATATGCAGGGACCGGGAACTAACCTTGTGTATTCTTGACATCCTTACGAAGATCTGTAACTGAGGAAGCCCCAAACACAAAGGCCTGCAGATACTATAAAACCAATCCAGGATGCAGTCATTGGGACAGTAAGGGTGTCGATGATGACGACTGTTTGTGAGATGAGCACACGATAGAGGTGGAGCAGAGCTACGAGGCCGAACAGAACAGCGGAAACAACGGCATATCCTTTTGAACCGCGGAACCCCCAGGCTGCAAGACAGATGGTGACGCCGAAAACAACCCATGACCGTACTACCGGAAGCACATAGTCCCCGATTAACACTTCCCATCCCATGAAAGCACGGATCAGATGGAGCAGGGCGACCAATCCGAAAAGTATGGCTGAAACAAGAGCATAGCTTTTATTCATCCTGATCTCCTTTTAGAATAAATTTCCTGTCCAACTTTGTGAGTGGAAGAATTTCTCCCCAGGTGGAGCTGCCTTATTATGAATAACGGTATGCCTGTCAACAGCAGAAGAAGTACCGTGCCGTAGAATAAATGTTTCATTTTTGTGTAATATACTCCATTTTTGCTATCCATCTTCAGCCAAAAATCTGCGGAGCGTCTTTTATCCCTTGGCCACCCAGCTTTGACAGCTCTGCAAGAGCGGCGAGCAGACTTTCAACCTGTTTTTCCAGTTCTCCTGTCTGCCCCAGGCGGCAACTTTGCTCCAGTGCATTGGCGGCTTGCCGCACGGATTCAGCGCCAAGAAGTGCTGCGCTTCCCTTGAGCCTGTGCGCCTGTTCCTGCAGCTCTTTGATGTTACGCTCTGCCAAGGCCTTGTGCATGGCGGTCGGGGTATTACGAAACTCGTCGAGGAACGTCCTGAAAAGATTTTCCATATCGGCCGGCGGCAACCCGTGCGATGCAACAGAGGCGGCGGGATTCATCGGGGATGGCGTGACATCTGTTGGATTCACTGTGGGTGACGAAGCCAGCAGCTTTTTGATAGAGGCGATCAGAAGATCCGGGCTATCGGTTTTGAGCTGGAAATCATCCATTCCCGCTGCCTTTGCAGCTTCCTCTTCTTCTTCCGCACCGCTCAGTCCGATGACCGGCATTCGGTGCAGATGCTTCTCGGCACTGGCGCGGAGCAGGCGGGTCAGTTCCAGTCCATCCATCTCAGGCATCCGGATGTCGGTGATCAACAGGTCAAACTCCTTTCTCTGAAGCATATCCCAGCCCTCCGCTCCATTTTCTGCCACCGCTACCTGCAGGCCGGTGTCGGTCAGGCTCATGGCGAGCAGATCACGGTTCAGGGCCGAGTCATCGACAAGCAGTGCCCGTTGACCGTCAAGCATAGCGGTCTCGGACTGTCCGCACGACTCTGTATAGAGAACCGCTCGCAGTGCGTTGACCAGTTCGGCCTGGCTGCATGGCTTGGCGAGAAAAGCCTGCATTTCCGCCTTCTCCGACATGGTTTGGGCGATATAGGCCGGCTCGGCGCTGTAGGCGATTACAGGGGTTGCACCCGCTTCCGCTCCAGCCTCACCACGACGCAGCCTGTCGACAGTCTCATAACCATTCATCACCGGCATGTTCAAGTCCATGATGATGAGATCGTAATGATTTTTTGTTGCCCGGGCCAGTGCCTCACGGCCGTTTGCCGCCTCATCGATTTCCACCTCCAGGGGCAGCAGATGCTCTCTCACCGTCATGCGGTAACGATGCTCGTCATCGACAATCAACAACCGCTTTCCGCGGAAATCAGGTAGTGCGTTTGCAACCACGCGGGCAGTGTAATCGGTCAGCTTCTTTGTGTCCACAACCGGAAATGACAAGGTGAACTCGGTGTATTTTCCTTTTACCGAGTTGCAGTGGATATCCCCGCCGAAAGCCTTCATCACCCGCTTGCAATAAGCGAGTCCAAGGCCGGTTCCACCTTTTTTGCCGCTGGTATGAAAACTGTCAAAGATGTGCAGCAGATCCTCTTTGGCAATACCCGGTCCCGTGTCCCGAAAAAAAAGATAGTTATAAGGATTTCCGCTCTTCAGCCGGATCCGGATTTCGCTGTCGGCATGGTTCCTGAAATAGTAGACCGCATTCTTCAGCAGGTTGAAAAGGACAAAGATAAAGAGGGTTTCATTGATGCGAAAGGTAAACGTTTCACGCGTATCGAAGTGCACCCTCCTGCGTTCATTTTCCGAGTCATAACCATACTCATCGAGTGCTTTCCGTGTGATCCGCACAGCAGAGAGATAGGTAAAGCTGTCCGGGTTGATCGGCTTTTCCCGAATCTCGTCGAGAACCATATCAACCGCCTGCACACCGCGCTTCACCGCCATCTGCCCATGTGCTACACTGTGATAGACCCGGTCGAGTGATCTCTTGTCGATTGACTCGGCGGGTCGTTCCGGATGGAAAGGGGGCAGCAGTTTCTGGATGCTGTTCAGGCAGTGACGGATCTGTCCGAGCGGGTTGCGCATTTCATGGGCGATGCTGCCGGCAAGCGATTGCAGCGCTCTGTTCCTTTGCTCCATTGTTTCTTTCTTTGTCGTGTAAACAAACAGCAATACAAGTAGTATGGCCATTGGGATAGGGAGCATATACTCGATGATCTCGGTTGTGATAACGAGGTGAGTTCCTGTAGAAAAAACAAAACTGGCATAGGCGATTAACATACCTGCGACCAACAGAAACGTCATTAAAAAAGAGTTGGGGATAAATAAAAAAACAAGGATCATCATGGTTTCACATACCAGCCACATCCCCGAAAGGTTGTTCATCAACATCAGGAAGGTGAATATTACCGGAAGGGTGAAGGTTAACCACAGATACCAGTAGAGGTTTACCCAGGGCCGGAAGCTTACGGGATAATGCTTGAAGAAGAACAGGGGAATAAAGGTGATCGCAGAGGCAAAACGCAGTAGAGGAGATTCATAAGGCTGCGGCAGAATAGCCGTCCATATCACATAGTAAAGAGGGTGCGCCCAGAAGCCAACGTATCGAGAAAGGTCTATCGTGAACACGTTGCGTTCATAATCTTTTCGGAGAAAGTCCACCCCCTTTTTCAGGAGAGTGGATCTTGGGGTATGCCTGAAGACCATGGTTGTTATTCTCCCCTAAGAATACAAAAACTGTAGTGTTTGTAGATATCTTCTTCAATACCGAGCACGGTGCCTGAATGGATATCCTGTTCTATAGTGAGATGATATTTTTCGGCAAGAATACAAGCGTTATTATAACCATTAATGAACGGTTCTCCCATTTTACGCATATTTTTCATGTAGCTTTCAACTCTCCTGACGCCGGTGCTGTTTTCAATCAGATCTTCTGAAACATAGTCGAACCAGAAACGGGAGCCGTGGGGCATTGTCTTTGTGATGGAGGCCAGGATCGAAATCACCTGTTTCATGCCATGCTATCTATGGATGCTGCTTATTGAAAAGGTTCGAGGCGAGGTGTGGAAATGTAGATCATAGAGGAGCTGTCCTCTGGTTGGGAGGCTGTTTCTCTGCCTCATGCCGGAGGAAAACCTTTTTCAGGGCGGCTCGGGCAGTTTTCCATAGTAACATCTCACCGCATCCACCTCAATCATCAGTGCGCAGTAGTTGCACATGATGCAGCGTGACCTGGTTTGTTGTCCTTCCCTGAATTTCCTAACGATATCCGGTTCGATGATGAACGGACGGGACATGGAGACGTAGTCCATTGAGCCGTTTTCGAGTGCTGCTGATATGTCTTCCAGCGTATGAATTCCTCCGACGGTAATGACAGGGATGGATACGGCTTGTTTTATCGATATGGCAGCATCGAGATTATAGCTGCGCAGCGGTTTCGGGGAGCGCATGGCAAATTGAATGAACGGTGCCGCAACCGGTTTGAGAAGGGCAGGTATTGTGCTGAATCTGAAGCTGCTCGTAAACAGCACTTCGACCGGTGGGTTCGGTCCTCTCATGATTGTAAGACCTTCTTCGACTACCCCGGATGATACCTCTATGGCATCGCAGCCGGAAGATTCAAGCAGCCGGGCAATTTCGACGGCTTCCTCCGTTCGCATGCCCCCCGGTCTGCTGTCGTAGGCGTTGATCTTTGCCAGTACCGGATAGCTGCCAAGTGTTTTCCTGATGCGGCGCATAATTTCCGATACTATCGTGAACTTGTTTGCGGTCGATCCACCCCACTGATCGTTGCGCCGGTTAGTGTGGTTTGAGAGAAACTGTGCAAGCAGATAGCCGTGGGCGAGATGGAGCTGTACACCGTCGAAACCAGCCCGTTTTGCCCTTGCCGTTGCGGCTACAAAGTTGTCGATGATGGTTTCGATTTCCCGCTCATCGAGTTCATGAGGCGTTTCCTCGTTAAAGATGAAATCTTTCCGGGCCGAGGGGGCGACGGTTGGCTGGCCGGTTACGGCTGATCTGGTTTGGCGCCCACAGTGAGCGATCTGAAGAATAACCGGAACGCCATATTCATGAACCTTGTCGGTGAGCTTTCTGTGCGCAGGTATTAGCTCGTCACTGTCAATCATCAGCATGTTTGACAGGCTGCTTTTACCGTCCTGTTGTACTCCGGCATATCCGGTGATTATGGCGCCCGCGCCTCCCTTGGCTAATTTGACGTAAAGTTTTTCAAGCGCTTCCATCGGTGCGCCATGCTCGTCAGCCATGCTTTCATGCGTGGCGGAACGGATGAGTCGGTTCTGAAGAGTTATGCCTGAGATGTTTGCGGGTTCAAAAACAGCGGATGTCATGGCTGTTGCGTTTCTTTTGTTGCAGCTACCTGCCTGGCGTCATACTGGAATATAGCGTCCGGGTTGTGGCGGAGTTTTCCAAACTCGGCTGATACCTTTTCAGGTGTTTCAGGTTTGATCATGCCATGTTCAAGCAGCGCAGGCGAGCCGCTCAGCAGACAGCGCTCCCACATATGAAGAAAATGGTTACGTTCAGCAGTATTTGTCATTCTTTTATCCATGACAACCGGAACAGGCCTGAATGACTGAACGGAAAATCCGGCGTCGATGCAGCAGGAGGCAAGGTGCATGCCGATATCGGGATTTCCGCCGAGCTTGTACTGCAGGCGGTTGAAAGAGCTCCAGTAGCTGTACAGGATGGTGCTGTGAGGGAAGAAATAGAGCCCCTGATTCACTACCTCAGTGCAGTAGAATTTTCCTCCCGGCTTCAATACCCGTCGTATTTCCCGGATAGTCGGCACAGGATCGGAAAGATGTTCGAATACAAAGAATATGTAAGCTCCATCAAAGGTATTGTCGTCGAAAGGTAAATTGTCGCCCTCGGCGGCAAACAGTTCAACCGTACCCATCTGGACTTCGTCCGGCAGGTTTGCAAGCGCTGTTTCAAGCTGGTAGGGCTCGCGGTCAACGCCGGTTATCCTTGCCGGTTTGAAACGTCTGAGCATGCAGCGTATCTGTGCCCCGACACCGCATCCTATTTCAAGTATCGAGTCATCAGGATTGAAGGAGATTGTCGGATAGAGATACTTTTCGAGGAACTCTGCCTGCTCGAGCAGTCGTTGCCGTTCGGGCTCGCTGTATGAGTGGATGTAGGACATAGGTGGAGAAAATGACAAGTAACAAGAGACGAATGACGAAAAGCTTCTCGAATGGTTTTCCAGTTTAAGAAAAAGTAGCAAGAAGCGAAATGGTATCAAACCGAGGAGGTGAAGGGGATTACAAATAAATTTCCGGTTTCAGCTTCTTTGTGAACCGGTTCATCATGAAATTGGCTAACCAGACCCAGTTGAACGGTTTGCCTTTCATGCGTTGCATGATGGCACGTCCTTTATAGACTTCCTGCTGAAGCTTTACAAAGTTTTCAAGCAATTTTTCGCCCGATATATTTGTCGGTTCGAACATGTAGTGGTAGGTGTCGTATTTGTCCCAGTCGAAATGCCGCAATCTCGGTTTCATCTCGTCGAAATACGGGGTGCCGGGGAACGGAGTGACAAGTGAAAAGACAGGGAACTCGATCTGGTTCTCCATGATGAAGTCATAGGTCATCTGGAAACTCTCTTCACTGTCGTTGTCAAAGCCGAACATGAAATATCCCTGTATCGCAACACCGTTCTTGTGAAGGTTGCTGACGACCGTTTTATAATTGCCAAGCTTGTTGGAGCCTTTGTGGACGGTTTTGAGGATTTCCGGGTTGAGCGATTCGAATCCTATGCTCATCAAGTCACAGCCGGATTTCCCGGCAAGTTCGGCGACTTCGGGTTTGTGCAGGAAGTTCATTGAAATGTTTGCATTCCATCTGACACCAAGCTTGGCCATCTCTTCAAGCAGTTCCATGAAGTACTTTGGTCTGAAACTGATATTGTCATCCATGAAAGACAAGAAAATTTTTTCTTTCCCGAGACGTTCCTGGTGGTAACGCATTTCGTCCAGGACCAGGTCTATCTCACGGTAACGGTAGTTCTTTCCATAGATGGTTGGCGTGGTGCAGAAGTTGCATCCTACGGGACAGCCCTTGGTGGCAAGAATAGGTATACGGTTACTGTATCTCTTTGCTTTTTTCGACTTGAGGGCAAGGCTGAAATTGGGATGCGTCATTGACGTCATAGGCTTGAGTGCCTGTGCACGGTAGACCGGTTTCATTGTACCCAAAAGAATGTCAGTGGCAAGTTCTGTCCAGACAGATTCGATTTCACCGTACACGATGCTGGTGCAGTGTTCTTTTGCCTCGTCATGTGCCATGGTAGGGTGAACACCGCCAAAAATTACGGTTTTTCTCTGGGCGAGTGCAGCATCACCGATTGCGTAAGCCTTCGATGCGTTGAGCGTACGGGAGGTTACGGCGACGACATCGAACTCCGAGAGGTCCTTCGGAATGTGATCACCAATCCTTTCATCGATAAAGACGACATCAAAAAGCTCACATGCCAGAGTAGCGACCATGATGAGGTTCAGCGGCATGCTCACTGATCCGGAGTCCACCATCATGCAGGTGTTGCTTACCGGTTGTATCAGCAGCCATTTTTTTCGTGATTTCCGTTCCGAGGCAAGCTGCTTGAGTTGTTCTTCCGGGTTTCCGAGGGGTTCAGGTGAAAGGATGGTCTCAGGCTGATCGATCTGCATACCTACGGATATGACTGATAGTGAAAATTACAGATGGCAATGAAGTACCAAGGTATGAAAAATTTTTAAAAACATTCACTCCCTGTTCTTGGGCAGTACGGCAACGGTAAAACGGCTGACGCATACCAGCTTGCCGGCGTCATTGGTGATTTTTATATCCCAGACCTGAGAGCTTTTGCCGAGGTGAAGCGGCGTAGCCTTTGCATGGACAAAACCCTCTTTTACGGAACGTATATGGTTGGCATTGATTTCCTGGCCTACTATGAAGCTTTTATCTCTTTCTATGCAATAAGATGCGGCTATGCTTCCTACAGTTTCAGCAAGAGCCAGTGACGCTCCTCCGTGCATGATCCCGATGCGTTGTATCGTTCGGTGGTCTACAGGCATTTTAGCCATCATGTAGTCACTGCCGATTTCGGTCATTTCAATGCCGAGATGCTTCGCCATCTGACCGTCAACGATCTGGGTTGTGTTGAGATCCTCAACAGTTACCGGTGCGGTGAAAATCGATGATTTTTTCATGAGAAAAGCTGTTTTTCCGGGAGAAGATTTCCCGGTGTGCGGGATTTGCGGTTGAGCGGGTGACGAGACTCGAACTCGCGACATTTTGCTTGGGAAGCAAACAC
>OFEN01000023.1_pt1 | contig 65442 bp, 64 predicted proteins | sample 1521081 | NCBI WGS metagenome assembly OFEN01 (sample SAMN04272335, study PRJEB24112) | coral metagenome | biome: Coral reef; feature: Shallow seawater; material: Coral tissue | host: Coral | place: China: South China Sea | collected 2014
ATCCATGAGCGTCCCTGTTTTTCACTATGGATGCCGCATCGAGTGCGGCATGACTCCTTTCTCCCAGTCATTCTCCAACATGGCCCCCTCTCCCGGTCATCCTCGGGCTTGACCCGTGGATCCATCTTTCAATGAATGCCACCATGGATGCCGCATCAAGTGCGGCATGACTTTCGTGGGGGATTGGATGCCACTTCACGTCCAGCTTGACTCCTTTCGCCCAGTCATTCTCCAGCATGGCTCTCCTCCCTCTGTCATCCTCGGGCAAACGAAGTGCGACCCGGGGATCCATGGGTTTTCCTGCTTCTCTTCATGAATGCCGGATCTCTTCCGGCATTTCGGGATCTTCGGCTAAAGATTTTGAGAAACAACCTTGTCGAGCATTTGTTCGAGAATTTTTTTCCCGTCGATGACTTCGATTGAGACTGGAAGATAGAAACAAGAAACCCGGGACAAGGTTTCCAGCACAGGTTGATTTGATTGCAGGCGGAAGTAGTCTTTTTCGGTGGTGACAATCGAGAGGTTCTCATCGATTGACCGTTCGACGAGAGTTTTTATGCTTGCAAGCGGGAAGTCCGCGTGGTCGGGAAAAAACGCCTTTGACACGACTTTTATACCACGTTGCTCCAGCGAAGCAATGAACCCTTCAGGCTGTCCTATGCCTGCTAATGCAATCGCTTTCTCCGGCACCGAGTTACCGGGTCCTGCAAAGTGTACCGGTTCGCCGGGACGGACGCTGGTCATGACCAGCGGTTTACCGGTAAGCGATACCTTTTTCGCGAGGTGAGCCGCCTTGATTTGGTCGGTAACCTTGCCGAGCACAAGGAGATCGGCACGGTCGAGATTTTTACGAGGTTCTCTCAGACGACCGGCAGGTATGAGCCGGTCATTGAAAAAAGGTGCCGTACTGTTGATGACAACGATATCGAGATCACGATCGAGCTGCCGGTGCTGAAAACCGTCATCGAGCACAAGGACATCGGGGAGATTGCCGGCGAAGTGTTCGGCAATGAAATCAGCGCCTTCTATTCTTTTTTCGGCAACCACCACAATTGTTTCCGGATTGTTGTGTGCGAGCATCGCACATTCATCGCCGGCTTCACGGCTTCCGAGAAATACTTGCCGGCCATCGGAAACCATGGTGACGCCTTTTGTACTTCTTTTGTAGCCTCGTGAGAGAACAGCAGGTGTCAACCCCTTTCGGGTGAAATACTTGACCACAAAATCGACCAATGGGGTTTTACCGGTTCCTCCCATACTGATATTGCCTATCGAAACCACCGGTACTGCAGCTTTATGACTATGAAAAACGCCAAGGTCGAACAGCCTGTTACGGGTAAAGATAACGGCACCGTAGACCAGAGCCGCCGGTGAAAGCAGCGTGTTCAGAACGTTAGTCATCAGCCAAGCTCTTTGACAGTTGATGTTCGAATGTTTTCAGTTCTTCCTGATTCCTGAATTCGGGGACTTCGATGTTGTGAATCGTGACATAGATCCGGCTGAACGGGAACGGAATTTCAAAACGGTCCCAGCTTTTAAGCTGAAAGCCTTTACTGTAACGGATGGCGGCAAAAATGATCGGGACCCGCTCTGCCGAGGCAAGGCGGAGTGTTCCGTACTTGAATGCCTGACGTGGCCCGCGTGGTCCGTCCGGGGTAATTGCGATAATGCCATTGTTCGCCAGTTCCGTGAGCATGGCTTTTTTTACCTCGTTGCTTCCCTTCGAACTCGATCCCCGTATCAGGGTAAAACCAAGTTTTTCAAGGGTGCGTGAAAGGATTTCACCGTCTTTTGAAAGGCTGACAACCGCATGTATGGTCTTATCGGGGAAAAGATGTTGGGCAAGCAGCCATCCATAGATCATTTTGCCGTGCCAGAATGCAAAAATCCTCTTTCCTGTTTGATCGAATATTTCCTGCCGGGGATTTATGACAGTGAGGCGGAGTGTCGAAACCAGGAGTTTCAACACTCCGGGCAGGATCAGTCCGGAAAGAGAAGGGAGTAAAGGCATGCCACATGAAAGGTTGATTTGTTGGCAGTCCCTACGGGTAGGGATAGACAGCTTTCAGCAATGTACCAAAAGTCTTCTGATTTTTTGATTCTCCATATCTTCTCTACCTATGTCTTCGGTGTAATTGTCTTTCAATGGGCGGTTTGTGTCGCCTGCTGGGGATTTTTTTGTTTGTTTTTTTCACCGCCTGCGTTATATAGTTGGTTTGTATGAAGTGAAGGGTTACCGCAACAATCCCGGTACATTGGGTGCAAACCATTTTTTATGAAAGTACTGATAGTCGGTGGAGGGGGCAGGGAGCACGCCCTTGCTTGGGCTATTGCTCGCAGTGAAAAAGTGTCGAAAGTCTACGTCGCTCCGGGAAACGGTGGGACAGCAACAATGGGGGGTAACGTTGAGAACGTCGCTCTCGGCTCAACCGATGTCGAGGGTTTGTTGCGGTTCGCTGTCGGAGAGTCGATTGATTTAACGGTTGTCGGGCCGGAGCAGCCTCTCGAAGCGGGTATCGTGGATCTGTTCACCGAAGCAGGGAAAAAAGTGTTCGGTCCGACGAGATACGCGGCACAGCTCGAAACCAGCAAGGTTTTTGCAAAGGATTTCATGAGCCGTAACAACATCCCAACGGCCTCCTACGAGGTTTTCAGGGAGTATGATTCCGCAAAAGATTTTCTTGAGAAAACAACGGTGTTTCCCCAGGTTATAAAGGCCAGCGGCCTTGCTGCAGGAAAGGGGGTTATTGTTGCCGAAACTCGTGCTGATGCCCTGCAAGCCATCGATGATTTGTTTGAAAAAAGGATTTTCGGCGGAGCTGCCGATGAGGTCGTTATCGAATCCTTTTTAGCCGGTCAGGAGGCTAGCGTGTTTGTCTTGACCGATGGAACCCAATACCGTTTCTTTTTACCTTCACAGGATCACAAGCGGATCGGGGATGGTGATACGGGCAAAAACACCGGTGGCATGGGGGCATATGCGCCTGCACCTCTTGTCAGTCAAGAGGTGATGAAAAAGGTAGAGGAGCGCGTGATCGTTCCAACCCTGGAAGGGATGCGGGATGAGGGGACACCATATACAGGCTTTCTTTATATCGGGCTTATGATCGATAACGGCGAACCTTCGGTAGTGGAGTTTAATGCCCGTCTCGGTGATCCCGAAGCCCAAGTTGTACTTCCGCTGATGCAGGATGGGCTGTTTGAAGCTCTCGAGGCCAGCCTCGGCGGCAGTCTGGGTGAGATTGCTTTTGAGATGAAACCGCTGTCTGCGACGACGGTTGTTCTTGCATCCGAAGGGTATCCCGGAAGTTACGAAACAGGAAAAGTGATCGAAATAGATCCCGAACTTCAGGCGCTTGACAACGTGATGGTATTTCACGCAGGCACAGTGCTTGAAGACGGAAAACTCAAGACTTCCGGAGGTAGAGTCCTGTCGGTGACCGCTGTTGCGCCGGCACTTGGAGAAAGCATCGCTCTTGCATACAGTGCGTTGAGTGGCGTTGCTTTCGACGGCTGTTATTACCGTCGGGATATCGGTGCGAAAGCACGTGCTTGATGGTGGATTTACCTGTTGGTTTATTTCGGCAGGTAGAATTAATTATCAACGTATACAATACACGCTACATAGAGAGCATAATTCGAAACGTCAGGATGCAGTTACCCCGTCGCCAGTTCGAGATAATACAGGAACATGCACTGAGAGATATACCCTACGAGTGCTGCGGTCTGCTTGCGGGTAGACGGAAACCGAACCACAAGGGTGAATACGAAAATTTGGTTTTTGAGATAGCACCATGTGCCAATGTGCTTTACAATGGCAGGGAGCATGGATTCGAGATTTCCTATTCCGAGTATCTCGATGTCGAGCGTGAGGCGGAAGGGCTCGGGCTGGAAATTGTCGGATCATATCATTCTCATATCGGTTCGCCGGCGATTCCTTCAAACAACGATGTGAATTTTGCAAGACCGGGCCACTCGATGATCATCCTTTCAGTACAAAACATGCAGCCGTCTGCCGTAACGTCCTGGTACCGTCGTGAAGAAGGTGGTTTTCACCAGGAAGCTATAAGGGTGATAGAGTAGCGACATTTTTTTTTACATTACCTTCGTTCATCGTCAGAAACGCATAAAACCGGAAGAAAAGTGCCAAAGCGGGAAGATATCAAGTCGATTTTAGTCATAGGTGCCGGTCCGATTGTTATCGGCCAGGCATGTGAATTCGATTATTCAGGCACACAGGCCTGTCGGGCCCTCAAGGAGGATGGTTACCGGGTAATTCTGGTAAACAGCAACCCGGCAACCATCATGACCGATATAGAGTTCGCGGACAGCACCTATATCGAACCGATCACTCCTGAATATGTTCGCAAGATTATCGAGAAAGAAAAGCCGGATGCTTTGCTGCCCACCATGGGAGGTCAGACAGCTTTGAATACGGCTGTAAGCCTTGCCGAAAGTGGCGTACTCGAGCGGAACGGGGTCGAGCTTATCGGGGCGAAGCTCAGGGCGATAAGAAAAGCCGAAAACCGGGAGTTTTTCAGTGATGCCATGAAGAAGCTCGGCCTTGAAATGGCTAAAGGCTTTTTTGTCCGTAACGAAAAGGAGGCGAAAGAAGCGCTTGAAGAGATTGGGCTGCCAATTGTCATACGGCCTTCGTTCACTCTCGGTGGAACCGGTGGAGGGTTTGCGGAAACCAAGTCCGATTACTACGATGCAGTCAGGCGTGGTATTGCGGAAAGTCCTATCGGCGAGGTGCTGGTCGAGGAGTGTCTTATTGGCTGGAAAGAGTTTGAGCTCGAAGTGATACGCGATCTTGCCGATAACGTCATTATTGTTTGTTCAATCGAGAATGTTGATCCCATGGGGGTTCATACCGGCGACAGTATTACGGTAGCTCCTGCCCAGACTCTTTCGGACCGACAGTATCAGACTCTCAGGGACGCATCGATAAAGATTATCCGTGAAATTGGGGTCGAAACCGGTGGCAGTAACATTCAGTTTGCCATAAATCCGGAAAACGGCAGGGTTGTTGTTATCGAAATGAATCCGAGGGTATCGCGCAGTTCCGCTCTTGCGTCAAAAGCGACAGGATTTCCTATCGCCAAGGTTGCAGCGAAACTTGCGGTCGGTTATACACTCGATGAGATTCAGAACGATATTACAAAATCGACCCCTGCGAGCTTTGAACCGGTGATCGATTACTGTGTCGTAAAAGTGCCAAGATGGGATTTTGAGAAGTTCAAGAACGTTGATTCAAGGCTCGGTGTGCAGATGAAGTCTGTAGGAGAGGTCATGGCTTTCGGGAGGAATTTCCGTGAAGCTCTTCAGAAGTCTCTACGTGGGCTCGAAATCGGGCGGGCCGGTCTTGGAAGCGATGGAAAGGATATCATGAATGTTGTTGATATGACGCAGCAGCAGAAAAAATTTGCCAAAGAAGACCTCCTGGAAAAGATCAAGTTGCCGAAAGCTGACAGGATGTTTTATCTTCGCTACGCTTTTCAGGCAGGTGCTACCGTTGATGAGATCTATAACTCGACAGGTATAGACCCCTGGTTTCTGGACAATATCCGCCAGATTGTCGATTTCGAGAGCGAACTGAGGGATATCGCCGATCCAGCCAATTTTTCATGACGACATACCTCACAAAAATACTCGAGCACAAGGCGGGTGAGGTCGATGTTTTAAAACAACAAAGGCTTGCTGCGCGCTATCATACTGTGGAAAAAGATCTTCCTCCCGCTCGAGGTTTCAAGGCGGCGCTGCAGAACAGTCATGGAGGAATCCACCTGATTGCGGAAGTGAAGAAAGCATCGCCTTCCAGGGGCGTCATGGTTGAAGACTTTCAGCCGCTCGAAATAGCAAGGCGATATGTGGAAATAGGGGCTTCGGCTTTTTCCGTTCTTACCGACCGTAATTTTTTTCAGGGAGCCAACGAGTACTTGCAGCAAGTAAGCGCAGCCTTTGATCTTCCTGTTCTGCGCAAGGATTTTCTCATCGACGAGTCACAGATTTACGAGGCTCGCCTGATAGGGGCCGATGCGGTTTTGCTAATCGTTGCAGCACTCGATCCTCTAAAGCTCAGAGACTACCTGCAGCTTGCCGAAGGCATTGGTCTCGATGCTCTTGTGGAAGTGCATGATCATACAGAGCTGGATTGTGCGCTCGAAGCCGGAGCGGCTGTTATCGGGATCAACAATCGGAACCTTAACGATTTCACTGTCTGTCTCGACACATCACTTCGCCTTAGGCCTTCTATTCCGCAAGGCGTCGTCGCCGTTGCGGAAAGCGGCCTGAAGCGTGCTTCGGATGTCCTCACGATGCAGGATGCATCATTCGATGCCGTCCTGATCGGTGAAGGATTGCTGGGTCGGGAACTTCAGCGATTCACCTGGAAGCGGACTTGATTTTTTCCGCAGCTTCCGCCGGATTTTCAGCCTTGAAGAATGCTGTGCCGGCGATCAGTGCGTCCGCTCCTGCCGTTACGAGATCCTGGGCGTTGTCTACGGTTACACCTCCGTCAACGGCGATAATCATCTCCGGGTTGAGCTTGTTGCGCATGGTATGGAGCTTTTCTACCTTCCCCAAGGATGATGGGATGAACTTCTGACCACCGAATCCGGGGTTGACCGACATCAGTAAAACAAGGTCGAGGTCGGGCAGTATCGATTCAAGGGTCGATACCGGTGTGCCGGGATTTATCGACACTCCAGCTTTTGCTCCGAGACTTTTGATGAGCTGTACACTTCTGTGCAGGTGAGGACAGGTTTCCTGGTGAACCGTTATCTGATGTGAGCCGGCACTGATAAAATCGGGGATATACGAATCGGGGTCGGAAATCATCAGATGGGTATCGATTGTGAGATCCGAACATTCTGCAATCGCTTTTATGATAAATGGACCGAACGTTATATTCGGTACGAAATGTCCGTCCATGACATCGCAATGGAGCCAGTCTGCGCCTGCTTTTTCGGCGATTTCAATCGAGGCTGCGAGTTTCGTGAAGTCTGCAGACAGAATGGATGGTGCCAGAAGTGTGTTTTTTTGCTGCATGATGGTACAAAGAATAACTGATAAAAGGTTCTTGAGCAGTATTATTAAAATGGTTCGCCGATCCCGAAATTGAACGTGAAGTCTCCGGGGTTCCAATCGGAGAGCTGCCAGGGTTCAGTTTGTGTAGGATCGTAAAGTTTATAGGCAAAATCGAAACGGAAGGGGCCGATCGGCGACCCCACACGCAGGCCTATACCCGCATCCCATGCGATATCCTTATAGAGAGACTCGAGTGTCAGGGCATAAGGGCCGTTTCTGTCCCATATGTTTCCTACATCGGTAAAAAAGGCGATACCGGATGGTTGACCGAAAAGTTTAAAGAATTTCAGGCGATATTCAAGGTTTGTTTCGATTTTTATATCCGCTCCAAGCGTTGCGGTAGCCTCGCTTTTGTTGCCGCCCGGTCCCAGGGTATTGAATGCCCATCCTCTCATGCTATTGGGCCCGCCTGCATAGAATCGGCGTTCGTCAGGTGTAGCGTCGGCTTTACCATAGGGAGCCATTGCGCCAAGGAAAACCCTACCGGCAATTTGCTGCTGTTCGGTGATGTTTTGGGTGAAGGTGAACTGGCCGCTTGCTTTGAGAAACTGAGAATATGGTGTCCCGAAAATCTGCGGTTCGTCATTTGTGAATCCTGTGTAACTTTTCGTGTCTATGTATTCATCGATAAGATAAACAAGACCTCCGACTTCTTCGAGAGTGATATTCCAGGTATAAACAGTTTCGTTTGTCTCACGTAACGGGTCGTTCTGGTTCGAGTGGAAATATTGTAGACGAAAGGTTTGATTGAGGTTGGTTTGCAGCAGGCTGTCCAGACTGTTGTCGACAGCAACCGGGTCAGCTGGGTCAACACCGATATTTTCGGCAAGATCGGTTTTGAAAAGCTCTTTGAACCCATCGAGTGAATCCTTTTTCACCAGTTCGAGTTCGAAGAAATCAAAATTCAATCGGGATTTTTTTGAGAGTTGTGCGTTATAGCTCAATCGAAAAAGCCCTTTCTGATTATCGAGAAGGATCGGTAGACGGGATCGCGAGTATTCAAGGGTTCCGGCATACATGTTCCCGGGATTTTTCAGCTCGGGTTTGGCTACGTTTGCTGAAAATGCAAACTCATAGGGCCTGTACTTTGCATAGAGGCTTTCGTCAAGGTTGTCCAACAAATCGTTCGATGTGCTGAGCTGCATCCCGAAATCAGTGGTGACTTTCAGGTTTTCCGCTCCCCCGAAGAGATTTTTATTTTCGTATCCTACTGAAGCACCTGCAAAAAGGCTTCCATAACGATTGTCAAGATAGATTTTCGGTTCAATCAGATGCTTCGGTTTCGGTTCCAAATGAATCGATGTATACAGTTTGCCTTCGCGAACAGAATCTTTTCGTATGAACACCGAAGAAAAGACATTTGTCGAGCCGAAATTCTGCAACGTTTTTCTTTCCAGAGAAAGACTGGTGGTATCTCCAGGTCGATAGGTTGTATAATTCGTGATCAGCTCGGATGAAATGTCCTGCCTGCCGTGTTGCACGATATCGATACTGTCCTGCCGAATATTCTTCGGTTGTGGCGTTACCGCTGCAGTATCTTTCGCGAGCGGATCGTGAACAACGACCTGAAGGGAGCCGTATTCGAGTACTTTTGGAAGTGAGATATTCGTCTGTAGGCCGGCAAGCAAACCGGTTGTATCCACTTGTATGCGGATACTGTCTTCATGCATGAAAGCATAGCCGTATTCCTTGAAGAAATCAACCGTTCGGTCACGTTCTTCAATGAGGTGATCGACTGTGAAAACGGAGTCGCGCTCGAGTTTACTCTCCTCGAGATACTTCTTCCTCAAAGGTACTGTTATGTTGTCGAGCCCTTTATATCTGACGGTATCGATTCTGGCTGGGGATTTTTCTTCAATGAGGATGCTCAGTTCGACTCTGTTTTTTTTTTCATCGGTTTTCACCGATGCGTCGACAGTCGCTTCAAAAAAGCCCTTGAAGGTGTAGAGCTTTTTTATCAGGGCTATATCGCGGTCGAACACCTCCTGATTGAAGGTGTCTTTTTTTGACGTGGAAATGATTTCGAGGATCTCTTCCTTGCTCAGAGACCGGTTGCCGGTTATGGATATTTTTTTTACGGTAACCGGTTGATCAGCCGGCTCAGTCCGGTCCTGCTTCTGTGCGACGCACGATGGGGTCGGGAGTGCTTGGACGGCAATCGAAAGAATCAGAAATGCGGTGCATAGCCGAAAGATTTTTTTATGTAGAAAAATAACACGCGTCGTATTTATCTCCCTAATTTATAGGCTCTTCATCTCCATAACAAAAGTCTTCATCGGTAGGGTAGTCGGGCCAGATCTCTTCGAGACTTTCATACAGTTCATCGCTTTCCGGCAGATCGTTCAGGTTATCGATGACGGCCTGGGGGGCTCCGGTGCGATTTGCGAAATCGATCAATTCTTCTTTTGTTGCAGGCCATGGGGCATCGGCAATATATCTTGCCAGGTCCAGGTTCCAGAACATATGATATCGGGTATTAATTCAGAATTATGAGTTACTGTTGCTTTGCTTCGAGGCAGGTTTCGCTGTCAGGAAACTCTCCGGTGCGAACGTATCGAAAAAATAAGCGGATGGATTTATCTTCCGGTTGTTTTTATGCACTTCATAATGCAAGTGTGGACCGGTTGAAATACCTGTGTTGCCTGAAAGAGCTATAACATCACCCCGTGTTACTTTCTGACCTTTTTTAACCAGCGACTTTGACAGATGTGCATAGACGGTTTTGTAGCCGAATCCGTGGTCGATCACGACTTTCCTGCCGTAACCGAAGTTATAGCCTGTATACTGAACGACTCCATTTCCCGGAGCATATACTTTCGTTCCTGAAGGGGCGGAGAAATCGATGCCGTCGTGGTGTATACGCCTTTTGTAAATAGGGTGTTGACGCATGCCGAATCCACTCGTGATGCGGCCGCTGATAGGTTTCAGGGCAGGGATCGATGCGAAAAGCTCCTGATTTTTGACCCAGGTATCCTGAATCTTTTTATGGCTGCTTTTCTGCTGTGCAATTTTAAGACTGAGCTTGTCTATTTTTTTTTCCGTCATCGCGAAAAGGTGGGTCGATGACTCTTTACCGGCAAAAATGTCTGCTGTTCGGCTTCCGCCGGTACCCATTTTCTTTTCTTCTTCGGGTATCAATGGGAGGTTGACGGCAAGGCGTAATTGATGATCGGAATCGGACAGTGATTCAATTTCTTCTTCGAGTCTGGAAATCTGCTTTTGAAGTGTTATGAGCGATTCGTTATCGGAAGGATGAATGGAAGAGGATGTGGAGCTGTTGTTACGAAAGGCGAAGGACGCTGCCGTAATTGAAACAATGGAAACGATAAAAATCCCTGTGAGCAGCAATGCGAGAACGTGCAGCGGCATAAACCGTCCGTCTTCTGTGAGATAGTAGAAGCGTTTCCTGGAAAACATCTGTCTCCTGTGCTTGGAATGTGCAGGGAACTGTTTGAAATTTCGAAAATATAAAAAAAGTTTTTCGATCGGCAATACTTCTCCGCTGTCAGTGTGCGTCGAGCCAATTTTTCCCGATTCCGATTTCAACCTCGACAGGTACGTTCGAAAGTCCGCATATTTTGGCTGCTGTTACCATGCAATCCGTTACTATTGTCGAGAGCGGCTTTTTCTCATCAGGTGCTGTTTCAAAAACGAGTTCATCATGAACCTGAAGGAGCATCGAGGATTGCATGCCGTTGTCACGAAGCTTTTCCGCCGTGAGGCTCATTGCACATTTGATGATATCGGCCGCGGTTCCCTGAATGGGAGTGTTCATAGCGGCCCTTTCGGCTGCCATTCGAATGTTCCTGTTTTTACTGCGCAGGTCGGTAATATATCTTCTGCGTCCGATCAACGTTGTAACATACCCTTTTTCAGTTGCGTCGCTGATGATTTTCTGGAGTGCGTCAAACAGGCCAGGGTATTTCGACTTGTACGTTTCGATGATGGTTTTCGCCTCTTTTTGGGTGATATTGAGTCTTTGTGCAAGGCCGTATGGCTGAATACCGTAGAGGACACCGAAATTGACTTCTTTGGCTTTTCGCCTCATGTCATCGGTTATGGTTTCCGTTTCGAAAATCGCTTTTGCCGTTGCCGAGTGAACGTCCTCCCCCTGTTCGAAGGCGGATATAAGGTGGGGATCTTGTGAGATTTCAGCTGCAATGCGAAGCTCTATCTGTGAATAGTCGGCTGAAAGCAGATAATCGCTTTTTTCGGAGGCTATGAAGGCTTTGCGAATCTCTTTACCCAGTGTTGTGCGGATCGGAATATTCTGCAGGTTGGGATTCGAAGATGACAGTCTGCCGGTTGCGGTAATATGCTGGTTGAAAGAGGTGTGCAGCCTTCCTGTTTTCAGGCAAAGCATTCTGGGAAGAGCCTCGATGTAAGTGGTTTTGAGTTTCTGAAGACTACGGTACTCCAGAATATCTTTCGCGACAGGATGGAGCAGTGACAGTTCTTCGAGCACTCTCATATCGGTTGAGTAACCTGTTTTTGTCGTTTTTTTTGCAGGTAGTCCGAGAACGTTGAACAGGATATTGCCAAGCTGTTTGGGCGAATCGATGTTGAAACCGAGGCCGGCTGTTTCGTAGATCCTTCCTTTGAGATCCTCTATCTGTCGGTTAACGGTTTCTGCAGTTCGTTTCAGTTGGTCGGTATCGAGGGCGATTCCTTTGAACTCCATATCTGCGAGTACTTCGACAAGCGGGAATTCTATATCATGGCACAGATTGAAAAGTTCGGTATTTTCACCGAGAATTTTCTCCTGGTGTTGCTGGAGTCGAAGCGCGATATCTGCGTCCTGACAAGCATAGGCGGTGAGTTTGTCGATGGGAACATCATGAATGGGTATGGCTTTTTTCCCTGAGCCTGTCAGCTCGCTGTACGTTGTGGTACGGTATCCGAGATATCTATCGGCAAGATCGTCAAGATTGTGTTTTTCTTCCGGATCGATGACGTAACTTGCGAGCATGGTATCGAATCCTACAGGAGAAAGGCGTACACCATAGTTTTTTAGAACAAGCATATCGTACTTGAGATTTTGGCCATTTTTGACAATGGCCTGGTTTTCAAGTACTTCCTTGAGTATGTCGAGGACCGTTTCAGGGCTCAGTCCTTTTGGTGTACAATGGATGAAGTATGCTTCTTGCGGTTTCCAGCTTACCGATATTCCCACAAGCTCGGCTTCAAGGGTGTTCAGGCTGGTTGTTTCAGTATCGATGGCAAAACCGGTCAGTGCCGAGAGTTTTTTTTCGAGGTTACGCACTCCTTTTTCATCGCCAATGAGATGATAGGCTACATTTTCAGACGTAGCGGTCTCGGGTTTCGTTGGGTCGGTGTTACCGTGTCGAGGCGGCTGGAGGCCTGGGAAGATTTGTGGAATCCTCGCTGCAATGCTTTTCATTTCCAGCTTGTCAAGCAGGTTGAAAAGTTTCGAGCTATCAGGCTCTTCACTTTCAAGGTCGAGCAGTGTCGTGTCGAGAGGGAGGTCCGTCCTGATCGTAACGAGGTCCTCGATCAGTTTCCGTTGGGTATCGAATGCTTCAAGACTTTTGCGTGATTTCGGAGGAAGCTCATCAAGATGGTCGAAAACGTTTTCAAGGCTGCCGTATGTATTGAGGAGTTTCGATGCTGTTTTCGGGCCGATTCCTTTTGCGCCGGGAATATTGTCCGAACTGTCACCGGTCAACGCCAGAAGATCGGTGAAGCGTTCCGGCGAAACACCGAACTGCTCCATTATTTCTCCGGTACCGAGAAGCATCAGTTCATTTTGTTTTTTACCGGGTTTGAGAATTTTTACTCCGTCATGAACAAGCTGTGCAAGGTCCTTGTCAGGTGTGACGATATATACGGTGCAGTCCTGCTCGAATTTTCTCGCTGCGCTTCCTATGAGGTCATCAGCTTCATAGCCCGGTTGCTTGAGAACCGGAATCCGCATTGCTTCGACAAGCTTGAAAATCAGATCCAACTGTGCGATGAGATCCTCTGGGGGTGCTGGACGGTTCGCTTTGTAGGGTTCATAGAGTTCATGCCGGAACGTTTTTTCAGCACTGTCGAAAGCGACGGCAAGGTAGTGCGGTTTGTAGGTTTCGTAGATTTTCAACAATGTTACGAAAAAACCATACGTTGCACCTGTCGGAATGCCCTCTTTTGTTGTCATTCCGGTTCGCTGCAGTGCAAAGAAAGACCGATAGACCAGCGCCATGCCATCGAGCAGAAAGAGAGACGGTTTATCCCCGGTGTGTTCAGGCTGCTTTTTGTTCGAGGCTGTGCTCATATCGAATGTCAATTGACCGGAATTATTCAACGACGCCATAGCTTCCCAGGACTTTAACCATTGTCGCAAATTCCCTGAGGTGTGTCAGGGCGTTATGAATTACAGGATCGCTCTCATGCCCTATGAAATCCACATAGAAGAAGTACTCGAAAGCTTTCATTCTCGAAGGGCGCGATTCGATTTTTGTCATGTCGATATCCCTTAACGCCAGTGTCGCCATCGCCCTGAACAGTGAACCTTGTTCGTTCGGAAGGGTGAAAACGATCGAGGTTTTCTGTCTGGTTGTATCCGGCTTGTTTTTAAGGTCGAGGTCAGACGTGTGTTCTTCATGGGTGATACAAAAAAAACGGGTGATGTTCCAGTCCTCGTCAGCGAGGTTATCTTTGAATATTTTCAGGCCGTAGAGTTCAGCCGCTCTTTTTGATGCGATGGCAAACCGAGCCGGATTACCTTCATCAGCGATGATTTTGGCACTGCCTGCGGTATCGTACGCTACTTCAGGCATGAGATTTTTATGGGCAGCGAAAAAGTTACGGCACTGGGAAAGAGCCTGCGGGTGCGAGAGAACGTTGCCGTTCGCTTCGACAGATGCTGTCGGTAGACCGAGCAGGCAATGTTCAACCTTTACGAATGTTTCGGCTGCGATCCGGACAGGGTGCTGCATCAGCAGATCGTAATTATGGTGAATGCTTCCTCCGAGAGAGTTTTCTATCGGAATGACCGCGCAAGAAACTTTTCTCTCTTCAACCGCATGAAACGCTTTGTCGAACGTTTCGAATGGGGTGGGATCGCCGAAGCGAAGTGCGGCTATTTCACTGTATGCGCCGGGTTCTCCCTGGTATGCGACCAGCCGGTTTGTCATTATTTTATCTTGTGATTAATTTTAGTAAGCTGAACTTGGTATGACACTAGGGTACCTTGAACGGTATTCGTACCTGTCCGAAAAACGATATGACACTTTTCGGATTGGGTGATCAGCTTAGGTTAAAGAAAATAAATCTATTATCATAAACGGTTATTTTCCTGTTTCAATTAGCACGTATTCATTATGTCTGGACACAGTAAATGGTCGACGATTAAAAGAAAGAAGGCCGCAACAGATCAGAAAAGAGGTAATTTATTCACCAAGCTGGTGCGTGAGATCACCATTGCGGCGAAAACCGGCGGTGGAGATCCGGGAGGCAATCCCCGGCTGCGCCTTGCTATCGATACTGCAAAGGCCAATTCAATGCCTCATGAGAATATTCAGCGGGCTATCAAGAAAGGTACCGGAGAGCTCGATGGGGCAGTTTATGAAGAAATAACCTATGAGGGTTATGGCCCGGGCGGTATTGCTATCATCATTGAAACCGCTACGGATAACCGCAACAGGACTGTTGCCGACATCAGACATGCGATAAATCGTCATAATGGTTCGCTCGGTGAAAACGGAAGCGTCAGCTGGATGTTTCAGAGAAAAGGCAGTATTGACGTTGCCAAGGCTGCGGCGAACGAGGAGATGCTTATGGAGGTGCTTCTCGATGCCGGTCTCGAAGAACTTGACTGTGATGATGAGAATTATTGCAACGTGATTGTCGACGTAAAGGATCTCGAATCTGCAAAACAGGCGCTGGACCAGGCCGGTATTGCCTATGACAATGCGAAGATGGATATGATTCCGGATAATTTCGTTGAACCGGAACCTGATGAAACCGTCAAAGCCATGAAGCTTATCGATGCACTTGAAAACTGTGATGATGTTCAGGCGGTTTACAGTAATCTTGAGATCAGTGAGCAGGCAATGAACAGTCTCGACTCCTGAAAAACGAGAGGGTGAACATTCAGCACTACTTGTCCGGCTTACTTGTATTCTCGCTATGGCAAGGTATGCTTGAGCAATCCCAGAGCGTATGGCAATGATGGTTATCGGGGTTGATCCCGGCAGTGTACGGACCGGTTACGGTATTGTCAGAGGTGAAAAAGATTCGTTTTCCCTCATCGACTGCGGGATCATTCGGCTGAGTTCCAGGCAGAGCATCCCGGAACGGATAAAAATAATATACGATGAGCTCGATGCACTCATATCGGTAAACAGGCCAGCGAGGCTGGCTCTCGAGACAGCGTATGTGAACCGCAACGCTCAGTCTGCTCTAAAACTTGGGCAAGTGAGAGGGGCCATTGTGGCTCTTGCCATGAATAAAGGGGTGCAACTGCATGAGTACGCTCCTCGTGAGGTAAAACAGATTCTGACCGGGAGAGGAGGCGCCAGCAAAGAGCAGGTTGCTTATATGGCTCGGCATTTTCTCAAAATCTCTGACCCGATAAAACCTCATGATATTTCCGACGCATTGGGGATCGCTCTCTGTGACCTGTTGTGTGAGAGGGGGCCGGTGTCTGGCCGGAACGGCAATACAGGTGCCTCCTTGCGTAAAAGCAGCTGGTCCGAGTTTGTGAAAGCAAATCCCGATATGGTGTTATAAGATGTTATTAGCAATTTTTGAAAAAAAGCTGTGAAAGGCCACATCATCAATCTGCCGAATTCTTTGAGTTTTCTCAGGATCCTTCTTATTCCTTTTTTTATCTATTACTTCGATAAAGGGGATATCTGGATCGCGAACACAATACTCGTTATCGCGGTGTTGAGTGACTGGTTCGACGGTCAGACCGCTCGCTGGACGAACGAGGTGTCCGATATGGGTAAAATTCTCGATCCTCTTGCCGACAAGCTTTGTCTCGCAGCAGTGGCGATTTATTTCATGGCAATCGGTGAACTGCCTGTATGGTTCGTTGTTTTTGTCGTTATCAGGGATTTGCTGATTTTTCTCGGAGCAGCATATGTAAAGCATCATCACAAAGTCATTACAACGTCACTATGGCCCGGCAAATGGGCTGTTGGTTTTGTTTCCATGATGTTTTTCACCATGGTCTGGCCACATCCGTTTTTTGACCGTTATCCTGTGCAGGAGGTTTTTATGTACCTATCGGTTGTGATGCTGTTTATGTCTTTTATACAGTACTGCCTGCGGTTTTACCGTATTCAGCAGGGGAGGGATTCAGGCCTTGTCTCCTGATCCCCTGCTGTCGGTTCACTTCGGATTGCTTCAGTTATTTTTGTTCAACGACGGTAGCCATGAGTGAGGCTTCGCAAACAAGATCACCGCGAACGTAGGCTTTTGCATCGAACTGGCAGACACTGCGGCGCCGGCTTTTCATGACCGCTTCGATAACCAGGGTATCACCTGGAATGACGGGTTTCCTGAACCGTGCTTTGTCGATTCCCATGAAATAAACCTGCATGTCGTTGATGTTGTCGTTACCATTCAGCATCATGATGCCACCGGTCTGAGCCATAGCTTCGACAATCAACACTCCGGGCATGATGGGATTGCCGGGGAAATGTCCCTGGAAAAATTGTTCATTCGCTGTGACGTTCTTGATCGATACTATTTTTTCGTCGAGTTTGAATTCAACAATTTTGTCGATCAGGAGAAACGGGTATCGATGGGGCAGAATTTTCTGAATGGCATTGATATCGAAGATGACTCCGGACTTCTTTTCATGCTGAAACTTGCGGGCAAGTTTGTTTCGGTCGGCATATTTTTTCAACTGTTTGACAAATTCGACATTTGATGCGTGGCCGGGCCTTGCTGCGAGCACTTGCGCTTTTATAGGCATGCCGAGCAGTGCTATATCGCCGATAAGATCAAGCAGTTTATGACGGGCCGGCTCGTTTTTAAAGCGCAGTTCGCGGTTGTTGAGAATGCCGTTTTTTCCAAGGGCAAGTTGTGAGCTGTCTACACCGATTTTGTCGGCTAACGTTTTCAATTCGTCTTCGGATAATTTTTTATCCACGATGACGATTGCGTTATCGAGATCACCACCCTTGATGATTCCAATATTTGCGAGAGCTTCGACCTCACTGAGAAAACAGAAGGTGCGGCAGGGTGCGAAATCCTTCAGGAACTCGGTTTCGAGATCGAAAAGTCCTGAATGCTGGGACCCAAGAGCCGGGTTTTTATAGTCAACCATCACGGTGGCTCTGAAGTTGTCAAGCGGCAGAGCTACGATGTCGACGTTTTTTTCGGAATCATGATACTCTATCGTTTCGTCTATCACCAGATAGTTTTTCGGTTCTTCCTGTTCGACAAGGCCCGCTGAAAAAAGAGCTTCGGCAAAGTGTATCGAGCTGCCGTCCATGACAGGGGGCTCGGGACCGTCGATTTCTATCCGGCAGTTATCTATCTGCAGCCCGTAAAGAGCAGCCAGCACATGTTCGGTTGTATATATCTTGTTGCCTTCGAATTCAATGGTCGTGCCTCTGCAGACATCGACGACATTGTCGATTACCGCCGGTATTTCAGGGCAGTTTTCAATATCGGTTCTTACAAACCGGTAACCGTAATCTACAGGTGCAGGCTTGAAGGTTATCATGCAATCCTGGCCGGTATGCAAGCCGGTACCTTGAAGGGATATTTCTTTCCCAAGTGTTCTTTGATGAATGAGCATTTCCTGACTGTTGATCCGGCCGAAAGTGTTAACCGGAAATGTGTGAACGAAATACAATGCCAAAAAACAGACATCCTGACGAGTTTCTCGCTTAGGATGTCTGAGCACGACCCCTAAGATAACAAAGCTGTACAACCATTCAAATAATCGGGTTACAAGGCAGGGGGCGGAAGGGGGATGGGTCCGTAGGTAATGGATAATGGGTAGTAGGTAATGGGTAATCGGTAATGGAGGGAAGTCATGCCGCACTCGATGCGGCATGCATGGTGGCGTTCATGGAAAGGTGGATCCCCGGGTCGCGCTCCGCTTGCCCGAGGATGACATTTTCTATCTTCACCGTAGCACTCGTCACTCAGCACTCAGCACTTCACAGGTGTTCATGAAAATGTTTCTTCGCTTTTTCAAGAATGAGCGGATGAGTGACGGGATTGCCTGCAACGATGCTGTGGTGTGCACTGACATCGCCGTTACCGCTGAAGCTGGTGACAATTCCACCGGCTTCTCTTACAAGAAGTACTCCGGCGGAATAGTCCCAGGGAAAGAGTTTGTACTCCCAGAACGCGTCGAACCGGCCGCAGGCTGTGTAGGCAAGGTCTATCGCCGCAGATCCCGCCCTTCGGATACCGGCTGAATCATGAATGACATCTTTAAGCATCGAGACATATGATTCGAGATAATGGTATTCCTTGAAGGGGATACCGGTCGCTATGAGAAAGTGCTCTGGGTCGTTGCGCGAAGATACATGAATGGGGTTTCCGTTGAGACTGGCCCCTTTTCCCTTTTCTGCAGTGAAGAGCTCATCGAGGACAGGTTGATAAACAACACCGGTCACAAGATCGTTCTTGCTGTCGCAAAGAGCGATGCTGATTGAGAAAACGGGAAAGGAGTGTATGAAATTCAAGGTTCCGTCGAGAGGGTCGACGATCCATTTTCTGCCGGAAGTTCCGTTTGCAGTACTCCCTTCTTCACACAACATGCTGTCATCGGGAAACGCTGAAGTAATAGCTGAAGCAATCCGTTGTTCGCAGGCGCTATCGACTTCGGTGACGAAATCCTTGTAATCCTTGGGGTGTATCTTTGCCAGGTCGAGTTCACCAAACGTTTGAATGGCGATGTTGCCGGCTTCCTTTGCTGCGTTTATGGCTGTTTCAAGCTCTCTGTTCATGATACTGTCATTACGGGTTTATTGGCCTGTTGTTTTTCAGGAACAGGCTGGATTCCTTCTCGAGCGCGTGACAATATACATTATGTCAGGACTATTGTCGAATACCTATACCAGGGTGTTGTCGGAGGGATTCTCTTTTCTGTAGTTGAAACTTATTGCGCTATTTTATGCTTACATAGTGAAATACATTGATCGGCAACATTTCGAAAGAACCAAACAAATACTCTTATGAATGTCAATCCAGTCGAGCTCATTGCCTGTATCGGTCTTTGTATGCTCATCGCTTTTGCAGGCAGCGCGTTTACCCCGCAACAGGGGTCGGAGTGGTACTATTCTGTGTTGAAGAAGCCATCGTGGAACCCTCCTGACTGGCTTTTTGCTCCTGTATGGACGGTACTGTTCATTCTTATGGGAGTATCCCTTTCACTGGTTATCAAGGATGGTCTCGACAAACCGGGTGTGGCTGCTGCATTGATTGTTTTCTTCGTTCAACTCTACCTGAATTTCGGGTGGTCAGCGATGTTTTTCGGATTGCAGTCACCTCTTGGTGGATTTTTGGAAATTGTCGCACTCTGGTTGTCGATAGTGCTGACGATCATACTTTTCAGCGCTGTTTCCACAACAGCAGCCTATCTTCTGATTCCCTACTTGCTATGGGTGAGTTTTGCATCGTACCTTACGTTCACGATCTGGAAATTGAACCCGTAAGGCTCCACTGTTCCGGATGGTAAAAAAAGGCTGTTAGATGGAAAAAACGCTGAAAGCTGGTGTTGTTGCAGCATGGCTGGTACTATTGATACTGGCCATGCCGACGTCCATTGCCGCTGAAAGCGGGGCATCTGTTTTTCATGGTAATACAACAAGCAAAGTTTTTCACCGGGTCGGCTGCCGCCACTACAACTGCTCGAAATGCACTGCGTTATTCCATACAAGGCAGAGCGCTCTTGAAGCCGGATACAGGCCATGTAAGATCTGTAAACCTTAGGGCGCCGCTCAAAACGGATCTTTTGCCCAACCTCTGCGTTCTGTTCACACTTCCGATGCTCACGTATTAAACATACGCTCCGCTTCGGCTTGTGAACACGCCTTGATCTTGAACAAAATACCCGTTTTGAGCAGTGCCCAACGCAGTAATGATGACGCTCGCGATAATGAAAAGAAGAGCCTTTTTTAAAGGATCTTTTTCTTCATTCTGTGTTATAGATGCTATGGGACTTATAGGTACCTATACGTTGTAACAGCTCAGCAACTCAACAATTCCATCGGGATTAAAAAACATTCTCTCCTTTTGGCAGAATTCCGTAACGGTCGATGAAATCATTTTTCAGCACATCCATCATCGTTACATCACAACGTTTACCGTTCCGGTATGCACGTTCGCGCATCGTGCCACGGTTTGTGAAGCAACAATCTTCGAAAAGACCTATCGCTTGCTTATTGTATGACTCAACCATGAGCGCGATGACATGGAGGTCGATAACGTTGAACGCAAAGTCAAGAAGAGTCAGCATGGCATCTTTGCCATATCCTTTTCCTCTCATTGAGGGTTTGAAAATACAGAATGACCCGATAAACGCATGTCGGCTTATCCAGCTTATCGATTCAATGTTTACGACACCGATAAGTTCCTTGTTCGTACAACATTCCTCTATACCGAAGAAAAATTCGTTCCGTTCCCTGAAGCACTTGTCTTTTTCCAGAACGAGTTCTGTCAGGTCCTCTCGAGAAGATGGCAGGGGTGAGGGAAGGTATTGACGGAGCTCGTAATTGTTCCAATGTGAAAAAATGATGTCAACATCATTTTCCGCCAGCCGACGCAGCCGTATGTATTTTCCACTGAACATGGGTGCTGGTTCCGTGTTTTCGTTTATCGCAAGGTTGCGAGATTATCGACCGCAGTTTTTCCAGCTGCTTTCAAGCGCTCGCGTATATGTGGTCGGTCGGTGTTTCCTGCTCCGATGGAAATGTAATATTCGTCAATAAGGATATAGATTCCTCCGGTTGCGATGAATGCTTCACCTCCAAAACCTTCAAGGTCGGTTCTTCCTTCGCTCTGTGCTTCTTTGATGGAGTGGAAGATATCGGAAGGAGGAACGCCATCGGGTTTCATGAAGGCTTGCTGGGTAAGCATTACCTGGAGAAATGACTCGGATGTTTCGTCGGCGGGGTTGTACATACAGAGTTTCATGCCGACAACCTGTTGTTCGCTCTTTTCCGCTGCTTTGACAGGTTCTCCGAGTAATGATTCGGCGTCGGATTGCGTAATGAGCTCACAGGGGTCGATACGTGCCTGCCGCTGCTCCTTTGAGAGCGTTTGTTCCTGTTCTGTTCCTTTGTCAGCCGTACACCCGAAGAATGCCAGGCTGAAACCAACGATAAGCACAATGATGCAGAGAGGGTGTTTCATGACAGGGGGTTTTTTGTTTTCAGGTGTTGTAAAGAAAATATAAAAAAAGAGGCGGTCTCAGAAACATAACCGCGAGAGCCTCGCGATTATGGTTCGGCATAACATACCACGAACAGTGAAAGAGAAGACCGAGTTTCACCGGGATGCAGCATCAAACTTTCTGAAGTCATGCCCGCCTTGTATAATGCTATTTTTTTATTACACGGAGTGAAGCGGCATCCAATCCTCCTCAAAGTCATGCCGCACTCGATGCGGTGTCCATAGTGAAGAGCGGGGACGCTCATGGATCCCCGGGTCCGCGCTTCGCTTGCCCGAGGATGACCGGGAGAGGGAAATCATGCCGCACCGTGCGTGAAATAGATGTTTTGGGTTGCATGGGTCAAACCCGAAGATGACAGGGAAAGAGGAGGTGGAGGGTGCTGCATGAAGCAGTGGTTTTAAAAGCGAATGCCTGCTCAAAATAAGAGAGGCTGCCCTTTTGAGGCAGCCTCGTAGTGTCGAACTGAAGACAAATGAGCTTATTAGTCTTCTTCCTCCTGTTCCCGGAGTTGTTCGAGTACTCCGAAATCTTCGAGCGTTGTGACATCACCCTTGATTTCTTTTGTCGAAGCAAGCTCGCGGAGCAAACGCCGCATGATCTTGCCGCTTCTTGTTTTAGGCAATCCTTTTGCCCACCGAATTTCATCAGGTTTGGCGATAGGGCCGATTTCTCTGGAAACATGGTTCCGGAGGTCTTCGCGGAGTTTCATATCCCCTTCGTATTCATCCTTGAGTGTGACAAATGCGATGAGTGCGTTACCCTTGATTTCATCCGGGCGGCTTACGACTGCCGCTTCGGCAACAGCTTCATGAGCGACGAGAGCGCTTTCTACCTCACTGGTTCCGAGGCGGTGTCCTGAAACGTTGACGACGTCATCGACACGTCCCATGATCCAGATGTAACCGTCTTCGTCTTTACGGGCGCCGTCACCGGTAAAGTACATGTCCTTGAACTCGGACCAATAGGTGTCTTCATAACGCTTGTTGTCACCGTATATGGTGCGAAGCATCGACGGCCAGGGTTTTTTGATGACCAGGTAACCACCTTCGTTGGGTTCGCATGAGGTGCCGTCTTTGCGGACGACATCGACCATGATTCCCGGAAGCGGTCTTGTCGCCGTACCCGGTTTGGTCGGAGTGGCGCCCGGAAGAGGCGAAACAAGAATCCCGCCGGTTTCCGTTTGCCACCATGTGTCTACAATCGGACATTTCTCTTTGCCTATTACCGTGTGGTACCACATCCAGGCTTTCGGGTTGATCGGTTCGCCTACCGTGCCGAGTAGCCGCAGGGAGCTCAGATCATGTTTGGTGACCCATTCGTCACCTGCGCGGATAAATGCGCGGATTGCGGTTGGTGCGGTATAGAGTATCGTGATTTTGTGGCGATTGACGATATCCCAAAAACGATCCCACTGCGGATAGTTCGGAGCACCTTCGTACATCATGATGGTGGCCCCGTTCAGCAAAGGACCGTACACCAGGTAGCTATGCCCTGTGATCCAGCCGACATCGGCGGTGCACCAGTAGATGTCTTCGTCCTTGATGTCGAAAACATACTTGAAGGAATTTGCGGCATGGACCATGTAGCCGCCTGTGGTATGGAGGATTCCTTTCGGTTTACCTGTCGATCCGCTTGTATAGAGAATGAAAAGAGGGTGCTCGGCGTCCACAAAATCGGGGTCGTTATGGTCGAGAGCAAGTCCCATGAGGTCATGCCACCAGTGGTCCATACCGTCATGCATGTGCACATCTTCATTGGTGACTTTCAGGACGATGACACTGCGGACCGAGGGTGTATCGACTATGGCTTCGTCGACGATTCCCTTGAGGTTGATGGTTTTGCCCCGCCTTTTTGTTCCGTCTGCGCAAATAATGAGTTTCGCTCTGGAATCGTTTACTCTTTCGGTAATGGCGTGAGCGGAAAAACCGGCGAAAATAACGTTATGAACCGCGCCAACTCTGGCACAGGCGAGAACTGCGATGGCCAGTTCAGGAACCATGCCCATATAAATGGCAACCCTGTCACCGGGTTTGATGCCGGCTATTTTCAGGACATTGGCAAACTTGCTGACCTGACGGTGCAGCTCCCCGTAGGTGAGGACGCGCTGTTCGCCTTCTTCCCCCTCCCAGATAATCGCGGCCTTGTTTTTCCGCCAGCTGTTTACATGCCGGTCTACGGCGTTATAGCAGACGTTCGTCGTGCCGCCATTGAACCATTTTGCGTAAGGTGATTTCCATTCAAGAACGCTGTCCCATTTTTTGTCCCAGTAAAAACTATCGGCTATCCCTTCCCAATATTTTTCTGGATCATCAGCGGCTTCGTTGTAGAGCTTTTCATATTCCTCCATCGAGGAGATGTAGGCTTTTTCTGAAAAATCGGGAGGAGGAGGAAATTTTCTTTTTTCCGACAAAACTGAACTGATTGACTCTTGATCGGCTGTTGTTTGACTTGATTGTTTTCGTTCCTTAGCCATTATACCAGATTTTAAGTTGACAAATAGGGATTATCCCCCTCACGTGTATGAAAAGCGCAAATTGGTTATTTGGGAAAGGGCATGGAGCTCCGGCTGGTAAAAAAGCGAGATAGTGTTTGCTTCAAAACGGTTTTTCCCGAGATGTATTTACAGGAATATATTCGTGCAGAAAACCAAAAAAAACATTATACGAAAAAAAGCGGTCTGCAGGCAAGTCGATTGTTCTATTCATTTGATCGTTTCTTCGATCATGGAGATGAGAGGGGTTCAATGAAGCGATTTGATGATCATGTACACGATACCGAGGATTTTCTTCTCATTGCGTGCGGTTCTCACTGTGATTTCCTGACCAGCATCGTCGGTCAGCAGTATATTGTTTTCCAGACGGTGTGTTCGAGCGAGGAATTGGCGGTTATCGCTCGACAGCAGAACAAGTTCCTGATCGTTCAGCTCGATTTCAGGTGCAGCTATCACGATATCGCCTTTGGCGATCTTTGGGGGAAAGGCCTTTGCCGAGTAGAACGCCAGAGAGCTGTTGTACTTGGCAAGCATCGACGGCAGGGTTATGTATTCTGTTTTTTCTTTACCGCCGAGAGGTATCCGCACGGTGTCCCGGAATCCATATTTTGCCGGGTATTCCTGAACGATGTCCAATAGATGGTTTACACGTTGTTCCAGAAGATCGAGCCTCTCTGCCCCATGTGATTCATCCTCTTCTCCTATCAGATAATTGAGGTTCAATTCGGGGTATGTCCGCTTTAGCGATTTTATGAGTTTATAGCCGGGTTCCTTTTCTCCCCGTTCAACTTCGCTGATAAAGCTTTTCGATATGCCAAGCTTATCTGCAAGGCTTTGAAGAGTAAGCTGTTCTGACTTACGGATGTGTTTCAAGCATTTCCCGAAATGGGTGCTTTTATCCGCCATGATGAATTTTTTTTGTATATTTCCGCTGTAGCGGAAATAGGTTTATAGCAGAAAACAGAAATAAAGGAAAATAAACCGAAAAATATGGAAGGACAAGAGGTAAGGATCGATCATCGAAAACTTCCTTGGAAAGGGATATGGAAAGCTATTGCCGAAAAAGAATCAGCCCGCAGGGGGAAAAAGGTTTCTCCAGAAGCGGTGCGGATGGGGGTTCAGGGGAAGAGCGAGTACTACCTTCGGTTGTATCATCAGGAAATACAGAAACGCAGGGCTTATCTGCATGGTAATGAGAGGGATACCTGAGGATCCATGCTTTGGGTAACAAACGAAAACGTACTCCCATGTCTCCCGGTAATACAAGAGGTACCGATAATATCGGCAGGAAAAGGTTCGCGGAAGTGGACGTATTGAAGGATATGCTGAAAGAAAAAAACAAGCAGATACAGCTCCTGCATCAAAAACTGAAGCAGTCCGACGAGTATGGAAGAAATCTCAGCGATTTACTGCGGGAGCTGGTCCGGCTGCTCGCGATTATTGAACAGTGACTGTCGTTATCGACAGTTGCTCTTTTTTCTTTATTTCGGTCTGACGACGAAATTGATCAGCCTGTCGGGAACGACAATCTCCTTGACTACAGTCGTTTCCTTGAGGAATTTCTGAACCGTTTCGTCGTTTCGGGCTTTTTCAAGTAACACTTCTTTCGAAGTTTTTACCGGTGCGGTTACCGTTCCCCTGAGTTTCCCGTTAACCTGGACGGCAATGGTGACTTCGTCGTCTGCAGCGAGAGCTGAATCGTAAGCCGGCCACGAGGCGTTGGTTATCGAGGAGGTATGACCGATCGCTTCCCAGAGTTCTTCGCAAATGTGGGGCGCATAGGGTGAAAGTAACAAAAGAAGTGTTTCAACAGCCTCTCTGCTTCTGCATTCCGCTTTGTGAAGCTCATTGACAAAGACCATCATCTCGGCAATTGCCGTATTGAATTTCAGTTGTCCGGTATCTCCGGTTACCTTTTTTATCGTCTTGTGCATAGTTCTCACAAGATTTTGTGAAAGGGGAGTGTCAGTTATGCTGACAAGGCTCTCCGGCTCTGGATAGACCAGACGCCAAACTCTCGCGAGAAAGCGGCTTACACCTTCGATACCGTTGGTGTTCCAGGGTTTAACCTGTTCAAGCGGTCCGAGAAACATTTCATAAAGGCGTGTCGCGTCTGCACCGTATGCATTCAGGACATGGTCGGCCGGAATGACGTTGCCTCGAGATTTGGACATCTTTTCATTGTCTTCGCCGAGAATCATGCCCTGATTGAACAGCTTTTGGAACGGCTCTCTGGTAGAGACCACTCCGAGGTCATAGAGCACCTTGTGCCAGAATCGGGCATAGAGGAGGTGCAATACCGCATGCTCCGCACCGCCTACATAAAGGTCCACGTTCATCCAGTACCGCTCTTTTTCCCTGTCGACCAGGGTTTCGGTGTTTACCGGATCGATAAAACGCAGATAGTACCAGCAACTGCCTGCCCATTGCGGCATGGTGTTGGTTTCACGTCTGAATGTACCGTTTTCGTCGGTTCCGTAGAGCCATTCGGAAATATTGGCGAGAGGAGATTCTCCGGTGGTTGTCGGCTGATAGGCTTGTACGTCGGGCAAGGTGAGCGGAAGATCGGTTTCAGGACGCAGTACACCATCTTCATAATGTTTGACAGGTATCGGTTCACCCCAATACCGTTGCCGGCTGAAGATCCAGTCGCGGAGTTTGTAATTGACCGTTCTTTTCCCCTTTGCCTTTTTTTCGAGCCAATCGGCCATGACGCCGAAAGCGTTTTCGAACGTCAGGCCGTCGAGACTGATTTCATCGTTCGAAGAGTTGACACAGACACTGCCTTTTTCTTCGAAAACGGCTTCCTGAACGTCATGAGGGCTTTTGATGACCTCGACGATCGGAAGACCGAATTTATTGGCAAACTCCCAGTCACGTCCGTCATGAGCCGGCACCGACATGATTGCTCCCGTACCGTAGCTGGTGAGGACGAAGTCCGATATCCAGATAGGCAAGGCCTGCCCGTTTGCAGGATTGACAGCATATGAACCGGTAAAAACCCCTGTTTTTTCTTTCTGCAGTCCGGTTCTCTCGAGCTCTGTTTTCAGTTTCGCTTGCTCGATGTATTGTTTCACTTCCACAAGCTGTGGTGCAGTTGCAAGTTTTTCAGCCATCGGGTGTTCCGGAGAAATTACCACATAGGTTGCTCCGAAAAGGGTGTCTGGCCGGGTGGTATAGACCCTGATGGTTGTTTTGTGGCAGGGGAGTTCGAAATCAATTTCGACACCTTCCGATCGTCCGATCCAGTTGCGCTGCATCTGCTTGACGTTTTCAGGCCAGTCGACATCGTCGAGGTCTTCGAGCAGTTGTTCTGCGTAAGCGGTTATTTTCAGAATCCACTGACGAAGGGGTTTCCGCACTACGGTATAGCCGTCGGCGATTTTCTCATCGACTTCTTCATTCGCGAGGACAGTTTTGAGTTCTTCGCACCAGTTGACATCGACCTCGCTTGTATAAGCCAGTCCACGGTCGAGCATCTGAAGGAAAATCCACTGTGTCCAGGTATAGTATTCAGGGTCGGTCGTGTTGATTTCACGGCTCCAATCGTAAGAAAAACCCATGCGCTGCAATGTTTCCTTGAAGCTCGCGACATTCTTTTCAGTGATGACTTTCGGGTGAGTACCGGTTTTGATCGCAAATTGCTCTGCAGGTAGTCCGAATGCGTCCCATCCCATAGGGTGTAGAACGTTGTGTCCCTGGCTGCGTTTGAAACGTGCGATGATATCCGTTGCTGTATATCCCTCAAGATGTCCGACGTGCAGTCCGGAACCGCTCGGATAGGGAAACATGTCCAGGACGTAATACTTGGGTTTATCATCTGTGTTTTCGGTACGGAAGGTCTGGTGTTCGTCCCAGTGCGCCTGCCATTTTTTCTCTATTGTCGGAAAGTCGTAACGCATGCTTTTTTTCGGATATGTTTGTGCTTCCTGCAGATCTGGTCAAAGAAAAGAAAATCACATGAAAATGAAAAAGCCGCAGGATGTTTTTTCGGGCAGAAAAAAAAGCTGTGCACCAATGTTGCACAGCTTTAGGTTTCGTGTTGCCCGCTGTTTCATGCAGAGGGCCGACTGTTTTACTCTCCCTGTGCCGGTGAACCGTTTTCGGATTCCGGCGGAACGTCAAGCAGTGCTTTCATGGATAGTGCATAACGTGTCTTGCCTGTTCTGGGATCCTTACGGATATCGATCAGCTTGACTTTTATACGGTCTCCGGGTTTCAGATAGTCACTCACCTTCGAAACTCTTTCTTTTGCAATTTCAGAGATGTGTACGAGCCCATCGGTTTTCGGGAGAAACTCGACAAATGCGCCCAGTTCTTCTCGTATGTCGCGGACCTTGCCGGAATACACCAGACCGACTTCCGGTTTCGAGATGAGTGTCTTGATCGTTTCGATCGCCGCAGATGCCCCTTCACCGTTCGGTGCGGCAATGGTAACCGTGCCGTCGTCTTCGACATTGATTTCCGCACCAGTTTCTTCAGTGATGCTTCTGATCGTTTCGCCACCCTTGCCGATGATCATACCGATCGCATCTACAGGTACCTGGATGGTCGAAAGGCGAGGGGCATATCTGCCGATTTCCTCTCTCGGGTCGGAAATAGCATCGGTCATTTTTTCGAGGATGTGCAAACGCCCTTTCTTTGACTGCTCGAGGGCTTGTTCGAGAATATGATAATCAAGACCATCGATCTTGATGTCCATTTGACATGCCGTTATGCCGTCTCTGGTTCCGGTTACCTTGAAGTCCATGTCTCCAAGGTGGTCTTCGTTACCGAGAATATCGGAGAGAACGGCATACCGTTCACCTTCCTTGATCAGCCCCATGGCAATGCCGGATACCGGTTTCGTGAGCGGTACGCCGCCGTCCATTGCTGCGAGAGTTCCACCGCATACGGACGCCATGGATGAAGAGCCGTTCGATTCGAGAATATCGGATACGATACGAATGGTATAAGGGAATTCCGTGTCGGAAGGTGCCACTTTTTTGATCGCTCTTTCCGCAAGGTTTCCATGGCCGATTTCTCGGCGTCCGACACCTCCTACACGTCCGGTTTCACCGACTGAAAAAGGTGGAAAGTTGTAGTGCAGCATAAACCTCTTTTCGGTATCGTCGATAAGGGTATCGATACTCTGAGCATCTTTTTTCGTTCCCAGTGTCAGCGTGACGAGCGCCTGGGTTTCGCCTCTGGTGAAAAGCGCCGAACCATGTGCTCTGGGGATAAGACCGAGTTCGATACTGATAGGTCTGACCTCTTCGAGTGTTCTGCCGTCGAGGCGCTTGGCGTCATCGAGAATCATGTGGCGCATCACTTTTTTCTCGATATCGTGGATATGACCTGAAACAATCTGTTCATTGAGATAAAGTGCCTTTGCAGGATCGGCGGCGATATCATCGGCAGTGATTTCTTCTTTGTAACGGGAAAGGATTTTTCGCGTTACGGTTTTGTATATCTCCGAGGTTTTTTCTGCACGTTCCTCTTTGCAGAGAGGCATATAAGCAAGTTCTTTCAGGGGAACCGCACACAGTTCCGCGATGCTTTCCTGTAAATCTTCAGGAGCTGCGATCGGGAGGAACGAGCGTTTTGGTTTTGCTACTTCTGCAGCTATTTCGTCCTGTAAGGAACAGATTTTTTTGATGGCTTCATGTCCAAAACGAATTGCTTCGAGCATTTCGGTTTCGGATATCTCGTTCATTTCGCCTTCAAGCATACAGATTGTGTCGGCTGTACCACCGATGCTGATATCGATGTCGCTTCTGGAGAGTTCATTGATATTCGGGTTGATGACGTACTCACCGTCGATCCTGCCAACTCGAACTTCCGACATGGAGCTTGAAAACGGTATATCGGAAACCATGATCGCTGCAGATGCGGCAATGCCGCCGAGCACATCGGCGTCGTTAATCTGGTCTGAGGAGATAACCGAGATGATGATCTGTGTGTCTTGATAATAACCATCGGGGAAAAGCGGACGAAGAGCGCGGTCGATGAGGCGGGCGGAAAGGATCTCTTTTTCAGAGGGCCTGCCTTCACGTTTTATGAAGCCGCCCGGGAATTTTCCGGCTGCGGAGTATTTTTCACGATACTCGACTTGAAGAGGGAAGAAATCCTGATTTGGCGGCGGCGGAGTTTTACTGGAGACCACGGTTGCAAGAACCATGGTGTCACCCATACTTGCGACAACGGCTCCATCGGCCTGTTTGGCCATTTTTCCGGTTTCGATAGTGATAGTTTTCCCGTCTTCCAGATCGATTGCTTTGCGTATAAACATGGAATAATCATCAGTTATTAGTGGATATAAAAAGCGGGTTGTCCCTTCAGCCTTGTCGGGCCGGTACACAACGTCGATAAACGATAAATTAACAATCTTTCAATATACGATATTCTTGAAATTAGTCGAGAGTTAATTGCCTCTGCCATTATACTGCAATTCGTTTTGAACGATTACCCCGCTGCAACACAAATCGGGGTAGAGATGTGTGAAGGCATACTCAGGCACCCGGTACGGTGTTTTGCTCAAGAGGTTCCAGTATGCCGTTATCTATAAGTCTCGTCGAGCCTATCCAGACAGCGAGGAGGAGGCGATAAAGTGTGTTCGGGTGCAGTATGTCTGTTTCAGCAAAGCTGTCCGCATCGACAATTCCGGTATAGTCGATCGTTGCATCAGGGGCTGAACGGATGACGGCAGTGACCTCTTCGAGAATCTTTTCCGTTTCGATCATTCCCTGTGCAACGAGTTCCCTGGCGCGAAGAATACCCTGATAGAGTACGGTCGCCTGTTGGCGTTCCTGAGATGAAAGGTAGATGTTCCGGGAACTTGTAGCGAGCCCGTCTTCATTTCGAACGATCGGTGTTTCGATGATTCTCGTACCGATATTGAAATCCCTGACCATGCGTTTGATGACTGCGAGCTGCTGGGCGTCTTTTTCTCCGAAGATTGCGATATGGGCTTTGGAAATCATCAGCAGTTTCAGGACGACGGTTGCCATGCCGTTGAAATGGCCGGGTCTTTTCTCACCTTCGAACCGGTTCGCGACATCTCCTGTATTGACCTGTGTCTGGAAACCTTCCGAATACATCGAATCCGCGTCAGGAGCAAACAGGTAATCGACACCCGCGGCTTTTGCCATGGCGGCGTCTTTTTCAAAAGGTCTGGGATAACGGTGAAAGTCTTCATCGGGCCCGAACTGGCGGGGGTTGACGAAGATGGTGAGAATTACCGTGCCGGCTTTCTCCCTGGCTATCTTCAGGAGGCCCAGATGGCCTTCGTGCAGGGCGCCCATAGTCATGACGACAGCTATGAGCTGATGCCTCAGCCGGAGGCTTTCGGCGGTTTTCTGCATCTGGGCCGGGTCATTGATTATCTGCATGTTTGATTGAGTTTATTGAGATAAAACGAGTGGTATGTTTCCTTTTTTCAGGATTCACAACCAGTATCACCATAACCGATACCGTACTTGTTATTTTTCCTCTTTGCCTTCAGTTATCTCCCTTTTGCCTTTACCGTTCTCTTTTCCATTAGGATAAACAACTGCAACAAACTCTCCTCTTACTTTCACGCCTGTGAAACGATCGATCATTTCCGATGGAGTCCCACAAAGATATTCCTCGTGCAGTTTGGTGACTTCACGTGCAATGAAGACCTGCGAACCTGGAAAATAAGTATCGATTTCGTTCAGGAGTTTCATGATACGGTGCGGAGATTCATAAAACACAACCGTACTGCCGATGGAGGCAAGAAATTCCAGTTTGCTTGTACGACCTTTTTTATGCGGCAGGAACCCCGCAAAGAAAAAGTTGTGTACCGGCAGGGGACAAGCCGAAAGAGCTGCGGTTACGGCGCTTGGGCCGGGAATCGGAATAACCTTGGCAGGAAGTTCATATGCTCTTCGAACCAGTGCAAAGCCGGGATCGCTGATCGCAGGCGTACCGGCGTCGGTAATGACTGCGACGTCGAGGCGGTTCTCGAGCAGATCGAGAATGTTTGCGATCGCTTTTGCTTCGTTGAATGCATGGTAACTGATGAGTTTTTTCCCGCTGATGCCAATGTGGCGCAACAGTATCGATGCCCGCCGTGTGTCTTCACATGCGATGGAATCGACAGATTTCAGGGTGTTGATCGCCCGCAGGGTAATATCTTCGAGATTGCCGAGGGGTGTAGCTACGATGTAAAGCGTTCCGGTTTCAGCGGTATCGTCCATTATGACAAAAGCGACCTTGTTTCATTTGACTATTCTCATTTTTCTATATACGTAATAATTCCCGGCGTTGTATGGAAAATAGATAATTAGAAAAGGAGTTGGCCAAGCCGGCGACAACAGGAACAAGGTAAATAAATGGGTATATTGCCAGAAGATTTTTATGGAAATGAAGCAAGGCGTATATCAAACAACAACCATACTGCAGCCATGAAAGAAACATTACGACCCGGCATTACGTTCGAGCACAAATTTGTTGTTCCGGCTTCTAAAACAGTGCCCTCTCTTTACCCGGAATCGGAAGAATTCCTGGCGATGCCAGAGGTGTTCGCAACCGGATATCTTGTGGGTTTTCTCGAATGGAGTTGCATCAAGGCCATCAATCCGCATTTGGACTGGCCGCAGGAACAGACTGTCGGTACGCATATCGATGTCAGCCACGAAGCGGCAACGCCTCCCGGTATGGAGGTTACTGCTACGGTCGAGTTGATCGAAGTCGATGGTAGGAAACTCGCTTTTTCAGTTGAGGCTCATGACGGCGCCGACTGTATTTCAAGGGGGCGCCACGAACGTTTCGTCATTAACAAAGAAAAGTTCGACGCCAAGGTAAAGGAAAAAGCATCGGCGCCAAAAGAAAACCCATAGAAAGCATGAAGTGACGAAGCGGTAGGGCATCGGGAAGAACAGCTTCAACAGAGGCAAACCCAGGAGGAATATTTCGTGAAAACATATGAACTCTCAACATGTTTTTGCACAAATGAGATAGCCCTGTGCAGTCAGTTCTATCAGCACTGTTTTGCTGCAAAAGTGATATTCGACTGTGGCTGGTCTGTCAATCTCCGCATTGGCGGGGAAGGTCCGTCGATACAGTTCATGCAGCCGCAGAATGAGGCTCCTGTTTTCAGCGGAGGAGGAATAACGCTGAACGTCAAGGTCGATGCTGTCGATGCTGAGTATGAGAGGCTTTCAGGGGCAGGGCTCGAAATTGTCATGCCCTTGGAAGATCACCCCTGGGGCGACAGAGGGTTTTCCGTTACCGATCCAATCGGTAACGCAGTGTATATCTGTTCCGATCGCGAACCATCGAATGAGTTCAAGCAGTTCTATAAAGCGTGATGGGGATGGTTGAAAAGAAGGGGACTCGGGGATCTGTTGGATGCTTCCCCGTTCAACCCGGAAAATCCTGTATATTGCCCAATGCGGAAAACTAGGGTGTTTTTCCGAAGTGAGAAGTTTTCGCTGAATATTGAATTGAAATTGCCCGGGTGAAAAAGAATGGGACGGATATGGGAAAGGGCGACTTGCTGCTGAAGGTCCGTGACCTCGAAGTTGCCTTTTCATCGAGGAAAGGAGGGAAAAAGGCTCTGGTTAAAGCGGTTAACGGGGTTTCCTTCGACGTGAGAAAAGGAGAGACGCTTGGCCTGGTCGGGGAGTCGGGATGCGGTAAAACCACTCTCGGGAGGGCCTTGTTGAGGCTGACGCCTGTTCCGGTGAAAGGTGAAATATGGTATGATGGTGAGGCTATAGATACGATCGGCAACAGGGATTTTCGTCGTCTGCGCAGCCAGATGCAGATGATTTTTCAGGACCCGTTCAGTTCTCTCAATCCAAGGATGACAATCGGACAGATGCTTAACGAGGTTCTCTTGGTTCACAAGGTCGTTCCTCGCAAGGAAGTAAAAAAGAAAATCTATGAGTTGCTCGATATTGTGGGGTTGAGTAATGACTATTTCAATCGTTACCCGCATGAATTTTCTGGGGGACAACGGCAGAGGATAGGCATTGCGAGGGCACTTGCGGTCAACCCCAAGGTTATCATCTGTGACGAGCCTGTATCTGCGCTCGATGTTTCCATTCAGTCGCAAATCATCAACTTGCTGAAAGATCTGCAGACCGAGTTCGGGCTGACCTATCTCTTCATCGCTCATGACCTTTCGGTTGTCGAGTATATTTCAGACCGTGTTGCGGTCATGTACCTTGGAAAGATCGTCGAGATAGCCGATTCGGATGAACTGTACAGAAACCCGAAGCATCCTTATACGAAAGCACTGATGTCAGCGATTCCTCTACCGGAATTGAGCCGGAAAAACGAAAGGATTCTCTTGAAAGGTGATTTGCCGGGGCCGCTCGATATGCCGTCCGGATGCAGTTTTCATCCCCGCTGTCCCGAAGCGATGGAGCGGTGCCGCTCGGTGGAGCCGGAGTTGAAGCCGCTCTGCGAGGATGGCCGGCACCAGGTGAGCTGTTTGTTGTATGAATGAAGGCTCTTTTGCAAAAAAACTTGTAAAAGTAGGTCACATTCGCTTTTAAACCATTTCCTGGTTTGTGGATAAGAAACTTGATAGGCGGTAAAGCTGTTTGTGTAACTGAAAAATGAAAACATAACATAATTCCAATGGCGAAGAAGAAAATGGGTGCAGGTAAAATTGGATGCATCGTTGTCGTGCTGGTTTTTCTTGTTCTTGCGATAGGTCTTTACCGGGCCTTTACGACACAGAAATCGTTACCTGAAGAGTTCGTACTGAAAATAGATGTTTCCGGAGACATCAGGGAAACCACCGATGTCGGATTCTTTCTGCCTTTTGAACGAGAGTCACAGGAATTGTCTTTACAGGATATTCTGTTTCTACTCGACCGGGCGGGTGCAGATGAACGAATCAAAAGTGTCCTGCTCGACATCCGCGGAGTACGAACAGGGTCTGCGAAGATCCAGCAGATTCAGCGGGCTATCGAGCAGACGAGAAAAACCGGAAAACCGGTAAACGCATTTCTTGGCAGTGCTTCTGATGCAGATGTGTGGCTTGCGTCTGCATGTGATTCCATCGTCGCGGAGCGAGGGAATTTTCTCTTGCTCGATGGTTTGAAGGCCGAGCTGTTATTCTATACCGGAACGCTTGAAAAGCTCGGGGTTTCTTTTCAGGCCGCTCAATGGTCTGCATGGAAAAGCGGAGTCGAGCCGTTTACGAGATCCGGGGCGAGCCCTGAGTACAGGGAGCAGGTTGAGATGATGCTGGATGCTGTCTATGATGCCTATACAGGCTATGTTGCGAAGCGGAGAGGGATTACTGTAGAGGAATATGAAAGCATTATCGATGAAAAAACGGTTTTGTCGGCAAAGCAGGCGAAAGAGTTCGGCATTGTCGATGAAATCAGCGGGCATTGGGAGTATTTGGAAGGATTGAAAAAGACATTTGGTAAGGGAGACGGTGAGCGAAGTGATGAAGATGTTTTGATCGGTGGAGCACGTTACAAAGCCTCGATTCCCTGGCCGTTCGAACCCGAGACGAAAGAAAATATCGCTGTGATAACAGCGTCGGGGTCGATTGTTCGCCTGGAGGATGATATGACGGGAGGAACGGAACAGGGATTTGACGAGGAAACTCTCAGAAGTTCGGTTCAGGCTGCACTCGATGATGAAAGTGTCAAGGCTATCGTGCTTCGTATCGACAGTCCTGGAGGTGATGCTCTCGCTTCATCCAATATGTTGCAGATTCTCGATTCAGCGAAAGTGAAAAAGCCGATAGTTGCTTCGATGTCGAGTGTTGCCGCGTCGGGCGGGTATATGATAGCGCTTGCAGCAGACAGTATCTTCGCCGAACCGCTTACCGTTACCGGCTCGATCGGCGTTTATGCGTTGAAGCCGGAAATAAGTGCGTTACAGGAGAAGATCGGCTTGAATCGTGAGGTGGTTATCAAAGGAAAAAATGCCGATGGGTTTACGGTTTTCAAACCGCTCGATGAGGAAGGAATGGCGAAGTTCATGGAAACGACCGGCTGGATTTACGATGACTTTCTGGCAAAAGTTGCCCGATCGAGGAAAATGACTCTGAACGAGGTCGAAGCTGTTGCAGGCGGCAGAGTTTGGACGGGAGACCTTGCTGTTTCAAAAGGACTGGTTGACCGGATCGGCGGGTTACAGGATGCGCTCTTCGCTGCTCGAGCGATGGCTGGAATGGATTCAACAAAAGTACCCGGATTGAAACTCTATCCTGAACCACAGGGTTTTATGGACTACCTTTTCGGCGACGGCCCCGGAATAGCTTCCAGGATGCTTGGTGAACAAATTCCTTCGGGAAGTGTCGCCGATCGTTCATTGCAAACGCTCGATCTTCTCCTGAAGCTGGAACAACAGCCGGCGGGGATGTTCAGGATGACGATGCTGCCTTACGACTTGAGAGTGGAATAACGGCGTCCTGCAACAGCAACAGCAATTACGGAAAAATGCATGAACTGGTAAAAGAAATCAGAGCGATTGCTCAGGCAGGTCTTCACTATACCAGGGATCCATACGATCGCGAGAGGTATGAGCGGCTTATCGGGATAAGCACCATGCTTTACTCAGAAGTCAGTGCAGCGGGGATCGAGGAGATAGAAAAATTTTTTATTCCGGAAAAAGGCTATGCAACTCCAAAGGTTGATCTGCGAGCCTGTGTGGTCAAGGACAGTAAAGTTCTTTTGGTGAAGGAGCGTTCAAATGGAAAATGGACGTTGCCAGGGGGATGGGCGGATCAAAATGAGTCTCCAAAAGAAGGAATTGCCCGAGAAGTGCTCGAAGAATCCGGATTTGCAATAAAAGTCATTTCTCTTTATGCGGTTAAAGACAGAGACCGTCATCCGTATACACCGAAGTATCCGGTGAGTTTGTACAAGCTGTTTTTCACCGCTGAGGTGACAGGGGGAGCCCCTCGCGACAACATTGAAATATCCGGCATTGATTTTTTCGATGTGGATAACTTGCCGCCGTTATCGCAAGACCGGGTGTTAGCCCGGGATATCGTCGAAGGGGTGAATCATTATAGAGACAACAGGGGAATCACCTACTCGGATTAGTCTCTTGACTTTGAATCTCTATATACCCGTTTTGAATCAACCGTATTTCCGGGAGCACAGCAAAACTATGTCGGCTGACCGTATTTTTAAGACATACCTGAAAGATGGGTTACGAAACCGGGATCGGAACGACCATGAAAAAGCTGTGTTCTTTGGCGGTGAGGTCAAGCGTTTCTGTGGAGAAAAAATGAATGTTTCGCTCGGTTCTGCGACAAGCTGACAGTCACATTGTAAAAACGTTGTAAGAGAGAATGTCGGATTCCAGGTTTGATTCGAACACTGACACTATTCTTTTCTTTGGTGACCCCAATCTGGGAGGGGATGGGTTTCGCCTGTTTTCCGGTTTTTTTCCCAACGCGAAACAGTTGATCTGGAAAAAAGGCACGGGTAAAACCGCTCTGAGAAAAGAGCTTCGATCACGATCATGGCTGTTTACCATCTCGTTCTACAACGATTTCATTTTTTCTTACGACGATTTCGATTTTCTCGGTCTGCCGCTCAATATTCATCCCGCTCTGCCAGTTCTGCGCGGGGTAGGGTATGACCATGTTCCCTTGATTGAGAACCATGGAGAGCATGGCGCAACTCTTCATTTTATGAACCGCTCTTCGCGTCTCGAAGTCGATATCGAGAACGATGTCGACTCAGGCCGGATTATCAGAGTCAGAAAACGCACGCTGAGTCCTGAGGCGACATACGGAGATCTGAGATTGCTGAACCAGCATGTTGCGCTCGATATGCTTGCCTGGTTGTGCAAGCAAATGCTTGTGTGGGGTTGCGCCGAAACGGCCCGCCGCGAACTTTGTGCGGAAGCGGAAACAAACGGCTTTGTCTGGTCCGGGAGGTATATCAGTTCCTCGATTCTCGGCAAGATGCTTGAAGATCTCTACATGTTTGATCCCGGTCACCGTGTATTCGTGGAAAAACCTCGATTAGTGTGTCCTGTCGGGGATTGAAAACAAGAGGCATTTTTCCGTATTATGCTATAAGCTTTGTTTGCAGGATATGTGTACTCTCAGGGAATACAGGCAGGGAGATGAAGGAATGGTTTTCGCTTTGCTCGAAAGTGCGTTAAAGCACTATGGGCTTTCAGTGAATCCGGAAGAGACCGATGCCGATATACGGGATATCGATGAGTCGTATATACGTTCTGGCGGAGCATTCAAGGTACTTGAAGATAATGGTGCGGTAGTCGGTTCCTATGGCCTCTATGCCATCGACGAGAATACGTGCGAGCTGAGGAAAATGTATCTCAAAGCAGAATACAAAGGAAGAGGAAATGATGGAGGACGCATTCATTGTAGCCAGGTCGTTGGGTTTTACCACCATGATTCTTGAAACAAACAGTTGATCAACCCATATCCAATTCATCATGAACAAAATCTGGTTACCCGTTTTGATTGTCCTGGGTTTCGCTGTGCCGGTTATGATGCAATGCGCAAAAGCCCAGACACAAACTGAGCTCAGTGAACAAACCTGTGCTGAATCTCAAGAGGCCGACAAGGAACTCGATCAGGTCTATCGACAAGTGATGAAAGCACACGAAGGCGAACAGCGTTTTACCGCAGCTTTGCAAAAAGCACAACAGGCTTGGGTTTCTTTCCGGGATCTTCATTTGGTGTCGCTCTATCCCGCCGAGAACAAACAGATGGAATACGGGAGCATCTATCCCATGTGCTACTGTCTGGAAAAAACCAGGCTGACCAGGGAAAGAATCGCCCAACTGCGTCAATGGCTGGAGGGTATGCCTGAGGGTGACCCTTGCACCGGGAGCAGAAGGGGCGTGAAGAACGTTCGATAAAACGTTGATGGAATCACAAAACCGACCGGGTGCATTGAACAGAGAAAAAGCGAAAGAGCTATTTGCTGCAACGTCGAAAACGATATCGGATATATCTGATGAGCTGATACAAAACCTGTTTGAAAAATCTAACCTTGTACATTTTGAACAGGGTGAATTGTTTCAGCGAGCGGGGGAGTTCCCCAAATACCTGGGCTTCAACCTCAATGGTCTGTTTCGGCTGTATTATATCGATAACGAAGGTCACGATTTGACGAAGGGATTTTCCGATAGAGGGTCGTTTGTTGTCTCTTATAGTGCGTTGGTACAAAAACGCCCTTCACACTTTTTCATCGAAGCTCTCGTTGATACCGATATTCTTCGATTCGATTGGAGCGAATTGATGGAGATGCTGGAGAATGATCTTCGATGGTATCCATTTGTTTTCAAGCTTGTAGAGAATGTCTATATAGCGAAGGAAATGCGGGAACGGTCATTTTTGATCGATGATGCTACAACACGGTATCTGAATTGTAAGCGTGAATACCCGAACCTCGAGAGTAAGGTCAAGCAGTATCATATCGCTTCCTTTATCGGTATAACACCGCAGGCACTCAGCCGCATAAGAAAAAAACTGAAATTAACCTGAGTCAATGACTTGGAATCGCCATGCTGCTTAACTTTCCTGCAAACAGACAACGTGAGACGGAGGTGCCATGGTTGGTGAGGCAGACAGGACGGTTTTGATTACCGGAGGAAGTTCTGGTATTGGTTTTGAAATGGCGAAACAGATGGTTGCACAACAGGCAACCGTGATTATCTGCGGCCGTTCGCAGGAAAAGCTGGATAGGGCGAAAAGTGAGGAGCCCCTGTTGATAACCATTCAGTGTGACATCACCGAACAGCATGAGCGTGAAGTAATGTGCGACAGGATTTCTCGGGAGTTCGATGGCTTGAATATGCTGATGAACAATGCTGGAATCGTGAAACGTTATCAATTCGCCAAAGCGGGAGAGCTGGAGACAAAACTTTTTGATGAGTGGCGAACGAATTTCATTGCGCCGGTTTTGCTAACCCGTCGGTTATTGCCGATACTTGTAAAGAACAAGGGCTCCGTAGTCAATGTCACTTCCGGTTTGGTTTATGTTCCTCTATCCATTCAGTCTAATTACTGTGCAACCAAAGCAGCCTTGCATTCGATGACGCAGAGCATGAGGGTAGAATTATCAAAACTGGGTATCAAAGTCGTTGAAATTTTCTATCCAGCAGTCGATACCCCGTTTCAGGAAGGGCAAGCCCCTGTGACCGCCATGAGTGCGACTGAGGCGGCTGCCATTGCCTTGAAAGAGCTCAATAAGGGAAAGGAGGAGATCCGTGTGAAAATGGCCGCTTATTTGTTCATCCTCGGACGGTTGTTTCCAAAACAAATCGTCCCTCTGTTCAATAAACTGAATGCAAGAGATGCTCGAGAATACAATCATGGGAATTAAAAGGTGATGATGCCTGCGGTTTGGAGAATGGCTCATGATGGTGATTGAGAATGCTGTAAGATCGGATGCAGAGTTTCTGCGATCGGCGGCGGTATCTGCATTCCTCGACGATAAGAGGTATAGACCGGCAGCTCGGGGGTTCGAGGATCCTCCGGGGCACGACAGTATTGAGGCTCATACCCGCTGGATTGACATGCACGACTATTTCAAATGCATTGTTGACGGTATCATCGTCGGTGGTTGCATCGTGAAAAGGCATACGGACTATTGTGAACTTTTCGGGATTTTTCTTCACGAAAGCTGTATGGGAAAAGGAATCGGCAGTACACTGTTGCATGAGGTGATGACGCTGTACCCGGAAGACACACAGTGGTCTCTTGAAACGCCGGATTATGCGGTGAGGAACCACAGGTTCTACGAGCGTAACGGGTTCATCAGGGCCGGGAAATCAATGCCGGATCCAGGTTCGGGTTATGGTTTCATTACCTATAGATACAAGCGAGATTCGGATTGCCGTTGAAAAATGAAAACAAAAGACCAACAAACTCAGAACGCAACAACCATAGAGGAGCTGAGCGATACATCGATTCCTCAACTCTTTCTATGCGGTTTGAAGAACTTGACGTTGTAGACCCCAATAGTCGTATCCGTAAGGAGTCTCCCTTAATTTTTTGGATTGAAAATGTTTGATGAACTGGTACAAATCAACGCTCGCCCTTTACCTTTTCAGTACTATACGGCAGATGAACTGTGGACCGATGAGCACACCTCAGAAAAGATGCTCGAGTATCACTTGAACGACTCAATTGATCTGTCGTCCCGAAAAAGAACTTTCGTTGATCGATCGGTGCAGTGGATAGTGTCTCATTTCGGGGTGGACTCAGGTTCAAATGTTGCTGATTTTGGGTGTGGTCCGGGCCTGTATACAACGCGGTTTGCTGAAAGTGGTTCCTCTGTTACCGGCATCGATTTTTCTGAAAGGTCTATACGACATGCGAGAGAGACCGCTCATCAAAAAGAGCTGAACATCAACTATGTTCGACAAAACTATCTGGAGTATGAGACGGAGGAAAGGTATGATCTCATTACATTGATATTTTGCGATTTTTGTGCATTGAGCCCTTCACAAAGAAGGATGCTCCTTTCCAAATTTTTCACATTTTTGAGCCCTGGCGGATCAGTTCTTCTGGATGTTCATTCGTTGAACATATTCGACAGCAGACAGGAAGTTGCGACGTACGAACACAATCAACTCGATCATTTTTGGTCTTCTGATGATTATTACGGATTCCTGAACACATTCAAGTATCAGGAAGAAAAAGTAACTCTCGATAAATACACGATAATTGAAAAGGCAAGAACTCGTGTTGTCTATAACTGGCTGCAGTATTTCAGCCGGGAATCACTCAGAGAGGAGTTTGAAGAGTGTGGATTCAGGATTGAAGAGCTATACTCCGATGTTGCAGGCTCGGCTTTTTGCCCTGAATCTCCCGATATTGCGGTTGTGGCGAGAAAGAAATGACAGATAGATTTGCACGGATGTAAATTTCGATGTGCCCCCTCTTTCGGACATGTCCCCGATCAACCGGCTACTTCATTTTGGCAAGAGTCTTTCTCCCGAGTGAGTCGCATATTCGCATCTCGATCGTCCAGGGTATAGTCGTACACACATCGAATCAATCGATCGGAACGTTTGTTTCGGTCATATGAGCATTCGATTGTTTAATCGCCTTGAACCAAGCAGAGGACTCTCCTTGAAATAAAAACACCATGGCAATCAATTGCATACCGGTCTGAACAAGATTCAAGATTCCCAATATGATGGGAGTATACGAGAGTGACAGGAGTGACAGGTACATAGGCAGTACGACTATGGATAACGGAAAGCCCATGATGAAAAAAACGAGAAAGGTGATACGTGCCCAGTTTTTCCCCTTTCCAATCATATAAGCCATGAACCACAGCAACCCGAGGGTGAAGAATGCATCGATGAGAACAGAACCGGACGAACTGAACTCATCCAGTTCTGACGGCATAAGGCCGCTATTGATGACTCCTATGCCGAGTGAAGCATAAAGCAGATTTACAGCCGTATTGACTTTTCGTGGTTTGGTTAATTCATAGGTATAGGTTTTTTGCATCGGATGTATCCTTGAATAGAATGTGCCGTGTTACTGTTGGACCTGTGCTGCGCTCAGTTCATTTATTCAAGAGCTTGGGTTAAACGTTTTTTCAGCTTCTCAGTGTAATCCGTGAGCAACTCCATCTGAATCGGTGCAAGTTCTTGAGCGATCGATGGGTTTTTCTTTACCATGCTCTGCATCAGATCAGTTGAATAGAACTTGTTCAGCTCCTGTAGTTCTTCTATGGTATAGTATTTTTTATAGACCGGCATATACGCTTGTATCACATCGTCGAGTGATAACGATTCTTCCGACAAGATATCGATCATCGTATCGACCTGTTTCCTGTCGTCGGGATATTGTGAAAGAAGCGTTTTTTTGAATTGTTCCAGGAGTTGTTTCTCCATATTCTCCAGATATGAGCGTACCCCGGAGACTTCGTAGAAGTATCGTAACTCTGTTTCAAAAACACCGGTTGGTTTATAGCCTGTATACTTTACCTGAATTACATTCGCCCGGGCAACGTTTTGCGCCATTACTGTGCTGGTTGCCATAACGCAGATAAGCGTAAGGGCGGCTATCAGTGATCCGCCACTTTTTCGTGATCCGGTTTTTTCTGATTTTGTCGACATGCAATGTATCCTTTTATAAAGGGGACGTTGTTCAATAGCTTTAAAAGTATGGACGTGAACCTGAAAAACCAGACCACTTGGTTGTAGAAAAAACACTTAAACTCAACCAAGGAAGAACACGTCATGAAAATCTGCAATACAGGTCATAAATACAGTATTTTATTGATAAATAATAATATATGAACTGAGAAAATGAAAAGAATCATTGTTTCAAAGTATAATCCTGGCTGGATAAGAGATTTCGAATTACTACACGACCATATTTGGCCTCATATCTCTGATGTGGCTTTATCGCTTGAGCATGTCGGGAGCACCTCGGTTCCGGGGTTGGCTGCAAAACCGATCATTGACTTGACGATAGTTGCTCCAAACAAAGAAACATTGAAAATCATTATAAAAAGACTTTCATCTATCGGTGCTTTGCATAGAGGGAATCTTGGTATTGACGGTCGTGAAGCATTTACCACACTGGAAGGTTTTCCTGAACATAATCTTTATGCATGTATAGCAGGATGTCAAGCGCTTGAAAACCATCTTGCTATACGAAATGCTCATAGGGCAAATACGTCACTTGCAACAAGATACGGAGAGATAAAGTTAGAATTGGCACAACGATATTTTGATGATATCGATTCCTATGTGGAGGGTAAATCATCATTTTTACTGGCTATTTTGAGAGATCATGGCTTTACTTCCGATGAGCTTGAAGAAATTCAAGAAAATAATCGTAAAAAAAGTTAAGCAACTAAAAAACGAGCCTATAGGAGGTGGGGATCATAGGTTTATTGATAAACAGAAGCTGCCAAGCCTGAATGACCGGATATGAGTGAGGCGGTTGGAAGAGTAGGCAAAATGAGGGATGCTGTTCAATGGCTTTTAAAAAGACATAAGTGATATTTATGTATGTAGATACAGTGTAATGCGCTCCCTTTTTATTTCCAATCTCTTGCCTGCTATTTATCAAGAAGTACACCAGACGTTTTCCTATGATCTCCAAACCAATAATGAGTTATATAAATCTCAACCTGACTATTTTCCCATCTCACAACTCCGGTAAAACGTTGCTCTCGATATCTCCAAGATCTTGTAAATTTCTCCGACGTTGATACTGTTGTTCACGATATGGTCCACCAGCATTTTTCCAAGTCCTCTATTTCTGTAAGGCTCTAAAACAAAAAGGTCCATCAAATAGGCAAAAACTGCGTAATCCGTCACGACTCTCGCAAACCCGATAAAATTGGCGGCTTTATCGTACATCCCGAAGCATAAAGCGTTGTCGATGCTTTTCCGTACGGTTTCAATTGTTCTTCCTTTACCCCAATAGGACCTGTTGCACAGATAGTCATGAACAACTGCGATATCCAATTTGTTTTTATCCGTGGATATTGTGAAACAGTTTTCCATGGATGATTCCTTTTGTTTGGAAACCCTGAAATAGCCTTCTCCTGGTTAGTGAGAATTTGTTATGGTGCACCATGCTGTTGCAGCAAATCAACATAAGCGCTTTCAATCAATTGTGAGTCGTTGACTCCGAGTCGGCAAAGAATGGTTTTGGCTTCGTCAACGCCATCTTTGGAAGGTTCTCCATCGGCAAGCACAACTTCAAGTTCAAGAAAATCGCCCAGACTTTCAACACGGTCCAAGTGAATCCTTGTTCTACCGATAAAATACAACGTGCGATGTTTTTGAACTCGGCCGACTGCACCATAAGCCAGATCGAGTGTTTTCCGCATTGTTTCCGGTTCGGGAGTTTTGGAGATCAGATAAAAGCACTTCTTTGGTCCCGATTCGTCCGCTCGTTTATAGAATATCAGTTCTCCACTACCGTTGGAAAAGGTCCTCAGTTTTAACCGGCCGTTGGTACATCTGAAAAAGGTATCGTCCTGGATGATTTCAGAAGGTTTTCCATCGGCAATTTCCTCGATCTTGCGTTCAAGGTCTTCGAGGTTATCGATACGGGCTTTTATTTCAACGTTTCGAGACATAGTGACTGCCAACAGTACTTGTTAATGTGTATATCCTCAACTCTAAAGCTGTAGCCTTTCCCGCCTCGGTTGTGTTTCTTTTGTGGGCGGCTTTGCTCATACTATCTCCAATGTTCAGGTTTTTTCAAAAGATGCCGGTATAACGATTCGACATTGTAAACTTTTTTCCTTGCCTTCTTTCTCAGTAATTCCAGAAATCCCTGTCGAGGCTTCTGTACTGTATCGCCTGGATCAGATGGGGCATTTCGATGTTGTCCGAGCCTTCGAGGTCGGCGATGGTTCGGCTGACTTTGAGAATGCGGTCGTGGGCACGGGCTGACAGATTAAGCCGTTCCATGGCTTCCATGAGCTTCGTGGCGCAGGGTTTGTCGAGCGGGCAAAACTTTTTGATGAGCCTGGTTGTCATCTGGGCGTTTGCGTGGATGCCGGGAGCGTTTCCTTCGCTAAAACGATTTACCTGCCTTTCTCGCGCGCTTATGACCCGGTTGCGGATCACTTCCGAGCTTTCTCCTTTTGCTGTTGAAAACAGTTCCTGATTGTCAACTTTAGGGACGTCGATATGGATGTCTATCCGATCGAGCAGCGGGCCGGAGATTTTCGACAGGTATCGTTGAATCTGCTGCGGTGTGGCGGTAAGGTTGCCGTCCTGATCTTTGAGGGCTCCGGCCGGACTTGGATTCATCGCGGCCACCAGCATGAAACAGGCCGGATAGTTCGTGGTGAGCGAAATGCGTGAAACCGTTACTTCGTTGTCTTCAAGCGGTTGGCGAAGGACCTCGAGGGCATTTCTTGTAAACTCGGGTAGCTCGTCGAGAAAAAGAACTCCATTGTGCGCGAGGCTGACTTCACCGGGTTTTGCCATCGTACCGCCACCGATCAGTGCAACATTGCTCGTGGTATGGTGCGGGTTGCGGAAAGGGCGGTGGGTCATGAGCGGTTTTCCGTTGTTCAGCTTGTCGGCAACCGAATAAATCTTTGTCGTTTCGAGTGACTCCTCGAAATTCAGTGGAGGAAGAATGCCGGGCAGTGCTTTTGCAAGAAGCGTTTTGCCACTTCCGGGCGGGCCTATCATAATGAGGTTATGGCCTCCTGCCGCTGCGATTTCCATCGCTTTTTTCGCGGTTGCCTGGCCTTTGATGTCGGCGAAATCAACCGGATATTCTGGATGGTCCAGAAAAAGCCTTTCCACGTCAACTTCCGCGGGTTTGCAATGAGAGGGATCTCTCAAGAGGCTGACAGTATCGGAAAGAGTTTTTACGCCATGTACAGCTATGGCCGAATGTGAGGCGGCAACCGCTATCGCCGCTTCTTCTGCATTTATTTCTGGCAGGATGATCCGTTTGATTTTTTCACGTGCAGCCATCATCGCTATGGGCAGAGCTCCGTTGATGCGTCTGAGTGATCCGTCGAGAGCCAGTTCTCCGATGATAAGCGTTTCATCGAGCTCATTGTCTACTTCCTGCAGTGAGCCGAGAAGTCCGATCGCAATCGAGAGGTCGAAAGCGGTTCCTTCTTTTTTTACATCGGCAGGTGCGAGATTCACCGTGATTTTTTTTGGCGGAAGGTTGAAGCCCGAGTTCTTTATTGCGGTCAGGATTCTTTCTCGACTTTCGCGTATGGCGTTGTCTGGTAATCCGACAACGGTAAATGAAGGCAGGCCTCCTGAAACGTTGGTTTCGACCTCTACTTTGAGGGCATCTATCCCGATTAGGGCAGCTGCGCTGAGCTGGGAAAGCATGAATTACTGATTAGGGTTTGCGTTGTGTTTTGTTTGGTGTAATATGATAGTAAATTATTTGCGGATATACCATTCCGATGGTTCCGGGCGGGGAGGGGAGCCGGTGGTTAATTGGTTATTTTGTTTGTCGCTTGACGAATATTGATTATCTTAATTTCTAAAATTATTCGTAAACCGCTAACACCAAATTTTTAGCTGTCATGGACAACAAATCAAATGGTAAGCTTTATGCACTAGCCATTGGTGGTGCCGTATTGATGGGTGTATTGTTCTTTCTTACATCGTTCTTGACAGGTTATCAAACACCTGCAGAGAATATCTCCCCGATCCTGACTCCACTGAAATCATTTATGGGGTGGTTTCTCCTGATCTTTTTCGCTTCTCTGATCATCTGGGGACTCGGCAAGATGTCTGCAAGGGTTAGCGATAGATGGGTTGTTAGCATGCCCGTCAGTATTTTCGTTATTGTTGCTGTGATGTTCATCAGCCTTGAAATTGTCTGGGAAAAAGGCCGTACGACAACCATGGAAGGCAAATATATACGCACGGTAAGGCAGCTCGATGCATTCAATGAAGGTGAGGATTTCGAAAATATCGAAGATCAGCCCGTTGAAGAAGAAACTGCAGCAGTCGAGGAAGAGGTTATCGAAGAAGCTGTTAGCGGCGATGGTGAGGTTGCGGTGGTTGAAGAGACTGTCAAAAAAGAGCAAGTCGCGATGGCCGGTAAAGATCTTGCCGCTGCAAATAAGCTGTTCCAGAGAAAATGTACAAAGTGCCATGCAATCAAAGCCGTCGAGGTCAAGCTTGGCGAATACAGAAAGAAAGGCCAGTCAGAGAAAATTGTCCTGGAAATGAAAGCTGTACCGAACTCCGGTATCAGAAAGAAAGATGTACAGACTTTGGTCGACTACATCGATGCCAATTATTAGTACATGGATTAGCTTATAGATTGATTAGATGTGATAGTGAAAAAACCCCGGGGTACTGCTCCGGGGTTTTTTTATGAACACGGTATTTTGTTTCATGCCGCTTGTTGCAGGTGTTGCCAGTATGAAGGGGTCAATGACGATTGTTTTGTTGTTGTGCGCTATAAGAAACCGTTACGGTTTCAGTGATTCCGCCTCTCGCTTTCCACTCTGTCTTTACAGTCAGTTCTCTTGGCTGGAGTACTTCGATCATATGGTCAAGAATGGTATTCGTGATATTTTCATAGAAAATACCGGCATTGCGAAATTCGAGATAATAGTATTTCAGTGATTTGAGTTCGACACAGGATGTATCGGGGATGTAACGGATCGTGATGGTCCCGAAGTCAGGGAGACCTGTTTTCGGGCAGACCGATGTGAATTCAGGATTCACTATTTCAATCGTGTAGTTTCTGTCAGGAAACTGGTTGTCGAATACTTCGAGGAGTTCTTTTTTCATCTGTTGCTGTTTTTGTGTTTCTGTTTTTCCATTATGGTACGTTATATGAGTTTTCGGGTTTAAAATAGAATTCTCTCTTTGATTTTCCGTACATTCAAGCTTTCTGCAATGAAGTAATAAAAATAAGCTTTTGATTGTCACCGAAACATGATAGAGACGGAACAGAACATGTCGGTTGTTTTTGATGAGTTATCGAAAGAGTACGATCTCGAAACAAATCATTATACCATTGTGGACAAAGCGTTCACGTTCGTTAGTGTACGTGACAGTTATGCCTTGCTTGACAGAATATCCCCCGAGGATTTCGTCAAAGATGAACAAATGCCATACTGGGCGGAAATATGGCCGGCAGCCATAACACTTTCGGAATTCATTGTGGAAGAGCTTGCCGTTGCCGAGAGGAAAATCGTTGAAATCGGGGCCGGTGTCGGCGTGGCTAGTGTTGTCGCTGCATCGAGAGGGGGAGATGTACTATCGACGGACTATTCCGAAGAGGCTCTTCGCTTTATACAACTGAATTCATTGAAGAATGACGTTTCGCTGGACACGGAACAGCTTGACTGGCGATGTATTCATCTGAAGGATCGGTTCGATATGCTTTTTGCCGCCGATGTGCTCTATGAGCGAGTGAACTTGCTGCCTATCGTGCATGCTGTCGATAAGCTGGTGAAGCCGGAAGGATGCGCCTATATCGCTGATCCTAGAAGAAGACTTGCCGAACAGTTCCTCGATCTTTCTTTCGAAAACGGGTTTTCCGTTACCAGTTATGCCAGGAGCTTCAGCAAGGGCAAACAGGTCGTGCCGGTCAATATTTACAGGTTGTCTAAATCTATTGATGATAATGCCTGAACAGTGCGTTCCTCTTTGGCGGTATTTACCTTCCGGAAATGCTAGGTTATGGCGTATTATGTTTTTCGAACCGGATCTGCTTGTCTGCGAAAACAGGCTGCAGGAAACCGGTAGAACATGTTTCACCTCTCTTTCACTCCGATCAGGCAAAGAAATTCTCAAAGACTTTTCTCTCGATGATCATGCTCACGGTATAGTCGGAGAGAGCGGTATGACCGGTCTTGAAACTGCAAGAGGCAATCTATTCTACATTCATGGTTATCAGGACCACAGTCCTGAGCACAGGGGGATCTGGGCGGTTGATCCTCATAAGGCGGAAGTGGTCTGGGCAAGACCTGAGGCGGCTTTTGTCGCGAACCTAAAGGAAGGCATGCTGGTTTACACGGCTGGATCTTTCGCAGGATTTCCAGAAAGAAGCTATTTTCTGCTCGATGTCAAGAGCGGTGAAGTTCTCGATACCATTGGCGACGATGCAGCAAAAGTAAACGATCTTCGACTTGGCGCGTTGAGAGATGAGAAATTGCAGAAAGTCGAGCTTCCCGCGGTTCAGAATTCCGGCAGCATGGGAGCTGGATCGCCTGTCGAGGGATTTCGTGAATCTATCGAGCAAGGCAGTTTGCTTGTTACCGTTACCCACAGTGCTGCAAAAGACGGTAAAACGTTCAATGCAACAATCGAGGCGTATCGTGACAATAGAAAAGTATACGAAGATACTCTTGCCAGCGGTACAAGGGTTCCCTCAGTGAATTATTTTTTGCTTCGTGGCGTTATATTGTACTATATCCGTGGTATGAATGAACTGATCTCCGTACGTCTCCAATGAAAAAAAAGGAGAAACCAGCAGTTAGCGAAGCAGATACAACATATCGTGGCCTCGATGCTTTTCTCGATTACATGAGAGGCCAGATGCAGTATTCGGCTCACACCTGTAAAGCTTACCGAAAAGATCTTTCACAGTTTTACGATTTTCTTGCCGATCATCATGGTTCCAGTGACACACTGGATAAAGACCCAGGTTCGGTTACGGTACTCGATATCCGCCTTTTTCTCGGTTATCTGCTTCGAGAGGGTTTACAGCCTAAATCCATTGCGAGAAAACTGGCTGCGGTCAAAAGTTTCTATAATTATCTTCTTGAAACCGGTGCGGTGAAGGTTTCGATTCCAGCACAGGTTTCCACTCCCCGTTTCAACAAAAATGTTCCAGGTTTTCTCAATGAAGAGCAGACGGCAAGTCTTTTCGAAGAGATTCTCGTTTCATCCTCTCCTCCTGTCAGCGGTTCACGGAAAAAGGATGATCATGAAGAGCGGTTTACCTTGAGCCGTGACAGGGCGATGCTTGAAATTCTCTATGGTTGCGGGTTACGCATATCGGAGCTTGTCGGTCTCGAGAACGAACATGTCAACCTCGAGCAGGGATTCATGAGAATCACGGGGAAAGGAAACAAGCATCGTATAGTGCCTCTGGGAAGCCATGCTGCAAAGGCGCTGAAAAATTATTTTGAAGTCAGACGAAACTTCTTTAGAATAAAAAATAAGGGGAACCCCGATACCGCATATGTTTTTGTAACAAAAAAAGGTAGGGGTATTTATCCTGTTCTTGTTCAGAGAGTTACAAAAAAATATTTATCAGCGGTCACGGAACTCAAGTATAAAAATCCGCATGTTCTGCGCCATAGTTTCGCAACGCATATGCTGAACAACGGAGCTGATCTGAAAAGTGTAAGCGAGATGCTGGGCCATACCAACCTGACCACTACTGAAATATACACGCATGTAACCTTTGGAAGGGTCAGGGAAGTTTATGAGAAAGCCCATCCCAGGGCATGAACATCCCGGTATTTGGGCTTTCCTGAGTGTTCTTTTCTGTTTTTCATACATTATTTTAAAAGGAGGGTGCCTATGGCAAGGACGGAAGTAAAAGAAGCGGTAAACGTACAGGTTACCTTACGACACACAAATAACCATCGTGAAATAGAACAGTACGCACGTGATGCCGTGCAGATGTTGGACAAGATCTTTTCCGGCATTGTCAACTGTCATGTAATACTGGATCATCAGAAAAACGACTTCGAGAAAAACAAGCTTGCGGAAATAACGGTCCATATTCCTCAGAACGTTCTCGTTGCCAAGGAAGCGGCGGCAAAGTATGAGCAGGCAATCGACAGTTGTGTTGATTCACTGGGAAGGCAGTTGAGGAAACATAAGGAAAAGCTGCAGAATCACAGGTAATTTTCAAACAACAGGGCCGGAGATTCGGCCCTGTTGTTCTTTGAGGCACCTCTTAGCTTGTTTACTACCATGAACTTCGATCAAAAAGGCTTGAAAAGGCGGTCGATGACCGTTGAGTATTTTATTGAAAATATCAACAAGAGCATCGATATAAAGCTTCGTCGGTTGAACAAGGTCGATGAGCAAAAAAGGCGCATTTACGACAGGGATCTTCACCGTCCAGGTCTGGCGCTGGCAGGATTCACCAATCTTTTTACCTACAAAAGGGTTCAGATTCTCGGTAATACCGAGACAAGATTTCTCAATCAACTCGATGACAAGACGAGGATAAAGGCGTTTGATAATATCGTCAAGTATAAAGTTCCATGCATTATTCTTACAAGCAACAACAAACTGGATAAGGTTTTGCTCGATATGGCCACCGAAGCCGGTATTGCTGTTTTGGCTACGCGGAACGCTTCTACAAAAACCATTTTTCTGATTACCGATTTTCTCGTTGATCGATTTTCGGTTTATCAGCAGTATCATGGTTCGATGGTCGATGTTTATGGCGTTGGGGTTTTTCTGGTTGGGAAAAGTGGCCTTGGAAAGTCGGAGGTCGCTCTTGATCTGGTTGAACGAGGGCATCGGCTGGTTGCTGACGATGCTGTCGTTATCAACAGGAAGGGTGAGAAAGTGCTGATCGCTTCGAGAAATAACATCATCGATCATTTTATGGAAATTCGCGGTCTTGGAGTGGTTGACGTCAGGGCTGCTTTTGGTATCAGAGCGATCAGGGAAAAAAAGGTTGTGCAGGTGGTTGTTGAGTTGCTGGAGTGGAATGAGGGAATAGATTATGAACGTTTGGGTCTCGATACAAAAACAACGAGGATTCTCGGTGTCGAGGTGCCATTGGTTCAGTTACCTATCAATCCGGGTAAAAATATTACCGTGATCATCGAGGTTGTCGCCCTCAACTATCTGCTACAGCAACACTCGGGATATGTAGCTGCAGAAGCTCTTGAAGACAGGATTAAACGATCCATCGATGGGGAGTCAATGCTGAACACCCGGTTTGGCAGTAACTACTTTGCAAAAGATTATGAATAGAAAAACAAGTATGAAAGGTATTGCCGTCATTTCTCTATTGTTTGTTGTCATGTTTGCCGGCTGTTCCGGAAAAGGACGAGTGAGTGGTGCCTCCGCTGGTGATTCGACGCTGGTGATCGCGATGCTCGGTGATGCCAGCTATCTCAATCCGGTTATCGGAGCTTCGGTGACATCGCGCAACGTTTACAGTCTTCTTTATCCGGGGTTGTTGAAAAGTGAGTTCGACACGACGTCGGGTCTCCTGAACTTTATGGCTCTTGAAAAAAAACTGAGAGAAGAGGGCGGGCAGGATCCCGGTGAGAAAGCGGCGGGAGCCCTTGCCAGAACCTGGAAAATGAGTGAAGACCATCGCTCGATAACGTATATGCTGAGAAGTGATGCATTCTGGAATGACGGTGTTCCTATAACCTCGCATGATTTCAAGTTCACGTACGAACTGTACGCCAACCCTGTTATCGCAAGTCCTCGTCAGCAGTATCTTGCTGAACTCATCGGTGCTGAAGAAGGAGAAATTGATTTCGACAACGCGATCGAAACGCCTGACGATACAACACTGGTTTTCAACTTTTACAAACCTATTCCCGAGCAACTGGCCTTGTTCCATACTACCCTGACACCGCTCCCAAAACATGTGTGGAGGGAGGTGCCGTCACAAGAGTTCAGGCATTCATCGCTCAACCAGAACCCGCTTGGTGCAGGACCTTACGTTCTTCAAGATTGGCAGAAACAGCAACAGATTGTTCTGGCTTCGAATCCGAAGAACAACCTTCCCAAACCCGGTACTATCCCGCGTATCATGTTCAGAATCGTGCCTGATTATACCGTACGTCTGGCGCAGTTGCAGACCGGTGCAGTGGATGTCGTCGAAAATATAAAGCCGGAAGACTTCGACGGGCTCGCAACTGCAAAAGCCGCTGTGGAAATTAAGCCTGTCGGACTTCGTGTCTATGACTATGTCGGGTGGTCGAATATCGATCATACTGCTTATCATCGAGATGGCACCATAAAGCCACACCCTTTGTTCGGATCGACAATTGTTCGGCGAGCTTTGACTCTGGCGATCGATAGACAATCCATTCTCGACGGTTATCTCGGAGAGTACGGGGTGGTCGCAAGCACCGATATATCTCCTTCTTTGAAATGGGCTTACAACGATGCAGTCGTTCCTTATTCCTATGATCCCGCCGAATCCATCAGGCTTTTGGAACAAGAGGGATGGGTGCCGGGGCCTGATGGCATCCGTGAAAAAAATGGCAGGAAGTTCAGTTTCGTTCTCTTTACCAATGCCGGGAATGAACGAAGAAATTTCGCGAGCGTCATCATTCAGCAAAATCTCAGGGAAATCGGTATCGATTGTCAGCTCGATGTTCAGGAATCGAATGTCTTTTTTGAGAATCTGCGTTTGCGAAAAATCGATGCATGGATGGCCGGATGGTCTATTGGACTTGAAATCGATCCTCTTGACGGTTGGGGTTCCGATCTGGAAAAAAGCCGCTTCAACTTTACCGGTTACCAAAATCCGAGGATCGATGAGCTTTGTGAACTTGCAAAAACCGAGTTGAATCCACTTGATGCGAGGCCATACTGGATGGAGTATCAGGAGATTCTGCATCGTGATCAGCCGACGACGTTTCTTTACTGGATACAAGAGACTCAAGGATTCAACAAACGGGTAGAAGGCGAGGAACTCAACATACTCAGTACTTTTTACAACGTCGACGATTGGACGCTTTCTCCGTCCGCGAGCGTTGCTGAGTAGGTGAGGAAAAAAGTGAGAAGGTAAAAGTCAAAAGGTAAAGGTTAAAAGGGGAGAGGAAAAAGATGGATGTGGGAGTAATGTTGTATACTGTTTGTTGTTATTACAGGGGCGGCGTGACGGCTTTCTCTAACGAATCACGAATCAACTAATCGATGTTTGTCTACATAGTGCGCCGTTTGCTGGTTGCCATACCGCTGGTGTTCGGTGTTTTGACTCTCACATTTTTCATTATCAGGCTGGCACCCGGTGATCCTGCAGCGCTGTTCATACAGCCCGGGATAAGCCCCAAAGTTGCCGATCAGATTCGTGAACAGTACGGATTGAATGATCCGGTGTTTATTCAGTATATAAAATGGCTTGGAAGTGTGCTTCAGGGAGACTTTGGGCGCAGTTTCAGCCGTGCACAACAACCTGTGTTCGATGTTATAGCGCAGGCATTGCCTGTTACCATCACTATCGCCCTGCTTACTCTGGTCGCAAACTTCATTCTCGGCATCGTCATCGGAGTTGTTTCAGCAGTCAGGCAGAACAGCTTCCTCGATAGATTCCTGACAGTAGGAGCACTTTTTTTTTACTCGATGCCCGAGTTCTGGTTTGCCTTGATGATGATCATTGTCTTTGCGCTCAAATTACCGATTTTTCCAGTGTCGGGCCTCAACGAGGTCGGGGCAGAGTCCTATGGTCCGTTCAGGTTTATGCTGGACAGGTTATGGCACCTTGTGCTGCCGGTTACGGTATTGAGTATTAATGGAGCTGCCGGTATCGCCCGTTATGTTCGGGGCAGTATGCTCGAGGTGATACGTCAGGATTATATCCGGACAGCAAGAGCGAAAGGGTTACCCGAAAAAATGGTGATCGTACGTCATGCTCTTCGTAATGCTCTTTTGCCGGTCATTACCCTCATGGGCGGATCGTTACCGTTCATTTTCAGCGGAGCGTTGTTCATCGAGGTTATTTTTGCTTTTCCCGGTATGGGACGCGTAACGGTCGAGGCTATTTTTGCCCGTGATTATCCGTTGATCATCGCGAATACTTTCATTTCCGGTACGTTGATTATCATGGGTAATCTCATTGCCGATGTGCTTTATGCTGTCGTTGATCCGAGAATCAAGCTGTAATCAGTTATTTACAAACCTTTTTCTGTTGCTGCCGTGCGAGATGAATTGTTGAATACCCCTGCCAATTCAGCGGAGGAAAGATTTGAAGAACAAATTCGCCCTGTCCAGCTCGATGATTTTACCGGGCAACCGCGTCTTACAGAGAACCTGCGCATATTTATAGCTGCAGCGAGGAAAAGAGGGGAAGCTCTCGATCACGTTCTGTTTTCCGGCCCACCCGGTCTTGGAAAAACAACCCTTGCACATATCATTGCTGCGGAACTTGGCGGGGGAATAAAAGTGTCGTCCGGCCCTCTGCTCGATAAACCCGGAAACCTTGCCGGTATCCTTACGAGTCTCAACAAAGGGGATGTTCTTTTTATCGACGAGATCCACCGGCTGACTCCGGCTGTCGAAGAGTATCTGTATTCTGCAATGGAGGATTTTCGTATCGATATTCTACTCGAGAGCGGCCCTTCGGCACGCGCTGTACAATTGAAACTCGAACCGTTTACGCTGGTTGGTGCGACAACCAGGGCGGGAATGCTGACCTCTCCTCTCCGGGCCCGTTTTGGGATATCCAGTCGCTTGGATTATTACTCTTCCGAGGTTCTCGAGCGTATTATCATCCGGACTGCGACAATCCTCGGGGTTGCCATCGAGGGTAGTGCAGCGGCAGAAATCGCCGGGCGCTCCCGAGGGACCCCACGTATTGCAAATCGTCTGCTCAAGCGTGCCCGTGACTTCGCACAGGTTGCCGATGCTCACGTCATTTCGACTCAAATAGCACGCAAAACGCTTGCTGCGCTTGAAATCGATGACGATGGCCTCGATGATATGGATAAAAAAATCATGCTGACCCTGATTGAAAAATTCGATGGCGGTCCGGTTGGAATATCCTCCCTGGCGGTTTCCGTTGGCGAGGAACAAGATACGATCGAGGAGGTGTATGAGCCATATCTTATACAGACCGGGTTCATTTCGAGGACTCCCAGAGGAAGGGTGGCTACAAAAAATGCTTACTTGAAGTTCACCGGTTCTTTCCCTGGCTCACAACCAGACGGGCCCTTATTCGAGAATACGTAGCAAGGACTATCGACAATTCTAAGAATGAATAATGCAAGAATCCTTTTGGTTTTTCCATTGAAATCCCGCGAGCCACGAATCAACGTTTATCCAAACATGATGCCATGACTGCACCGTTTCGTCTTGTCGTTCTTTCGCTGTTTGTTGCCGGTTTCATTTTTTCCGGGTGTACGGGTAGTGCATCTATGGGAAAAGCGAGTCAGGCTCCTCTGGATTCTCCTGCCAACGGGTCGAGAGATCTATTTGTCGAAGGATCACTATCGGCGGTCAGCGGGGATTATCAAACTGCAATTACACAGTTTCAGAAAGTTTTGGCAGCAGAACCTGAAAACGCTGCGGTGTATTTCTCTCTTTCAAAAACATATGTGGCGTTGGCTGTACCGGATTCTGCAAAGTATTATGCAGAAAAGGCGGTCGAGTTCAATGCTACAAACAACTATTACCGTCATCTCCTCGCTGGAATCTATTTCGACATGAAGATGTTCTCCGATGCTGCCGCGCAATTTGAAAAGCTTGTGGCGATCGAACCTTCTGATACGCGCAGTCTTTTTTTTCTTGCGCATGCATATCTTGCGGATGAAAAGCATGAAGAAGCCTTGGAGACTTTTGCCCGCATTCTTCAATTCGATCCCTCGAATGAGAACGCCCAGGTTCAGTCACTATGGTTGGAACTGAAGTTGAAACGATACGGTGCGGCGATTCACAGTCTGGAAAACATGATGGAGGCAAACGGTACCAACAACAAACTCCAACTGACGCTTGGAGAGCTCTATCTGCAATCCGGCAAACCGTCCAAAGCGCTGCAAATATTCCGGAAAATGATCGAGGAAACGCCTTCGTTCGTTCCAGCATGGATAGCGCTTTTCGAAACGTATATCGAGCAGGGGGAGCGTGAATTGTTTTTGACGGAGTTAAGGCGATTTTATGCAATCGACACAATTGAATTTCCCAAGAAAGTCGAGGCTGTAAAACTATTCATGATCAGGGCGGAAAATGAGCCGTCTTATAGCGGGCATGTTCACTCGATGGTGAATGAACTGGTGATGTATCAGCCAGATGAGCCTTCTGTTTATGTGCTGAGAGGGATGTCTCTGCGTGTTCAGAAAAAGTACAGCAAGGCGCAAGAGGACTTTCAAAAAGCTCTTGAACTGAATCCGGAAAATCTTTTTGCATGGGAAGAACTTGCCTCGACATTTATGCTTCAGGAACAGTATCACAATGTTTTCGATACTGTTTCACTGGCAAAGAAACGTGCCGGGAGATCGTCACTGCGCCTCGACGTTTTTAACGGGTACGCTCTTTTCAGGTCCGGTTCCCACCTCAAATCGGTGAGGGTGCTCGAGAAAGCCCGTAGCTACGAGAAACAGGATGCACCCTCATGGCTGCTTGTTCAAGCACATATTACCCGTGCAATGGCTTATGATACATTGAAAAAACCGGAAAAAAGCATCGAAGCGTACAATGATGTTCTTGGGATCGATCCGGAAAATGCATTGGCTTTGAACAATCTGGCTTATCTCTATGCCGAAAGAGGGGAAAGACTCGATGAGGCAATGCAATATGCGAAACAGGCTGTACATGCAGAACCTGAAAATCCGGTTTTTCTCGACACTCTCGGGTGGCTGTACTATAAAACAGGAGATTATCGGAAAGCGCGCGAAATCATCGAGACGGCTCTTTCAATGGAGCCCAACGAGCCTGAAATTTATGAACATCTTGCGGAAATCTACCGTGTGTTGGGAGAACCTGTTAAAGCGCAGGAGCATCTCGATAAAGCAGATCTGTTGAGGAAAGAAAACGCAAGTCAAGAGTCAAAGGGAAAAAGTTAAAAGGGAGATGGGTAGCAGGTAACAGGGAAATTAAAAAAAGGGTGCATCGAGAAAAATCGAGCACCCTTTTTGCTTTTTATCCGGTTTGTAAAATCCTGAAGTTAATCGTTTTCGAATTTTCTTGCGGCGAGGTACTCGTATGTTGCGTAACGGGCATCGACCTCTCGCTGTATTTCAACGAAGAACTCCTTCGCCAAGTCAGGATGGCTTTTCTTGAGCATACGGAAACGGTTTTCCATATTCAGGAACTGCTCGACTGGAATTTTCGGTTTTTTCGAATCGAGAATCAATGGATTCTTGCCTTCTTTTCTTCTGTCCGGGTTGTAACGGTAAAGCAGCCAGTGCCCTGAATCAACGGCGGCTTTCTGGTGTCCCATGCCGATAGCCATATCTATGCCGTGAGCGATGCAATGAGAGTAGGCTATGATGACCGATGGGCCGTCATATGCTTCGGCTTCGAGGAACGCTTTTACCGTGTGCTCGTCCCTCGAACCAAGTGCTACACTGGCGACATAAGCGGTGCCGTAGGTCATGGAGATCATGCCAAGATCTTTTTTCTGCAAAGGACGTCCTGCTGCGGCGAACTTCGCGACAGCCGCTTTCGGGGTGGCCTTGGATGACTGACCGCCTGTATTGGAATATACTTCGGTATCGAGTACCAGAAGGTTGACGTTCTCAGCGCTTGCGGTGACATGGTCGACTCCGCTATAGCCGATGTCGTATGCCCAGCCGTCTCCACCGATACCCCAGACGCTTTTCTTGACCAGCATATCGGCTACGCCGAGCAGGTTCGTCGCTTCAGGGCGGTCAATGCCCGCAAGTTTTTCTTTAAGAACTTTTACCCGTTTACGCTGTTCGAAAATTGCCGGTTCGTTTTCCTGTGTGGCTTCGAGGATTTCAGTTGAAAGGGTTTCCCCTATCTCTGCTGAAAGCTCTTTAACCAGTTCTTCGGCATATTCCTTCTGTTTGTTGATCGAAATTCTGAAACCCATGGCAAACTCGGCAGTATCTTCGAACAATGAGTTCGACCATGTTGGGCCGAGGCCGTCAGGGTTTGTACAGAATGGAGTTGTCGGCAGGTTACCGCCATAAATGGAGGAGCAGCCGGTGGCGTTGCCAAGGACGAGACGATCTCCGTAAAGCTGGGTCATGAGCTTTACGTATGGTGTCTCCCCGCAACCAGCACATGCTCCGGAGAATTCAAAAAGAGGCTGCTGCAGTTGTTGTTCCTTGATGAGACGAGGGTTTATCAAGGAACGGTCGAACTCGGGAATATTGATAAAGTAGTTCCAGTTATCGATTTCATCTTCGCGAATAGGAGCCTGGAGATCCATGTTCAGAGCATGACGTTCAGGATCTTTCTTGTCCCTTGCAGGGCAGATATGAGCACAGATTTCACAACCGGTACAGTCTTCCACCGCTACCTGAATGGTATATTTCAGGCCATTCCAGTTTTTTCCTTTTGCATCGATGCATTTGAATGTCTTCGGTGCGTTCTCGAGATATTTCGGGTCGTACGCCTTGGAGCGGATAACGCCGTGCGGGCACATCAGTGCGCATTTACCGCACTGGATGCAAATATCCTTTTCCCATACCGGAACCTTTTCAGCCAGGTTGCGTTTTTCGAATTTCGAGGTGCCGACCGGGAATGTACCGTCAGGAGGCATCTGGCTTACCGGTATATCGTCTCCTTCGCCCGATATGATTTTCGCCAGGGTGTTACAGACGAACTCGGGAGCTTCACCAGAAATAGGAGGCCGCATCGCTTTTTTGCTGTCGGCAACAGAGCCGAGGGGAACCTCGTGGAGATTTGATACAGAGTTCTCGACCGCCTGAATGTTCTGGTTGACTATTTCGTCACCTTTTTTTCCGTAGGTTTCGCGAATCGATTCCTTGATATTTTCAATGGCTTCTTCGCGGGGAAGTACACCCGAGATGGCAAAGAAGCAGGCCTGCATGATCGTATTGATTCGCTGACCCATGTGGCTTTGCTCCGCCACCTTGTACGCATCGATTGTATAAAGTTTCGCTTTTTTGTTTATCAGGTGCTCCTGTACGAGCTTCGGTAGCTGGTCCCAGAGCTGATCGGGTGAATAATGAGAGTTCACCAAAAGTGTTCCGCCTTCCTTGAGGTTTTTCACCAGATCGATCGATTCGAGGAAAATCCAGTGGTGACACCCGACAAAATGTGCCGTCGATACCTTGTAGGTTGATCTGATGGGATCAGGACCGAACCTGAGGTGCGAAACGGTAATCGAGCCGGCTTTTTTGGAATCGTAGACAAAGTAGCCCTGAGCATAGTTATCGGTGTTTTCACCGATAATCTTGATGGTGTTTTTGTTCGCGCCGACCGTACCATCCGATCCGAGGCCGTAGAACATGGCCCTGAAAACGTTTTCTTCCTCTATACAGAGGTTCTCGTCGTAATCGAGGCTTGTATGCGTAACGTCGTCTGTAATGCCGACGGTAAAATGATTTTTCGGTTCTTCCTGTGCAAGGTTATCGAATACTGCCTTGACCATGGCTGGCGTGAACTCTTTCGATGAGAGGCCGTACCGCCCGCCTATCACTTCGGGATGGCCTTCGTCCATACCTTCGTGAATGGCGTTGACAACGTCGAGATAGAGCGGTTCTCCGGCGCTGCCCGGTTCCTTCATACGGTCAAGTGCGGCAATGGATTTGACGGTCGACGGGAGCGCAGCCAGGAATCGCTTGACATCGAACGGGCGGTAGAGGCGAATCTTGATCAAGCCGACTTTTTCGCCCTGACGGTTGAGATATTCAACTGTTTCGAGTGCGGTTTCAGCACCAGATCCCATCATGACAATGACACGATCTGCATCCGGGGCACCGTAGTATTGGTAGAGCTTGTACTGACGTCCGGTCAGTTCAGCGAATTTGTCCATTGTTTTTTCAACAATGTCCGGGCAGGCATTGTAGAACGGGTTGACGGTTTCACGGCCCTGGAAGTAGACGTCCGGGTTCTGCGATGTTCCCCGAATGATCGGTGCATCGGGTGACATCCTCCGGTTTCTATGGGCGATAACCAGTTCGTCGTCTATCATGCTCTTGATCTGATCATTGGAGAGCATTTCTATCTTGGTGATTTCATGCGAGGTACGGAAGCCGTCGAAGAAATGGAGAAACGGCACGCGTGACTCGAGTGTGGCCGCTTCGGCGATCAATCCAAGATCCATGACTTCCTGACCGGAACATGACGAGAGCAGCGCGAAACCTGTTCCGCGTACCGACATCACATCGCCATGGTCACCGAAGATGGAAAGTGCCTGGCAGGCAAGTGAGCGCGCCGAGACGTGGATGGTACAGGGGCTCAGCTCACCCGCGATCTTGTACATCGACGGAATCATGAGAAGCAAACCCTGGGCGGCGGTAAACGTTGTGGTCAGGGCTCCTGTCTGGACAGCGCCATGAACCGCAGCGGCAGCACCTGCTTCACTCTGCATTTCATCTACCAGTGGGACGGTGCCCCAAACGTTCGGGAGTCCTTCTGCAGCCCATGCGTCTGAATACTCTCCCATGTTCGAGGCCGGCGTAATAGGATATATTGAGATAACCTCGTTTGTGCGATAGGCAACATAAGCCAGTGCTTCATTGCCTTCCAATGTCTTATAAATCCGACTCATTGTATAAAAAATAGAAAACAGGTTATTGTTTGCTGGACTTAACGTGTAACTGTATCAGGTATGTCGGAACGATTGATTCTCCTTCGAACCGAAAAAATAATCAAAGAATCAATATACATCATTTTAATTACATTTCGATATGATAAAGTTGTCGGCTGTTTGATTCCGGCGTCTGTAACCGGCTTACTTTTTTTAAGCCTTTTGTTTAATTGACTTTTTTCGAGGTTTATTTTCATGAATGATATTGTCTATGGCAGGAACGCTGTGCTCGAGCTGCTCGCTTCGAACCCTGAAAAGATCGAAAAGATTTACATGCAGTTCAATACAGGGCATCACAAGCTCAAAGAAATTCTCATTACAGCCAAACGTTCAAAGATTCCGACAGGTAAAGCTCGTCTTGAGAAACTCGGTGAGATTGCAGGAACAACCAAGCATCAGGGGGTTTGCGCACTGATCAGCACGATACGTTATTATCAGCTCGATGAAATTTTTCAGAACCCTCGCAATACCAGTCCTTTGATCGTTATCCTTCCCGGGCTGAATGACCCACATAACGTCGGAGCTATCATCCGTACTGCCGAAGCGGTTGCAGCCGATGCCGTCATACTGATCGACGGCAAAGGTACCCCCATCAATGCAGCGGTGCACAAAGCGTCGGCAGGGGCGGCTTCGCACATAAGGCTTTGTAAGGTGAGAAGTCTTGTTGCCTGCCTTAAAATGCTTCGGGAAAAAGGGTATCAGGTTATCGCAGCGGATATGCATGCCGAGAAAAACTACACCGACATTGATTTCAGGCTTCCTTCGGTCTTGCTTATGGGAAGTGAAGGACGGGGGCTCACACCTCATAGCCGTGAACAGTGTGACTGTCTTGTCCGTATACCGATGGCCGGTTGTGTCGAGTCTCTCAACGTAAGTGTTTCGGCAGGGGTATTGCTCTACGAAGCGATGCGTCAACGGTTGTTGTAGGGTGTCTTGAAAAACCTGCTGCGGTTTCTTCGAGCTTCGTTGAGCTGTGCCCGGATTCCTCATGTCCCGACAAGTCGGGACACTCTCCCGATAGTATCGGGACTCCGTTCGTTTCGCTCTTGAAACTCTCACAACGGTTTTTCCTGCTTTTTGCCGGTTACCGACCGAGTACTGGAGACGGATTTCCGCCTGGCGCGGGCAGTTTTCCCATCTTTTGCCAGATGCAAAAAAATATTACCTTGGTTTTTTAATTGACCGCTTTCAATCTCACTGAACAATTAAACAGCTCACGGCCATGAATTTTCCTGATGATCTCCGTTATACCAATGACCATGAATGGGTCAAAGTGCTTGAAGATGGAACAGTTCGTGTTGGAATAACCGATTTTGCCCAGTCCGAACTGGGTGATGTTGTTTTTGTTGAAACAAAGCCCGTGGGAACTTCCTTGACGCAGCATGAGGTTTTCGGTACAGTCGAGGCCGTAAAAACCGTTGCCGATCTGTTTGCGCCGGTTGCCGGCACGATCAAAGCCGTAAATGAAGCTCTCGAAGCGGCGGAAGTCGTCAATACCAATCCTTATGAAGAGGGCTGGATGATAGAGATTTCCATGGATGATCCGACGCAGCTCGATGCGTTGATGACTGCCGAGCAGTACAAAAAAACAGTCGGGGAGTAGTGCAATGCCATTTATTGCCAATACTGACGGCGACCGTGAAGAGATGTTCAAAGGAATAGGGGTTGCATCTTTTGACGAACTGATTACGGACATCCCCGAGGAACTTCGTCTGAAAGGGCCGCTCGATCTTCCTGCAGCGCTCACCGAGCCTCGAGTGATGCAGCTTATGGAACAACTCGCTGCAAGTAATGTCTCTACCGCGAGTCATACAAGTTATCTCGGTGGAGGTGCCTATGATCATTATATCCCTTCTGCAATCAAGACCATTGTATCGCGCAGTGAGTTTTACACCGCGTATACCCCCTATCAGGCAGAGGTTTCCCAGGGTACGCTCCAGGCTATCTATGAGTACCAGAGCATGATCTGTAGACTCTATGGTATGGATACAGCAAATGCATCGCTTTATGACGGTGCGACAGCTCTTGCCGAAGCTGTTTCGATGGCTATGGCCGTCACCGGTCGTTCAAAAGCTGTTGTTGCCGGCAAGCTGCATCCATATTCCCGGCACGTTCTCGAAACATTCATAGAGGCCGGCGGTGACCGTGCGGTTGTTCAAAATGTTTTGGCTGATGGCGTTTGCGATATTGAAAGCCTGGAGGAAACGGTCGACGAAGGCATTGCTGCCGTCATTGTCCAGCAGCCGAACTTCTACGGATGCCTCGAGGATGTCGATCGCATCGGTACCATTGCCCGCGACAACGGAGCACTTTTCATCGTTTCGGCAGATCCGGTTTCTCTTGGTATTCTCGAGGCTCCAGGCAATTACGGTGCAGATATAGCTGTCGGCGAAGGGCAGCCTCTCGGCAGCGCATTGAATTTCGGCGGTCCCTATCTCGGAATTTTTGCCGTCAAGAAAGACTATGTTCGTAAAATACCGGGACGGCTTGTCGGGCTGACGAAAGACAAGGATGGTGACGATGGTTTCATTCTTACCCTGCAGACAAGAGAACAGCATATTCGACGCGAGAAGGCAACTTCGAATATTTGCACAAATCAGGCTCTGAATGCTTTACAGGCGGTGGTGTATCTCTCTCTTCTCGGCAAGCGAGGGCTCAATGAAGTTGCAGACCATTCCTTGCGGAAATCGCATTATCTTGCCAATAAGATTGCCGAACTGCCGGGATATTCGTTGAAATATCAACAGCCGTTTTTCAGAGAATTCGTTGTGAAAACACCGGTACCTGCTGAGAAGGTCGTCGCTACGATGCTGGAACAGGGGATTCTTGCCGGTTACGATTTACGTGCTGTGGGTGAAGAAGGGTTGCTTGTTGCCGTGACCGAGAAGCGCACGCAAGAGCAACTTGACGATTTTGTCAGGAAACTCGGGGCTGTCAGCTGACAAGCCCCAGGTTTCTGAGTTCTTCCTTGACTTTTTCTTTATTCTCTTCTTGCAAGGCAACGAGTGGCAGGCGGTATACTTCTTCGATCATACCCATCAGTGAGAGGCTGTATTTGACCGGTACAGGGTTACTTTCGATGAAGTTCAGGTTGAAAAGCCTGCGGAGCCTGTTGTTGATCACTCTTGCTTCCTCGAGATTACCCTCATGCATCAACGTGACAAGCTGCTTTATTTCTCCGGGTACCTGGTTTGCCGCGACCGATATGACGCCGTCTCCCCCAAGGGCCATGAACGGCAAAATAAGCGGGTCCTCGCCGGTTAAAACTGAAAAGCTTCGAGGACGCAGTGCAAGCAGTTCCATGATTTGACTCATATTGTCCGATGCTTCCTTTACGGCGGCGATATTTTCACAGTCATTCGCCAGACGGAGAATGGTTTGAGCCGTCATGTTGCTGCCTGTTCTTCCGGGAACGTTGTAGACGATAATCGGTATGGAAACCGCCGCGGCGATATGGCTGTAGTGCTGATAGAACCCTTCCTGTGAGGGCTTGTTATAGTATGGGGCGACCGAGAGGATCGCCTGTGCCCCGGCTTTTTCAGCATTTCTCGCCAGTGCTACCGCATTGTCCGTGGCATTGGTTCCCGCTCCTGCAGCCACAAGGAGTTTGTTGCCGGCTTCTTCACGGACGATTCCGATTATTTCTGTTTGTTCGTCGGCGCTGAGTGT
>OFEN01000032.1_pt1 | contig 52595 bp, 51 predicted proteins | sample 1521081 | NCBI WGS metagenome assembly OFEN01 (sample SAMN04272335, study PRJEB24112) | coral metagenome | biome: Coral reef; feature: Shallow seawater; material: Coral tissue | host: Coral | place: China: South China Sea | collected 2014
AGCAGCGAGAAAAAAGGCTTTGATCGGATGGGAAACAGCAAGATCAATATAAAAAAGTTTCATTTTTACTTTTTAAACAAGCCGCCGCAACGGGCTGGGATTGTCCACGCGCGAGCGTGCTTGTGATGTTTCGGGCGTATTCTGCATATGCCTTTTGCAACGCATTTTTCTCATCCAGAGCTAAATATCGGTTATTTATATACAAACTATAAACGAAATGAAGTATTGGCTGAATATGCAAAATCAAAAAAAGAAAATCGCCCAGCGATAAACGGCAGTTATCGCAAGAAAAATGTAAAGCCTCTCAAGCTAGAATCAGTTTTTATGACTCGTGCTGACTATAATGACCTCGGTGATGCATTTCAAATTACATTTCAAAAAGTTGCAGACACTTCATTATTTATTCATCTATCACTAAGGTTTGATCTTTTTGATAATTGAAACATCTCCAATGCTACCTACACCTAAATTACCATCAATAATTTTACTAAATGTAAAATTATCTGGCCATTATTTAAACGGGCATTAATTAGCTCCAATACAGCATTTGCATTATCACCAATAATGGCAGCATTCGGTGATGAAACTTTGAAATCTGTTTACCATAAATTAACTAGCTCAGATGCTTCCATTCGTCCAGCCTTGCGAACCGGACTGTCAGTGAACCATTCTACTAACTCCGGATTAATGGTTAATTTATTATCCTCGACAGATGCTTCACCGCGTAGAGCGTAGAGAATCGAAACTTTCCCGCTTTGTTTGTATTCTTTTTTGACTATCACTGCAGCAAGCACTGCCACAGCTAGTACTAATATCACTATAGGATTATAATTTTCTATTTTTAACTTCCTTTGTTAGTTGAGTTAAAAGGAATTTTGTTAAGATCGATAAAAATCGAAACCATTCCTAATTCTGTGTCCTGAAGCTGACCGTCAATTACCTGATATGAAAAATTGATATTCTCATTAACGAGTGCTGCAGTCGAAAGTTCAACTACTACGCCAACTTGATTACCAATAATAGCGGCATTGGGTGGTGAAGTCTTAAAGCTGTCGCTCCAAAGACTAACTATTTCACTTGCTGTTATCTGACCCGCTTCACGATATGGACTATTAGTGAACCATTCCACTAAATCTGGATTAACACTCAACGTGTTGCCCTCAACTGTTGCTTCGCCGCGAACAACATAAAGCATTGACACTTCTTCAGTTCGGGGAGATTGTTGTTTTATTAGAGCTGCAGCAAGTACTGCTACAGCTAATGCTAGTACCACCACTATTATGGTGGTAAGATTTTTGTTTTTTAGCATAGGATTGTAGTTTTTTATTTTAATTATTTGATAGCCAGCGTTTACTTGTAATGCGGGTCATTAGCGGATCGCATTTCAGTGTATATATATTTGCTGACCAACATCATTTCCGGTTGCCAAGTCTATAAAAAATGATGCTGTTCCCAGATCACCGTTAGGCAGTTCGCCATAAATAACTCCATATTCAAAATTGAGCTTGCCATTGTTAAATGTTGCTTGATCAATCTCCACCACTGCATTTACATCACTACCGGTAATGGCAGCATTCGGCGGTGAAGCCTTAAAGTCTTTGTTCCATAAATCAACTAAATTATCTGCGCTCATCTTTCCAGCCTTGCGAACTGGCCTGTCAGTGAACCAATGAATATGTTCTGGAGCAATACTCAAAGAGTTGTTCTGAACCGACGTTTCTCCATGAACTACATAGAGCAGAGAGACATTGTCCTTACCAGATGAAAAGTATTGTTTCTGTATTATTACTGCCACAGCTAACACTACTAGAATAAATAATAACACAAAAACAATAACTAAAGCTTTATTGTTTTTCATCACGATTTATTTGTTGAACTTAATAATAATTATGTATCTAAATTAAATTGACTTTGCTATAGTTGCTGAACTGTGCCCCAGCTGGGTGCGATTGCCTGCCCTTCACCCCGTGCGTCTTGCACTTGAACCGCTCATGACAATAAATCGAGGTACTCTAAAAAGTTCCATGCCGGCAAGCTGGAGACTGGACACTCTCACAGTTACTGTCAATAAAAAGACTGGCATTCTTGAAAGATGAAAGAGCGTTCCCTTCAAGTATTCGGACGTTGCAAATCAGAACATTGCCTTTGATCTCAAGATTTTTGATTTCTACTACAATATTATCGTTACCCTTTGGGGTATATATCGATAATACGCCATTTGGAGGATCGGCTTTGAAACTATCAGATCCCTTGTTGTAGCTGAAAAGAAAATCTTTGAGACTCATATGCCCAGCTATTCTGGCTGGTCGATCGGAGAAATAAACAACCATGGGAATATCTGTTAACCTCAATGTCTCACCTTCGAGTGATCCTGACCTGGCGCTCAGAACATAAAGAAACGCTGGATTTTTTTTACTCGATATCACATGTTCCGCCATAACTGCTGTTGAAGTCAAGATCAGCATTAGACAGACAGAAAACATTTTTTTCATTGATTCCTCCTGTTTTTATATGGCTTTTCGAGCGGCCTGTCTTTAAAGTACAGCAAATCTCCGTTGAACCAATCGGATTTGGCTCTCTGTCCGCTTCTTCTTTGAGTTGTTGTCGCTTTTTGTTTTTAGGTTGGCGTGAACGGATATGGCGATGCCATCGTTCAAGTGCTATACTGTCAATAAAAAGTCCGGGAGGATTTCAATGGCAAACACTATGCAGAGCAAGGTGATCCTGATTACCGGGGCGTCGTCCGGTATCGGCAAGGTTACGGTAGAGAAACTGCTCGCAAAGGGGCACATTGTGTACAGTGCAGCCCGCCGTGTCGAGCAAATGGAGGATTTGAAAGAAAGCGGCGCTCATGTTCTGAAAATGGATGTTACGAGTGAAGAAGACCTGCAGCAGGGCGTAGAACAAATTATTCAGGAGCAAGGGCGGATCGACGTCTTGTTCAATAATGCCGGATACGGTTTGTATGGAGCGGTTGAAGACATTCCGCTGGAAGATGTGCAGCGGCAGTTCGAGGTGAATCTTTTCGGATTGGCCAGACTGACGCAGCTTGTCCTGCCGTCTATGCGTGACCGGAAAAAAGGAACGATCATCAATACCTCATCCATGGGAGGTATAATCTATACGCCGCTCGGGGCATGGTACCATGCTACCAAACATGCCCTGGAAGGGTGGTCGGATTGTCTTCGCCTCGAGCTTTCGGCATTCAACATCGATGTCGTGGTCATCCAGCCGGGTATTATAGAAACTGCTTTCGCAGATGTTTTATCAGCGCCGATGTTGAAATATTCGGCAGACGGTCCTTACGGCCGGCTTGCAAAAAGGGTGGCTGAAGCATCACGCAAATCCTATGAGCCAGGCGGCGGTTCTCCGGCATCGGTTATTGCGGATGTTGTTTCAAAAGTTGTCGGAGCACAGAAACCGAAGACACGGTATGCTGCCGGTAAGTATGCTAAGCTTATGATTTTTATACGAAAGTATTTCGGTGACCGGGTGTTTGATAAGGTTGTCATGAGCCAGGCGAAGTAAGGGAAGGGTGCTTACGGCAATACATGTAGTTGGATGCGGAAACAGAGGGATATATTGAGAAAAAGCCACAACAGTAATAAATACGGTTATGTCGGGAAGTAATGTGTATACGGTAAGTCCAGGATGGAAAGTGCTTTTGCGCGACCTCGGGATTCAGCCGATCGAGGTTCTGCGTCGGGCAGGGCTGCCGGAAGATCTTTTTGCTCGGAAAAATGCGGTGTTGGATACAGCGGAGTATTTCAGGTTCTGGTATGCATTGGAGGAGTCTGCTGATGATCCTTTGCTTCCCCTCAGAATAGGATCGGTAATCTCCGTAGAGGTGTTCGATCCGCCGATTTTTGCCGCTTTGTGCAGTCCGGATCTCAATACCGCCCTGCAGCGGATTGCCCGCCATAAAAAGCTGCTTTGTCCGATGGCACTCCATGTCAATGTCACTGATCGGTCAACCATGCTGGAGATCGAATGGCTTGATGTCACCGCTGAGCCGCCCGGATCGCTGATAGCCGTCGAACTGGTTTTTTTCGTACAGTTGGCTCGAATAGCTACAAGGCAAAGAATTTGTCCTCTTGAGGTTTCGGCGCCGTTGCAACTGGAGCCGGAAAATGACTATACCGAGTATTTCGGTGTTCCGGTGCGACAGACCAGGCTTCCGACAATTATTTTCAGCGGTGCCGATGCACAGCAGCCTTTCCTGACGGCGAACGAGAAAATGTGGGAGTTTTTCGAGCCGGGATTGAAGAAACGTCTTTCGGAGCTGGAGGACTCTGCGACAATTGCCGAACGGGTGCATGCGGTGCTCCTGGAACTTCTTCCGGGGGATACGCCTTCGATAGATGCAGTGTCGAGCAAGCTTTTTGTCAGCCCGAGAACCCTGCAGCGAAAGCTTAAACAGGAAGGTAAAAGCTTTCAGGACCTCCTGCACAAAACCAGGGAAGCCCTTGCGAAACACTACCTGAAAACGTCAAGCCTTTCGGCTGCGGAAATTTCCTTCCTCCTTGGGTTCGAGGAACCGAATTCGTTTTTCAGGGCTTGTCATGTCTGGACAGGAAAGACGCCTGAACAGTTGCGCAGAGCAATGCAGAATGGCTATTGATTTTGTAGGAGGTAGATAGTTTATTGTGTGTATGGGAAGTGTCCTTATGCCGTGCTTATATCGATAAAATGGAGATTGTTTATGCGTCATGCCGCTGTTTTTTTGTCTTTTCTGATACTGATTTTCATCTCGGGATGCCAGGGAAAATATACCAAACCCGACGTTCCTCCTGCCGTTCGAAAGCCTTCGGAAAATATTACCTATGCCGGGTCGATTCCCTGTGCCGACTGCCGGTTGCAGAAGCTTACGGTGACACTGTTTAAAAACAAGACATTTCGCCTGAAACGTGTTTCCATAGGGGTGCAGGGCGGCGGGAATAAAATAGAGTACGATCTTGGCCGGTGGTACAGGAAAGGTGGCCGTCTGGTATTGGACAATGGTAAAAAGTGGCCGCTGCAGTTTAGGTATGTTTCGGGAAAAGAGATACGGATGCTGGATCAGAGAGGTAACGATATTGTTTCAAAACTGGATTACAGCCTGAGAAAGGCGTCCTTTGTGGATATGCTCTCCGGCCCTCTGACCATGAAGGGAATGTTTCTCTATATGGCAGATGCCTATACTTTCAGGGAGTGTCGTACCGGAAAAAAATACCCGCTGGTGTTCGAGAGGCCTGATGCATCTGTTGAAAGACAGTATCTTTCATTGCGCCCAGGTGCGGGTAAACCTGTGCTTGCGACCCTCAGGGGAAGGTTTGTCATGCGAAGACCGGAGAAAGGTGCAGCACCACGCGAGCATATTATCGTTCAGAAGTTCAAGCGTTTCTGGCCAGGAGGTACCTGCAAGAATTCCGGCAGTCCTGCTGTAACGCTGGCAGGAACCTATTGGCGCGTGATATCTATCGCAGGGGGCACCGCTGTGTTGAATAAAAGCGGAAAAGTGCCGAATCTCGTTCTGTCGTCGCATGACGACAGCATTAAAGGCTTTACCGGGTGTAACAGCCTGATGGGATCATATGCAAAAGGGCCGGCAGCACTGTCGTTCTCAAAGATGGCGACAACACGCATGGCCTGTCCCGGCAAGTCAGGCAAGACTGAACAGCAATTTCTCACAGCCCTGAAACAGGTTTCCGGATGGAAGATTACCGGAAAAACCCTTGAGCTGTTTGATAAAAGGAATCGCCTGCTGATGCGCCTGAAAGCAGGATAGATGGGTGCAAACCATGACGGAGGGAACGATAAAACTTGTGCCGGCGGTTTTAAGTTCAAATCGATTTTGTATATTGGGGATTATGAACGGAATTACTCTACATAGCCTTTTGCTAAGCAGTCTGCTATTATTGCAGGAAGACTGTTGTGGGAAGGGTGCGTTGTAAGAGATTTCCTGAAAAGAGATACCGGCAACAAAATTATAGCCACCTGCCTCACAAGGGCTGGTGGCTTTTTTGGTTTATGGACAATAAAGAGGAGAAAAAATGGCAAGTATGAACTGCGGGAAGTATGCTGCATACCCGGCGGTGGATATATCGGGCAGAACATGGCCTGATAAGAGAATTACAAAAGCGCCCCACTGGTGCAGCATTGATTTGAGAGACGGTAACCAGGCGCTTCCTGTTCCAATGAGTGTTGAGGAAAAGGTTGAGATGTTCAGGTTGCTTGTCGATATCGGGTTTAAAGAGATAGAAGTCGGCTTTCCGTCAGCTGCTGCAGTTGAATTCCAGTTTGTCAGGAGGCTGATTGAAGAGGATCTCATTCCCGACGATGTAACGATACAGGTGCTGACACAGGCAAGAGAGCATCTGATTCGCAAAACGTTCAATGCTCTTGAAGGGGTCAACAGCGCCATTGTTCATCTTTATAATTCAACCTCCGCCGTGCAGCGGGATGTTGTCTTCAGGATGGGCCGTGAAGAAATAAAGAATATTGCTGTCAGGGGAACCAGGCTTGTTCGGGAACTCAAGGATGCTTCAGGCAACAAAAAGATTCGTTTTCAGTACAGCCCGGAAAGCTTTACGGGCACCGAACTCGATTACGCACTCGAAGTGTCTCATGCGGTTATGGATGAGTGGGGAGTGTCGGAAGACAATAAGGTTATTATTAATCTGCCTTCGACTGTTGAAATGTCGACGCCCAATATTTTTGCGGATCGTATCGAGTGGTTTTGCAGAAACATCCGGAACAGAAATGAGGTGATTTTGAGTGTGCATACGCACAATGATCGCGGGACAGGTGTGGCTACTGCGGAACTGGCCGTTATGGCGGGTGCCGATCGTGTGGAAGGTGCACTTTTCGGCAACGGCGAGAGAAGCGGAAACCTTGATATCGTCACCATGGCGCTGAACCTCTGTTCGCAGGGGGTAGATCCCGAGCTGGATTTTTCAGATCTCCCCCATATCCGTGAGGTTTATTGCAAAAGCACGCGAATGAGCATTCATCCACGTCAGCCGTATTCCGGAGAACTGGTCTACACTGCGTTTTCAGGTTCTCACCAGGATGCGATCAGCAAGGGAATGAAGGCTATAAAAGTTGCTGGCAATACCTGCTGGAATGTTCCCTACCTTCCTATTGATCCGCGGGATGTAGGATGTTCCTATAAAGCGATAGTCAGGATCAACAGCCAGTCCGGTAAGGGTGGTGTTGCATATATCATGGAAAATGATTTCGGCTATGAAATTCCCAAATGGATGCAGCCCTCTTTTGGTACGGTTATACAGTCACAGGTTGATCAAAACGGCAGGGAGTTTCTTCCAAAAGAGATCCATGAGCTTTTTCATGACGAGTATATCAGGCTGCACGAGCCTTATTCCATGAAAAAGTGCACTATCAATTGGGAGGACCGGGAACCTGAACGTGATGACGAGGTGTCGACAACCATACACTGTGTTCTTGACCGGCATGGTCGCGAGATTTCTTTTTCAGCAAAAGGCAATGGTCCGGTTGACGCTTTTGTTCGGGGAGTCCGGCAGCACACAGGTCTTGATTTCAGTGTTGATGAATACGCGGAACACGCGATAGGTCACAGTGCTGATTCCAGGGCGATAGCCTACATACGGATCAGGGAAGCTGGAGGGCGTGACTCGATAGGTGCAGGAATTGATTCCAATATCAGTCTGGCATCGATCAAGGCTGTGCTTAGTGCGGTGAACCGGATTGAAAGTCAAGTCAAAAGGTAAAGGTCAAAATTCAAAAATTTGCGCCTTCGGTGCATGAAAGCAGGTTCAAGCGGCTGTTTCATGGTGGAATGAGGCAACCGCTTTTTCTTTTTCTGCATTGAATAACTCTTTATATTTATAAATCGAAATTATTTCCATTTAGGGTATGAAGGAATTGCTTGATAAACTCAGGGCGGGCGGATACAAGGTGACACCGCGCCGAAAAGCAATTATCGACCTTTTTTTGAAAAAAGGCGGGGCGCTCTCGCCGCAAGAGGTTCACGGTTTTCTGAGAGAAACAATCGGGCAGTGCGGGTTGCCGGGAGTATACCGGAACCTCGAAACCCTGACTTCATGTGGAGTTCTTTTCAGAATTGCTGACTTTGGCGGCGAGCGCCGTTATGCATTATGCGGAGTGGATAAAACTGAAGGACACCATCACCATATTGTCTGCGTTTCATGCGGAAAGGTTGGCAATATAACTAACTGCCACTATCGGGAAGGGATGAACATTGACGGATTCAGGATCGTCAGTCATCTCGTTCAATTGAATGGATTATGTGAGGCATGTGTAACGAAAAAAACAGGAAATGAAAAGGAAAAAGGTTTTTTGGAAAGCGATGATCTTGCTCTTTGCCATCATCATTCCTCATCTTTCCGGTGAAGTGATGGGGAAGGAGGTGAATAACAAGGATAATCCCGCCGTGCGCGTTGTAACGTCGATAGTGCCGCTTTCATTTTTTGTCAAAAAGGTGGGTGGCGAACATGTCGATGTCAAGGTCATGGTTCCGCCGGGAGCGAATCCGCATACCTATGAGCCTACTCCCAGCCAGATGGTTACTTTGGGTGAGGCCGGGTTATTTGTCAAAGCAGGATCGGGCATCGAGTTCGAGCTTGACTGGATGAAGAAGTTCAGTGCACTCAATCCGGACATGGTGATATGCAATGCTTCTGAAGGCTTTCGCGGGATTGAAATGTCAGCGCATGGGCATAGTCACGGTCATGATCACGGGCACGTGCACAAGCATGGTAGTATCGATCCGCATTTCTGGCTTTCTCCGAAAAACGGTGTGCTTGCCGCAGCAAACGTTGAAAAAGCCTTGGCATCGATCGATCCTTCCAATGCGGCTGAATACAGAAAAAACCGAAAAGCGCTGGAAAGTGACCTCGAAACCTTGTCTGCAGAGATATCAGAGACACTTGCCGACATGAAAAACAGGGCGTTCATGGTGTTTCACCCGGCATGGGGGTATTTTGCCGACGAGTTCGACCTTCGCCAGATCGCTATCGAGAGAGATGGAAAAGAGAGGACTCCTCAATCGTTAAGCGAGGTTATCCGGGAAGCAAAAAAGCGCGGTATCAGGGTTGTTTTTGTATCACCGGTGTTCAGCGCTCTTCAGGCCGAAACCATTGCCCGTGAAATCGGGGGCATTACCGCCGTAGCCGATCCCCTTTCCGGTGACTATATTGAAAACCTGAGAAGTGTCGCCAAAGCTTTTGCGGAGAGTATGCAATGAGGTCTCCTGTTGTGACAGTAAAAGAACTGTCTGTTATTTTAGGCGGAACGAAAATTCTGGACGGTCTTTCCCTGAATGTCCAGGAGGGAGAGTTTCTTGGAATAGTAGGACCGAATGGAGGGGGGAAAACAACCCTGCTCAGGGTTATTCTCGGTCTGCAGAAGCCAACGTCCGGAAGTGTAAAGGTTTTCGGCAATGATCCGATTGAATCCAGAAGCAGAATCGGCTATGTCCCCCAGCACCTTTTTTTCGATAGGGACTTTCCTGTTACCGTGGGTGAAACAGCATTAATGGGCCGGCTCTCCAGAAAGGGTTTGTTCATGAGATACGGCAGAGAGGATCGTGCATTGGCGGATCAGGCATTAGAGACCGTTGGGATGACAGATTTGAAAAAACGACAGGTTGGAAAACTGTCAGGCGGCGAGCTTCAGCGCCTTCTCATTGCAAGGGCTCTTGCCGCTCAACCGGAACTGCTGCTGCTCGACGAGCCGACAGCGAGTATTGATCCGGAGATGAAAACAACTATCTACGATCTTCTGGATAACCTGACACAATCAGTGACAATCATTCTGGTGACGCACGATACCGGCACTATAAGCCGGAAGGTTTCGAGGATAGCCTGCCTGAACTGCCGGGTGACAGTACACGATCCGGAAGAGATTACAAGTGAGGAGCTTTCCGGCACATACAAATATCCGGTCGATATGGTGAAACATGAAGGACATACCTGAAATAGCCTCAAACATCACAGAAGATGGCAGACATTCTCCGCTATGAGTTTATGCAGAACGCCGTCGCCGCGGCTCTTCTTGCGAGTCTTGCCTGCGGTATTATCGGAACCTATGTTGTTGTCCGAAAAATCGGTTTTATCAGTGGCGGCATAGCGCATGCGGCGTTTGGAGGTATCGGCATCGGTTATTACCTGGGGGTGAATCCCTTGCTCGGTTTGATCCCGTTCAGTCTTTTTTCCGCTTTGGGGATCGGGCTGCTGAGTAAAAAGGCAAAAGTGGCTGAAGATACTGCAATAGGATCGTTCTGGGCTGCGGGCATGGCTGTAGGAGTTCTTTTTATCGGACTTGCACCCGGGTATGCCCCGGATCTTTTCAGCTATCTTTTCGGCAACATTCTCACGGTACCCCGCTTTGATCTCTTGATGATAGCGGGGCTGGATCTTTTTATTGTTCTGACCGTCGTGTTGTGCTACAAGGAGTTCCTTACCATCTCTTTTGACGAGGAGTATGCGGAAGCTTCGGGAGTGCCGACGATGTTTTTTTACCTGCTGCAACTCGGTCTTATTGCTTTGACAGTGGTGGTGCTTGTCAGGGTGGTTGGTATTGTGATGGTGATAGCCCTGCTTACCATACCGTCGGCAATTGCACGCAGTTTCAGCAGAAACCTTTTTGTGATGATGCTGCTGTCAACACTGTTATGTGCCTGCTTTACTCTTTCCGGTCTTTGGTTTTCCTACCTTTTGGATACCTCTTCCGGTGCCATGATCATTCTCGTTGCAGCCGCTGCGTTTTTTGTTGTATCTGTAGGGAAAAGGTTTGCGGGGGGTACTTGAGTACTTTTTTCGGAGTTCTGCAACGTGTTTTTTACGGATTTTTTTGATCATTATCTTTGAAATGTGCATATTTTCTCAGGATTCCATGAAGCAATAGACCACTGTTCCCATGAGTAATCATGATCGCCCTGCTACGGTCTTCCTTGAAAAGGAACAGGGTTTTATTCTGCCTACGAAAGAGTATTCCATTCCTGATATCGATATCAGCCTGCAGCCTATTCGTTCTTTCAAAGATCTGTTCCGGCTCAAGGCTTTAACCAGAAAAATTCGTTCCCCGATCGTCAGGAATATTTTTTCGGCAAGAGTGATCAATATGCGCTCCATCGAGTCCCTGAAAAATGCCCGTCGCTCGCTCGAGGATGTCTATTACAGGGACTATGAGACAAATATCATCCACATCGATGATCTGCATTCTATCAATGTGGATCTTTCTTATGAAATCAGGGAGCTGAAAAAAGATACATATTACCTCGAGCATGGTGAAGATTACTTTATCGATTATATCAGCAAGCTGTACAACAAGTTCGACCAGCATGTGATGAAAGGGCTGGGGTTTCTTGATAATCTGCACTTCAACTGTTTCATTACCGACAGGGACGGCACAACCAACAACTATTGTGGTCACTACCGTTCGTCCATACAGCCGGTTTACAATGCGGTTTTTCTCTCGCGGTTCGCATCCCTTTGTACCGAGCATCCGATATTCATTACATCGGCTCCGCTGAAAAACTTCGGGATTATCGATGTTTCGGTCAATCCGGACAATGTGTTTATCTACGCCGGTTCCAAAGGCCGGGAGTTTCTTGACCTCGATCTCCGTGAGCACAGATCTTTTATCGACCCTCTCAAACAGGAAAGACTTGAAGAACTCACCCTCAGGGTAAGCGAACTTGAAAAGAAGCCTGAACTTGAAAAGTTTTTTTACGTAGGGTCAGGGCTTCAGTTGAAGTTCGGTCAGCTGACAATTGCACGGCAGGATGTCACCAACTCCATTCCTGAAGAGGAGTCCGTTGCTTTGCTGAGCAATGTCACGAGTATTGTGCATGAGCTTGACCCTGATGGCACTGTATTCAGAATACTTGATACGGGTAAAGACATCGAGATTATTCTCACGGTGGACGGCGAAAACGGGACAAAGGATTTTGACAAAGGGGACGGGTTGAAGTTCATTGACAGCCGTGTCAATTTGCATCTCGAAAAAGGCCCTCATCTTGTCTGCGGCGATACGGAGTCGGATATTCCCATGCTCGAAGCTGTGCTTGAGTACACGGATGACGTGTACGCCATATTTGTAACCAGGGATGTCGCTCTTGCCAAAAAGGTGGAAAGTCTTTGTCCCAGCACCCTTATTGTTCCCAGTCCGGACATTCTGCTTACCATTCTCGGCATTGCAGCATTGACCACAAAGCGCAAAAAGGGCAGCAAAGCTCCTGGAATTTTTCTGTAAACCAGCTACTGGCCGAAAAGCCACCAGTAAAACAGGAAGTATCCCGTGAGAAGGAGCAAGCCCGATACTCGCCCGATTTTGTCGCTTAGGTAGCTCATGGGAAAAAGCACCAGGCCAAAAACGATCATAACCAGATACTCTGCGTGTGGAAACCGGAGCAGGTTTTCTGCGCCGGGGATGACTGGTTCAAGGACAGAAAGTGGCTTTATAAGGCCGACGCCCCCCAGGACGAAAAGAATATTGAACACATTGCTGCCGATAATATTACCAACAGATATTTCGCTCTGTTTTTTGAATGCAGCTACCATTGATGTAGCGAGTTCCGGCAGAGACGTGCCGAGTGCGACAATCGAAAGGCCGATATAAAGCTTCGGGATATTGAACTGCTCGGCTATCCATACCGAACTTTTTACAAAAGACCATGCTCCAAGGGAGAGCAGGGCGCTGCCGCCGAGAACCATCAACAGGCTTATACCGAGAGAGTGAATTTTCAGTTCCTGGTCTGCTTTTTCCAATGTTTCTTCTGCCATTTCAGGCTTTTTGTACAAGACAAACAGGTAGCCGAGGAGCAGTAGTATCAGCAGTCCTCCTTCAGGTCTGGAGATCGATCCATCAAGGGACACCATGTAGAGCAGTATGCTGATTCCGAAAAGAAAGAAAAGCTGGTTGCGGATGCTTTTGAAAGCTATATGGATTGGAAATATCAGGGCACTAAGGCCGAGTATGAGTCCGACATTTGTAATATTGCTGCCGATGATGTTTCCCAGGGATATCGTAGACGAATGCTCAACAACATTTGCGAAAAAACTGACGACAAACTCCGGCATCGAGGTGCCATAAGCAACTATTGTAAGCCCGATGACAAAAGGTTTTACCCCGTAGCGCGTTGCAAGGTTGCTGCCCCCTTTCACCAGCCATTCGGCTCCCAGATACAGCAGATAAGCACTGAAGAGCAGTACGGCGATATTTCCGGGAAGCCCGATAAGGGTCGTGTGGTCAGGAATAATCATACAGCGGTGACAAGGTCAGGATGTTTCATTGATAAAGCCGGTGTATAGTATAAGTCTAAAAAATGATAAATTTACAACACATAGAGGTTTATTAACGGTATGAACAGTACAACAACTATGAAGCCGACAGTATACTTTATAGGGGCCGGTATATCCATTCTGCTCTCCATATACATTTTTATTTTCGGGTCGGGTGCGAACCATCAGATCATGGCTGTTTTTGTCGGTATGTGGGCACCGACGATTATAGGTATCGGGATTTTCAATACCCTCTTGGGAATTCTTGATGAAATGTGTTGTGCACACAAGCGCATAGAGGACCGTCAGACGAAGCAGGGAGAGGATCAGTAAGCAGTCTTCAGGGCACCTTTATTAATTTATTCCGCGTCATGATTACTTCGTTGGTCGGTGCTCGAAATCCTCATGTACTCTGTGTACACTCCGGTTTCTGTGCTCCGTCCGCCTCGTACTCATGACGCTCATGACAATTAATAGAGATGCCTTTCAGTTGTCCCGAGGAGTTGAAAGAGTAAGGACTTGATGATTGTTGAGCTGTTTATTTTTTAGAATCGTTGAAAACAGAAATATTCATTCATGCAGGAACGTTATGCTGCTTTTTTGCTTGTCGGGGCCGGTGGATTTGCCGGAGCGGTGGCAAGGTACCTTGTTGCGCTTGCCCTGCCGTTTATCGGAACCGGTTTTCCCTTCGGTACGCTCTCTGTCAATGTTGCCGGCTGTTTACTGATCGGCTTTATCAGTGAGCTGTCGATCACTTCTTCGCTTGTTTCTCCTGAACTGCGGCTGCTGCTTGCGACGGGTTTCTGCGGGGGCTTTACAACCTTTTCGTCCTATATGTATGAAGTCATGTCGCTGTTGCGGGACGGTGAAATACTCTACGCATCTCTCTACCTGTTTGGAAGTATCATCGGCGGCATTCTCTGTTTCTATGTAGGTATGCAGCTTGCAAAAATATGGACATAAAAGCAGTGACAAGGTACGAGTGACAAGTGACGAGGTACTCTCATTCATTTTTTGTTGATACCCTATGATTGAATTTGAAAACCGGCAGTTGTTGCGGATGTACGTGGGTGAGCAGGCGAAACATCACCACCGTCCATTTTATGAGGTGATTATTGCCGGAGCCAGGGAACAGGGGCTTGCCGGTGCAACCGTGTTCAAAGGCATTCTTTCCTACGGCATGAGCGGGACGGTGCATACGGCCAAGATTCTGGAACTTTCCCAAAGCCTCCCGGTTGTCATTGAAATTATGGACACTGAAGAAAGGATCGGAAAGTTTCTGCCGTTTATCAAAGTCCTTGCACGGGAATCAGGGGCACATGTACATGTGACACTCGAAGAAGTGCGTTCGACCGTTATCCTTCCGGAAAAGTAGACGATAACGCCGGCAAATCTGCCAGGAGAATAAAAGAGGCCTGAAAACAAAAAAGCGGGGGCCGTGATGATATGACCCCCGCTTTCTGTTTTCTCCGGAACCGGACGTTACGCTTCAGCAGCCTGAAGGGCAACATAGTTTGCCCTGATTGTTTTTTCCAGATCTTCGTCGCTGTGCGCGGTGCTGGTGAACATTGCCTCGAACTGTGACGGGGCAAGGTAGACCCCCTGATCGAGCATGGACTGGAAATACCTGGAGTATTTCTGCAGATCCGAAGCAACTGCATCATCATGGTTTTCAACAGGCTTTTCGGTAAAGAAAAGGCATGCCATCGAGCCTACACGGTTCTGGGTATAGTTCAAACCGAGCTTCTGCATGTTGTCCCTGAAACCTTCCTCGAGGATTGCCGCTTTTCTTTCGAGTTCGGGATACGGGTTGTCATCCTTGAGTATCTGCAGGGTTGCAAGACCGGCGGTGATCGCAAGCGGGTTGCCTGAAAGAGTGCCTGCCTGGTAAACATCGCCGAGGGGTGCAATTTTTTCCATGATTTCCCGTTTGCCGCCGAACGCACCAACCGGAAGACCGCCGCCGATGATCTTGCCCATGGTCGTCAGATCCGGGGTGATGCCGTAAAGTTCCTGTGCGCCCCCGAGGGCTACGCGGAAACCGCACATGACCTCGTCGAAAATCAGGACGATACCTTCCTGTGTGCAGTAGTCGCGGAGGCCCTGGAGGAACTCTTTGTTTGCGGGTATAACGCCGGTGTTTCCTGCAACAGGTTCGATAATGACAGCAGCAACGTTGTCCTTGTTTTCATTGACCAGCGTTTTAACCGACTCGAGATCATTGTATTTCGCGTTCAGGGTGTCATTGGCGGTGCCTTTTGTGACGCCCGGGCTGTCGGGTGTGCCGAGTGTCAAAGCGCCGGAGCCTGCCTTGATCAGAAAGCTGTCACCATGGCCGTGGTAGCAGCCCTCGAACTTGATGATTTTATCACGGCCTGTGTAACCTCTGGCAAGACGAACTGCCGACATGGTGGCTTCCGTTCCGCTGTTGACCATGCGGACCATCTCGATCGAAGGAACGATCCGGGTCAGAAGCTCTGCAATTTCAATTTCCAGCTCGATCGGAGTTCCGAAACTGGTTCCGATTTTTGTCAGGGTGTTTTCGAGCGCTGCAGTTACTTTAGGGTGCATGCTGCCGAGAATGAACGGGCCCCATGAACCAACATAATCAATGTAGGTGTTGCCGTCGACGTCGGTCATATAGGCGCCCTCTCCTTTCGCCATGAATACCGGTGTGCCGCCGACTGATTTGAAGGCTCGAACCGGTGAGTTTACCCCGCCGGGAATAAACTGTTTTGCTTGCTCGAAAAGTTCTTTTGATCTGGTGAGTTGAGGCATATTTACCAATCCGGTTAAAGATTACAAGAAAACATGATAGGTGATTAACAAACATTCAAGATAGAAATACTCGTGAAGATATAAAACCCTGAATGTCATGAAAAGGGATTTCGGCTGAATGCTTTATTCCGGGCCTGAGAGGATCTGGGAAATGATCTTCCGGTTTTTTGCGGACGGTTTGCGGTCGCTGTGTATTGAGCAATAGTTCTGAAGGATGTCGCAGAGCTGTCTGCTTTCCTCTATGGGGATGTCAAGGCTCTCGATGGAGCGGATATCGATACCGCTGAGCGTTTGCATGAGCAGATAAACCGGAACTGTAAGAAGTTGGCCGGACTGTCCGGAAGCAGTGGAATGTGCCGGCAGCGCAACACCGCCAGGGTCATAGAAAAGGCAGAGTTCGCTGACCGATCCGTCCCGAATCATCGGCATGATGGACTTGCCGGTAGTGACACAGCGTTCAATGGAGGGTTCAAAACCCATGTCCGAGATCAGCCTGAGCATAAACCATGCAACGGCAGCATCGGCGTTCCGGCAGGGAATGCACAGGGTTTCAAGTGTTACTGCGAGAAGATCAAAAAGGCGGGTATTCTTTTCCTCGTTGCCCGTTGTGTTTCTCAGCGTCTCTATAAGCCGGTAAACCGCACTGAATCGCTTTATGCTGGGTTCGGCGGTCATCGGGCTCCGGATGATACGAGCTTCGCTGACAAGCTGTATGTCTCTGTTATTCCTTTTATAAAGGACCACTTCCAGAAGGTTTCCTGTGCTGAACAGGCCCGAAAGCCTGCTTTTCGGGTTTCTTCCTCCCTTGAGTATCACTGAAATCCGCCCGAAGTCCCTGGTATAAAGGGAGCATATTTTCGACTGGTCCTTGAATTTGACCTCTTTGAGAACGACACTCCGGGTTTTGGTAAGCACGGTACGGATTTTTTTATTCAGGAAAATAATTATATATATCCCGGCCTGCTTTTGCACAGGCTTGGGCACGCGAGCTTGACAACAGCATACATAAATAATAGACAGAAATAGATTAAGGAGGAAACTTCGAATGCCGACCTATCAGTATCGTTGTAAACAATGTGGATGTGAAAAGGAAGTTTTTCAGCGGATGGGTGATGACGCGCTGACAACATGTCCGGAATGCAACGCTGAAGAGTATGAGCGGGTTATCAGCGCAGAAGGCGGGTTTCTGCTTAAAGGTTCCGGATTTCACAACACCGACTACAAGAAAAAGGGTGCTTGTGATGATTCGCCCGGCGCATGTCCTTCAGGAAAGTGTCCCCTTGCCAAGTAAGGGTCTTGTCTAAAACACCGGTTTTTCATTGTAGCGCAGTCTGAAACCGGGAAGGTTTATTTTGGGGCTGCCCCTCAGTTTGTTCGGGTACTGTTTCCCTTCAACATTGCCGCTAACCGTTATCCTGTCAAGCTTTCCCTCCGTGAAAGACATAACGATCGTGTTGCCGCTTGAATAATTGATTCCCGCCGGGGATGAACCACTGTCATATCCGTGGTAGAGGCTTCTTGCCTGAGAATCGACCTGTATGTCCGTTACTTTTTCCTGTTCATTCAGCTTGATGTGCATGGTTTTGCCACTCAACTGGTTGTAGAGCTGTTTTGTCAGATCAAGGGTATCCCTTGCTGCAAAAAAGGCGTTTCCGCTGACCGTGATCGATTCGACGTTTTTGCTGCCGTTCGATTCCTTGAGCTGCACTTTGATGCTGTCCCCGGAGAGCTGCCGCTCCCCCTGCCATGCAATTGCATCCGTGTATATCCATATCCGGTTTTCAGGATTATTGATGAGCCCCTGTTTTGATTTTGTTATCAAATTGTTTTTCAGCACTCTGCTGCGCACATTGTCTTCCAGCTCTGCAATTCCTGTATTCGGATAGTAAAGCGCCTTGTCGCAGTATACTTCCTGCTTGCGGTCGGTCATGAAGATGTTGCCTCGTAACTCCACGACACCGCTTTCGAGAAACTCGGTGGCCCTGTCACAGGTGAGCAGCATGTTTTCGTGGGTAAATACGACATTACCCGAAACGGAGCGAACCGGTTCGATTCTGCCGGTAGGGGAACGATCCTCGCCACCCTGCAGCCTGTCTGCCTGCTGCAAAACAATTTTCTTTTTTTGCGCACAGGCAGTATTATGCCCCAGTCCCACGATAGCATCATGTACCTGAAACAGCAGCAAAGAGAGCAGTGTGCACGCAAGTGTTTTGATTCCCCTCATTATGGTTTTATCTATAGGGATAAACATGGTTGAAGTAATGTAAAAAGGATTTGTCTCGTGAAAAAGATTCTTTTAGCCGCCGGTGATCGTTGTGGTTTGTTGAAGGTGCTGCCGTTATACAAGGCCTTGTGTGAACATGACGACTACGAAGCCGTGCTTGCCGCCGGTGTACCGTTACCTGAAGGCGAACGATCAGGCGAAAAACTTCCAGGTGTTTTCGGTGTTTCTGAGAATGTTGTCCCGGTTGAGGCCGGTGGCGGCACATCTGTCAACCAAATTGCTTCAGCGATGAATGCGTTTGGAGAGCTTCTTGCTAGTGAACAGCCGGATCTTGCCGTTATTGCCGGAGATGATGATGTCTCTCTTGCAGCAGCACTTGCTGCCGCGAAGCTCAGCCTTCCTGTTGCCTCTGTAGGAGCGGGCTTGCGTGACTATAACCGTCGTTCTCCGGCGGAAATCAACAGGGTGCTTATCGATTCGGTAACCGATATTCTTTTTGTCAGCGAACACAGCGGAGAGTATAATCTTATCAGTGAAGGAGTCGAGAAAGACCGGATTTTTTTTGTCGGCGAAATGCTGATAGACAGTCTTGTCGCCGTGATAGGCCGGTCAAACAGCTCGACCGTGGTTGATGAACTGGGGTTGGAGGCTAAAAAATATATACTGGTCATACTTGATCAGGCTGCTTCACTTGACAGCATTGGCGTTTTAAAAAACATCGAAGGCGTGGTGAAGGCAATTGCAGAAAAACAACCGGTTCTGATGCTGCTCGGACCCGATGTCGTCACCGTTCTGCAGGAGCATGAAATGGAATTGGCATTTACATCGGTTCCGGGGGTTCACGTCAGGCCGCTTGCCGCGTATGTCGAGCTGCTGCGTCTTATCAAGGACGCGCTGTTCGTTCTGACCGATTCCTCCCTCGCTCAGGTTGAATCAACCGTTATGAAAGTTCCATGCCTGACCATGCTTGACGATACCACCAGTCCGGCTACCATCGAGATAGGCACCAATGTTCTGGTCGGGGACAGGCAAGAGGATATCCTTCAGGCTGTCGATGAAGCTTTCCAGGGTAACCTTACAAAAAGAATGGCGATTCCTGAAAAATGGGATGGAGCCGTGACCGGGAGGATTATCGGAGTGCTGGACAGGGTGCTGTAACAGCTTGTTTGCCTGATGGCAGGCTCCCAACCTCCTTACAGTTACTCTCGGTTTTTCTATTCGGCCTGTAATTCCGGTACAAATCCTCTGGTGTCTGAGGGAAATAACCAAACATGTATTGACCAATTGTCATAGACACCTGTATACTCAATCCGTTCAAACAAGCAGCCCTGAGTGGACACAGTCCGGTAGGGTCATTGTGCATTAGTTCAAAAGGAAAGGAGAAGGTCTTGGCAATTCCAACATCGCGAACAAACATCGCAGCTGAAATCAGTATTGATAGGGAAAAATGTACAGGGTGCGGACTCTGCGTATCTGTTTGCAAGGATTTCAGCATAGAAATAAAAGATGGAACGGTCGAGGTGAGCGATCATCCATTGTTTGGATGCATAGGCTGCGCGCACTGTATGGCGATTTGTCCATCGGGTGCAATAGAGGTGGTTGGCCGCGCATGTTCGCCCGAAGATTTGTTTGACTTGCCTGATAGGAAAGAAGCTGCAACCTACGAGGAGTTGCACGTGCTTTTTCAGCGGAGGAGAAGCATACGGGAATTCAAGGAAACGCCTATTGAAAACAATCTGATAGAAAAAATCTTGGATGCTTCGCGAACGGCTCCTATGGGGCTGCCGCCTTCAGATGTGAATGTTTTGGTCTTGAACACCAGGGATACAGTGAGGTTGTTCGCTGAAGATTTTTGCTCTTATTTGGAAGGCATGAAATGGATGGTATCCGGATGGTTTTTGTTTTTGATGCGCCCTTTCTGGGGAAAGGAAAACCATGACATGTTCAAGAATTTTATTAAACCGCTGCTCCATGCCTATACGGAAAATATGCGAAAGGGGATCAATCTGGTGAGCTATGATGCTCCGTTGGCAATGTATTTTTATGGGTCACCTTATACGGACCCTGCCGATCCGATTATTGCTGCGACCTATGCCATGACTGCTGCTGAAGCACTGGGATTGGGTACCTGTATGATTGGTGGAATACACCCGTTTATTCAAAACGGAAGAAAAGCAAAGGAGTTCAGAGAAAAACAGGGGATCAAATTTGCAAGCCGGGAAGGTTTGTTTGTGATATTCGGATATCCAAAAGTAAAATATACTAAAGGAATACGCAGGACTTTTGCATCAACAGAAGAAAAACAGTGACAAGCGCCACTAGAGGGCACCTCTATTAATTGTCACGAATCCTGAACCGCTCAACATCTGCACAAAGAGTTGGTCAGGGCATGGGGCATATTAATGAAAATGTTTTAAAGCTTGTGGAATTAAAGAATGTAGTCCCCTGGGGGCGTTCATTTGATGAGTACCGGGACATGTTCATGCTCACAGATGCTGATCTTCAGAAGACAATACTTGGATGCGGCGACGGTCCTGCCTCATTTAACGCCGTACTGGCGAAAACCGGCGGAAGCGTCGTTTCGGCAGACCCCGTCTACCGGTTTACCGCCGATCAGATCCGTTCACGGGTACGTGAAGTCTATCCCGAAATCATGTCAGAAGTTTCAAAAAATCCTGATGATTATGTCTGGGAATCCATCCGCGATGTCGAGCACCTTGGAAAAGTCAGGATGGAAGCGATGGAGCTGTTTTTCGATGACTACGAACAGGGAAAACAAACCGGCAGATATATTAACGCCTCGTTACCCGAACTGCCTTTCGAAAACAATGCCTTCGACCTTGCCTTATGCTCCCATTATCTCTTTCTCTACAGCGACCATGTGAGCCTTCAAGAGCATATCCTTTCAATGAAAGAACTCTGCCGCGTAGCTAACGAGGTCAGGATTTACCCTCTCGTAACCCTTGAAGGCAAACTTTCCAGGCATCTTGACTCTGTTGTTGCAGAGCTGCAAAACGTCGGGATGGATGTTTCGTTTCAGAAGGTGAGATACCGTTTTCAAAAAGGGGCTGAGGAAATGCTTGTGGTGAAATAGCGAGAGGCTTGTAAAATCGGAGTATTGCGTATCTTGAAAAAAGGTTGAGTAATACGGGGACATGCTGATTTTTGATAGGTGAAAAGTTTTTGTTGCTAATGAACAACGTCCCCTATTTTCGAAAGGGAGGAAATATGGGTATCGGAGCAATTAAAGAAGACGTATCACGTTTAGCGGTTAAAGAGCAGGCGGCTCTTGCACGTTGGATAATTGAAAATCTGGAGTCGGCTTCAGAGGATGAAGGCGCTGTTGATTTAGCATGGCGTCAAGAGGTTCGCAAAAGGGTTGAGGATATTCGATCCGGTAAGGTTGACATGATTCCGGCGGACAAGGTATGGAAAGATCTTCTTGGCGACTATGCCCGGACGAGCTGAATATCATCCAGAAGCAGTGTCAGAGATACGACACGCTGCAAGTTGGTATGATGAACAGGTCAAAGGTCTTGGTTTGGATTTTCTGCTTGAAGTAAGAAGTGCAGAGTTCCGGATTATTGAACATCCTGAAGCACGGCCTGATTACGAGGACGGAACAAAACGATGTATCATGCAAAAGTTTCCATTCGCAGTCGTGTATCAGGTGTCAAAAGAGGCGATTCAGATTGTGGCGGTTGCTCATTGTAAACGTAAGCCTGGATATTGGAAAGACAGGATCTCATGAATCAAATTTTTACAGTCAAGAACACTCTCCAGAATATCTGGCGTTGAAAGATGAAACTGTCAAGGTTATGACTGCTTTCAGCAAAGCAAGTGGTTTTCCTCATTTCCCTATTAGCATGTTCACCATGCGTTCAATTCAGGAACTCTGGAATTTCGAAATAGCAGGAAAATAAGAGTTAAGTAAACTTATGCGTGTGCCGCATAAGTATGCTAATAGTTATTAAATGATACTAATCAGCGATATGAGTCCTGGCTTTTGTTTGAGTGCTGAGTAGAAACGGAGTATATTTTACAGGATTTCTTTAGAAAATCTGTATTACAGATATAATAAGTGATGCTAGGCAAAGGCATAAAGGGCATTCATGAACTACGAAGAAAACTCACAACAAAACTCGTTGTCTCTCAGGGTGCTTCAAAACCTACGCCTGCGTCTGCTGGACCTCACCGCCCGCAACCGCCTGATCAATTTCCGCCACACCAAAGGCGCAAGTCTGCGAATCATTGATGAGTTACCCAACCAACTGGTCGAAACTCTGTTGGGCGGTACCGAGATGCGCTTTGAAGCCGTTCCGGAACCGACCGAAGAGGAATTAATCGATGCCCATTATCTGTCGTTCGATGAGGAAAAGCAGGAACTGGTCCGCCTGAAGAATGATCCTTCGGCAGAAGAATGGGCAAGGCTCCTTGGCTTTGCGACCAGTTATGAGGTGCCTGATAGTTCACCTGAAAATGATTCAGGCAAGCATTCGGATACCGCCATTCAAACCTTGTTGTATCCTTATGAAATGGAGGCGCGTCTCAAGAACCTGTTCTCAAAGGCTGATTCTGCCATCCAGGAGATGGGCGCGAATATTCTCTATCTCGCGTTCGGCTTTCTCGAATGGTACGAGAGCTCAAGTAGTGATAATTCCCGTATTGCACCCTTGTTTTTGGTGCCAATACGGCTTCATAAGGGACGGCTTAATCCAGAGACTCGCACATACGAATATACGTTGCAGTATTCGGACGAAGAAATCATTCCTAACCTCTCGCTACGCGAAAAACTCCGCGCTGATTTTGCGATGGCATTGCCGGAGCTGGATGAAAATACGTTGCCGGAAGATTACTTCAGTGAGGTCATACAACTTCTTGAAAATAATAAGCAGTCACGGTGGCGAGTACGGCGTTATATTTCCCTCGCGCTTCTTAACTTCAGCAAATTGCTGATGTATTTGGACCTTGATCCAGAGCGCTGGCCGGAAGCAGCCAATATCGTTGAGCATCCCGTGGTCTCTCGGTTCTTATCGGGTTATGGACAGGATTCCGAAGATGAAGCGGATTCGGCAGGAGACCTCGGCTTTGGTGAGGAGTACCTCATCGATGAAATGGACGAGGTGCATGTGAATTATCCATTGATCGATGATGCCGATAGCTCCCAGCACAGTGCTTTGATCGATGCAGTCGATGGCAAAGACCTGGTGATTGAGGGCCCGCCTGGCACGGGTAAGTCACAAACCATTACCAATCTGATTGCTGCCGCGATGGCGCAAGGTAAGAGGGTGCTTTTCGTAGCGGAAAAGTTGGCAGCGCTGGAAGTGGTGCGTAGCAGTCTGGATAAGGCGGGGTTGGGCGAATTCTGTCTGGAACTTCATAGCCACAAGTCCCAAAAGCGAAAAGTGTTCGATGAAGTGGACAAACGCCTGAAGAAGAACGGACACTATCGCAAGCCAAAAGATATTGCGGTGGATATCGCCCGCTATGAAGAGCTCAAAACCGCACTGAAGAGCCATGCAGAGAAGATCAACCGTCCGTGGGCGAATACCGGGAAGACACTGCACGAGATCTTTATGGCCGCTACCCGCTACCGTGAAGCGATCGGAGTCAACCCAGAGGGACTCCATCCCACTGGCTACGACGGTGATAACTACGATGCGGCGGTGCAGCGCCGGAATGAAGACCAGGTCGAGGCATATCGAAAGGTCTATCAGGCGGTCGCAGATCAACTTGCAGCAGATGCCGCATTGCAAGACCACCCGTGGTATGGCGTGCGAAATGGCGACTTGCAGATATTTGATCTGGAACGAGTGAAAGAAGCACTTGGTGCTTGGCAGAACGCATTAGTTACCGTTCAAAGTCAGCGTGATGCAATTGCCCATACGCTTGGCGCCGAAAGTTCTGACATTGCCGAGACATTGACACTAGCGCAGCAGTTTTTGACGGAATTGCAAGGTATTCCTGCACTGAATGGTGATGAGATCCTGGATCGTCTTCCGGTGCTACGTGGCGATGTATCGGATAAGGCCAAGGGCTACATCAAACTGTTCGAAGATATACAGGATCAATATGCTGCATTGGCAAAAATCGTGGGTCCGGACATTCTTGCGGATCTTTCTGTGGTCGATCAGCTGCTCAAGGGTAGTCAGCAACTGAAGCAGTTAGTAGGGCACGAGGTAGAGCTTGGCAGGCTGGCCGAGGCGATCAATCGGCTGACGGCCATAGAGGATCAACTGGGCCAACTCGATGAACCGTTTCAGAGTGTCATTTCCGCCCTGGGAGAGCCAGCAGCAAGCTTGCTGACCGTAAGCGAGTCAGGGGTCACGGAGTTTAAAGCCGTTGTCGATCTGATCACTGGACTCGATCCGTCCTATTGGAAGCACCGTGATGAGCTTTTCGACAACGATGAACTGGACGGCTTGCTCCCACAGCTCAAAGCCGAGTTGGAAGCATTGCGCGGGCTCCATGGAAAGGTCGAAAGCGTATTTTCGCTGGATGATTTGCCCGACGAGAAAGCCATCCGCCAGCTCGGCGCAACAGTTAAAACCGGCGGACTGTTCAAGTGGTTTAAAGGGGAGTGGCGAGCGGCCAGAAAACAGCTGTTGGGTTTGGGAAGTAGTGGGCAGGTGAAGCTACCCCAAATGCTGCCGGCGCTTGATGACTTGGCGACTTTTTCTGGGAAGTGCGAGAAGCTTGAGGGCAATACGCACTATTCGGATGCCTTGGGTGAGCATGTGCAGGGGCTGGACACGAATGTCGAAGCCCTTGAGGCCCTTCGAGGTTGGTACAAGTCTGTTCGTCAGGCCTATGGGGTCGGTTTTGGGCAGAAAGTGCCTTTGGGCGATGCCATTCTGAAATTGTCTCCCAGTGTTGCTAAAGCGGTCCGGTCTTTAGCTGAACGTGGCGTTCAAAAGCAACTCGATGACTTGTTGGATGACTTGGGTAGTCTGAAGGCAGTTTTTGCGCCTGTTGCTGAATTGCGGGATGAGTCGACCCTATTGGTTGGGGATGAGGGCGCCATTCCCCGGTTGGTCAATGCCGTGAAACGGGCCATCAGTGCGTGTGGCCCGTTGGCCAATGACAATTCACTGTCGATGTCGGATTTGGCTGATCGTATTGAGCAGATTGGCCTGCTGCGGCAACGCGTCGAAAAATGGCAGAAGGCTGAGTTCGACAAAAAGTTGTTCGACGGGAAGCTCGGCTTGCAAGTGGGCGCAGGCGTTGATAACAGCAAAGGCCTGTCGATGCTTCACCACACGCTAGATCTAGCCATTTGTGTTGCCGAGAATGTGAAAACACCGGCGCTCGTTGGGTACGTTTATGAGCATCCTCAGGCCGCCACGTTCGAGGCCCTGGCCAAACATGCTGAAGAGCTGCACGGAGCTCTGAAAACGCAGGGTTCCGCATATGATGAATTTGCAGCGATCGTTCGTCTCGACCGGGATGGATGGTTGGTGCGTTGTGGTGATCGAGTGGATGGCCTGATTCCTCGAAACCAATTGGCTTTGGAGAGCGGAGCGACACTGCAAAACTGGTTGGATTACGTCAGATCACGTGAGCAGCTCGAAAAGCTCGGGTTGACGGTTTTGGCAGAGGCCGTCGAGCGCGGCGATATTCAGATCGACCAGGTTGAGGATGCCTATCAGGCAGGTGTTTATGATGTTTTGGCGAGGGAGATTCTCCACGAAGATCCTGAGCTTGGACGTTTCTCCGGCCATTCCCAGGAGGCATTGCAGGACAAGTTTCGGGAATACGACAACAAGCTCAAGGCACTGCAGTGTGAGCAGATCGCTTGGCAGATCGATCAGAGAAAAATACCCACGGGCAATATGGGGGCTCGGGTTAATGAGCACACCGAGCGGGTTTTATTGGAGCATGAAGTAGGTAAGAAGACCCGGCATATTCCCATCAGACAACTACTCAGAAGGGCTGGAGACGCTTTGGTAGCATTGAAGCCATGCTTCATGATGGGGCCGATGTCTGTCGCACAGTATCTAGCCCCCGGCGGGATCAGCTTCGACTTGGTGGTGATGGATGAGGCATCTCAGATCAAACCACAGGATGCGCTTGGTGCAGTGGCCCGTGGCGGGCAGTTGGTTGTGGTTGGTGATCCGAAGCAGTTGCCGCCGACAAGCTTCTTTGATCGCATGATTGAAGATGAAGAAGAAGATTCAACGGGCATTGAGGAGTCGGAAAGCATTCTGGATGCCACACTCCTGATGTTTCCAGCTCGTCGACTGCGCTGGCATTACCGTTCTCAACACGAGAAATTGATTGCTTTCTCAAACCATTTTTTCTACGACAGTGATCTGGTGCTTTTCCCGTCTCCGCATAAGGAAACGGAAAACTATGGGATCCAGTATTCCCGAATACCTCGCGGCTGTTTTGTGAATAGAAAGAACCTGGAAGAAGCAAAGATTATTTCTGAAGCCGTTCGCGAGCATTTCAGGCATCGCCCCGAAGAGAGTCTGGGCGTCGTCGCTATGAGTGCGGACCAGAAGCTGCAAATAGAGCGCGCAATTGAAACACTTACCAAAGACGATGCGGTATTCCAGAAGTGGCTAGATAAGGATGCGACACGAAGCGAATCGCTCTTCATTAAGAACCTGGAAAATGTCCAAGGTGACCAGCGAGATGTTATCTTTATCTCGATGACCTATGGACCACAGGAACCCGGTGGCAAGGTTTATCAACGGTTCGGGCCGATTAATTCGGATGTTGGTTGGCGTCGTCTGAATGTGTTATTCACCCGCTCCAAGAAACGGATGCACATTTTCAGTTCGATGGGATCTGATGACATTGTTGCGAGTTCGACAAGTAAACGGGGTGTTCAGGCGTTACGCGATTTTCTTAGTTATTGCGAGACTGGCATTCTCCATAAAACGCAACGTGAAACGGGGCGGGTTCCGGACAGCGACTTTGAGATTGCTGTCATGGATGCGCTGGCGAGAGAAGGTTTCGAGTGCATTCCCCAAGTGGGCGTTGCTGGCTTCTTTATCGATGTAGCTGTAGTAGATCCGGGCAACCCTGGACGTTACCTGATGGGTATCGAATGCGATGGCGCCGCCTACCATTCAGCGAAATCGGCACGGGACCGTGATCGTCTTCGTCAAACCATTCTTGAGCGTTTGGGGTGGAGAATTCGCCGTATTTGGTCAACCGACTGGTTCAAGAACCCGCATGGTGAGTTGTCTCCGATAATTCGGGAGCTGAATGAACTCAAGACCCCAATACTAGCAGTTGTAGAAGAGATAGAGACTGAAGCCGATGAGATCAAGGAAATCATCGAAGAGGTTGAGCGTGAAGAAGCACAGGTCGATTTGTTTGCGTTTGAAGATATCAGCCTGAAAGACAAGTTGATCCGATTTGATAATGAAGTAATGCGTAAGGAATGCCCGGACACGCCAAACGAGAAAAGGCTTCTTCGACCCTCGATGCTGGAGGCTCTTATCGAATACACCCCAACAAGTAAAGTAGAGTTTCTTGAGACAGTACCATCATATATTCGACAAGCGACCGATGCCTCAGAAGGTAAGTATCTAGATGTGATTTTTGAGATAATTAACTCATCTCTGGAGAAAGGCTAACCGTGAACATGCCAAAAAATCCCCCTATAAACTCTTTCTTGTAATAGAAATCAAGAGCTTCTGTTACCCCCAAGAAACTGGCCGGTCAGGATAAGTTTTTCATGAAAGCTGTTGCCTTGTTCAGATCCTGCAGGTGTACTTGCACACAATATTCCCGCTCTCCCCTTATCGCAATTATTATATAACGTTGTTCCGTATCCTAAATAAGTGGAGGAGTATTCGTCTATTGAGTTGAGAAGGAATAGTTTATATCAAAGCATAAAAAATATACCCTATGCCAGGAGGCGCGAGACTTGATGCGCCGGGAACCTTGCACTAAATGATCTGGGGGATTGAAAGCATCATCCCCGACATGCCGTACTTCACAAATCCTTCCGAAGAAGACCGCGATTCCGTTCAGCCTTCCTGAGTGCCCCTGGCTCGGAGGGCAACTCTGTTCGCCTTGCATTGATCAATAGCAAAATCCTCGATTGCACTTTTCAGCAGGATTGCATAGGTTTGTGTGTATAGTATACACACAAAGGCTGTTTGTAATTGGTGAAAACTGAACCGGGTAACGAGATGAGAACAAATATTGTTATTGACGACAAGCTTCTCAGCGAAGCATTTTCCGTAAGTGACGCGAAAACCAAAAAGGCACTGGTTGAGGAAGCATTGGAGGTTTTGATCCGCTTGAAAAAACGGAAAGACCTGACGGAGCTTGCGGGAAATATCGAGTTTTACGAGGATTACGACCACAAAAAAATGAGGCAGATCAGGGAATGATCCTTGTCGATACTTCTGTCTGGATCGATGTTCTGAGAGACAGGACTGGGGATGTTGTCGAGGCCTTTCAAAAAAAGACTCATGGCGAAACATCTGTTTTAAGCCGTTTTACGCAGCTGGAACTGTTACAAGGGGCAAAAAGCGATAAGGACTGGAAGCAGCTCGACGAATATCTTTCATCACAGTTCTATCTTGAAGCGACGGAAAAAACCTGGGTTGATGCGGCTCGAATTTTTTTTGAACTGAGAAGAAAAGGGATAACCGTACGAAGTTCGATTGATTGCTGCATAGCGCAGGTTGCCCTGGAACGCGATGCCCTTCTTCTTCACAAAGATGCGGATTTTGACAGGATTGCCTCGATCCGTCCACTTCGTTTCGAATGGTTTACAGTGTGAGTCAATACTCGTTCCTCACAAACAACTCCGGACCGACGCTGGTGCCGTAGAGGCGGGTGTCCAGGTGAGAGCCTCGAAAAGCACATCCTTCTACACTCTAATCGATGAAAGAATTGATCTCTCGTTTCAAACGGCGAGATGCCGTTTTCAAAAGGAGGTGGAAGAGATGGTGGTTGCAAAAAAGTGGTGGAAAAGTTTGCTGTCGAGTTGTCGGGGCAAAAATGAAATTGATATAGATCAATGAAATTGAGCTGTTCAAGCGTTTAATTGTGGATGCTCTGTTTGCGCCCCGCGTTTTCGCGTTATCTCGGGAGGTACTGTGAATCATTCGGTTTCAGGGAGCGTGACAGCAAGGCTCCCGGAATGTACCGGATAATCCGGTAAAAATATATATGATGGCGATAGCGACCTGGAGCTGTAATGCAGAGGCAAGGCAAATGCAATGCTTTCGGGTTGTATCGGAAGCCATGCACAAAAGGAGGTTTTTATGAAGGACACGTTACAGCCAGGTATTGTTTTCAAGCACAAATTCATTGTGCCGAAGACGAAAACGGTTCCGTTCCTGTATCCCGAATCGGAAGAATTCGTTGTGATGCCGGAAGTCTTTGCCACAGGCTATCTGGTTGGTTTTTTAGAATGGGCCTGCATCAAGGCAATCAATCCCCATCTTGACTGGCCGAAAGAGCAAACGGTTGGAACGTATATCGATATCAGTCATGAAGCCGCAACGCCATCCGGCCTTGAGGTTACGGCAAAAGTTGAGCTGATTGGTGTTGATGGACGAAAACTTGTTTTTGCTGTTGAGGCTCATGACGGTGTCGATCTGATTTCAAGGGGTCGCCATGAGCGTTTTGTTATCAACAGGGAAAAGTTCGATGTGAAGGTTGCTGAAAAAAATGCCGGGTAACGGGCCGCTTGCCCGATATGCCGATTGGCATCAATGATCAATTATACAATGGGTGGTTGTGTTGAAGAGAGGTGACGCGGAAGAGATTTTTATACGGTCAGCAAAAGCACTATCTGATATTCCTCAGGAATTGATAGAGTGCCTTTTTAAAAAAAGTGACTTGGTTCATTTTAAAAAGGGTGAGCTGTTTCAAAGGGCGGGAGATTACCCTCGATACGCGGGTTTTAATCTCAATGGTATATTCCGCTTCTACTATATCGATGATGAAGGAAACGATTTGACCAAGGTATTTTCCGATACAGGGAAGTTCATTCTCTCCTATAGTGCTCTGGTGCAACACCGCCCATCGTACTTTTTTATTGAAGCTCTTGTTGATACGGATATGCTCCTGTTTGATTGGGAGCAATGGATGGAGATGGTGGAACAGGATATTAGATGGTATCCATTTGTCTTCAAGTTGGTGGAGAATGCCTATATAATGAAGGAGATGCGCGAAAAATCATTTTTGCTTGATGACGCCACGACAAGATACCTGAATTTCAGAGCGGAATATCCAAATCTTGAGAACAAGGTCAAACAGTATCACATCGCTTCTTTTATCGGAATAACGCCGGAGGCTCTCAGCCGTATAAGAAAAAACCTGAAATTAATATAGATCAATGATGTTGAGCCGCTTGATCGTTTAAATTTGAGTTGAAAATTTAAGACGGGAGAGGGCATATGAGGGCTCAAAAAGAAAGGATCGTTTTAATTACCGGAGGAAGCTCAGGTATTGGTTTTGCAATGGCGAAACAGATGGTTGCGCAACAGGCCACTGTAATTGTCTGCGGCAGGTCACAAGAAAAGCTTGATGGTGTAAAAAGAAAAGTGCCGCAACTGGTAACCATACAATGTGATCTCACCAGACAGGAAGACCGGAACGCATTGTGTGACAAGATCGCCCGGGAGTTTAAAGGCTTGAACATGTTGATCAATAATGCCGGAATAGTTCAACGTTATGATCTTGCCAAACCTGGAGATATAGAAGACAGAATTGTTGCTGAATGGCAGACGAACTTCATGGCGCCGGTTTTGCTGTGCAATCGCTTGATGCCGATCCTCGCAAGGAATAAAGGAACCATAGTCAATGTGACTTCGGCTCTGGTCTATATTCCGTTATCTATTCAGCCAAGTTATTGTGCAACTAAAGCAGCTTTGCATTCGATGACACAAAGCATGCGGGTTGCATTGCCTGGACAAGGGGTCAAGGTCGTCGAGATTTTCTATCCTGCGGTAGATACCCCGTTCCAGAAAGGGCGTGTGCCTGTCACAGCGATTACAGCGGATGAAGCCGCAGCCATTGCATTGAAGGAACTCAACAAAGGAAAAGATGAGATCCACGTAAAAATGGCGGCTTTTTTGTTTCTGCTGAGCCGGCTTATGCCAAAACGAGCACTATACCTGTTCAATAAACTATTTACGGAAAAAGGTGCGGAAAAGAGGAACAGTGGTTAAAATGAGCAGGAACAGGGGATGTTGTTCAATAACAAAAAATTCCCTTATAACCTCAAGAAACTGGCCGGTCAGGTTCCAAGTCTCAGAGAATCCCGACGACTACATCTGGGATCAATACACGATATCAAACATCTTGGCCGTGTCGGGACGGGGGTGATGTTGCCCTGTTCAGATCCTGCAGGTGTACTTGCACACAATATTCCCGCTCTCCCCTGTTATCGAGGCATCAATTTTCGTATCGGGATTCACGAGTTCCCTGAGCAGTTTGGTGAAGGTTCCGAGGTAGAAGTTGCCGACGACAGGCAGGGTCGGGTAGGTTACCTTGACGGTGATTTCAGGTGTTTTGCCGGTGGTGTAGCTGAAGTCGCCGCTCCCGGCGAACGTCCAGGCGTTTTTGCTGATAGCGAAGAGCAGCAACTTGAAGGCAAGGCCGGACGGCAGGGGTTTAAGCAGCGTCTGGAAAAAGCCAGGTATCCGGACTTTCAGCAGGTATGCGGCTGTGCGCTGTCCGGAATCGTTCAGCAGTTCCGCAAGCACACCGGAGTCAAGTTCCTTGTCAAGGGATTTGACAAGGTTGTGAAATTTTTCTTCCTCAACCATTTCGGACGGCAGGTTGCCGATAAGGTGTCCCTGGCCTGCGACGGTCAGGCGTGCGTCAGCCTCTGCTTTACCGTATTTTGCCTCCAGGGCCGCGACGGTTTGGATGATGGAGTTGGGGCCGATTTTTGCAGAAGCTGTCATTCGTGATTGGTTATGGGTTTGACGGTGAATATGGCTGCATTCAAGGTGCCATGGCAGGGAAAACAAGATTGATGTTTTCCGTCTCCCACCCTTTTCTGACGGTTACCGTATCGTTGTTGACGGTAAAGAGATCCGCGGGTTCGAATGGATAGATATTGCCGGCGTTCCATGATGGTTTCGTGCCCGGTTGCATCTCTGATCGAGGGATGAACGCCCTGAGCGTGTACTTTCCGGGAGCCAGTTCATCGATGCTGAAGCCGGCTGGACTGTCGTTACTCCTCTGGACAACCGTTCTGCGGGGCAGCCTGTTCATCGAATCGAGCACTTCGACAATGACTGTTCCGGTTCCTCCCGATACGGTTCCGGTTATGGTGCCGAAATCTTCGGAATCCGCTACGGTAAATGCAGATGTTACAAGTGAATCGGGAGCCCGTTCTCCGTTGAGACCAATAAGGTTTTCCAACTGTATGTCAAGGCGATAAGCGTTGCCGTTGCGGAAGGCAGGGTTTGCCTGCAGAGTGTAGCGCCTGTCATCTATCGGCTGGACCGTGAAGGCGAGAGGCGTGGGGTCCTCTCCGTTAAGGGAGAAGAGCAGTATTGCGCGTTCGAGAGATTCCTGTTCAACCGGTATATTGAAGGAGACGTCAACCGTCCGGCCTCGTTCAGGATAGGTTGGGACAAGGAACGCTTTTACGGTACCGTTTTTCGGCAGAAGCTGCGTTATTGCAATGGTCTCTTTTTCCTGTTTGTCGTTTCCCCTGCATGCAGTTGACGAGGTCTGTCCGCCGTCGCCCGGAGAGTAGGTTATACGGTATCCGGATTTCTTCTCAAGCGAGCCGGTAACGATGCGAAAGGTTCTTGCGCGGGAAGTTGCTTTTACGCTATAGAACCCTTTGACAGGCAACACGGTATTCCGCACTGTGTCGAGAACGGCAACTGAGGAAAGCTTGAAATTTTCAACAGGAAAAGGACGGTCGAAGCTTATTTCAAGAACATTGCCTGCGGGTGAGGTGCAATAGATCAGCTTCGGATGACCTGCTGGCTCAGCAAGTCTGAACAGGTTGTCCGAGGTGCCTGTCCCGACCAGTTCCCGGTACCCTGTCCCGGAGAACTCGCTGCCGGGGTTCAGTTTCTTGTCGCCGTTGCTGTCCTGCAGTGTAATCAGCCGATAGTTTCCTTCGGCAAGATAGTCGAGTGTGAATCTCCCGTCATAGCCTGTTTGTACGCTGTAATCAGGTTTTCGCTCAGAAGGGTTGAAGGAGAGAGAGTCGTCTTTTGGTACGGCATAGGCAAGAACAAGCGCGCGGGGCATAGGTCGAGTATCGTTCGAGAAGACCTGTCCCGCAATGATGCCCCGGTTTATTTCCGGGCCTGTTGAGAATGCGTAGGTATAGCTTTGAAGCAATACGTTGCCCCGGCTGCTTCTCAGTGAGGTGTTGAGAGTGATCGTATAGGTTTTGTTTGTTTCCAGTGGTTTTCGGAACACTATTTCGGCTTCCGTGCCGTTTCCGTTGAGGGTGTAGTCGGTTATCGCCGGAGAAAAAACCAATGCGTTTCTCAGAGACGATGCGGTTACATACCGGTTGAAGCTGAAATGGATTCGTTCGGGAGAGATATTGACGGAAGAGGAGGGCGGGTTCACGGAAAGAATCTCCAGAGGTTCGTTATCCCTCGGGCCTCCTGTCGGTGGGCGATCATGCGCACATGCCGTAAGGAGTAAGCACAGGGCGATGCAGAGCGATAGAGGTTTCATGGAGCGACTCGTTAGCGGGCCCGGCCTGGATTGTAAATCAACGTAAAAAGTCGTAAATTAAAAAGCTAAGAAGTTCTATGAAAATATTTTGAGAAAAAAATAACAGATTGTTTACGATATAGATGTCCAGAAGCACTTGCAAGGTTCTTTATGTGTCAGGTGAAATTTCTCCATTTGTAAGGGTCAGTTCTCTGGCCGATTTCATGGCATCCTTTCCCCAGGCCATGGAAGATGAAGGCTGTGAAGCACGCATAATGATGCCTAAATACGGTGTGATCAATGATCGCAAGTTTCGCCTCCATGATGTCTTGCGGCTTTCAGATATAAAGGTTCCCCTGAAAGACAAGACAGATCTGCTTCACGTTAAGGTTACTGCTCTTCCGTCAAGCAAAATACAGACATATTTCCTTTACAACGAGAGGTATTACAAGCGTAGCGGCCTTTTTACCGATATGTCCCAGGGGGATGATTTCAAGGGCAGCGCCGAGAGGGTTATTTTCTTTAATCTCGGTATTCTTGAAACGTTACAGCGGCTTGGCTGGAGACCCGATATCATTCATTTTCATGACTGGTACGCAAGTCTGGTACCCCTGTTGCTCAAAACCGTATATGCCGACAATGAGTTTTTCAAGGGTATCAGAACAGTTCTGACTGTCCATAACGCGCACTGTCAGGGTGTGTTTCCCCTGAAACCGTTTACGAAACTGCTCCCGGAAAGCATAGTCGAGGGGCTGCATAGCGAGGGTGATACGGTGAATATGCTGTTTACCGGTATCGAGCATGTTGATACTGTTTCAACGACATCGGGCAGGTATGCCGAGCTTATCAGCAGTGACACCGAAGCTGCATACGGGGTAGACAAGGAGCTTGCTTCTCGCGGTAATCATCTTCAGGGAATTACCAACGGGCTCGACGGCAAACAGTGGAATCCATCCGCTGACAAGCTTATCAAGAAGAGGTTTGATATCGACCGGCTTGATGAAAAACGTGAGAACAAGAAGTTTCTGCTCGAAGAACTGAAGATGCCGTTTGATGAGGAAAAACCCCTGATAGGCACTGTGATACATTTTGACCGGTATCAGGGGATCGAACTGCTGCTCGATGCGCTCGAAAAGCTTATGGATCTCGATATTCAGATGGTTATTTCCGGATCGGGAAACAAGGATATCCAGAAGAAACTGCAGTCCCTTGCCAGGGAGTATGAGGGCAAGCTCGGACTCTCTTTTGAGTTCAGCGACGCTTATTTTCACCAGATCATGGCTTCATCCGATATGCTGCTGATGCTTGGAAAATTTGAGTCGTGTGGTATGATGCAGTTTTTCGCGATGCGATACGGAGCTGTGCCGATTGTGTATGCAGGAGGCGGTATTGCTGAAACTATCGACGAGATCGACGCAGAGAGTGACGGCTCGGGTTTTGCATTTCATGACTACAGTCCGGAAGCTCTTGCCGACAAGGTCAGGGAGGCTCTTGCGGTCTATAACGATAAGGAACGCTGGACAACGCTCGTGACGGACAATATGGCAAGGAAGTTGACATGGAAGAAGTCTGCAGGAAAATATAACCTGATGTACAGCAGTCTGCTTGAGCGTGAATGAGAGCATGGTGAGAAAGGTAAAGGTATTGTTTCTTGACAGAGATGGTACGATCAATCGTGATATAGGCACCTATGTAACCACAAGAGAGCAGTTCCAGTTGATTGACGGGGCGGATACTGCTATCGCCCTCGCCAAACAGGCCGGTTACGAAATCGTCATTGTCACAAACCAGGCTGGTATTGCTAAAGGTATTATTACTCCCGAGCAGGTCGAGGATATTCATCTTTACCTGAATGAACTGCTTGCCTTCAGGAATACTTCATTTGACCGGAGTTACTACTGCCCTACCCATCCGGATTTTCCGCATCCCGAATACGATCGCTTTGCCTGGTGCAGAAAACCTGAAACCGGTATGGTTGACCGGGCGATTGCCGATTATCTTGCCTCTGGTGCTGAAGTTGACAAAACGCAGTCGTTTTTTATCGGTGATAAAACGGTTGATGTTGAATGCGGTTTACGTGCAGGTCTCCGGTCAATTCTTGTCAGGACAGGTCACGGAGAGGAAGCACTCTGCCGTGAACGCGGGATTACACCGGAATTCGTTGCGGATAATCTCTACCAGGCCATAACGGAGTATGTATTAAGCAGTGACGAGATAACAAGTGACAAGTAAAAACAGCTTTTGGGTTTGCATTGTTACGTACACATTCCATTCTGCCGGGCCAGGTGCAGTTATTGTGATTTTTTCCTGGTAACGAGGCAGGATCTTCAGGAGCGTTTTTTTACCGCTCTATACGAAGAGACGGCGGCACGAATTGCTGTGTTTTACGGCAGAACAATTCGTTCCGTTCATTTCGGTGGAGGAACTCCATCATATGTAAATACAGATTATCTTGGACGGTGGCTTGAAACCGCATCTCGCTTCGTTTCACTGAGCGATGACATCGAAATTACCGTTGAGGCCAATCCTGAAGATCTTACCTCTGAAAAATTACAAGGGTTGGCGGCTTTGGGTGTGAATCGTCTCAGTATCGGTGTGCAGTCTTTTGTCCCTGAAAAGCTACGGGCATTGGGGAGGTGCCATACTGCGGAAGATGCGGTCCGAGTGACCGAGGAGGCAATGAAGGTGTTTGGTAATATCAGCGTTGACCTTATGTGCGGTGCACAGGGGGAGACAGCCGAAGACTGGCAACGTGACCTCCGGTGCGCCCTATCAGCCGGTGTTCCGCATATTTCCGTCTATATGCTTGCTCTGGAGAAAAAGACCTTCCTTGCGCGTCAGGTAAGGAGGGGACTGGTAACTCTTCCCGGTGACGAGGTGCAGGCTGAGATGTACGGTATGGCGTGTGAACAGCTTGGCGAACAGGGTTTTGAACACTATGAGGTTTCGAATTTCTCAAAACCGGGGTTCTTTTCCCGTTATAATCTGGGATGCTGGCACAGGGAATCGTATCTTGGTTTCGGTCCTTCAGCGCATTCGTTCTATAAAACAGGAGGACAGGAACGGCGCTGCGCGAATGTGAGCAGTATGATGCGTTACCTCGCATCTCCGCGTGAAGCTCGGGAGTCCAGCGAAATACTGTCTGAAGAGGCGCGGATCAATGAGGAAATTTTTCTTTCGTTGCGGCTTTCTTCCGGGCTCGAAATCGATGGTTTGCTGGATTATCATGGAGGCGGCAAAAAGGTGCTGGAAATCGTGGAGCATTTCAGGCAGGAGGGGTTGCTCGAAATACGAAACGGTGTCATAAAGGTTTCACGGAAAGGGTTTCTTTTTGCCGACAAGGTGGCTGAGGAGTTGCTTTTGTTGTGAATCAGTACTTTTGGGAACACCGGTCTTTTTTTGACTTTTTGCTTTTGATTTGTGACTTTCCTTTGTTATTCGTTACAGATATATGAACCACAAAATGATAAACCGCGGTATTGCTGCAGCGTTGTTTGTGCTGGCTGAAGTCATATACCTGATGACCATGGCTCCTACGCTCTCTTTCTGGGATTGCGGGGAGTTTATCGCTACAGCCTATACCCTCGGTGTTCCTCATCCCCCCGGTGCGCCTTTTTTCCTGTTGGTCGGCAGATTGTTTTCCATGATCCCGTTTTTTGAGGACATCGGTGCGCGGGTCAATCTTTTAAGTACGCTTTCGGCTTCGGCAACCGTGACGCTCACCTATCTGATTATAGTCCGGTTGATTGTCATGTACAGGAAAACCGGACCCGGTTCATGGGATACCCTGGAAAAACTCTCGGCTTACGGCGGTGCCGCCGTTGGAGCGCTTTCACTTGCGTTTTCAGACAGTTTCTGGTTCAATGCGGTTGAGACGGAGGTCTATGCCCCGTCGCTGTTTTTTACCGCTCTGGCTGTCTGGTTCATCGTCCGATGGTACGATGAGGAGCATGAAGAAGGGAGCGAGCGCTGGCTTATGGCCGCAATGTACGTGATCGGATTGTCGATAGGGGTGCATCTGCTGAGTCTTCTGACGATCTTTGCCGTTATCATGGTGTATTATTACAAAAAATACGAGGTTACCCCTCTCTCTTTTCTGATGATGATGCTTGCGGGTTCTGCGGCTTTTCTTCTGGTGTATATCGGCATCATCAAGGGGCTGCCGGTGCTCATGCAGTATGCATCATGGAGTGGCATGGTGTTCTTGCTCGGCGGGATCATCTATGTTGTGTACTATGCCCATACCAGACGGCTCAGGCTGCTGCATACGATAAGCATGTCCCTGTTTCTGCTTATTGTCGGCTATACCTCTTATGCGCTCATCTATGTACGTGCGAATGCCTCGCCGCCTATCAATGAAAACAACCCTTCAACAGGGGAAGCCTTTTTTTCGTACCTGAACCGTGAGCAGTACGGTGATTTTCCTCTGTGGCCCCGGCGCTGGTCCGTTGATCCTCTGCACCAGTATTTCTACCAGCAGTACGGCAGTGATACCGATTATTTTCTCCGTTACCAAGTGAGCCACATGTACCTCCGGTATCTCGGATGGCAGTTCATCGGCAGGGAGAGTGAGTCGGAGGGTGCGGGCGTTGACTGGTCGCAGCTCTGGGGACTTCCGTTTCTTGTCGGGATTTTCGGGGCAGTCTCACATATCCGCCGGGAATGGAAAATGGGTTCCGTTGTTACTTCACTGTTCATTCTTACCGGTGCAGCACTTGTTGTTTACCTTAATCAGACTGAACCTCAGCCGAGGGAAAGGGACTACAGTTATACGGGTAGTTTCTTTGCCTTTGCCGTCTGGATCGGCATTGGTGCGGAAAGCCTTCTTTCGAGGATCCGAAAAGGGATATCCGAAGCAGCGATTCGCCAGGCTCTGACGATAGCTGCTCTGGGCGGGTTGTTGTTTCTTGTAAACGGCAGGATGCTTTTTGCAAACTACCACACCCATGACCGTTCAGGAAACTATGTCCCCTGGGACTGGGCATGGAACATACTGCAGAGCTGCGAAAAGGATGCGATACTGTTTACCAACGGTGATAACGATACTTTTCCCCTATGGTATCTGCAGGAGGTAGAAGGTATTCGCACCGACGTTCGTGTTGTGAATCTCAGTCTTGCAAATACGGGGTGGTACCTTGAACAGCTGAAAAACACTTCTCCGAACGGGGCGAAAAAAATAGCATTCAGCCTGAGTGACGAAGAACTCAGAGAGATCAGCTATGTTGCAATACAACCGGTCGAAGTCGATCTTCCTGCCGGCCAACGAAAGGAGGAGCTTGTCAAGGAGTACAAGGCAGCCGGTCTCGATGTTCCGGAGACTCTTGTCGATACGTTACGGTGGCAGGTCATGCCAAGTGTTACCTTTCGGGGGCAGGGTTTTCTTCGGCCTCAGGATGTTGCCGTGTATGAAATCCTGATGAACAATTTTACCACGCGCCCGATCTGTTTTGCCGTCACTGTCGGCCGTGACAATCTGCTCGGTATTGACGAGTACCTTCGGCTGGACGGGCTGGCCTACAAGGTCGTTCCGGCGAAAAACACCGAAGACGGCAATTTTGTCGGTGCTTCGCAACTCTGGACAAACCTTTGCAGTGTTTTCCGTTACCGTAATCTCAATAATCCGGCGGTGTATATCGAAGAAACCTCCCGCCGACTGAGCGGAAATTACAAACCTCTATTTGCCAGCCTGGCGGTTGAACTTGCAAAAAATCCGGAAGGAGAACTCAACGTGAGAGATGGCAAGGGAGATCTGCGGAAAGCGAGCAGAAAACATCTCGCGATTGAGGCGCTGGACAAATCTCAGGAGGTGCTGCCTCTGGAGCGCTACGGTCTTGATCCCGGGATTGCTGCTTCGATTGTTTCTCTCTATGTTTCACTCGGTGAAAAGGAAAAGGCAGATCCGTATATTGCTTTTCTTGAGGGGCTTGCCGGTAAGACCTCTCTTCGAGAAGCTCCGCAGGTCTATTATGCTCTGGCACTTGCCCTGCGTGAGGTCGGCAGGACAGGGGAAGCTGAAGAGATTCTCGATCGGCTTTTCGAAGAGATTGATGAGAAAAGGATTGAATTACTGAATGAATAAAGCAGCCATTGATGGAAACTTTTATACATCCCACAGCAATAGTCAGTACAGAGGCTGAAATCGGTCTTGGAGTTTCAATCGGTCCATATACGGTTATCGAGGGTGATGTCGTTATCGGAGATAGGACCGAAATCGGTCCGCATGTGCAGATTGCCGAAGGGGCGCGGTTAGGCAGGGAATGCAAAATCTTTGCCGGTGCAACCCTTGCAACCGTTCCTCAGGACCTGAAGTTTGAGGGGGAAAAGACATACCTGCATGTGGGGGACCGCACGGTTATCAGGGAGTATGTCACCCTGAACAGAGGTACCAAGGCAAGCGGTAAAACGGTTGTTGGTTCCGATAGCCTTATCATGGCCTATGTCCATGCCGGTCATGACTGTATTATAGGAAATCACGTCATTATTGTGAACTCGGTCCAGTTCGGGGGTCATTGTGAGGTAGAGGATTATGCTGTTGTAGGTGGTCTTGCCGGTGTTCACCAGTTTGTCCGTATCGGCAAATATGCCATGGTTGCAGGGATATCGAGGGCTTCTCTTGATGTTCCTCCCTATGTCATGGCAGGTGGCCACGACACGTTTCGTTTTGAAGGGTTGAACATTGTCGGCCTTAAACGGCGGGGGTTCTCTTCAGAACAGATCGACAATATACGTGATGTCTACCGGATTATTTTCCAGTCCGGCTTGCTCCTGGGTAACGCGCTTGAAAAGGTGGATCAGGAGTGCAAATGTACCCCGGAGGTGAATGAGATACTGCATTTCTTTGGCAATGGTTCGGCAAAGAGGAAGTATATTCGGCCGTTCAAGTCCTGAACCGGTCAATTCAGGTGAGAGTGAGGAGGGAATGAAGGAATGTCACGATGGGCGCTGGGGATAGATCTGGGTGGAACGGCTGTTAAAATAGCTGTTATCGATGAGGCTGCCGGGATGCTTGAGCATGAACGGCATCCTACGCGGGTCGAGGCAGGGCCTGAAGGTGTCGTCGAGCATATTGCGTCGCTTGCGTTCTCCATGTACAGCCGGTTCAGGGAACGGCTCGGGGAAAAGCGTTTTGCGGGTATAGGACTTGGTGCGCCCGGAGCTGTCGACAATGAAAGAGGGATTCTCAGTTATCCTCCGAACCTTCCCGGCTGGAAACAATACCCGTTGAAAAGCGAATTGCAAAAGGTTCTCATCAGAGACCATGCCATAAACTGCCCGCCGATTCTTGAGAATGATGCCAATATAGCGGCTTGTGGTGAAGCTGTTTTCGGAGCGGGGAAGGCATTCAGGGATTTTATGATGATCACCCTGGGGACAGGTGTTGGCGGCGGGATAATTCTTGACCGAAAACTGTACAGAGGTACACACGGTACAGCGGGGGAGATCGGGTGTATGGCGGTTGATTACAACGGAGAGAGGGTGCATGCTGGTTTAAGGGGATCGGTGGAAAGTCTTATTGGTAAGAAGGGTATTATTTCCATGGGGCTCGACATGTACCACTCCAACGAAAAGGTGTCATGGGCTGAAGATATTCACGGCAGGGATTTGTGTAACCTTTCGCCGAGAACTCTTGAGAAAGCAGCTTATCGTGGCGATCCTGTCGCCAGAGAGGTATGGAGCAAGGTGGGTACTATTCTCGGAGTTGGTCTGGCAGGGATGATCGCGCTGATGGATATCCGTAAATTCGTTGTGGGTGGAGGTATTTCCGGAGCGGGTGACCTCATCTTTTCCCCCGCATTCAAACAGATGAAACAATCAACGCTCCCGTCGATGCATGAGGGAATGGAGCTGGTTCCTGCTGCTCTCGGGAACAGGGCAGGAGTATACGGTGCGGCCGCACTCTGTTTTTCTTCTATAGCATGAGAGGGGGTGTAATGTTTGATGAAATGCTCCATCTTTTGTATCCTCGTGTCTGTGCCGGATGTCACTCTCTTCTTGTTTCAGAGGAGAAAGGCATCTGCCCGGAATGTATCGCAACCTTTGATGCGTTTTCCGATGCGGATGCAGCAGGTTGTGCGATACAGGAAAGGTTCGGGCACAGCTGCCCGACCGGCAATTATCCCGAAAGGGCATGGTCACTCTACAGGTTTCATAAAAACGACAGGCTGCAGAGGGTTATTCATGCGATGAAATATGAAGGGGTGCACAGGCTCGGAGAGGTTTTCGGGGTGCTTCTCGCTGAAATGATAGCAGGATCCGGTGCCGATAACCGGTTCGGTTGCATTGTGCCCGTTCCGCTTCACCGGTTGAAAGTTGTAGAACGGACGTACAATCAGTCCGAAATTATTGCCCGGTCGGCAGCAACTATTCTCCGAAAGGATGTCCGGCCGGATCTTGTGATTCGCAAAAAATACACACGCCCCCAGGCCGGGTTGTCTCCACAGGAGAGACAGAGCAATGTCAAGGACGCGTTTGCGCCGTCGGGCAACATTGTGCCGGAAAACATTTTGCTTGTTGATGATGTTCTCACAACAGGTGCTACTGCGGCTGCTGTTATGCACGCTCTCGAATCTGCCGGAGCTGTCAATATCTCGCTTGCAACTGTTGCACTTGCTGCTTGACAACTGTAGCACCTACCAGGAGCAGGAAGCTATGGACCTTTTTTATACACCGTCGGAACGGATAGATCTTTCCGGAAGAACGCTTACTGTCGGGGGAGAGGAATTTTTTCATATTACGAAGTCTCTCAGAAAGAAAGAGGGGGAGGCTATACTTCTTACCGATGGTGAAGGGCTTTCGATAAAGGCTGATATCACGAAGATCGGCAGGAACGATCTTACGGCGGCGATTGTAAGTAAAGAGTATATACCTTGTGCTTCTGAAAAAGTGACGGTTGCCATGTCGCTTCTGAAATCGTCACACCGTTTTGATTTTTTCCTCGAAAAGGCAACCGAACTTGGTGTCACCGGGATTGTTCCCATGATAAGTCAGCGAACAGTGTGTCGGCTAAAATCAGAGAAAGCAAACAGGAAGCTGGAGCGTTGGAGGAAGGTTATTGTTTCCGCTGCATGTCAGACAAAGAGGTACTATTTCCCGGAAATCACCGCGCCGCTTCATTTTGAAGAAGTGCTTCAGCTTGAGGGGTATGACATGAAAATGATTCCTTATGAGTCGTCGGAGATTACCCCAGAGGCATCATTCAACGGCAGGAGTGTGTTGTTTATAGTTGGAAGTGAGGGTGGATTTACCGAGGGCGAGATAGAGCTGGCCCGTAAAGAGGGCTTTCGTGAGGTTTCATTTGGCCGTTCGATCCTGCGTGCGGAAACAGCAGGTGTTTTTGCTGTTGCCATGGTTCGTTCACAGCTTCTCGTGAACGGGCTGAACGATTGCAGGTTATAAAATAAAGGGATAGACTCAAAATGCTTATGCAAAAGACGCTGCTCAACAACATCATTCTGCTGATTTTCGTCCTGCTGATTTCGGCGATTTTTGTGTCCATGGTTTACAACTTTCTCATGGTTATTCTTATTGCCGCTATTTTTTCGGGGTTAGCAATGCCGTTGTACCGACGGTTTGAGGCTTTGTTCAGGGGGCGGAAAAGCCTGAGTTCGGCGATGACGATTCTCACTATAGCACTGATTCTGATTTTTCCTTTGCTTGCCCTGCTTGGTATCGTGGCCGCACAGGCGATAAAAGTCAGCCGTTCGGTTGGCCCATGGATTGAAGAGCGGCTCGAAGAACCAACGGCTTTTCATGATATTGTCAGTGCATTGCCATACTCCGAAACCATCAGCGAATACAGCGATGAAATCCTGCAGCGCGTTGGTGAGCTGGTTGGAAAAATGAGCACGTTCCTGTTTGAGAATCTTTCCTCTTTTACCCTGTCGACGGTGCATACGCTGTTTATGATGTTTGTTTTTTTCTATACCATGTTTTTTTTCCTCAAGGACGGCAGGGAATTACTCAGGAAAATACTGTACTATCTCCCTCTCAGTGAACGCGACCAGTCGCGTATGCTCGAAAAGTTTACCTCGGTTACCGGAGCGACCATCAGAGGGACTTTTGTGATCGGCATTATTCAGGGCAGTCTTGCCGGTGCTGCCTTGATGGTCGCCGGAATTGACAGCGCTGTATTCTGGGGTGCGGTAATGACGGTGCTGTCGATCATTCCGGTTATAGGGTCGGGGCTTGTATGGGGTCCGGCGGTTATTTATCTCTATGCGACCGGGGAATATGTGGCTGCGACCGGCTTGTTGCTTTTCTGCGGCCTGTTGGTAAGCAGTATTGATAATATTCTCAGACCGACTCTTGTTGGGAGGGACACCAAAATGCATGAACTTCTGATCTTTTTCGGTACTTTCGGCGGAATAAGTCTGTTCGGCATAGCGGGGTTCATAGTGGGGCCTGTTATCGCCGCCCTGTTTATTACTGTCTGGGAGATTTACGGCGAAACTTTCCAGGAGTATCTCAACGCATTGAAAAATCCTGTTCCCTGTGATGAACCCGGGGAGGAGCAATAAACCATGAGCAGATCAAGATCAGTACATTGTATCTCCGTTCTCACGTTTATAGCCTGTATGATGCTTGCCGTGCAGGTGCCTTCTTACGCAAAGCCGGTCACGGAAACAGACAGCCTGAACATTGAGCAGGAAATAAATTCCTACATCCTCAAAGACCTCGGTACATCTCGAGTGCTTATGTCGAAAAATACCCGAAAACGGATACAGCCTGCGAGCCTGACGAAAATACTTACCGCTGTTATCGCGATTGAAAGCGGCAAGCTTGGTGACGTGGTTGACATTCCAGAAGAAGCGACAGCCGTGGAGCCGACAAAAGCAGGCTTTGAAACAGGAGAGAAGATACGTCTTGTGGACCTTGTCAAGGCATCGATAGTACGATCGAGCAATGATGCAGCCTTTGCCATAGCGATCCATCTTGGAGGAAGTGTCAACGGTTTTGCCGGGATAATGAACCGCCGGGCAAGAGAGATAGGAATGAAGCAGTCGCATTTTACCAATCCTGCAGGGTATGACAGGGATCTCTATGCGGGGCATTACTCAACGGCGAGCGATCTGCTGCGGCTCACCGAGTACGCGATCGGCAATGAAATTTTTAACCGTATTGCCGCACTTGATTCAGCATTGTTTTACGAGCAGAAAACAAAGAAAAAATACACCCTTAAATCCAGCAACAAACTTCTTGAGAAGTATCAGTATGCAGTTGGCATCAAGACCGGATATACTTTGAGGGCAGGCAGATGCCTTATTGCCCGTGCAAAAAAAGGAAACAGGGATATGGTGCTTGTTATGCTCAAGGCCGGAAAAAAGCGGTGGGAACTTGCAGAGAAAATGTTTGAAGAGGGTTTTGCAATGAGCGGACGGGACAAGATCTTGTCCCGTACAAAGAATCGGGAGAGTACTAGGCCGCTAATGCTGATGGGCAACGAACTGCAGTGAAAAGTAGGATGGCTCGATAGCAAAAAACAAAAAAGGTATTCCCTGCCTTCTTAAGGTAACTTCACGATCAGTTGTTTACACGGACGGCTTCTTCGGTCGAGAAGAAGAATGAAGACTCGATCTGTGCATTTTCATCCGAGTCTGATCCATGCACGATGTTTTCTCCTTTGCTGTCTGCATAGAGCTTGCGGACGGTTCCTTCTTCAGCTTCAGCCGGATCGGTTGCCCCGATAAGTTTGCGGAAATCTTCCACGGCGTTTTCTTTTTCAAGTATCATCGGAACGCATGGCCCCGAGGACATGAACTCGACGAGTTCCCCGAAGAAAGGCCTTTCACGGTGTACGGCGTAAAATGCCCCTGCAGTTTCTTTCGTCAGCTTTGTTTTTTTCATGGCAACAATGCGAAAGCCTGCACGTTCGATCTTGTCGATTACCGCACCGGTCAGCTGTTTGCGTACACAGTCAGGTTTAAGAATGGTAAGCGTTCTTTCCATCTGTATATGTTGTTGTTGATTGTTAGTCTTAGGTCATTATGCATGAATTCGTGACCGAAGATACGTAATGTTGACCGAATATGGAAGCTCTAATTGCTGTGCGCCAAACTGTTCCAGATGAGAGGGAGGGGAAACAGGCCGGAATCAGCAGGCAACCGGGAAAAGCAGGAAATGCAAGTGTCAGGTTTTTGCGGTTCCGTTCGAGTCTTCATTATTGAAAATCACCAGTATTTTTCCCACCCGCTGCCCGTTCATTTTGATCACCTTGAAAAGCATGTCCTGCCATTCGAGGGTATCCATTACTGAAGGAACTTTCTCGAGTTTGGTCATGAGGAAGCCGCCCATGGTATCGTATCGAGGATCTTCTTCATCGAGGAAATTGTCGAGATCAAATTCTGTGATGAAATCATCGACAGGGAGCAGGCCGTCGACGATCCAGGTGCGTTGACTTCTGCGTACAATTTTTTTACTCCCTTCAAGATCGTCGGCAGGAATATCTCCGACAATGCTTTCAAGCACATCCGTCAGTGTTATGGCGCCCTGCACTGACCCCTGTTCATCGATTACGAGCGCAAGATGCGCTCTGTTCTCTTTGAAAAGCTCAAGCACCTGGAAAGCGGGGACGGATTCCGGAACGAACAAAGGCGGTTTCATTGCTTTGTGAATGGTTGCCTTGAGGTTTCCGGGTTCGAGCAACTGTTTGTTGACAAGGTCGAGTGAGCGGACAACACCTCTCAGGTCGTCAAGGTTTCCTTCGGCAACCGGAAAGCGTGACCGGCCGCTCGCCTGCATTTTGGAGATCAGTTCCTTTTCGGGAGCGTTAAGGTCAAGCCATTCGATCTCGCTTTTTGGTGTCATCATGGAGCTGGCCCTCTTGTCGCTCATACGGAATATTCTCGATACCATCTCATATTCTACTGACTCAAATACGCCTTTCTTTGCGCCCTGTTTTATCATGAGCATGACCTCTTCATCACTCACAAGAGGTTTTTCGATATTTCTAATGCCGATTATTTTAAGGACGATGTTTGTTGAGCCGTTGATAAGGTGTACTACCGGAGCACTGAAACGGCAGATGATGTCGATAATGCGGGCAATTTTGATCGCTATCTGCTCCGGGTGCTGTAAAGCGATTTTTTTCGGGGCAAGTTCACCGATGATCAGGGTGAAATAAGTGACGCCCACGACAACCAGCCCAAGTGCCAGTTCTTCACTGTAAGGTGCGAGGGGTTCTATGCCGGAGATGATCTCTGCAACGGGAGCTGAAAAGCTTACACCGCTGAACGCGCCGGCAAGCGTTGCGATGAGGGTGATGCCTACCTGTATGGCGGAAAGAAATCTGCCGGGATTGTCCAGCAGGTCGAGAACAAGCGATGCTCTGGCTATTCCCGCGTCACGCAATTCATGCAGTTTGGCTTCTCTTGAAGAGATAATGGCAAATTCGGCCATCGAAAAGAAGCTGTTAGCCAGGATCAGGCCGAATAATATAAATAGTTCTAATATATCGGAGTCCATATGGTTGGCACAAGGGTGCCTGAGAGTATAACAGTCTAAGAGTTTATTTCAAATCAGATAAATGTATTAATCAATTAAGATAGATAAAAAATCCCCAACAGAGGTTGCAGAAGTACCTGCAAGGGAGAATTCCGAACGGTTAGGTGCGTCAGGTGGCAGTCGGTAGCCTCATCCCGGTATGGCAGCCACTAAAATATGTTGTTATTTCAATTGTGCTGATGGCTTAATTTTTGTAAACTACATAAATTGAGCATTTTGTGCGGTTCAGGCGATTTAACGGATGACATAAACCACTTGCATGTCATGGCGGATGAAATGACATTTGGTTCTGCCGGTGCCTTGCTGGTACGCAAACTCATTCAGGCCAGAAAGGAGCGAGGGCTTTCCCTTGAGGAGGTCACCGTTGAAACAAGGATAAAGAAAGATCACCTGGAAAAAATCGAAGCTGGTAATTTGACGTTTTTACCCGCCGCGTATGTCTATGCCTTTCTGAAAGAGTATGCCGGAGCAGTCGGTGTCGATGATAGTGAGCTTCTTGAGCGTTGCAGGGATGAACTCAGTATTCCAAGTGATCTGAAGGTCCGTCAGGAGGCCGCAGAAGAAGAGGAAGAGAGGGACAGTCAAAAAGGTGAACGCCTTTCCGGTATGTTCAGTGCAGTTACCTCTTCTTCCGGTGGGAAAATTTCCCCGGTTACTCTGGTGGGCGGTGCCGTGTTTATCGTTCTTGTTCTGCTTATCGTTGCTTTTTTTACGTTTTCCGGATCTCAGGGAATCAAGGGGACGGCTCCACAGGCGGAAAGTGAACCGGCCGTGACACCTGAGGAGGTTCAGCAAGAGGTCGAAATTATGGTCCCGGATTCAGTTGTTCTGGCAGATACAGACACACTATCCGGGAATGTTCCCGGCGAGACATCTGAACTTGCCGTCAAGCAGGAAGATTGGGCAAAAGACGTGTCATTTCTTCCCGAATCATCTACGTCACCTTATCAGAAGGTTCTGATTGTCCGGGTTATCAAGGATCTCAGTTGGGTAAAGATTGTAGCTGATGACGGGGACAGGGAATATCCTGGCGGTCAGTTTGGGGAAGGAGATGTGCTGCGTTATGAGGCAAAAAAGAAGTTCTGGGTGAATATCGGCCGTCCTCCCCTCGTTGAACTTTACCTGAATGGTGAAAAGGTCCCTCCGATGAGCAAAAGGACCATTGTGCTTGGTGAAGAATCACCCTCTCCTGCTTTGTAACCCTCCCTTTTTCCCCTGCCGCCATAAAATCGGGAATTTATTGTCCGATTTACGTATTTGTGTTATCCATAGTTGATTATATGGTTATTTTATTGTTAGGCATCTGGTAACATGAACGAGATATCCGGCAGAATTGTTGTCATAACCGGTGCCGCCGGGGCACTTGGCAGCGTTGCGTCAAAAAAGTTTTTTAACGAAGGGGCGAAGCTTGCACTTCTCGACAGGAATGCAGATGCAGTTGACAGACAGTGGAAAGGAGAAAAGGATGTGATCTGCCTTGAGACAGATCTTGTCAGCGCATCGTCCATCGAGTCGTCGGTCGATGGCCTTATGGGACGTTTTGGGCGTATTGATGCACTGGTCAACATTGCAGGAGGGTTTACCATGGGGCCGCCGGTACACGAAACATCCGAAGAGACATGGGATTACATGCTTGACCTCAACGCAAAAAGCGTTTTTCTCATGAGCCGGGCTGTTCTCCCGGTTATGCGGAAACAGAAAAAAGGGAGTGTGGTAAATGTGGCGGCAAAAGCTGCGCTTCAGGGAGTGGCTGCTATGGCACCGTATGTTATTTCCAAATCTGCAGTGATAAGGCTCACTGAATGTCTTGCCGAGGAAAACAGGCAGGAGGGAATAAACGTTAACTGCATTCTTCCCAGTATTATTGATACGCCTGACAATCGGAGGAATATGCCCGACGCGGACTTTTCCAGTTGGGTTACGCCTGAAGCGATAACTGATGTTATCCTGTTTCTTGTTTCCGAGGCATCGAGAGCTGTTAATGGAGCCTCGATTCCGGTATACGGGTTGAGTTGAGGAAGTTTTATTCAACGGGAGTTGCGACTTTAATGAAAGTATATGACGATATAACGAAAACAACAGGTAGTACCCCCCTTGTTACCATAAAGCGTCTGAACGAACCGGGTGGTGCGGAGGTTATTGCCAAGCTTGAATCCTTCAATCCGCTGTCGAGTGTGAAAGACCGGATAGGAGTCGCCATGATCGAGGATGCGGAGAACAGGGGCATGATTACGGCTGATACGACGATCATTGAGCCGACCAGTGGCAATACAGGTATCGCGCTTGCTTTTGCATGTGCGGCAAAAGGATATAAACTAATTCTTACCATGCCGGACACAATGAGTATCGAACGGCGAAGACTCCTCAAAATATTCGGAGCCGAACTGGTATTGACTGACGGCGCATTCGGTATGAAAGGTGCTATAGAAGAAGCCGGGCGGCTGGTTGATTCAATGCCGGGCAGTGTCATGCTGCAGCAGTTCAGCAATCCTGCAAATCCCGATATTCATCGCAGGACAACAGCCGAAGAGATCTGGGCGGATACCGATGGTTCCATTGATGTTTTTGTTGCCGGTGTTGGTACCGGGGGGACTGTGACCGGTGTCGGCGAGGTGTTGAAAAAGCGTAAGCCGGACGTTAAGATAATTGCTGTTGAGCCGGTGGATTCCCCTGTGATTTCCGGTGGCCAGCCGGGGCCTCACAAGATACAGGGAATAGGGGCGGGATTTATTCCGGACAACCTCAATACAGAAGTTATCGATGAAGTTATTCAGGTGGAGAACGGGGAAGCCGGGGATATTTCGCAGAAACTTGCAAAGATGGAAGGAATTCTCTGCGGAATTTCATCCGGTGCAGCTATGTGGGCTGCCCTCCATGTGGGAAAACGTTCCGATATGCGGGGGAAAAAAATTGTTGTACTTTTGCCTGATACCGGAGAACGCTATCTTTCAACCTGGTTGTTTGCCGACGAGTGAAGCTCTGGTGCAACCGGCTCAGTTTGACAACTTTTAGAATGTGACAACACATTATGGAAACAAGACGGGTATATCTTGATCACAACGCCACGACACCGCTCCACCCAGAGGTGAAAAAGGAGATGATCGAGGCAATGGAGATGTTCGGAAATCCTTCGAGCATGCACGCTTTCGGGAGAGAAGCCAGAGCCAATGTCGAACATGCCAGGCACACAGTTGCTGAATTCATCGGGGCACACGATGATGAAATTGTTTTTGTAGGGAGCGGTTCGGAAGCGAACAATACCGTGCTTTCCCTTTTTGCCTGTGCTTCGAACCTCTGTTTGCCCGGTTTCAAGACGAGGACAACCATTATCACAACCAGAATTGAGCATCCCTGTGTACTGGAAACATCTGAATGCCTTGCCCACAAGGGAACAAAAGTCAGGTTTCTGGATGTCGATCAGTATGGCCGGATTGACATGGATCAGCTCAAGGAGTACCTGACCGATGATGTCGGTCTGGTGTCTGTGATGACGGCGAATAATGAAATCGGTACCATTCAGGATGTAGCCGAGATCACCAGGATGGCACACGAAAACGGTTCACTTATGCATACCGATGCGGTTCAGGCAATCGGGAAGATGCCTATGGATGTCAATGGCCTCGGGGTTGATTTTCTTACCATGAGTGCCCACAAAATTTACGGACCGAAAGGTATTGGTGCACTGTATGTGCGCAAAGGTACACCTTATTGTCCCTTTATTCGTGGTGGACATCAGGAGAAAGGACGTCGCGCGGGAACCGAAAATACTCTGGGGATTATCGGGCTGGCGAAAGCCCTGGAAATGCGGGCGCAGGAAATGGATGAAGAGGTAAAACGGCTGACCGGGATGAAGGATGTCCTGAAAAACGGTATCGAAAAGTCGATTGATGATGTGATTTTCAACGGTCATCCGACATTGAGCATTCCGAACACGGTGAACGTATCATTTCCAGGTGCAGAGGGAGAGGCTATTCTGCTTTACCTCGATCTTCAGGGCATTGCGGTTTCTACCGGCTCGGCATGCGCGTCGGGATCGCTTGACCCGTCCCATGTCCTGCTTGCGACGGGATCAAGCCCGGAACGCGCACACGGCTCTATCCGGATCAGCATGGGAAGGGAGACAACTATGGATGAAATCGAGTATATGCTCGATGTTCTGCCGGGGATCATAACAAGAATAAGAAGTATGTCAACAGCTTATGTAAGAGGAGGAGAACATGTTGCAGCCAGGTGACTGGGTGTACACTGATACACTGAAGGAGCACTTCATGAACCCGAAGAACATTCTTCAGGGTGAAAATACCGATGAGTTCGATGGGATAGGTATGGAAGGCAACCTTTCCTGCGGCGACCAGATGATGGTTGTCATCAAAGTGGACAAGGAGAAAGAGGTTATTACCGATTGTCAGTGGAAGACCTATGGTTGTGCAAGTGCGATTGCCAGCACATCGATTCTTTCCGAGATGGTCAAAGGTATGACGCTTGACCAGGCTTTCGACGTTTCACCAAAGGATGTCACCAAAGAGCTTGGCGGGTTGCCTGAAAACAAGATCCATTGTTCCGTGCTCGGTGACAAGGCGCTTCGTGCCGCCATCAACAACTACTTCGATCGAAACGGCATGCAGGACCGTGTCCGCAAGGAGAAAACCAGAGTAATCTGTCAGTGCATGAACGTGACCGATGCGGAGATCGAAGAAGCCATTCTTGACGGAGCGCGAACCTTTTACGAATTGCAGGAGCATACCAAGCTCGGCACGGTCTGCGGGCAGTGCAAGGATGAAGCCGAAGAGCTGATCGAGAAATACAAGCACCTCCATTTCGGTGAGTAGAATCCTGCATTCCCTGAATGTTTCATGTGCCCCGCTTGCAGAACGAATACGGTTTGCAAGCGGGTTTTTTCGTTGACCCCAAGGTGTGGGGAGCTGTAACAGAAATGCAATAGAGACAATACGTGATGGCAAAAAAGGTACACATACGAACCTTCGGCTGCCAGATGAACCAGGCGGACACGGAAATTATCACATCACTGCTGCAGGATGAAGGGTATGTCATGACGGATGCTGAGAACAGCGCCGACCTTGTGATACTCAACACTTGTGCCGTGAGGGAAAACGCGGTTGAAAAGATCATGAACACGCTGGATAACCTGAAAGGCAAGCGGCGGTTGCGACCGGGTCTGCTTGTCGGAGTAATCGGCTGTGTTC
>OFEN01000033.1_pt1 | contig 52165 bp, 43 predicted proteins | sample 1521081 | NCBI WGS metagenome assembly OFEN01 (sample SAMN04272335, study PRJEB24112) | coral metagenome | biome: Coral reef; feature: Shallow seawater; material: Coral tissue | host: Coral | place: China: South China Sea | collected 2014
ACACGCTCGGGCAGCCACACTGGCGGACAGTACACTATCACTGCTACAACGATCTGATCCTCAAGAAAAAACACCCCACAAGAGAAACTGCTTTGCAGCCGCGAAATGACACTCTGGGCCCGCAGCAAAGCATAAAAAAATAATATGTGTATAAACTTGTTTTTTTTACCGAGTTTTTCATAGCTTGTATATAAGAAGGTAGTACCCCTGATAACCTTAAACCCGAATCCCCATGCTGTCACTCAAGTCAACCGCTAAGCTGTTTTTCTGCGCAATGCTGGTAGTTCTTCACACAAACAGCGCGTTTGGAGCCCAGCAAAGTAAAGGCACAGCAAAAGTAACAGCCAACATTCCGGAATTTATTGTTCTTCACTACTATTCCACTCTCACCCTCAACTTTGCCACACCAACGTCTGAAGCGCTGGACGAGGGAGAAAGCGAATACAAAGTATCATGGGAAGGAGAAGCCGAAGGTGATGAGCTGTCAACATCCAGCCTGATGGATGCCGATCTCGAATTCGACGGCAATAAAACAACAATAAAGCTTCCAAATGTCTGGGCAGTAAGAGGTTTTTCCAAAAGCGGTAACGCTGAAATTTCCATCACGATACCTTCAGGCGGTGATGTCCTGAAAAATGGTGCATCAACTATTGCCATGTCGAACGTACAGGTAACCGACGGCTCAAATACGGGCAGTTTGATCAAAACCAATCTCGGCGGCATAGCAAAGAGTTCTGCCACATTCGGCGGGGTCGTCATGGATCTCGATTTCAGCAACACCAAACGCTCAGGAAGCCATGTCGGCGGCCAGTACACCATTACCGCCTCGACTATCTGAGCAAAAATGGACCTCTTCCCCATGGTCTTTGCCCCCGCAAGAAAGAACAGTATAATTCTTGCTCTTCTTGTGCTGTGCATGGTTTCTGCAATGCCTGCCGATGCTCATGCAGGAAGGTTCTACTTTTACAAAAATCGCAATCTTCCCAAAGTCCAGCTCAGCGAAATAGGGTTAAGCGGTAGCGGCGTTTCAGTGTCTGAAAACACTTTGGAGACCGAAGCGGGATGGGAAGGCGGCACTGTTTCAACCCCGGGACTTGGTATAGAACAGCTCTATAGTACGGGAACAATAGTGCGGAACGATATTCTGTTGTGGTACTACCAGTACAATCCCAAAAAAGAAGAGCCTCCTGTTTTCAATATCAGCTACAGAATACTGAGCAGGGGTGGAAGGGAGAATGCTTTCTCGCACAAGAGTGACAATTCTTCCGTGATTTTCTCAAGTATTACTGAACGGCCCGTTGAATGCAAAAAAAGAAGCAAGAGCAATACACGCTGTTACGGTAGGGTAGACATGGATTTTGATATTTCTCGTGCGAGAAAATCAGGGAAATACTATGGCACAATTGAAATAACAATCATTACATACTGATGAAAAAACTACAGGCACTTTTTCTGGCACTCCTGATTCTTTGCGGAACTCTGGCTCCAACAGCAAAAGCCCAGGAAGCCCCTCCTCCTGGACAGATAGGAGTGGCTCCGTCGATGCTCGAGCTTTCAATCGGCTCAAAACCGGTAAATGAATCGCTGAGGCTTTTCAACCTGAAAAAAACGCCGACCAAGGTCAGTGTCGAAGTATACAACTGGACGCTTGATGAAAACAATGAAGTCAAACTCCTGCCTCCTGATGAACAATCCCTGGACCAGTGGATGCTCATCAACCCGATGTCTTTCAGGCTTGAACCTGGTAAAAGCCAGGTTGTCCGTCTTTCCGTTCGTCCGTCGGTCAAACCGACTCCGGGAGAACACAGGGCAATAATCTACTTCACCGAGGAACCCGTTGAAGGAGCCACTGAAACAGAAGACAAACCTGTGGAAATACTTTTCAAGCTTGGTGTAGGCATTTATGCCTATGCCGATGATGTACGAAGGTCCTCATCAATGCCTGCTTTCAGGTTCGACAATAAAGCACTGACCCTCAAGGCCCCTATCACCAACAGCGGGAATGTACATACAAGGCTGAAAGGAACATACTCGATATGGGAAAAAAAACATTTCCCGGGGCTTAATAATGCTGAGAAGTATATGAAAGAAGACGATAGCGGAAAGCAGCCTCAAGGCCTTGTTGCCACCGGTCAACTAAACCAGACCCCTGTACTTCCCGGAAAAACAAGAACAATTATCACACAGCTACCTGAACCAAGGAAACCCGGCAGTTATATAATAGCTGTTTCAGGAGAACTGGACGAGAAGAAAATCGAAAAAACCTTTGCGGTATCACGCTGACCAGGCGCAGGACGTATAGGGTCAAACACTTATGGTCAATGTTAAGGGAGCAATAAGCCTGTCCGTCCTTGTTGCATGCCTTTACGTTAATCCTTCAGAGTTGCTAGCCGAAACAAGTCCTTCTCGGAGCAACGCGGTTCAGGCTGCAGAACCAAGCCAGCCTGAGCCGCTTCTTGTGGAAGTATTCTTCAATAAGCGGTCGACAGGCGACCATATCTGTTACAAGTTTCAGGATGATTACTGGCTCCCTTTCGCTCTCTTTGAAGAAGAAACCAATATAAAAGATTATGGCACCGCAAAAAACGGAAGCATAACCTACCAGACAACTCTCGGGAAACTCACCTATAATCCCGACACACAAAAACTCATAGAACAAACGCCTTTCATATCCTTCTCTCAGCTTGAAAAATCGTTTTATGTCAGAGGAAGGTTTGTACAGTCCGTTTTTGCCTTTGCCCTCGATGTCCCATGGGCTCCCGGGACATTTTCAAAGAAAAGAAAGGTTGCACCTTCTGTAACTCCTGATATTCGCGCGCCGTCCAACTCACTTTCCTTTTTGAGCTTCGAACCGGAAATCACTTATGATTTTAACGGCGAGTATTCCAAGGAGCTCCTTTTCGAAGCTGGCGGAAGGATTGTCGGAGGAGTCTGGGACATCAGTTTTGAAGGTGACCCGCAAGAGCACTACCCTCCTGTCAGGTATCACTGGACAACCTATAACAACAAAACCGCTTTCAGGATCGGCACCGGCTCCTCGGATCTGTACTCTCTTGTCGGCAGCCTTGATTTTACCGGCATCCAGCTTGGATGGAACAATCACAGCATTCTCAACCAGCTTGATTTTGAACGATACAGCGACTCCGATGTTTTCCTCTCTTTCGACCGTTCCGAGCAACGAACAATCGAAGGAAGAGCCCCTCCTGCGTCAATTGCCGAGCTCCGCATCGACAACACAGTTGTCGCCCGACGGCGAATAGGCCTCAACGGCAGGTTTGTTTTCCGGAATGTCCGCATGACCTCTGATTTGAGAAAAACACAGGTTTATATTTATGGGCGAACTCTCCAGGAAAAACCGCTTGCTATCCTTGATTACAGCATGTCGATCACGAACAGGTCCATGCCTGCACATGAACTACTTGTTCGTACAGGTATTGGCACAACAAACAACCCTCTCGACACAGAGGATAGTGAACCTGCTTCATTGACCGGATTTGGCCATGTCATATACGGGCTCAGCAACCGTATCACCCTTGAATCTGCCATTCAGTACAACCCTGAAACACAAGACAAAGAGATTGTTGCCGGAACAGTTTTTTCGATTGGCGGCAACTGGAGTGCGGCACTGTACGGCGCACGCGTCAACAACCGTTACGGCGCTGATGTCAGGGTTGAAGGAAATGGGAAGAACTGGACACTCTCATACCTTGGGAATTTCAACGAGAAAGGGTTTACAAGAGACTCCCAGGAAATGGAAAGAAACCATACGGTGCGGTTTTCAACAGATATTTTGTATCCTTTCGATCTGCTGCTTTACGGAAAACACAACCGTAAAGGCGATCTTTCCCCTGACAAATACCTTCTTCCCGGTGCTTATTGGTATGTATTCCCACAGCTTATGCTTTCAGCCATCCCGAATGATGATAAAAAGTACCGTTACGAAGCAAACATACGGGCTGTTCCCCAAAGCGATCTCACGATTTCCTATGAAAACAGCATTGCCGAAGCCGAGCTTGGTTATGACTTCAGCAACTCCTTCTCGAGCAGAGCGTTATATTCTCATGCTGTCGAAACAGGAGACAATGTAAGCAGTATCTATTTCGACTGGTATCCAAGAGGGAACCGCTATGATTTATTACGGTTCGGGTTTTCACGTTCCAACGACCAAACAGGGTTCTCGGCTGCCTGGAACAAGTTCATAAACACAGGGCTTCAGCTCAGCCTTCAGTACAGCTACAATATGAACAATGCCCTGCAGCTCGACACAGAGGAGAACTTTTCAAATCTTGCCATCCCCGATGCGAGGCAATATATCGCCCTTGCTCTTACCTGGGATATCGGGCGTTCGAACAAACGATTCTATCCAATCAACCGTACTGCCATCAGCCACACAAGAGGAGGTCTTGCGGGCTCTCTGAAAATCATGAACGAAACAACAAGTCTCAAGTCATCTGATATCAATGATGTCAATATACTACTGAACAGAAGAAAGCTCGGACAGCGACAAATAGATGGATCGTTTTTTGTCGGCAACCTCAAGCCCGGAGTGTATGCGGTTGAAGTCGACGCAGAGAATCTCCCTCTCGAACTCAATGTCCCCAAGAAAACGATACACGCCGAAGTCCTGAACGGCGCAGTAACGGAAGTAGTCATTCCGGTACATACGGAATATTCCATTGCCGGCAGGATAACGCGCAACGACGGAAACGGCGTTGAGAGCCGCAAGGTGATTGTAACAGACGAAAACGGAGCTGTTGCATCCTTTGCATTCACGAATATGTTCGGCTACTACCGCACGGACGGTCTGCAACCGGGAGATTACACTGTTTCCGTCTCTGACATGCAGCAGAAGGTAACGATACAGGATGATTATATCTATGGCATCAACTTTACCATACAGGAACCGGCAATTGCAGTTGAAGTACAAGAAGAGAATGAAGTGCAGGAAGTGAACACAGATGATGAAACGCTGGATGAATCCGATATGAAAGAAGAGAATAGGCAGCAGTAATCTCAGGAACCATACTTCATCAGCTCGGCATACGAAGCGTTGAAATCGTTTTCCGAAAAGATCTCCATGGTAAACACCCTTCCTGGATCAGGGTTGTCAAACAGTACCTTCATGACCATATCAAAGATTTCGATTCTCATGTGTTGCAGACCTTTATGATCCTTTCCGTCAATGATGCCGTGCATGTGTAGAACACGCGTACGAGACAGATATCTGTCAAGATTCTCCTGCACAGGAAACCCGTACAGTTCGAGATGACCGATATCGAGGGTTACTGAAAGGCCAAACGACGCAATAACCTCCTCAATAAGCTCAAGAGGATAGTTGAGCGTCTCGACACAAAACTCCGAGGGATGAACAGAAATATTTGAAAAAAGCCGTTCAAGAGAAGCACGGCAGTTGTCGGCAAAGCCCTTTTTCTCCCCTTCAGAAAACCCGTTGACCTCAATGCCGGGTCCCGCCTCGGCATGCATCACATACGCAGAAGGATTCAGCACCTCAGTCAATTCAATCACCCGGCGACACTTTTCAATCGACTGTTCACGAACGGACGCATCGGCATTGCCGAGATACACATCCAGCGGCAGGTGTATCGAGTAGCTCAGATCATGCTCCTCACCAATCCTCCGAAGCCCCGCAATATCGTCTGCCGAAGGCAGATTGCTCATCTCCTCCGATTCAAACAGCACCAGCTCGACATCATCAACCTTGTCTTTGAGATACTCGATATTCGGTATAATCTCGTCGGGAATGATATAGGAGGTCGTACCGACTTTGAAAGGAAACCGCTTTTTACAACTCATGTCACATATTCAGTGCTTGAACCATTATATCTCCCGTCGGCAGGAAGCATTTATAAACAAATCAAGATAAAAAAAGCCAGGCAGATACCCGACACTGAAAAAGACTCGCAACCCGGAAACATCCCGGATAACACCGGGAACAACGCAGAAGCCCCACAGAAGCAGAAGAATGGAACGGAATAAACCGAAAAAACTTTCAAGATTAAAAATACAGCGCATTCTTTTATAAATTTCGAGGATAGACGATTAACCTGTCAGGGTTTTTACAGGAGAATATTGCGTTTGCAAACCCTTTCTATCCGCTCAACGAGGCAATTGAAGCGCGGAATAAATAAATAGAGGTGCCCTAAAAATCTGATAATCGGAAAGAAGAACGCAACGTGCAGCATTATTTCTTCAGAAATAAACTTCATCTCTCCCTTCTGTCCGCACTTGGTGCTGCGAGCTGGTCCATTTATTTCAATATCCCGGTTAACGGGTGGGCCGTTTTGACGGTTTTCCTGCTAACCTTTTCAATATACCAGGACAACCGGCTCACCGATGAGATCGAAGATGCAGAGAACGACCCCGAAGGTCTGAGAAACGCCCTTAAGAACAAAGCACTTATCACTTACGTGATATTCTACCTGATTTCCTTCATTTCACTCGTCATCGCCTTTCAATTCGGACAATCGGCGTTCTGGATAACGGCACTTATCATCCTCATCGGGTTTCTGTATAATCATAAATGCTTCCCCACCTTTCTCTCCAGGCATTTGAACGGCGCCCGGCGACTGAAAGATATGTATATCGTTAAAAATCTTACCCCTCCGCTCGATTGGGCGACCGCTCTTGTCTTTCTTCCCCTGTTTTTCGAAGGTCATTCACTTTCGCTCAAGGCTTGGATTTGCTGGGGATACGTGTTTGTCTGCGCGTTTTTTATAGAGGTAATGTGGGACATGCGCGATCATCGGGGAGACCTGTTGAGCGGCATCAAAACAATAGCCAACACGTTCTCCTTTCCGCATACAAAACAATTCCTCACCATCATGAGCCTGATCTCCGGGCTTCTCTTGTCTTATTTCACATTCACGAAAATCCTTCCGGAATCCACCTACTTCCTGTTGTCAAACAATGTTGCCGTGATAGTCATCGCACGTATGTACAAGGAGAAAAAGGAGGAGTTTATGCGGAAGATCAGCAACCTGACCATTCTTCTGGCCACCGTTCTTTTTCTGTCTTTCGGCCTGATCGCTTCATTTTCAAACTAACCCTTTTCTTTTTTCATTCACCAGCCAAGCCTTTTGAAATAGAAAATAGGGGACGTTGTTCCGTAACCACAATATCTCAGTTTACGCTTGCTTATCAGAAAACCCAGTAACCCCATGAGCATAAGGGCACCCTCAATTATCTTAGCTTCTTTATATACGAGCCTTTAACCTGAACACCGCCAACTCACTCTCGTCAGTCTGCGGAACATAAAGCAAGCTATTCTTGCGGTTCAGGCCGATATCGGCGGGGCCGGGAATATCCAGAAGCTTTGATGCCGTGGAGCGGTCGGGACTGACGGTAAAGACCTTGTTTCCCACCATATCCGACACGATGAATGTCCCGTCGTCGAGAACTTCGATACCGTCGAGGGCTTTGAAGTGTCTGGCCAGTCCGAACGCAACAGGCGCCTTCTCTCCGCCGGGACCAAGCTCGTAAATGTCGTGCGTCGTCCAAGAGACGCCGAACATCTGCTCCCCGAAAAAGGTCAGCCCATTGATTCCCGGCGGAGACTGGATTTCACGCTTTTCACCATCGGGCGTGATAGCGAATATTTTCCCGGCTGCACCATCTGAAACCCAGACTTCCCTGCCGTCCGTGGCCAGATCGTTCGCTCCCGCGAAACCGTCCGCAACCACTTCAAGGCCGTCACCCGAAAGCTTACAGCGCATGACACGGCTGTTGTCCGTAAAGTAGAGAAAGCCGTCGAGCACACACATGCCTTTAGGAGCATTGATTACCCCGGATGAAGTGCTCTCGACCAGCGGGGTTGTCTTAACGATATTGTCTTCCCCCATGACCGAGATGTATCCCTTGCCGTCATCCACCCAGTTTTCACCCGGTTTGCAGTCGATGTTCGAGACATAGACCAGCCCGCTTTCCGGTTCGTAGAGCGCAGACTCCGGCTGACTGAGCCCGGATATCGTCACCACTTCCTCTGCGCTCCAAGGGCTTTCCGCATCACCGCAGCCCGTTGTCAGGGAAACAGCTGCCAAACCGGCCAGTAATAATTTTTTCATTGCAACGACCTCATTACCTGTTGTTTTGTTCATCTGCCTAACTATTTACTGATTATAGCGATTTAGTGAGGACTACCTCATGCAATGTTGTTCCGTTTCTTTCAGCAAAAGCAGCCAAAGCATCCATTGCCGAAACCTGTACGATCCGGCTTTTATGCCCGAGCAGTTTCTTCAACAACACTGTCAATTGATTTTCTTCACTTTCATCACAGACAAGGCGTGGTGCAATCAACCAGCATCGCCATAACCTGTGAAGTATATCCGTCAAGCAGCTCTGGATCGCTCTGCGTCACTTTCTCGATGACATCTGCAGCTCTCATTCTCACAACCGGATCGTTGTCATTCAAACCATCAAAAACCTCTCCAAAAAGCTTGGGGTATTGGATTCCGATCCCGACACAAGGTCGGGACAACGAAGTATTCAGGTCGCGCAACAAATTAATAGAGGTGCCCATAACATGGACACTCGAAAAATCGATCTTTACTGCACACTTAACCTCTTTATCATTGTCAGCGAATCGCCGCTTGTACATACAGATTCAAATCCAAAACGCCGATACAATCGCACTGCCGGGTTGTCCAACGTTACGCTCAGTGAAATCGATTCCCATCTGCCCTCGGTTTCCTTCAGAAGGCGGGTGAGCAGCTTAGTCCCAACTCCACGATCCCGGTATTCAGGTATAACAGCAATCGAAAGTTCCGGAGTGGCATCATTAACATAACCATACCCCCTGTTTTCACCTGTCAGCAAACGAACCCATACAGCTCCTATCTCAAGCTGTTTCACTCCATCAATCGCAATGAAACCAGTGTCCCCCTTCTTACCCCAGTTTTCGACGTACCGGATAATTTCGGGCTTCTTCACTATGCTCCGCGGTAAAGGTTCTGCACCCTCAGGAGCATAAATTGCGTGATACATCATCTCCAAGAGAAACCCGGCCTTTGCTTTTGTAAGAGGAGAAATGGAAATGTGCTGAATACGTTGCGGAACAGGCATTTCTGCTATATCTGATACGAAAATCGTTTTCATCGCATGTTTTCTTTATGAGAGACACATCGAAAAACATCTAATTCCCTGTCAACAAAAGATCAGGGAAAAAACATTGAAAACTGCAAATAGGTCAACAGAAGGCCCATCACTCCCCCAGCCACGACCTGCATCACTGTATGCCTCTTCAAGTAAATCCTCGATAGTCCGACAATTATGATCAGCAGATAAAACGGGTAAACAACCGGACCGAATGCAAAAGTCAACGCCTCCAGCGGTCCGGCAACACCTGTAGTGTGAACACTGACTTTCCACCACCTGGTAACAAGCAGCACAAGCAATGTATTCGAACCATAACAAAACATAAGCCCCTGAACGTACACAGAAGCGCCGGAAAACAACAACACAAGAAAACCTGCGAAATAACTGATTATACTGAAAGCAAACGGATTCAGCCGCTTCATTCTTTCAGTTATATCGACACTGTCCAGATACCCCTTTTTTTCAGATAGAAAATATATACATAGGGAATTATCATCGAAAACAACAGAGCGGTAAGGAAATAAACCACCTTCATCGCAATACTGTTTCCTTCTGAAAAAAGAGTCAACAACAAAAACGCAATCCCTGCATTTGTTATCGGATGAAAAGTAATGGAAACAGATTCAAAAATCCTGTCCGGCTTTGGCTTTTCCATGATGACGTAATAATAAAGAACCATCAAAGGTTTACCAAAAAACGATATCTGTTGTCCCGAAAAAAACCAGGCCATCACGACATTCCCTTCTATACAAAAAGGGGTCTTTCAGGTTTTTCAAAAACAGTTCGATGATCGTTCATGCATCGAGGTTCACAACGGTCCTTCCTCTCAGTTTTCCTGCAAGCATTTTCCCGATTGTCTCCGGTAATTCACCTAATGATATCTCGTGGCAGAGTTCCGTGAGATTATCCGGTTTCCATTCCAAGGCAAGTTTGTTCCAGACCATTTCCCTATACTCCATGGGATAGTTCTGTGAATCAATGCCAATCAGTGAAACCCCTCTTAAAATAAAGGGATAAACGGTAAGATCGAGTTTTGGTGAGGCGACATTCCCGCAACAGGTAACGACACCCATCGGTTTGGTTGATTTGATAATAGCAGCAAGAATACTTCCGCCTACTGTATCTATAGCACCGGCAAATTCCCCTTTCAGCAAGGGGTGGCGGTTTTCCTCTTCATATTCCTGACGCGCAATAACCTCGTCAGCTCCGAGTTCAAGCAGAAACCCGCGCTCCTGCTCTTTCCCTGAAATGGCCGACACGCTGTAGCCCAACTTTGCAAGAATGGCTATACTCAACGCACCAACGCCCCCGGTCGAGCCTGAAACCGCTATTTTTCCGTCTTCCGGCCTTACTGTTTCTGTCAACCGCAACACTGACACTCCCGCCGTCAAGCCTGCTGTACCAAATATCATGGACTCTTTCATTGTCATACTTTCAGGCAGCCTGACAGCCCATTCCGACGGAACCCTGATATATTGCCCAAACCCTCCGGCTGTGTTCATCCCGAGATCATAGCTGGTAACGATGACGGCTTCATTTTCTTTGAACTTCCCGGAACTATCGTTCACAACCGTTCCGACGGCGTCGATGCCGGGAGTGTGAGGATATTTTTTCGTCACCCCTTTGTTGCCATTTGCAGAGAGGGCATCTTTATAGTTCAGTGACGAGTAATGAACCCTGACCAGCAAATCATTATCGGGCAAATCATCTACCGTTCTTTTCCTGATTGCTCCGGTGAATACCCCCGCATTTTCTTCCACCACAAACGCCTTGAATTCAATCATTTCCATTGTGTTTTCCTGTATTGAAAGTTTTCAGCATGACCCACGGTTATTTTTTTGTCTTGTAAACAAACGATTTCCAACGCTCCTCCTCAACGCCTGCTCCTGCCATCTCGGCTCTTGCAAGTGCAAAAAAGAGATCGGACAGACGGTTGACATAAACAGGAATAGAGGGATGTACCGTATCCTGCTTCATCAGACGCACAAGCAGTCGCTCACCGCGGCGAACCTGAGTCCGAACCACATGACAGAGAGCTGAAATCTCCGTTCCTCCGGGGAGCAGAAAACAGTCTGAAGGACCGGATGCTTCCTCAAGTTCATCGATCCAGCGTTCACACCACTCAGCCCCGTCAAGGGGAAATGCTTTTGTGTTCGGTTTGGAAGCATCCGAAGGGGTTGCAAGGTGTGACATCATGTTCATAAAGACAACCTGTATATCTTTCAGACGATGTTGCCATGCATGGTCCACCGGAAGCTTCGATCGCAACAAACCGATATACGAGTTGACTTCATCAAACGTACCGTAGCATTCAACCCTCACGTCATCCTTATCCACCCTCTTTCCACCAAACAGAGCCGTTGTTCCTGCATCACCTGTTCTGGTATATATTTTCATTGTTTTCTCTTGTTTTACCTTTTGCTTTTTAACTCAGTATCAGCAGATCACATTCCCTCAACTTCCGAGTTCCGCTTTCTTTTTGAATTTTGACCTTTTACTTTTGACCTTCCTCTCCTGCCTTCTTTCTTCTTACCTTTGCCCTTTGCCTTTTTACTTTTGACTTCAGAGATCCCCCTTCAGTTCCTTCATCAGCTCATGCAGATTTGTCCAGGTTTTGGCTCCTTCTTCAAGAAGCTGCTGTACAACCGCAACGGCCTGTTTTCCCTCGGTGTAATCGCGATCGGCTATACCCTCGGCTATCCAGACCTTTTTTCCTGCCTTAAGCGCATCTTTCGCAAGCCTGAGGTTAACGAGATTACCCGGCCCAAAAGGAACATCGCTTACAACAAGAAGATCTGCATTTGCAGCTTTTGCCGCCGCCTTTTGAAAGGCCTCTTCGCCGATTGCCGAAAAAGGTTTTTCAAGCACTGCATCGACCCCAAGAGCACGTGCAGCCTCGGCATCCGAATCCATTGCGTTCAACACGCCGCTTGTTATGCCGAACCCTTGTAGGGAAAAGCGCCGGAACAGCTCTATACCGGTTCCCCCTCCGGCAACAATATGAACAATCCTGTGTTTTCCCCCTGCCCCGTTAAAATTCTCAAGCATTCCGGATACATGTATTGAACCGGTAAGAGGGTCGTGCTGAACTTGCAATTCACAATCATACACCCGATCAAGAATTTCCGGGACAAGTACTTTTTCAGGTCTGCCTTCGGAAAAAATCCGCCCTTCGCTCATAAGAATCAGACGGTCAGCGATTTCTGCCGACAACGAAAGGTCATGACTGACAAGAACCACCGTTATCTGCTGTTCCCGGTTGATTCTCCTCAGAATGCGCAGCACCTCGTAGCGATGATTGATATCAAGATGAGCGATGGACTCGTCAAGCATAATGATACGCGGCTCCTGCGCAAGTACCATGGCCAGAATTACCCGCTGCTGCTCTCCTCCGCTCAGTTCCATAAAATAGCGGTCTTTCAGGTGCAGCACATTAGTATAGATCATCGAACGTTCTATAACCACATAATCTTCTTCTGAAAAACCCCTCCATGGAGCTGACGAGGCTGTACGGCCATTCATTACGATCTGACCGGCAGTATACGCCATGGGGGATTCAACTTTCTGGGGAACCACTCCTATGAGTTTTGCGCGATTTACCGGGCGTATCGATCGTATATCCTTACCGAAAAGCAGCACCCTGCCTTCCACCGCTTTCAGCAGCGCCGCGGCTGTTTTCAGCAACGTGCTTTTGCCACAACCGTTAGGGCCAATCAGGGAAATGAACTCCCCTTCCCTCACATGAAAACTGATATCGTCAAGGACCATACGGCCCTTGTAACCAGCTTTAACGTTTTCAAATGTCAACGCCGCAGCACGTCCCATATAATCCCGTTTTCTGTGAACTGCCTCATCCTATCCATGTACTTTTCATTTTACGCTGAAGAATCAGCAAAAAGAAAGGGCCTCCGGCTAAAGCCGTTACAACACCGACAGGGACTTCTATCGGGGCAAGCACCGTTCTGGCAAAAGCGTCACAGACAGCAAGGAAAGTCCCTCCTCCGATAGCAGAAAGAGGAATCAGCCAACGGTGATCCGGTCCGAACATCGCCCTTGCAACATGCGGCACAATAAGCCCGACGAACCCTATCATCCCCGCCATTGAAACCGCAGTTGCCGCCATCAGCGTCGCGCAAAGCAAACCGACCATAATCACCACATCGGCATTGATCCCCTGATAGTGAGCCATCTCGCGGCCAAGCGTCAAGGCGTTCAATCTGGAAGAAAGGAGCCACGCACCGCCAATACCGGACGCGATAAACAGGACAGAAACAAGACGCTGGCCTCCCGGCACAGGCTGCAGGCTCCCCAGCATCCACCAGATAACATTGTGCAGCCCCTCGACACTGGCCATGGACACAAAAAACATGATCAAACTCGAACAGATGGCACTGATGATAACCCCGCTGAGAATAAGACTGTACACCGAAGGGACCCCCACGCTGCCTTTGCTGGCTATGCCGTAGACAAGAAAAAGTGTTGCTACCGCCGAAACAAATGCGGTTAAGGGAAGACTAAGTGGAACGGCAGCAACAACCCCGAAAAGAATAGCCATCGTCGCTCCCAGTCCTGCGCCGCCACTGACCCCGAGCACATAAGGCTCTGCAAGAGGATTACGCAGAATCGCCTGAAAAACCACCCCGGAAACAGACAATGCCGATCCTACAAGCAATCCCATGACAAGCCGGTTGAACCGGAGAGCCATGATTGCCTTCCCCACCGGCTCATTAAAATCCGGCAACATCACACCTGTCGGTCCAAGGAGAAGCGAAAGGCCAAGAAGCAGAGGAACAGCAACAAGGAAAAGTACAATTCTTACAGCCGGTATGGTATTCAGTCCCTGCATTACCGTCGAACGCATGGTTGTATTCTGATATTTTTTCAAATTACGCCCAATATAAATAAGTGCAACAAGAATATTCGCTTAAAGCGTTCCAGGCACCTCGCATCCGGGGCATGAATCATTCAGCTCAGGGATATGCCACTTTGGCCGATACGTTCAGGTTTGAACAACAAAACGCAAAAAAAGCCCGACAGCAAGAAACAGAAAAGCGCTCAACACCATAAGCCTGATTGCTTGCCTCAGTGTGCCGGTGGTGCAGCCGGGCTCCTCAATCCCGAGATATGGGTGTTCCTGCCTGATCCCCCCATAGTATCGCGGGCCACCGAGCCTTACCCCAAGTGCACCGGCAAACGCCGCTTCCGGATACCCTGCATTCGGGCTGGCATGATGTCTTGCTGTACGTAAAACCGAACGAAACACAGCATACCCGTCAAGCCGCAGGATCCAGGCGGCAAGACCGACAACCGGAACAGTAAAACGCGCCGGCAGGTAGTTAGCAAGATCATCAAGTTTAGCAGAAGCCCATCCGAACTCCAAATATCGTTCATTTTTATAACCGAATATCGAATCAAGCGTGTTTATCGCCTTATAGGCCATTGCGCCGACGGGCCCGAAAAGCAGAGCATAAAACATTGGAGCGGTTACACCGTCAACCGTATTTTCAGCAACACTCTCAACAGATGCCTGAACCACGTCACTCTCTTCCATCCCCCGAACGTCACGCCCGACAATCATTCCGACCTTTTCTTTCGCAAGCTGAAGATTACCCTGTTCAAGCGCAACCAACACTGCACGGGCATGCCGGGCAAGATCTTCGGTTGCAAAACAAAAATACAGTACCGTAACCGACGCAACAATCCCGAGTACGGGATGTGCAAACGAGCACAGCCAAAGCACACTCCACGTACCTGCCGCTGTTCCGCCAACAACAACGGCCGCGGTGACAACTCCGGCGAACCGCAGGGAAATCCGTCTGAATTTTCGCAACAGCGTTTCGGTTTTCATTGCCAGCAAGCCGATCATTCTGACGGGATGAGGCAACTTGCGAGGATCTCCCAGCACAAGATCAAGCAGAAAAGCAGCGATAAGCTGTAGTTCCGGGAAAACGTTCATCTCACAACCGTATCAATCTTTTCCCCTGCGAACATAAGCTGTTCAAGCAAATAATCGTTTTCTTCCGGCTTACGAATCGCGAAACGGAAATAGTTGTCAGACAAACCGGGAAAATTTCGGCAGTCACGAACATGGATTTTCCTTTTGATGAGATATTTCAAAAGACCGTCAAGACCTGACCTGCCATTCCACTGAGCAAGAAAAAAGTTTGCAGCATGCCCTTTCAGGGAAATCCCGGGGACCTTCTTAAGCCGTTTAAAAATCTTTGCTCGTTCGGAAGCAATCATCGCTCGAACTTCACGCTCATAGTCATCGCACCCGAGAAGACCCCTTGCTACACGCTCGGCAACAACATTGACTGTCCAGGGCTCCTTGTATCCCAGGAGAACCCGAATAACATCAGGATGGGCAATTACCGCACCGAGACGCAACCCCGCCAACGCATAAAACTTGGTGAGAGAATGAACAACAATGACATTTTTCAACGCTCTGACTTCTCTCATCAGCGACGAACCGGGAAAATCGTCTACAAACTGGATAAAGGCCTCGTCCATAACAAACCACTTATCGTGGAAGCGGCTTGCAAGCGCCAGAAAGGTCTCTTTCGGAAACCTCGTCCCTGTAGGATTGTTCGGATTGGCTGCAATAAAAGCATCAGCTCCATGCAGGTTTTCAGCAATCGTATCAATACAGGGCAAAGCAAACTGATTGTGCTCTTCCAGGCTCAAATAGGTAACGCTTCCTCCTGTAATCCTGCAGGCTCTCTCATAGTCGAAAAATGAAGGGGCAAGCACCAGGGTTTTTTTTATCTTCAATGCCCTTGGAAGAAGATAGATCCCCTCAATGGCCCCGTTAACAGGCAGCACCGTTTCACTATCCAGATCAAATCTCGCGGAATAGAAATCCCTTATTCCCTTCCCGTCGATCGATGGATACTTTTGCACACTGAAGGTATCGAGCGACGCTGTCGTGACCGGCGGGGACAAAGGACTGACGTTAACACTGAAATCAAGAAGCCCGTCTCCGTCAAAACCGAACCTCCGTTCAGGCGCTCCTCCATGCTCATGGAAATAAAGATTGTCTCTGGCCATAGTTACACAGACCTAATTCCACCCTCTATAATCCTGTACACCGCTTCCATATCAAGATGTTTCTTAAAATGATCTGCAAGCTTTTCATACTCATGATTCTTGTCCGGCATGGAACCATTGGAAACAAACTGCGGCCTCAACAAACGAAGGAACCATTCCCTGAAATCCTTTCCGTCAAAAATGCCGTGAAAGTAGGTGCCCAAAACTTTTCCGTCAAGACTCATGACCCCATCGTTGTCACCGGCTGGAACATTGTTCCTGAACGACACCTGAAGCAGAGGATATCCTTCTCCAACGAGTCGGCTCTCCCCCATATGTATTTCATAGCCCTCGACTTTTATGGCCTCGTCGAGCAAACATCCCCTTGAATTGAACAGTTTTTTCTTTTGCCGAAGCACTGTTTCTACAGGAAGAAAGCCAAGCGCGGATGACTCACCGGCAGGCCCTTCGATACTGTCGGGGTCTGCTATCACCGTCCCAAGCATCTGGTAACCGCCGCAAATTCCCATTATAATTTTCCCGCTCGACCGGAATTCTTTCAGCCTTTTGTCCCACCCGCAGGAAAAGATCCAGTCGAGATCCCCGCGCACATTTTTAGATCCGGGAAGAATGACCGCCTGATAATCGTTCAGGTTTTTGGGGTAATGGAGGTAATGAACCTCTACATCGTCGTGAGAATCGAGTATAGCAAAATCGGTAAAGTTCGAAATATGTGGAAAATAGATTATTGCAATGCTGATCTTACCTGGATCGGGAGAATCGACAGGGTCGACAACGGCCTGAAGGGGCACCGCATCTTCGGCATCAATGGCAATTCCTCTGAAATATGGTATAACACCGAGCACAGGAATACCGGCAAGCTCCTCGATAATGCGGATACCGTCGTCGAACAGGGTTGCATCCCCCCTGAAACGGTTGACGATAACACCTTTTACAAACGCCTTGTCCTCAGGGGAAATCACCGAAAGTGTCCCGGCAACCTGGGCGAAAACGCCGCCCCTGTCGATATCCGCCACGAGTATGACAACCGCGTCGGCTTGTTTTGCCGTCTTGAAATTCACAAAATCGCGTTCGTAAAGATTCATCTCGGCACATGATCCCGCACCTTCGATCACCAGCAATTCATGCCGGCTCCGAAGCTTTGCAAGGCTGTCAAACGCTTCTTCAGCCCAGATTTCAGTGTTGCCGAAATAATCGCGTGCTGAACGGTTTGCGACAGCTTTCCCTTTCAACACTACCTGCGCACCCGTATCGGTATTGGGCTTCAGCAGCACAGGGTTCATATCGGCAGTCGGAATGACCCGGGCGGCTTCGGCCTGAACAATCTGAGCACGGCCTATTTCCAGACCATCCGGAGTAACGCCCGAGTTATTAGACATGTTCTGCGCTTTGAAAGGTGCCACATCGAGGCCTGCATTACTGAAAATGCGGCACAGGGCGGTTGCCACTATGCTTTTTCCAACGTCAGATGCAGTACCGAAAACTGCAAGATTTCTCATAGCAAACAATTATTCAACCACCGAATAAAAGCATGACCACTCTGAAACAACAGAAGCCGACCCTGCTGTTTGCCGGCCAGCTTCTGCATGTTTATCTAAAAGAATAACATTTTTCGTCGCCATCACAAGACATCGTCACCATCAGGAACAGCTCCCTGAACCACTGATGCATGATGCCATTCAGATATCAAACCGTAATCCCAGGGTAAACGCCCTGCCCGGCATCGGGAATCCCAAAACATACTCATAGTTTCTGTCAAACAGGTTCTCAACGCTGCCTCTTACAGTAACACTTGAAGATTTCGAATTCCCGAGCGGGAATTTTTTGGCAAGCGACATGCTCGCAACGTAGAAACCACCTTTGGTTACATCTTTGGCTGGCCAGGAACTCCAGTCCTGAACCTCGGTTTCACCGAAATAAGCCAGGTTGAACATTCCGCTGAACCCGTTGGCGTCCCGCAGCCTGACACCTGTCGAAAGGTTCCATTCAGGAATATAGCGGATAACCTCATCGGGACTGCCATCGTCAAAGTGCTTGTCATACTCCGTGAGATACGTACCTGATGCATACGGCTCCATAAAGAACCGGCTGCCGGCAAGGGAAACAGGGAAAACATAGGATATCTCGCCCTCTATACCGGTAACCGTCGCGCTGTCCTGATTTTTCCAGGACAACACATCAGGTGCAATCTCCACCTGCTCGATAAAGTTATCATATTCGGTCGTGAACACTGTCAATGATGAGGTAAAACCGTCAACACTGACCTCTATACCACCATCAACAGTATAACTTTCTTCCGGCTCGAGATCCGGGTTCCCCATATAATGCTTTGTTCCCAACCAGCCGTCAACAACGTAATCAGCCGCAAGCTCCTGTGCATCAGGTATCTGGAAACCTTCGCCATATGATGCGCGAAGCTTGACATTATTGGAAACATGATACGCTATCCCAAAACTCTTCACAAAACTGTCCGAATCCTCCGATGTCTCAGGAGTGGTTTCGTCCCTGTTGTACTTTACCGTGTAGTCGTCATACCTCAATCCCGCCGTCAGCACCAGACGCTGATCGAATAACAAACCTTTTACCAATGCAAAATAACCCATGTCGTCGTACTCGGACTCACGAGGGGTATACTCGTTTTGCTCAAGATCATAGTTCATCCAGTCAACACCTGTTGTCACTGTAAAGTTCTTTTCAACATAACTGACCTGGGCCTGTGCACCTTGCTGGTCGGTAGATTTCTTGAAGGGAATTCCGTCATCCCAGAATGTAGGATTGCTTCCTGTAGGATCATACCACGCATCCTTGTCTTCACCAACAAAATAGCGTGCCATCCAGGCGAAACGATCGTCAGCCGTTTTCCCGGTATAATTGACATCAATGGAGCGATTCCTGGTTTTCTTGTAGTCGTCACGGTCATTATTTGCAAGCTCATCAGGAGTCCCTGCCTTGTCAACCTCGAAGTGCGTGTAGGTCAGCCCGATCCTGTTTCCCGGATAAAACTCGTAACCAAGATTAACACTTCCGCGAATATCATCATCATATCCTGTATTAAAATACTTCTTGTCCTCACCGGTTTTATAGTCACCCATGTTGGCTATGGAAACCGTGGCAGAATAGTCAAAATCACCAAGGGTACCGGCTACACCACCGGTCGTTTTTTTATAATCAAAAGTTCCGACTTCCTGTTCGGCAAAAAAAGAAGGCTTCCCTTCACCTTTTCTTGTTATGACATTGATTACCCCACCTATCGCCGCCGAGCCATACTGTACAGCGCCAGGCCCTCTTATGATCTCGACTTTCTCGACATTGTCCGTCATGAGCTTTGCAAGGTTCCCGGTACCGGCCCTCCTCCCATCAATCAGAATGAGAATTTTGCCTCTCAGGTCGTTACCGTGGGAGTCGCTTCTGAATCCACGGATACCTACGGAAGTCAATACTCCCGGATACTTCTGAATATGGCCGATACTTTGTTCAGCAAGCAACTCACCAAGGTCCTGTGCCGGGGAATCCTCAATCTGCTTCCTGGTAATAACAGTAACGTTTGTGGTGACCTCTTTTTTCAACTCCTCAAGCCTGCTGGCGGTTACCACAACCTCTTTACCGGTATGGTTCATGGTTTGCGAAGTGTCCGGTGACACCTCAGCCTTAACCACACCTGTTGCGAGCATGCCTGCCGCAACACATAAAACAAATTGCTTTTTCATTGTGCAATCATGTTTAATTCTTAAAAAAAACTGAACATGACTGGAGTTATACGCATGGAGCAAATGCAAAGAAGGACTTCATTTTCTGTTCAGGAAAAAACTTCAAAAACTTTTGGAGAAGCACTAAAACCAAATTTCTCAAAGAATAAAAATCCTGAATGAAAAGAAACCGCATTGCCTGACTATAACCCGTAGTCGTGTTGTGCAATAGCGTCACTGGCAGGTCTCCTGACTTTAAACGGATACATCCGTCACGATCTTCCCGTGGATTTCCAGGGTGGAAATCATAAACACAGTGATCGTAACGCTTCTGCTCATGCACCATGAGGCCATGTTGCATTATGCAAAAGTTACCGTTGTAACAGTTGCGGGTACAGTGTACGAATCTCACGTACTTCCCTATTCTCCGGCTTTTAAACCGGCACCAGTTATCTATGAAAGAACATTTATGAGTGATTATATAAGCATTTTTCACCTGCAAACAAAGCAGTTTGTTACTCACTACCCCCAGGCATTTTCCATTTTGTTTTCCAGTTTTCAACGTCTTTGCGCGTAATAACATCGATGCGTCCACCTTGGTATTCCTCTTCAACATCCCCAATACGTTCTTCAAGATCCCCTTCAAGGCCCAGGGCTGCCGTACGCACTTTTTCAAGCAGATCCTCACGAGCCTGCCAGAGCCCTCTTGCCTCGGCCTCGAGCAATCGGCGGGTTATTTCCTCGAGGGCGTAAGGATTGTTTTCACGTATCCATTCCCTGTTCTCTTCGTTCTGCACGTATGTTTGAACTACACTGTCAAAAAGCCATGTTTCGACCTCTTTGGTGGTTGCGCTCCATTTGAACAGATTGTTGATACACCCCGCGATCCCCTGCGCCCCCTGAAATCCATGTTTTTTCATGGATTCTATCCATCGTTCGTTCAGCAGTTTGCTGCGTGTCGAACGTTCGATTTCCTCTTTGAAATCACGGATATCCGGCTCTCCCGGCACTGTGGTGTCGGCCCAGTACATTTTTGTTTTCCTGCCCGAAAGTGTGGTTGAGGCTGCCGCCATACCCCCTGCGAACGAAGCGTAGCATCCGCAGTCAAGCGCGTCATATTCGGGTGAAGTTTGTTTCATGTAGGAAACTTCGACTTTTGTGAGTTGTTTCGAAAGAATGTCATGTGCCTTCAACCCGAAATCTGCGGATGACGCACCATAGGCATAACCGGACTGGTTTATGTATGCTTCGGCCAGATCGCTGTCGTTCTCCCAGGCTGAAGCATCGATCGCCAGCCCGACGCCTGAACTGTAAGTGCCGGGAGCTGAGGAAAAGACTCTGAACATGGCGAGACGCTGCATTTCTTTCTCGTTCAACCGCCCGGCCATTTCCCGTTTTAACGTTTCGAGCTGTTCCCGGGTATGTTTTTTCACCATATTTCTTTCAAACGGCTCTTCGAGAACGCTTACCGTTGCTACCGCCTTGTCGAGCAGTGCGATGAAATGCGGCACCATATCCCTGACTATCCCGCTGGTTTCGATCGTTGCGTCAACACGGGGACGGGCCAGTTCAACACCGTCAACCTCTAAAGTCAGCTCCTCAAGGCCGGCTACATCAACCCCGCTGATTCGCCCGTTCGGCTTGCGAACCGGATAAACACCCATCAGCCAGAAAACCTGGGCAAGCATCTCGCCATCCGACTTGAACGCATCCGAGCTCCAGAGACTCAATCCGATACTTTCAGGAAAACGCCCTTCTTCCCGGTAAAATTTTTCCAGAAGCTGATCGGCAAGGCGTTTGCCTATACTCCAGGCCGCTTCTGAGGGAAGCGACATGATATCCGCCGAATAGAAGTTCCTGCCTGTCGGCAGAATATCCGGTTTTCCCGACGCGATCGACCCCGAAAGCCCTGCATCGATGTATTCCCCATCAAGCGCGCGAAGAAGGTTGAGAGACTCGTTTTCAGCCCCGATGAGTGCCCCGGCCATCTCACGGCACCACGTTCTGAAATATTCAGGAAGATTTTCGACAACGTGCCGTAACGATGTTTTATCCGCACTATCATCGAGAACAACATGAATAATCTCTGCTGCCATGTCAAAAAGTACCTCTCCCTGAACAGGATGTTTTGAGGCAAGCTCTTTCATGCCGGGAATTCCTTCACCTGCACGGTCGAGAGCGGATGTTATCATCGCTGCCATTGCAGAAAGGTCCGGTATCCTGCCGAAAACATGCATACCGTCGGGAACCATGGATCTCTTGATTCCTTCAATCTGGCGTGAAAAGCGTTCAATGTTTTGCTCAAGCACTTCCCTGCGGTCATGTTCACCGATGAACTTCAATTTGACCGCAACATCCTGCATGGACCCGAGCAAAGCCTCTTTTCGCGAACGATCATTGCCGTCTTCAGCCCGTTTGTACTGAGTCAGATAGTCGTCTAACAGGAGCAGATCATCCGACATGGCTGAAGGACGGTAAACCGGCGTGAGATGATCGATGATAACCGCACGGCCCCGGCGCTTGGCGATCATTCCTTCACCGGGCACATCCATGACATAAGGATAAAAATTGGGCAGATCGCCCAGTGAAATATCGCTGAAACATCGCTGAGAAAGCGCCGCACGTTTACCTGGGAGATACTCGAGCGCTCCTGACGCCCCAAAATGGATAACAGCATCGGATTGCCGCTGAATGTAGTAATAGGTCGCAAGCCAATGGTGCGGCGGTGATATTTCAGGATCATGAAGTATCCGGCAAACCTCTCCGTCACACCTGGATCCGTAGCACCCCCTTTTCGGTTGTGACATGATCAGGATGTTGCCGAAACGAATACCGGTTATCAATAGCGTGTCCTCTCCATCCTCTTTCCATACCATACCCTGACCGGGAAATTCTCCCCAGTCCGCATTCACCTTTTCCTGAACCTTCGTGTTGAGCGAGTCAAAAAAGATCCTGTACTCTTCATGCTTCATGGCATGGAGCACACCCCTTTTCCGTGCAATTTCATCGACGGTCGTCCAACGGCACTCGTTAAATGCTTTACGATCCTGTATTGTATCGAGCATCTCTTTGCCTGTAGCCGGGATATCTCCGACCCTGTACCCTGCATTTTTCAACCGCCACAGGAAAGAGACCAGACTTTCGAACGTATCGAGACCCGAAGCCATACCGACGGTGTTTTCAACCCCTTTACATGGATTGTTGTGTAAAACGATGGTGAGCCGTTTTTCTCCTGCGGGCTTCCTGCGCAGCTCGGCCCACCGCCTGACACGGCGTGCAACCATATCCACCCGCTCTTCAATCGGCACCGAAACTGATGATGGGGCTGCTTCTTCCAGTATGCGGATTGTTCCTGACACCATAGTCGGATCGATGACACCGAACATCTCGGGCTGAACGAGTGAGTGCGTCAGGCTCATTGCGCTGATCCCGACCGGATCGTTCAGCCATTCTTCGGGTGAAAGGGTATAGTTACGCAGAAGCTGTATAACAGGAACATTTAATTCCCGCAACAATGAACGTTCTTCAATGGAAACAAGCAGCCTACCCATCAGAAAGCTGAGAATGATGTCAGGCTGAAAACCCGGCTCCCTGAAATACCGGAACCATGGATACATTGTTTCCGGGTCAACGGATTTTTCCGGCATATTGTCGCAGAACACACAGAAAGGGAGCACACCACGCCCTTCAAGCCCTGCAATAAGAGCATCGATATCGCTGCAGTTCCCTTCCGCGAGCTGGCTGTAGTGTACAATGATACCTGCCACCGGAACCGTCCCGTCCCAAGCTCTTCGGTTCTGCAACCATTGCTTGTATGCAGGCGTTTCCTGAAAAACGTCAGCAGCGCCGGGGTGGTAGATTCCATAGGTCTTGACAGGGCGGCATGGCCCATATTCAAACCCTGCAATTCTTTTCAGGCCATTGAGGAAATTCTCCTTTGACAGAACAGCAAAATATTCTCTGACCTTTTCCAGCTCGTTATCGGAAATTGTCGAAAACTCCTTTGGAAACTGCAGGTTCAATGCAACCCTGGCTTGAACAGCAAGCAGTGTCTTGTAGAGTGCATCAAACCCGGGCATGTCCTTCGACACATCGGCAAGCAGAATATCGACCTCCCCTTTTTCAATGTGTGAGCAGAGGTCATCCTGTGATCCGTACCCGAATATCCGGAGGTCGATACCATCCTTTTTCAAAGGAGCGGCAAGCTGATACCAGATTGCCGAGCTGTGAACATTATTGTAAAAAGCGATTGTTGTCATGCCACTACCCCGTTCCACATACCTTGTTCTTCAAAACCGAACCCACATCCATGACGATATCCTGAAGCGGCTGACGGCGAATACGATGCGGCAGAGCCAGCATGGCTGCCTGATCGATATCCGCTTTTTCAACTTCACCGCGCCCGTCATATGCGGCGATTGTTTTGGCGGTTTTCATGATGATGATATCTCCCCGGTGCCCGTCAACACCAACTTCAAGACAGTAGTTCGCGATTGCAAGAAGGTTATCCCTGCTGACCGTCACTTTAGGATACAGTTCCCTTGCACGCCGAATCTTTTCAACAAGCCCGGCTGATTCTTCCGACCACTGAGAACAAAAAGCTCCGGGATTTTCCTCAAAGGCAAAGCGCCTCTCCATAACGCTTACCCGTTCAACCGGGTCCGAAATCCCTTCTATGTGAACACAAAGCCCGAAACGGTCGAGCAACTGGGGCCTCAGCTCACCTTCTTCAGGGTTCATCGTACCGACAAGCGTAAAGCGTGAAGGATGAGAAAACGACACACCTTCACGCTCGATGGTGTTCACGCCCATGGCAGCCGAATCGAGCAGGACATCGACAACATGGTCATCAAGCAGGTTGACTTCGTCGACATACAGAATGCCCCTGTGTGCCGCAGCAAGGAGTCCCGGCTCGATTCTTTTTTCTCCTGCCTTCAGCGCGTGTTCGAGATCGAGCGTACCGACAACACGGTCTTCCGTTGCCCCCACCGGCAGTTCTACAACCCTGACCTTGTGCTTCCTCAGAGAAAGCGTGTCTCCCGATGGCATTTCCTGCCCCGCTACCCCGAAACATTCACGAACAACATCGGGATCTTCATCGTGTGCGAGATTGAACGGAATCCCTTCGATCACATCGATCTCGGGAAGAATATCGGCCAAAGCGCGCACCGCTGTCGATTTTGCCGTCCCCTTTTCTCCCCGGATCAACACTCCTGAAAGCGTAGGATTGATGATATTGAGAATCAGGGCGAGCTTCATCTGTTCCTGGCCGACAATGGCTGTAAATGGGTAGGTATACAGTGTATTTTTATTCATGATGCAACGTTTTTTACGACGTTCAGCAGCGAATCCGCCTGCAAATCGTCGATTTTATAATATTCCGCGCCAAGCAGCCCGGCGATTTTTCCGGCAAGTCCGAAATTGATAAGGCCGGAGTCCTCGGTATCCACCACAAGAAACCGGATTCGTTCCTCCCTCGAAATCTTTCTGGAAATCTCAAAAGCTTCATCAAGGGGCTTTCCCGGCCCGAGAGCCTTGTTTGCCTTGCCGTCGGTAACCACTATGAGTATCGGCCGGCTTTCGGGCTCCTTGATGAGATGATTGCGTGCGATTTCATAGCCTTTCACCATGCCTGCGGAAAAAGGCGTCCGCCCTCCAACCGGCATCTCCCGAAGCATGGTTGCCGCCAGTTCAACGGAAGAGGTAACCGGCAAATTCACCTGAGCCTCGTCTTTACGAAACGAAACCATCGCTATCTTGTCCCGTTTCTGATAAGCGTCGATAAGTAACGACATGACCGCTCCTTTTGATGCGGCCATCCTGCCTTTGGCTCCCATGGACCCGCTTGCATCGACAACAAAAATCAACAGGTTGCCGAGCCGTTTTTCACGGATTTTTTCACGTATATCCTGATCTCTCAGCACAACGGCCATTCCCCGGTCGTTCTCCCGATAGCGCTGAAAAGGCGCTGCAGCCCGCAATGTGGCATCGAGCGCGATATCGTTGTTTTTTCGCGTCATGGTGCTTTTGGTGTAACGCCCCTGTTTTTGAGACACTCTTGAACGGGAACGCCTCCCCGAGCCTCTTCGGGTTTTCCTGTCTTTCGGAGAACTTATTTTGCGCACCTTGAACGGCGCCCCGACATCGAAAAACTGCTCCATTTCAGGTGTCACGGAGCTATCGCCGGTTCCGGAAGAACCGTCTGCGTCATCCGTTTTATTTTCTTCCCGATTCCCCTCATCCACCTCTTCCTGTCGGGAAGCATTCTCTGGATCCTCGTTCCTCCCCTGTCCGGGCTCTTCCCGGGGCTGTTCCTGCCGCTTATCGTTTTCACGATCGCTCTTTTCCGGCTCACTCCGCTGCTCTTGAGGCTGCTCAGGAGGCGGGGGCGGCACAGGGTCTCTTCTTCTGTGGGCAAGCACCAATCCCGCCACAGCCGTAATATCGTCAACAGTTACCTCGCTTGTCCCCCTGTAGGCCGCATGAGCCTTTGCAGCCTGTTCCATCACCAGATCCGCCCTGTGACCGGCCACATTGTTCTCACGGCACAGTTCCGTCACAAAACCACGCAGATGTGACGGCACTGACACCCGATGCAGCAGACTGCGGGCAGCGGCGATCTTTTCCGATATGCGCTCATTCTCCTTGCGGTATTTCAGGATAAAGCCACGGCTGTCAGCATCGAAAGCCTCCCTCCGAACCATCAGTTCAGCGCGCTTATCGCTATCGCTCTCCGCAGTAACCTCAACACAGAGACCAAAGCGGTCAAGCAGCTGTGGTCTCAACTCACCTTCTTCCGGATTCATGGTTCCTACAAGCACAAACGATGCCGGGTGAGAAAAAGAAATCCCCTCCCGTTCGAGACGGTTTTCCCCTGAAGCTGCTGCATCGAGAACAATATCGACAATATGATCGTCCAACAGGTTCACTTCATCGACGTAGAGTATACGCTTGTCCGCTTTTGCGAGCAGGCCGGGCTGAAAAACCCGCCGCCCATCCTTCATTGTCCGCTGAAAATCAATACCTCCGGCAACCATATCTTCCGTCGCATTCAAGGGCAATGTGACAACAGCCTGAGTAAAGCCGGCTTCATCAATCGCCGTGTTTTCTGCAGGAAGGAGGGCTCCGAGCGCCCTCACTGCCGTTGACTTGGCCGTTCCCTTTTCTCCACGGATCACAACACCGCCTATCTTCGGGTTGACCGCATTGAGCAGGAGAGAACGTTTGAGCTCTTCCTGACCGACAATAGCCGAAAACGGGTACAAACGTGTCTGCATAAACTTTTCAGAAGTTATAATTCATACCGATGAACCATTCTCGAGGAGGCGCGTCGTATCCGTCGACATACAGATATTCCTCATCGAACAGATTGTCGATATCGATGTAGAAACGCACCGGTCCGTACTGGTAGTCCGCCCTGACATCCACGACCGTATAAGCGGGAATCGTTTCGGAATTGTCCGAGCGAACATACACCTGTCCGGTATATTTCGCCGATACCCTCAGCGAAAAATCCCTGAACGGCCTGATAACGATATCGGTCAATATCGTGTGGAAAGGTTTCGCAGGAAGCCAATAACCGGTCTCTTCATTCAAGGCATGCAGGTAGGTATAAGAAGGGACGATATCAACCCACGAGGATGGCGTCCATTTCAGCGAGGTTTCGACACCCTGGTAAGTAACTTTCCCGAAATTCTCATAGCACCCCGTGTTGTCGGGCTTCCGGACATAGGTAATCCTGTCCCTGATATTCCGGTGAAACACCGATGCATCAAACGAGAAAACGGAATCAGGCCTGACCGACAGCGAAAACGCATAATTCATCGCCTTTTCCATCTGAAGAGCCGGATTTGGCTTGGTTACCGAAGATTCGTAATAGCGCTGCCTGAACGTTGGCAGATTACTTGAACGGTTGGCGGTAAATGCAAGGTCATAGTTTTTTCTCGCATAACCGACCCTAAGCTCCGGATTCAGCGTATTATGGAATTTCGAGTAATAATTGGCGCGTATCCCCAGCAAGCATGACCACGGGCTTTCTGTCCACTCGAGCTTTTTTTCAGCGAAAACCCAGGCCCGTTCTTCCCTCGCCGTACTGAAATTAATGCCCGAAGCCCGCTGCCATTCATAGCCGGTTCCGCCGTTGATCTCCCCAAACCATGGGAGGACAAACGGCGCATTGATTTTCTGACCTGCTTTAAGCACCTCGAGTGAAGCATACAGACTTCTGTCAGGGTCCGTCGTAACGGTTTTTGACGATGAATACCAGGTTCTGCCGGTAACTGCTCCGTATTTTTGCCCTAAGAGAAGCGAAGAAGCATCAAATTCCTTGCGTGAATTCGGGGTACGCCGTTCCGGGTATCCCCTCAGGCCTTTTTTCTCATCATTGTATTCACCTGAAAGAAAAAGAGAGAATCGGGGTGTAAAACGGTAGTCAACCCTGCCGCCAAGGCGGTTCCTGGTTTTGTCATCGTTAACCGTAAAACCGTCATAGGTTTCATGTCCTGCGGAGAAAGTTGCGGACATGCTGTTTTTTCTGCTTTGGAGATTCAGGGTTGCGCTTCTCTGGCCATTGTTTCCGAAATACCCGCCTGCCGTGCCTCCAAGACGATCTGCGGGTTTCGTCGTGATTATGATAACGCCTCCTCCGGTATTATCGCCGTAGGAAGTGCTGCCGCTCCCTTTGTATACCTCTATTTTCTCAATGGTATCGAGTGAGATCATCGACCATTTGACAGCACCGGAACGGGAAGTAGGGTCGTTGATCGAACGTCCGTCAAGCAGAACCTTGACATTGCTCGATCCACGAATCGAAACGGAGGTCTCTCCCGCCTTGACTCCGGGGATACGGTTCATGAGATCGCTGATCTTCATAACATTCATGACCCGGATTTCCTCTGCCGTTATGACCGTTCTGAGTTCCTGCTTGTCGGCGGCAGAGGATGGCTTTTGATGCAAAAGAAGCGCAATCACGGCTGCAACGGTAATCACGAAAAAACGTCCCGGACTCATTCGCTGATCTCCTCTATCTCGCCCTCTGTCTCGAGGTACTCCTCTTGTAGACGCTGTTTCATATCATCAGTTGCACTCCACATCCCTCTGCTTATAGCTTCAAGCAGCTTGTCGAGAATGTTCTGACGGGCGTAGGGATTAACCTCCTGCATCCACTGTTTCATCTCTTCATCGAAGACATATTTCCCGGCTACCCGTTCGTACATCCAATCCTCGACAACCTCGGCAGTCGCATCCCACCCAAGAATGACATCCATCATTTTGGAAATATCTCCCGCCCCCTTGTAACCGTGCCGCTTCAATCCTTCGAGCCATTTGGGATTGAGCAGACGTGAACGAAAAATATGTTTTGCTTCCTCGAACGTGCTACGCACCTTGACCCTCTTTGGATCCGAACTGTCCCCCACAAGCGCAAAAGGCAATCCGCCCCGCTCATTCTTGGCGGCAGTAATCAAGCCGCCGTAATAGTTGTAATAATCCGTGCAGGAAAACATATCGTACTCACGGGAATCCTCATTTTTAACGGTTGCATCGAGCCTTGAAAGCACTTTTCTGAAAGTCGCCGGTTTTTGCTGGCCGTAGGCCCCTCGCCCGTAAGCATGAGATGAGTAACGAACGTAGTTGTCGGCAAGGTCTGCCTGTGTTTCCCAGTTTTTCGACTCGATCAACTCTTCAACTCCTGCACCGTAAGTACCAGGCGGGCAACCGAAAACCCGGAATGTCGCTTCACGCATTGCGTCTTCTTCGCCCATGCCTTCTTTACGGTACTCATCGGCATCACTCAGGACGTTTCGCCTGAGCAGGTTGATTTCCGGAGGTTCGTTTAAGGCCGAAACCATCTTTACGGCATCGTCGATCCGGTCTACAAGCAGCGGAAACGCATCACGGAAAAAGCCCGAAATACGCGGCAGGATATCAAGCCTTGGCCATTTCAACTCGTTCGAGGGAATAACTTCAAGCCCCTTTACGTAACCGCTGCCTTTTCGCCAGACCGGCCGCACGCCCATCAGATAAAGGATCTCGGCAAGATCATCTCCGCCGGAACGCATGGTCGCACCCCCGAACAAAATGATCCCGATACTTCTCGGATAGTCGCCGTTCTCCTGGAGATACCGTTCAACCAGGGCATCCCCGAGACTCATACCGACTTTCCAGGCGGCCGGTGTAGGAATTTTTTGTGGATCGATCGAGTAGAAGTTTCGTCCTGTCGGCAGGATATCCACCTGGCCACGTGTCGGAGCTCCGGAAGGTCCGGCCGCGACATACCTTCCCTCAAACCCTTTCAATGAGGCATCGAGTTCATCGCTGACCTTTCTGATATCAGGAACGAGAACACTACAAATGTACTCGAGTCCTTTCATCACCTCTCCGGATACAAGTTCACCCATCGATTGACGTACTTTTTCCGGCGCGTCCGGAGAATAATCATGTTCTGAAAGCTGCCGAACCATCCGGATCGAATTGTCATGGGCTTCCCGAATCACCTGCCCTCCGGTTTTTGATGAACCGGGAACAACCGGGCACCCTTTTTTGGCAAGAAGATCATCGTAATCATAACCCATGACCTTCAGAAGAGACTCCCGCAGGGAAGGAACATCGCCCTGGTCGAGGCGCATCATCTGAACGATCATTTCCAACAGCCGTTCTCCTTCAGGTGCCACACCGAGCGTATGCAGTCCGTCGGCTATCATCGTATCGGCTACCTCTTCGAGGCAAGCATGCAGTTTTTCGAGAAATCCGTCGAAATCCTCCATGGCTTTCCGGTGATCATAGCCCGTATCCTTGTCGAGATCCGCTTCGACAAAAGCATCCCAGATCATCGGCCTCAGTACATCGAGCTTTCCGGGATCGCTTAAACGTGCGTTTGCATAGTCGCGCAGAAGGTTATCCAGGCCGGCCATCTCTTCGTAAAGATCCGCATTGGTATAGGCCGGGGTCAGGTGATCGACGATACAGCAGTACGATCTCCGTTTCGCCTGTGTACCTTCGCTCGGATCGTTGATGATATAAGGATATATATTCGGAAGATCCATAATGGCCAGATCCGGGAAACATTCCTCCGACAAACCCAGTGCCTTTCCGGGCAACCACTCCAGTGAACCGTGTTTGCCTACATGCATAACCGCATCCGCCCTGAACACGTCACGTATCCAGCGATAATGGGCAAGGTAATGATGCGGAGGAGGAATATCAGGGTCATGGACCAACTGATCCTGGCGTTCGAGTTTACCCCGCGGGGGTTGAATTGTTATGTAGACATTACCGTTGAGGGTACCGGGGAACAGGAAGTTACCGTCATGAACAAAAAGATCTCCGGGCATCTCTCCCCAGTTTGTGTTCATTTTTTTCCTGACGGCAACCGGAAGCTCATCATGCCATGGCAGAAACTCATCAGGACCGGCCACAGCTTCCGCTTTTTCCGCCATCCTTTCGGGCGTCCACCAACGACGATCACACGTCATGCCATCGAGGAGTTCTCCGGCAAGCTCATCACCGTTTTCATACTCTCTTTCAACACTGTACCCTTCTTCACGCATCCTTTGAAGCAATCGCTTGACGCTCTCGAAACTGTCGAGGCCGACCGCGCACCCTATCCGGTCATTGCGGGGAGGATAATGATGAAAAACAACGGCAATACGTTTTTCACCATTGGGCTTGCGCCGCAAAGCCGCCCACCTGAGAGCGAGGGAAACGAGCTTTTGTATTCTCTCCTCTACAGGCATTATCTTTACCAGTTGGGCCCCTGTTAAGTCGTCAATCCCTACTTCTTCTCTTGTAGCGAAAGGAACGGTGATCAAAGCACCGTCAAATTCCGGCTGCGCCGCAGAAAAAGACACTTCCATCGTACCGAGTCCCTGGAGACTCTCTTTCCATTGCTCAAAGGGCTGAAAAGTCATCAAAGCCTGTATAAAAGGCACATCGAGGCCAGGCAGAATATCTCTGTAATCCGGCGAATTCAGGGTAAGAGAAAACAACAGCGGATTGATAAGGACATCAATTCTGCTTTTTCCTTCCCGATCCATAAAAAACTTTCCGGCAACATAATCCGAGCCGTTATTGCCGCGCATGGCATCCTTGTAACGCAAATGAAAAACCGGGATAACATTTGCTCCCTGCCGTTCGATTTCCCTGATCATACAATCGAATGCCGCCAGGTCGCCGTCGATGAAGTAGCTTTGATAAAACCAGAGTCCAACGGTCGGCTTTGAAGGGTCAACATGTTTTTCAAGGTATCCTTCCAGATCGTCATATGCGGGATAATCGGGATGATACACCCCTTCATGGGGCAGCTTTTCGGGAAGAGCCGCAGGATGATCCGTCGAAAAAAGAACATTGTGCAGATACGAAAACATGTTCATGAAATTGACAGTACCACCATTCATGAGGTAGCGTTGCACGGTGTTACCTTCTTCGGTACCGAAAAGAGTGCTGTGCGCCTCTGCAAGCTCCGCAGCCTCTTCATCGCCACCTGCCGAGTGAATCATCAGCAGCGGCACGTTCATTCCTTTTTTCTCTCTATGCCTGTATGCCTCGATGAGCTCATCAAAAGAGGGAAAAGAAGCCTTTCCTCCCATAAGACGCAGGACAACCACATCACTTTCAGCCGCATGACGGATAAACGCTTCTGCCTGAACCGGGGTTGAAAGCTGCGGACGGAGCCGGGCCACAACGTTTACCGAGCCACCGTTTCGGTTATACTGGCGCACAGCTGCGCTCAATGACGGTATTTCCGAAGGGCTGGTGCTGAAATAACTGATCGTAAAATCATTCATACTGCTTGATTTCTCCTTTTTGAAAACCGTATTCATAGATCGTCTGATAGAGTGCGCAGACGAGCTTTCGCCCGGCATCTCCATTATAGAGGAGACGAGAAGGACATTCTCCGGGACATCTGCCTTCAAGAGGACAGCTGTTGCACCCGTTTGTCGAGAGTTTGATTTCCGACAGTGAGCAGGTGCCGGACATGGGGTTATCAAGAGTGCCGAACTCAAGCGAAGGATCTCCCACAGCCTGGGTACAGGGGTAGAGTTTTCCTTCCGGGGTGACGGCAAGACTCTCCCCTCTGCATGCCGAACAATACAATGACACCCTGCCCGAACGGAGAGACCGCAGCACCTGTTTTTTCTCTCTGAACTCCAGAGGAACTTTACGGCTTCTGTTAAGCGCATCGAGCACATCGAGAAACCTCGGCACTTCTTCTTTCAACACCTTTACATCCGGCAGGGCACAGTTGGAATCGACGGCGGCCCCTTTTTGCACCAGCAGATCGAAACCGATACCGCATGACGAAGAAAACGGGTGCAAGGCCATCGCGAGACTGCAGAGTTCCTTGACATTCCGGTCTGAAAGCACGGTAGTAACCCTGAAAGGAACCTGTTCTTCTTCAAGCACTTTCAATGCCAGATAGGTTGCATTGCTCCCGCCGCGCAGCATCTCCTGGACACGGGGTGATCCGTCAAGACTGATACCGATCCCGACCTTGCGGCGTTTCAGTTGCCGGGCAGTTGTCCTGTCGAGCCGAACACCGTTTGTTTGCAACGATACGGCGACCGGCCATTTGTTTCGTTCTATCCGGTCAAGAATGTCGAAAACACGTTCAGGCACAAGCAATGGCTCTCCGCCGGTAATCTGGACATGAAAAGGCCTGCCTCCTGCCGCAACCATATGCAATGCATTGACGGCTGTTTCAATACTCATGACCTCGTCATCGGCATGCGTTCCTCCTTCATAACAATAAGCACAGGAAAGATTACAGGCTTTTGTCACCATAAGCATGAGGTTTGTATATGAGGCCCTGCTCATGACGCAGCCCCCTTTACCGAAAAAACGTCCCCCAGTGCGCGTTGCTGACGGTATATTTTATCGAGCCACTCCTTCCTTGACCGGAAAGAAAACTCGAATACAGTGGTTTCCGGCTCTATTTTCTCATAGAGCCAGGCAATGGATGGATGATCGAAGGCGTCATGTACGTCGATCCGGCGCACATGGTTTACAGCAACGGAGAAACGATCCCAGAATGACTCGGCACCGTCGAACGGATCGGACCGCTTCATACTTTCCTGTACATATTCACCGGAAAGACTTTTACAGAGATGAACCGCCTTGATAAGTTCACGGCTCGCCCCAAGCCTGTCGACCTCTTTGAGCAGATACGTAATTGCCTGCTCTTCCTCTTCAAGCGACTGGTTTTTATTCAGAAGATGTCCGGTATCGAGAACGATTCCCGATTTCCCGTAGTCGAGCCTTTCAAAGAGACGGTCAATTTCCCTTCTGTCGTCAAGCCTGAAATTGCCGGGCCACCACAGATTCTCGAACAGAATCCATCCATTGTAGGCGCTGTCACGAACAACCTCGTTGATGATTTCGGCCGAAAGATCCACCGTATCCTCCCATCGCCAAGGTGGCTGCCAGTTGAAGACATAGTCGAGTTCGTAATGAACCGGATGAAAAACCACGTAAGGGCAACCGAAGGTTACCGCAAGGTCAAGCTGTTTCCTGTAATAGTCGATCACCGACTGACGATCGCAGCCGCCGTAGTAATGTCGAAGGGTATCGTTATCGCCAAATATGTCCAGAAGGCCTTTGGTATCGTTATGCCATATCTGTTTGAGCATCACGAAAAAACGAAGATGAATACCGCCGATCAGCTCTTTCGGTATGGCATCGAAGTCATAATCGCCAACCGGATACAGTTCGAAACCATCGAATCCTGTCTCCTGGAGCAATGTCGACGCATCCTGCCAGTCTTTGCCGGCAAGCGACAGGTCTTGAGCATGGGTGCTTATGTTCAGCAGAAAACGCATCTCGGTACCGTTGATTTCCAGAAATAAAAACACGGAAACATGTCATAATCCGGGAAAGCAGTAACCGGGCGAAGATGCTCCTGCCGGTAGAGGCAATGGAGGATAAAACCGGAATGTGCCGCAGGGCATGCCAATCCATCGGAATGCAGTGACAGATTTCCTGCGGAGAAAAAGAATACACGCATGTACAACAACTGCTTTAACCCGAAGCAAACAACATCACGGCAGGTCTTCTGACTCTCCCGGTTTTACCGGCCTTCCCGTCGTTTAACGTCACGACAGTGGCATTTTCGGCAAACCTTTCATCAGCGTTTGCTGATGCGGGATCACAGCAGCGGGCACTGTTCCGGATTCTCACCGGATTCCCTTTTCATCAGCCGGCTTTCGCCGGCCAAAACCGTTATCTCAATCCTATATAGCAAAAAGAACCTTCTCAAAAAATCACCCTTTTCACCAATCACTGTAGAAGGTTATATGTCTGGAAGCGTGACGCCCATGCTATGGGACTCTGGTGACGCCAGCGTTCCAGCCATCCGCAGGGTGGCGACATGAGCTGCTTGTTATGTATTGCTCGGTTTTAGCCAAAAAAGCACGCATATTCATCGCGATCCACTATGCCTAAAAACTCTTGAAGGGAATCAACCGCTGGATTTGGCTCATACCCGTACCATTTGAGATCAGCGCGCTGCCAATAAACCTTCCATATTTTTTGTGTTTTTACGTACGTGGCTTTTGCTACCGGATGTTCGATGGTTTCTCCGGGCTTGCCTCGCCACAAAGGCCGAACCTCAAATATTTCGACGCTCTGACCTTTGATTCGATAACCAATATCCAGTTCATTGCGAATGCTTGGATGCGGCCGCCTTTTTTCGACAAATGCCGAAACCTCCTTTTCTGCTTTTTTTATCTCGAATTCGCTTAATGCCATTTTTTACACATAACGGGAAGTTCAGCGGTGCGCATCAGCGCGTCCGCTGATGCGTTTTGTTATAATTTTTTCTTTTGTTTACCTAGGTTTAAGGCTTTGTTTAGACCATAGTGGACACGATACACTGCATTTGGACTGACTTTAGGTGATAAATTCGATGGAGATCTTTCTCTGTAACACCATCTAAAGAAATTTTCATATTCGTACTTTTCTATAAAACATATGATGTTTGAGTCATATAAAAACTGAAGAAAATCTTTTTCGCTTTCTACAAATTTGGGAATGTCATCATGCTCGTCCAGAACAAAATCAACAAATTTTTTGTATGCTGTTAAAAATTCTTCATAATCGAATTGGTTAGCACCATTTAGAAAATTGAAGAATTTGAGAAAGATATTGTAGTCAGCCTCATTATAATAGAATGACAGTTGATCTTTAATTCCACCCATTAAGTATTCGGAATATTTATTTTGAAAGGAGTAATTATCAAATTTCTTTTGTTTAAATTCTATATATGTTGATTCTTTTCCTACATGCTCATCTTGAAGGATTTGAACCATTGTAATTATGTCTCTTGGTCTAGAATATGATAATTTCAAGAATTTAAAAAATGATGGGTCAAATTCTCTTTCTGGAGCACTAGAGTTAGATTTCCATGGGAAATAAGTGTCCCAAGCTTCACCTGAAAGAGGTTTGGTGGCTTGCTGGGCTGCCAATAGTTTATCTGCTACTTCAAACAAATAAGATGTTCTATAATCTGGGTAAGTTGTCCGCCAGTCAAGGAATACTGAATTGTCTCTGATTTTATTCGTCAGATTCTGTAAGCCTATTGAATTAAAAATGTCTGGTCTTAATAACAATACAACTTTAAATCTTCCTTTAGAGTCTTTTATATTTCCAAAAAAATCACTGTTTAAACTCCACGCGGCGTTGGCTAAGCCTTTAATGCAATCAATGTATTCAGAATAATCAATTGTTCCAGGTCGAATATCAATTCCATCTATAAACAACGTGTGATTATCTTTAATTTTTAAATCACCTAAAGCATGCTCAAATTGCTTTTGAATGTACATTAAATTTATCTGAAATCTTGATTCAGAAAAAGAGGTTGTTAGCGTTTCTTCTCCACCAATCTTCAAATGTTTGGTAATTAATTCAGCCGCTAGTTTTGAATCTTCTACAAATTTGAGTACAGATATTATTTCTGGAGAAAAAGCATGTAGATAGTATTCGTCGATAGCTTCAATCAATGCATTAATTTTAACTGTTTTATTAAAAGAAAAATGATCTAATTCTGATTTTTTAATACTTTTTGCAAGAAGCAGTAAAATTATAACTTGCCATATATTAGTGTAATCAGATAACCCAAGATGTTTTTCTTTTTTAAGAGTTACAAATTTTTGATACTCAGTCTCTCTTATATACCTCAAATCACATATATTATTCTTATAGTAATTGTTTGATAAAAAAACTGAATATGCTGTTTTTCCAGTACCTTTTTCACCAATTAAAAAATATCTGTTAGGATCAAGCAGCTCATCAAGAAATTGATTTTTCACAAAAATTTCATTAAAAAGACTTTTATTATCTCTTTTTTTGTAATTTTCAGCATCATTAAACCCAAGCTTTAATTCTTTAATCTGTTTCATTTGAGATCCTGATGATTTTATCATTATAACGACAAGCTTCAGCCGCCGCTTTCGGCGGTCGGCTGGAAGCTTTTGTTAGGTTTGCTTGTAATGACGATTATATTCTGTATCGGAATTGTAAGCGTGTTATTTTCCTCATGGTTATAGAAGAATAGGAATTTCTCTGTGCTTCCAATGAATGTGAGATCGTTTAATTGACGCTCATCATTTCCTTTTGCAGTTCTTAGCGAAATACACACCAACCGTGACTTATCCTCAACCACCTTTTTTACCCAACTCTTCCCGTACAGCGATGTGTGAGCCACTAGCGGTGAAATGAAAGGAGATGCTATGAGTGCGAACCAAAGCATCAATTGAAAGCTCCATGCCGTATACCGAGGAGTTATTCCTTTCTTCTTCAAATTGGCATAGCTAATACCACCGACAATTAGAACGTATACAATCATCCCCATGCCCGCAATGATTGCCAATGGTTCCCTAAATGCTGCTAGGAGGAAGTCATTGAGTTCTGCAAAATCGAAGACGTTGATGTTAAAAGCTTTCAACTGTAGATAACTTTGAAGCATTCCTGTTGCTGTCAAGTAAATGTATCCTACAGAAGCGAGAATAGCCCAGTTATCACTGACTTTACTATATAAATCAGAGAAGAATCCGCTATTGGTACGGTTACTCATTTCTTGGTTGATCCTGATAATTCGATTGTTCCATCTGCAAACCTAACAATTAATTAGTTCGTTTCTACATATCTCGTTTCATCGACGCAAATCAACAGTGCCTTGTGAGGCTGTTCTGCCATGAACGTTTAAAAATTACCATGAAAGTTGAGTAAAATCAAGGTAATTATAAATTTAACTTTATGGATATCATTATAGAGTAGGGGACTTGGTTTATTAGGTTGAATAGCGCAAGGTTGTGCTCCGCACTTGGGGACATCCTATCCCGTCCCGGGTCCGACTCAGTTACAGCCAATTCACGACATCGCGCCAACCGATGACCTTCAGGCCGCTACGCTCATACGATTCATCTCCTCCGTATATCAGCCATGGCGGTTCGGTTTCTCCAGCGGCGAAGCGTCCTGCTCGCTGACCGGCTTTGATGTAATCTGACGTAACCGTGCTTCCTGACTTGATCTCGACCGGCTGGAGTTTTGCTCCACTTTCAAAAACCAGATCGGCTTCAACGCCGTTATTGTCTCTCCAGAAGTACAAATCGGCAGATACCCCTTTGTTGTATGCGCCTTGATGAATTCACTGACCACCAGCGACTCAAAAAAGGCTCCGCGAAGAGACCGGCATCTTCCACAACGAATCCCTTGCAAACCTCAAAGAGCTTTAAGCGCTGAACGTCATCGGCACAGAGGTTCAGTCGATTGTGCCCTGATCGAGCTGCCTGATCTTGAAAAGCTTGACCTGTCAGCGGGACGAATACCGCAATCCGTAATCGAACGCTTCGTGTTCACCCACCCAGCCTGCGACGTGATCATCAAACCAGGAGGATCGACTTGAAGTGGTAGCGCTGGCGGAGGTTGTCAGAAAAAAAGATAGCAATATCCCCTGAGCTAACGTTCGGGCTAAGCGGATCGCGTTAGCGTGTCCTTTCTTGAGCGCCTTGTTAAGTGTGAGCCACTCCCGGCGAACTGTTTCCTAAATGGAAACATCTGGATTTTCCCGGTCAGATTCCCATTTAATTGGATTATTGACGATGTATTCCCGGATGCGGTTCAATTCGTCTTCATTGCGGATGATGTGTTCGTAATAATTGCGTTGCCATAATTTCATGCCCGGTGTTTTGCGGGTTTGGTTTATTTGTTTGGTTGATACGGTCTTGAACGCGCCTATTAAACGACCGATGGATTTGCGTTTTCCCGTAGGGGCGGTTCGCGAACCGCCCTTACAACCGTCATTGACAACGATAATCCCGTGCAGATGATTTGGCATGACAACACATTCATCCAACGAAACATGGTCATATTGTTCCGCCAACCATTCCCATGAATCGGCAACCATTTGCCCGGCATCATTCAACACCATTTTTCCGTTGGTGATTTCACCGAATAAACATTCTCGATTATTTGTACAAGTGGAAACGAAATATGCCCCCGCCTGTGAATAATCGTATCCTTTTAGACGTATAGAGCGGCGGTGATGAATATCGGGATTGTATGTCATACCTCGGCATTAAAGACACGCAGTTCGTCGGAAATGAGTTTGAGGAGCAGGGTATCGCGGAGGAAGGTAAGCATCGCGTTCTCATGTAAAATTGCTAAAATCAATTCCATCAATGGTTGCACAATAATATTAACATGCATGTACGTTCACTATAGAAGCAAACAATGCGTCATGACTGCAAGGAGACGGGTTGAGAACAGTCATCATTCTGATCATTGTTGCTTCCCCTGCGCTGTTCGAGCAGATATCCGGGGAAGCCGGGCGTTTCACCCCAGTAGAGATGGATATAGGAAGCAAAAGTATTCCTGCAACGGAACACAGCGGTATCCACCGCTTTGTCGCGGGCACTGCTTACCGCAGCCACATTCTCGATATCGCCCGTTTTCAGAAGACGTGAATAATGAAACTCGTGTCCCTTGAGCTCTTCCGGGTAACCGGCTGCAGACAGATCGACTTTTCTGTAGCCGAGACACAGGCGCCCCTCCTGCATCGAAGTATCGAGGTCGAGAACACCGCACATACTGCAGCGCTCTCCATCCTTGCCGGTAATGGAATTGCCGAGGTACATCATGCCTCCGCATTCCGCATAAACAATGCCTCCCTGCAAAGCAAACTCCTTGACACTCTGCCTCATGGCAACGTTTTGCTCAAGGCGCCCGGCATACAACTCGGGATACCCGCCGGAAAAATACAGCATATCCGCATCCGGCAGGCAGGAATCATCGAGCGGGCTGAAAAACTCTACTTTTCCGTAGCGTCGCAGCACATCCAGATTTTCTGCATAGAAAAAGTTAAAAGCATCGTCCCTTGCAACTCCGATAACCGCATGAACGTCATAATTCGTCACAGCAGGTGCGGATGGTTGCGCGATGTCAACCCTGCAGATTCTCCTGAGCAGATCGATATCGACGGTCTGACTCACATGGTCCGCCATTGCCGTTATGGCTGACTCCTGATCGGCATCGGCTGATATATTCAGCCCCAGATATCTTCCGGACACTTCCATGGCGTCATGGGAGGGAACATACCCCAGAGCTTCCACCCCGACATCACGGCACGCCTCTTTGAGAAACTCGTAATGAGAACGGGTATTGACCCTGTTGAAAATGACCCCGGCAAAACGCACGGCGGGATCGAAGTGCCTGAAGCCATACAAAAGAGGTGCAACGGAGTATGCTGCTCCTTTTGCGTCAACCACCAGTACAACCGGAACGTCGAGCATCTTGGCAATAGCGGCACTGCTCCCTTCCGATTTCACGGCTCCATCAAAAAGTCCCATAACACCTTCGATCACCACGGCATCCGCCCCCACTGAAGAACGAAAAAAAACTTCCCGCATATGCGAGGGCGATGCCATGAAAATATCAAGGTTTTTCCCCTGTCTTGCCACACCCCCAACGCTTGCCGCAAGGGAATGCAGAAATGTATCGAGGTAATCAGGACCGCACTTGAACGGCTGTATTTGTAAACCTTCACGGGCCAAAAGACGCAGCAAAGCGAGGGTCAGGGTGGTTTTCCCGGAATTGCTGGACGGTGCGGCGAGCATCAATGCCGTTTTATACATTTTCAGTACACTTTTTCTCTTCTTACCATCATCCCATGTTCTCATATATCGTTTCACCGGTCTCTCCCGGTCGAGATGCCCTTTCAAACGTAATCGGCCCGGCAAACTCTTCACCGACCGGCACAGTATGTTCGCCGATAAAGAAAACTGCCGGTGTTTCAACTCCCTGCTCCCTGACGATTCCGACGATGGACTCGAGCGTTCCCGTAATCAGTTTCTGATCCTGAAGCGAAACCCTGGAAACAATACTGACCTTAAGGGTAACGGGTATGTCAGCATCGAGCAGACGCCTGACGATAGCATCAAAATTTTCAATCCCCATATACATGACGACAGGGCTTCCTTCCCTTAGCAGAGAGATGATACCTTGAAACTGCTCGAACGAGTAGTTTGCCGTATGACCGGTACAGAACAGCAGTGAACTGGTTCTGTTACGTTCAGTAACGGGAATCTGCAGCATGTTTGCTGCCGCGAGACCGGCGGTTATACCCTGAATAACCTCGGCATCGATACCTTTTTCCCGAAGCGCACGAACCTCTTCGACGCCACGCCCGAAAACAAAAGGATCACCTGCCTTGAGACGAACACATCGTTTTCCTTCCAGGGCATAACGGATCATAAGCGCGTTGATACGTTCCTGCCGCTCTGTCTGGTCCTGGCCGTCGTTACAACGCTTGCCGACATTGATTGCTTCTGTGCCTTCCGGGACAAGGGCCAGTATCTCCCTGGATATGAGAGAATCATGCAGGACAACGTCGGCTTCCTGCAATCGCCTTAACGTTTTAAGTGTAAGCAGTTCAGGATCTCCGGGGCCTGCCCCGGCAATGGTTACCGTTGTTTTCATGTTGTTTTCACCGCTTTCTGAGCAATAGTTCATAATCGAGCCTGTCGTAGAATTTTTTCTCTCTGAGTTTTCCGATATCGAGCGTGGTAACGCAACCCTTTCCATGGTCAGCAGTGGTTTCCGCCCACCGGTAATGTCCTTCAGGAGGCTGGCAGATAAACGCTCGATCATTGCCGCAGACGGCAACTGCCGTCTGCTCGATTGAACGGGATCCAAGCACCAGTTGATCAAGATCGTCCAGTGCGGAAGAAGCACAGACCACAACATCACATCCCTGCTTCGCACAAGCCATGACCGTTTCGGGATGATAAAGCTCACCCTTGCAGACAAGGGCAATTCTGGCATTGTCGAGATCGATGAACTCGAGATCTCTGCTTTCACAGGATCTCTGCACGAGATCTCCGTTTTTTCCGGCAAACACAATAACTTCGCTTCCGTTTTTTTCCCCCAAAAAACCCGCACAAATGTCGATCTTGTTTGTCACCGCAGCAAGAGACAGACGTTTCAGCACCATTTCTTCATCATCTGCACGACCTGCCGGCAAAACAAGCAGATCCGCCTTTTCTTCTCTATACCCCCTGGCTGTCTTTTCAAGCACATCTTCGGCAAACAGTTTACTCTGTTCAACCGGGTAACAGGCGAGACACAGCCCGGCCGGTTCAGGAAGCTCGTAATAGCTCGTCAAGTCGGCGGCATAACGCATATCAAGGTACATCGGCGCGTACATTGAAGGTTTCCTCGACTGAAGCTGTTTTTCCCGATGAGAAAGAAGCCTGCCGTCTTCCAGTGGCAGCTCTGTGTAAAAGATATCCGACTCACAATTGCAGGACTCGAGAATCCTTTCTCCATTTGCCCCGTAAACACAGGAATATGCATCCTCGCATGACATGGTTCTGTCCTTTCCCGACCGGTTACAGGCGGCAAGAAAAAAACCGTTCTCTTTTGCCCTCACCTGCCAGAGTTCTCTCGGGTCAAGCGATCCCCCGGGCCAGTTCGCGGGTACGAGAAGAAGGTCGACCCCATTGAGTGAAGACATTCTCGGAAGAGCGCCGTAATAGGTATCCGAACAGATCATCACTCCCGCAGTTCCCCAGGGAGTTGAAAATGTATTGCGCTGCAACGGGTTTCCTGAACACGCCCACCGTACCTCGGCTGTTATTTTTCGGTAGTTCAACAGCAGCTTTCCGTCAGGACCGACAACTGAAGCTGCGTTGTAATAAATACCCGTTTCATCATCTCTTTCGGCATAGCCAAGCACGATAAAGCAACTGTAACGGGATGCCACCTTTTGCAAAGCCTTGATCGTCACTCCCTTCCTTGACTCAACCAGAGATGCAATATCGTCACGCGAGCTGAAACTGTAGCCGGAAACAGCAAGTTCAGTGTTGACAATGATCTTCGCTCCGCTTTCCGCTGCCCTTGTGTTGAAAGCAACCAGTTCATCGCGGTTCCGCTCAGGCTCACCATGCCTGACATCGAGATGTACAAGAGCCAGCTTCAGTCTTTCCATTTTTCACTATAACCAAGCGCACAGCAAGCGTACACAAATTGAAGAAAATCATCCCCCTTCACGTCAATACTTTTCATAGAGAGCGTTTTGAAGAATTCCTCATAACGATCCGTCCTGTGGCATATGGCTGCGGCAAGCTGCGCACCATGCATGGAAAATATTTCTTTCATGCATGATTGCGGAAGAATCCCCCATACAATCTTGTCTCTCGTATGAACCAGAGAACACAAGGCCCCGACCGCCATGGGGTCGCGATCGAGACTCGGGAAATTATTCCTGAAGACCTCCGCCGTCTCTTTCTGCAGCTTTCCGGCAACTGCGTCAGTCATACTTTCACGATTTGCGTCGAAACGCCTGAGATGAGCAAGGATGGAACGCTGATTTTCAGGGGTCAGAGAGTTTTGAAGCGCAAGGGTCTTGCGTATCGCACCTGAAACAGAAAGCCCTATCAGTTCTCCGAGCTTCGAATGTTTTCCCGCGCTGGTCAGGGGCTTGCCGCCGTCAAGTGAACAGGCAACCGCTATCTGATCGGTTCCTGTACCTGTAGCCAGTCCTTCCGAATATCTTGAAGATACAGCCAACTCCTGCAGGACGGCCGTCTTTGCCTCGGTAGCCGTCATTATGGTGCGAACCATGGCACCCTTTGAAAGTTCGCGGTTAATCAGGAGAATGGTATTGATCGTCCCGTGAAGTTCTTTACCAATGCGATCGAGCGGTTCGAAACCGCCCTCGACTTCATAAACGGATGCCGGATCACCTGCTCTTCCCGCATTGCCTTCCACGCCACCGGTACAAATCGCCGTCACTTCCAGCCCCCTGAAAGACTCCGTTTCGACGGCAGCGTAGTTCATATTGGCTGCTGTACCGAGAGATGCTGTTTTCTCAGGCAGCTCAAAACGATCGCAAAGCCCTTTCAGATAAATCTCCGGTGAGGTGACTATGGTTTTCAGTTCTTTTCTGCTGTGACCGGCAGGCTCGCATGACTGGTGGTTGAATACGCATTCCAGATCATCATGAAGGCCTCCGTTCACTCTGCATGTTGAAATCACTCTATGCGGTTTCATGAAGCGTACCACCAGCATTTTCTTGATACGATGCACATCCGCATTTCCATAGGTTCCAAGCTTCATACAATACTCCTGTTGATCCTGTTGAATCATTGCTGCTTTTCGAAAACCGGCTCCTTTTCCTGAAGACGCCTGTAATACCTCAATGTATGATCCGGTAACAGCTCGGGATGAAAAATAGCGATCAGATCCTGAAGCAGAATATGTGGTTCTGTCATTCCGGTATCCCAGAAACGACTTCTTCCGTTCTCAAACCGGTACCTGTTATTGTTGTATACCGTACTGTTCTGAACCGAACGAAACAATCTGTAGCGCTCATCCTCCTGCAGCAAACCTTCGAGATCAGTGACCCTGAAATGTGTATTCACCCAGAAATCCGCTTTCATTCCGGCATCCATTGCAACTTCATGACTCAAGATATGTCCCCGGTCGAGATCCTGCCCTCTAAACAGATAGTTCCCCCCTGCATGATCGAGCATTGTCACAAACCAGCGTGAAGAACCCATGGTAGACCATGCCCCCTTTCTACTGTACCCTGCAATGACCGAAGGCCGACCACTCACATGAGCTGTCTTTTTTTGCATATCGAGATACGCCTGCTCCCGTTCCCTGAAAATTTTTGCAGCAAGACTGTCCTTTTCAAAAAAGGCGCCCATAAACTTGATCCACTCGAACGCGCCGAGAGGATGTTCCTCAAGTGATGCACAGAAAAATCCTGCCTGAAGGCCATATGCGGCCATTTTTTCAAACGTATCCGAAGAAACGCTGGAAACGTTGACAAATGCAATTTCCGGATCCACCTTGAGCATTGTCTCCATATTGAGATTGCGCATATAACCGGTCACAGGAAGATCCCCCCCGTTTATCATTCTGTGCACCCTGTCCTGGCCGACCCTCTGCTTACCCGAAACCGCAGCTATTGCATCGAAGCACCCGAGCATTTCTATCAGCGATACCTGAAAACCGTTCTCACAGGTAACGCGTTCAAGGGGAGTTCTTACCACCCTGACACCGGCAGGGTGGTCGGGAACCGGAAGGTTATCCGGTACAAGCAGGTAAGCGTATTCGATTCCGATATCCGTGCCTTCCGGAGAAAGCACCCTTATCAGCGTATATCCGTCCCCCTGCTTCTCCAGAGAAAAACGTCTTGCGTATCTGACACTCTCCTCTTTTTCTTCCCCACTCACAGCAACGGTGCCGTCTTCAGATACCGAAGAGCACGAACAAACACATGTAACCGTCAACAGAAGAAAAAAAACAACGCCGTTCCTGAACCCGCTAAACCAGACGTTCATGCAATAACCTCCCTTCCCCTGGTTTGTCTGATGATATCAATAACGCCACCTATATCCCTGAGCTCTACCGGCTCGCTGTTTTTCCCATTATAATAATGCCAGCATCTGATACCGCCTTCACTTGAAACCTCTACCCTGAAAGGCGATGAAGCATCGGGAACTACCCGGTATCCGATTCTTTCAAGAGCTCTTTTCGTCCAGAAAGCATGCGTTCCCTTTCCCACCAGACCTATACTGCCTTCATGGTGCTGGTGTATCCTGAACGAGCCGGACGTACGATCAAACTCAAATCCGTTACGTTTGAACGCTTTCTCGAGTCTTCCGTCCAGGATAAGCTCCTCAGGCATCCCCGAAATCATCTCAATACCCTGTCTGCCGTCCTCCCCGCCGCCAGGGCTCATCAGCCAGATTCGATCCGCAGCCTGTAAGGCAAGGTCCAGTTCATGAGTTGACATGACAATGGACTTTCTCTGTCCTCTGGCCAGCTTTTTCAGAAGGCGAACAACCTCTATGCGGTTGGGAAGGTCGAGATGAGCTGTGGGTTCGTCAAGCAGAATAACGGGAGTGTCCTGAGCCAGAGCACGTGCAATCATGACCTTCTGACGCTCACCGTCACTCAAATCACTGATGTGGCGGTGTGCGAACCTGCGTGTTCCGGTCGTCTCAATAGCTTCCCTGACAATGGCTTCATCATCGGGTGAAAGGTTTCCCATCCAGCCGGTGTAGGGATAACGGCCGAGAGTGACAAGTGCATAGACCGAAAGATTACCGGTCGTAACCCTGTCGGTCAACACGATACTCAGATACTTTGCAACCTCTTTCGCCGACAGTTTCTCGAGTCTTTTCCCGTCAAGCGTCACATGCCCGCAAATCGGCTTCTGAACCCCGGCTATTGTTCTCATCAATGTTGATTTACCCGATCCGTTAGGTCCGAGCAAACAAACAAGTTCACCTTCGGCAAGGTTGAGGAACAGCTTTTCAGCGACAACCTTGCCCCTGAATGTATTGCCATGCTTTTTTGCTTCCTGTGCAAGGCGGCGGCTATGATAACCGATGGCGAGGTCTTTTATCTGCAATATTTCCTTGTTCACGCAAACGACGACTTGAGATTTCTGTTCTTCATGATAACCCATATGACAACAGGGGAGCCAATGAGGGCTGTTACCGCATTAATTGGAAGCATGGTCTGGCTGCCGGGCATCTGCGCTATGATATCACACACCAGCATCAGAATTGCGCCTACAAGACAGGAGCTCGGCATAAGAAAGCGGTGATCCGAAGTGTTGAGAATAGAACGGGTCAGATGAGGAACCGCGATACCGATAAAACCGATCGGTCCGCAGAAACCGGTAACGCTTCCGGCAAGAAGGCTTGTAGCGGCAATAACGGTCACCCTGACATAGAGCGTACTCATTCCAAGACTGCGTGCGTAATTCTCTCCAAGCAACATCACGTTGAGAGATTTTGATGCCGCGAACGAGATAAGAAGCCCAATGGCAACGACAATGGCGAGAACATACAACTGACTGCCAAGAACACCCCCAAGACTCCCGAATGTCCATATCAGGTAATCCTGAATCTGCTCAGGTTCACTGAAATATTGCCAGATACTGATAAAGGATATGGTGATATTGCCGACCATAATACCGACAATAAGCAGCACTATATTGTCTTTTATCCTTACAGCGATACCGAGCACAATGAGTAAAACGAACGCCGCACCAAGTGTAGACGCAATGACAATAAGCCAGCTCCCTCCGAGACCAAGCTGCCTTATCGCGAACGCATTTGCCGCTGCGCCGGATGCAAGCATGACCATCGCGACACCAAGACTTGCTCCGGCGGAAATACCCAGCACAGAAGGACCTGCGAGGGGATTGCGAAAAAGAGTCTGCATCTGGAGGCCGCTCACTGCAAGAGCGGCACCAGCAATAACCGCAGTCAAGGCTTTCGGAACACGGATATACGTGACAATTTTTTCCCACGCCTCATTATCGGAACCTCGACCGAGCACGATTTCGATAACACTTCCAAAAGGGATTTTCACCGATCCCAACGCAAGGTCAAGCAGGAAGAAAAAGACAACAGCCACAAACAGCAAGGCAATAAGACTGTTTTGCGGTGAAAGAAGTGGCCATGGGTGCTCCGAACTGTTTGTATGACAACTTGCCTGTGAAACCATCCTACCGTATATGCCTGTAAAACGTTAATGAATCCTCAAGGCTCCCCCCGGGGAGAATATCGGGATGAAGAATTCTTATGAGATCTTCAAGAATCCTGTCCGGTTGAACCACACCCAGCTCCCAGTATGCATTCCCTCCCGCTGGATTGAGCTGCTTATTATTATTGTAGACCTTCCCCGATTTCACCGACGAAAAATCCCTGAATCTGGCGTCCCTCGCCAGAAGTTCTTCAAGAGAGAGGACCGTGCCCGGATTAAGCCAGAATTCAGCGTCGAGTGCGACCGGATACACTGCCTCGATATCCATTTTAATACTGCCGGCTTTAGCCGTGCCGCTCCAGTAATACTCTGCACCGGCATCTCTGAGCAATTGAGCAACATAGCTTTTTCCTCCAGGGACAAACCATGCGTCCTTGAAAGGCATTCCCGGTACGACCGAAGGACGGCGGGTTATCGTATCGGTAGTGGAGGCAAGTGCAGTATATGAACGTTCAATGGCGGCAAACTTCTCCCTGGCAAGGTTCTCCCGGCCAAGCAAAGCCCCGTAGAGTTTCATCCATTCAGCCCTTCCAAGGGGAGACTGTTCAAGCCACTCGGCGACAACGACAACAGGAATTCCGGCGCTTACCAAAGCCTGATAATCGGTTTTTCTTGAAGTCGGCAGAGCAGTCGCCACTATGACATCAGGATCCAGCTCAAGAATGACCTCTACATTGGGACTGAACGGCATGCCTATTTCGGAAATGTCACCGTTTTTAATCCTTGCCTGCAAAGACTGGTTATTGACATATTCGGGACGCGCAACGGCAATTATCCTGTCGGCGCAACCAAGCAGATCGATATAACCTATATGCGTCGTTGAAAAAAGAGCAATACGTTCAACAGGGGTTCTGACCGTGAGGTAGTCGTCAAAACCATCAGGTACGGAAGCATTTCCGGGAAGAAGCAGATAACGAAGTGTGTCAGACCGGCTATCGAGATCGACAGTAACGGCCAAAGTCTTGAAACCATCGTGGTTATGCAGAGTAAAACCTTTGGCATGGGAAAGGGTGACATCAGAAAGTACACCTGCAGCTTCCCCTCTCGATCGTAACGTTGTCTCGTGGATCCGGTTCTTCTCTTTGTCACTGCATCCGCATATGCCTCCGCCCAAAAAAAGCATGACGAAAAGCACGACAAAAAAGCGCTTCGCTTTTGAAAAAAGATGGTGAACCAACACCCTTAAAGGATATGCAAACCTTTTCATTCGTGTAAGTTGTTGCTTTAACCCGAAGCGATTGTATTCATGGCAGGTCTTCTGACTTTCCCGGCTCCGACAGCCTTCCCGTCCCAGTGGCCCGGAACAGTGACATCATTATCGGAACATTTTCATCGGCAATCAGCCAATGCGGGATTACAGCAGCGGGTACTGTTCCGGATTTTCACCGGATTCCCTTTTAAGCCCGGCAAAAATGCAGGGCGCCATAACATTGAACAAAGTATACCGAAAACAATCGATCTGTCAAACTCTTTATAGAGGACTCTGCAATCATTCTCAATCGAGATACTCTACGTAGTGCTCAAAATCTTCTCTTGACGGAAACGAGATGGCTTCTGCAGCACAAACTTTTCTGCATGCACTACAAAGAACAATACAGTTGTAAGGATTGGCCACCGTCATTTTTGGACGACGCCTCAGACTTTCCTCAACTTTTGCGGATGCGAAAACATCCTTTGGACAAAAATCATAACAGGAACTGCAACTGTTGCATAGATCAGGATCGATAACAGGAAACCATGCGATTTCTTCCCTCGGCACCCTCAGGCGCCGACGCCTTTTCCTCTTCGGGGAGTCATTCATTGGCTTTTATACATTGCTGTTATATAAACCGTCAGCCTCCCCTCCCTTTCGGGAAGGGAGCACTGACGAAGAAAAACACTCCGTGAAAATCAGAATGACACCATGTAACCCAGCCTGGCAAGTCTGCCGGGCTCGTAATACACGAACCGGCTCTTGGCATCCTCGAGCAGGTTTCCCGTCGTCTGAACTTCGGTATCGAAAATGTTCTCGACCGCAAACGTAACGTATCCTTTCCAGGCTTTCACCTTGCCTGTCATGTCAAAAGCAGCATAGTTGTCGAGATCGTCTTCCCTGCCGGCAAGAATCCTGCATTTCAGATCGAGATTGAAAGGTGATGTCGCGTAGGAAATCCCGAACGTGTTCTGGAATTTCGGCCCCGGCTGGTAATCGTCACCATCCGGATTTTCAGCTACAGGGTTTGCCCAGTAACCGGCAGCGGAAAATGAGACATCTGAAAGAACATCGTGATGGGCGGAGAAAGGATACAGGGCGAGGTTCCATTCGACACCTTTGGTGTTGAACGAGCCTGCATTGAAATAATGATAGGGCCTGCCCTGTGAACGGTCGATCTCTATCTTGTCCTTGTAAGTCATGTAGAACCCTGCAACCCTGGCTGACATATGCTCTGAATCCCACTTGAAACCTGTCTCATAAGTCCACCCTGATTCCGGCTCCAGGTCGGGGTTTCCAACGATAATACGCCCTTCATAATACAGTTGAGTAAAGGTAGGTGCCTGAAAAGCCTTACCTGCGTTCACAAAAAGATTCCAGTCTTCATTGACCTTCCAGGTCACCCCAGCGCTCGGAAGAAACGAGTCATAGTCGGTCGTGTTTTCTTCATTATCTATAAATTGTTCACGGACTCCGAGCGTAAGAATCACCTCATCATTAAAATCTTTCTTCAACTCGGCAAAGATACCGTAATCGTCCCGGTATTTTTCACCATAGTTGTTTTTGTAGTCTGCAAAACGATGGACATAGTCCACACCTGCGACGACTTCTGTTCCTTTGGAGAAAACAAAGCGGTAATCACTTTCCGCCCCGTAGTTGTAGTTCAAACGCTCTTTTTCTTCATCGAAAACATTATCAACATAATCAGCCGTGATACGCTTGTCATGCATGCCAAACACCTTTGCTCTGAACCGTTCATTTTCATATCGCAGGTTGAGGAAATGAAATGCGCTCTCCTGATCTGTCCGCTCGACCTTTCCGGAATCATACAGATCGATAAATGCTGTCTCGTACCAGGAGTACTGGTAATCGATATAGGTATTGGTGAAAGGTGACGCGTTGACGTTCACCATGACCTTGTCCGTTTCACCAAGAGCGTTTGTATACTTCTTGCTGAACTGCCTTCCGACATCATCCAGTTCACCAAGGTGCTGGTATCTTACTCCGGCCGTAATCCCTGGAAAACTCAGGCTGATGCCGTGGTTCATCCATTCCTCATTTCCGAATTCCATCGATGCCGTTCCACCGGTTTCCGAAACCGGTTTTTTCGTCACGATGTTGATTACCCCGGCCATTGCATCGGCACCATAAAGTGTGGAGGCCGCGCCTTTAAGTACCTCTATACGCTCGATCTGCTCAATGGGAATGGCACTGAGATCATAACCCTTACTGGCTGCCTGCTGGATCGGCGAACCGTTGACAAGAATAAGCTCTCCATCCTCGATACCCCGAACGTACACCGCACTGTTCATCCCCTGCTTGTTTATCCCTATAGGTGCAAGCGACTTGTAACCCAGACCGCCTATCCGCCCGAGAGCTTCCATAACATTCGTAGCGCCTGTCTCTTTGAGCTTCTCGCTGTCCGCCACCGTCACGAAACGGGAACTTTCCTTTTCCTTGATCGGGAATCGAGTAGCGGTTACAACAAGTTCATCACCGGTGTAAGAAGGTAAGACGGTGTTCTGGTTTACATTTTCAGCGTAAAGCGTATGCTGGCAGAAAACACACGCCATCAGAAGTGCGACAATTTTCTTTTTCATGTGTTGGCCTGTTATCAGTTTTTTTAAAAAAACAACTGAACCACAGGGTTGTCCATCGGCAGAAAGCAAACAGGATGAGGGTATACAACTGTCAAAAACAGAAATCATTCCAGAAAAAGAGACCCACAATACCGGAAATCAAAAAGCGTCATGACGCCGCAAAGAACCCCCGGTAAAAAGCAGCTATCACGAAATGAAATGTGTCGACAGTTGATACATCATGAACTTCATTGCCTGAGACTATAAACCCGTAGTCTGATTTTTATGCAAAACATAGCTGGCAGGTCTCCTGACTTTGGCGGTATACTTCTGTTGCGACCTTCCCGCGCATTTCCGGGAGGAAACATCGCAGTGGTTGGCAACACCTGTTTTTTTTCAGCATGGGGCCATGCTTCATTAAAAACAGGAAACCGCTTTACAGTTGCGGGTACAGTGTACGAATCTCACGTACTTCCCTATTCTCCGGCTTT